>Ga0102940_1000042_pt1 | contig 79333 bp, 71 predicted proteins | sample SalPonR2_C_D1_MG_FD_78215 | JGI IMG/M metagenome (GOLD analysis project Ga0102940, IMG submission 78215) | Salt pond soil microbial communities from South San Francisco under conditions of wetland restoration - Salt Pond MetaG R2_C_D1_MG | ecosystem: Environmental > Aquatic > Marine > Intertidal... | reverse complement strand
TTGGTCCAGTAAGCCGCCTTCGCCACTGATGTTCCTCCGGATATCTACGCATTTCACCGCTACACCCGGAATTCCGCTTACCTCTACCAGACTCTAGCTTGCCAGTATCGAATGCAATTCCCAGGTTAAGCCCGGGGCTTTCACATCCGACTTAGCAAGCCGCCTGCGCACGCTTTACGCCCAGTAATTCCGATTAACGCTTGCACCCTCCGTATTACCGCGGCTGCTGGCACGGAGTTAGCCGGTGCTTATTCCTTAGGTACCGTCAATTGCCATGGCGTATTCGGCCAGGCCGTTTCTTCCCTAATAAAAGTGCTTTACAACCCGCAGGCCTTCTTCACACACGCGGCATTGCTGGATCAGGCTTTCGCCCATTGTCCAATATTCCCCACTGCTGCCTCCCGTAGGAGTCCGGGCCGTGTCTCAGTCCCGGTGTGGCTGATCATCCTCTCAGACCAGCTACCGATCGTCGCCTTGGTAGGCTTTTACCCCACCAACAAGCTAATCGGACGTAGGCTCATCCTGCAGTGTGAGCTTTCAAGAAGAGGCCCACTTTCCTCCGTAGAGCGTATGCGGTATTAATCCGAGTTTCCTCGGGCTATCCCCCGCTGCAGGGCAGATTCCTACGCATTACTCACCCGTCCGCCACTCGTCAGCGCGAGAGCAAGCTCTCACCTGTTACCGTTCGACTTGCATGTGTTAAGCATGCCGCCAGCGTTCAATCTGAGCCAGGATCAAACTCTTCAGTTCAAAAGCTAAAGTTTTCGAACTTCGGAACGATCCCCACTCTGAAATTTCTTTCAGGGCGGGACGAACCGATTTGGCACCACTAGTGGCCCAATCGGGACGCCCACACAAGTTATCTGCATCAATTGTTAATGAACGTTGAACTTTCGTTCGCGCTTGGGCATTTCGCCGAAGCAGGCCGAGCAGTATAACGCGGTTTCGGTTTCGGTCAACACCTTTGGAAAAATTCTTTCCGGGCGGTGCCGCCGTCGAAGTCGCGTTCCAACCCGACGAGCCGACGAATTATAGAGAGGATTCAGAGGGTGTCAACAGCTTTCGCGGACTTTTTTCAGGGTAAATTCGGGACAGCGCATGAACTCTTTCAGAATCAGGCGTCTGCAGGGCTCCGGACGGCGACGTCCGGTCGTCGCCGATACAACAGATCGCGCACCTCGTGACCGCGCTTCAGCCCCCGACGCTCGAAATGGGTCTCTGGCCGCCATTCCGGTTTCGGCACGTCCGGGCTGCCGAGGTTTTCCAACGCCGGCTGCGCGGCCAGCGCCTCGTGCATCCAGTCGGCGTAGGGAACCCAGTCCGTGGCCAGATGCAGGCGGCCGTCCGGCTTGAGCACCCGGGCAGCCAACGCGGCGAATGCCGGCGACACCAGGCGGCGTTTGTGGTGGCGCTTCTTCGGCCACGGGTCCGGAAAATACACCCGGAGCATATCGATCGAACCCACTGGCTGCGCCTGCAGCACCTCGACAGCGTCACGCATGAGCACGCGCACATTCTGCAGCTCGGCCGACCGGATCCCGCGAAGCAGGCGGCCCACGCCGGGCTCGTGGACCTCGATTCCGACGAAGTTCGAACCGGGCTCGTGCGCGGCCATCCAGCACAGCGCGTCGCCGTTGCCGCAACCGATTTCGACAACCAACGGACCTGCACGGCTGAACCCGCCGGCAAGCGACCCGGCGCCGTCGGGTACCGCAAAGACCGGCAACAGCTCATCAAGCGCCCGCTGCTGCGCGGGCGTCAAGCGTCCGGGCCGGCGGACGAAACTCCGGACCCGCCGACGGGCCTCGTCCGGCGGAACGCTCACCACGCACGCCCAGCGCCGACCGGAAGACCGGCGACCGGAACTCGCGCGCTGGCCGCGCACGCCGTGTCAGGAAGGAACTTCATTCATCGACCCCTCCCATCGCCCACTCGAATACCGCCATGCGCAGGCTCACGCCCATACGTACCTGGCGCAGAATACGTGAGCGCGGTCCATCGGCGACCCCGGGATCGATCTCCACGCCTCGATTGACCGGGCCGGGATGCAGCACGCGTACGTCGGGCCGCAGGCGTTCGGCGCGGCTCGCCGTCAGGCCCCAGGCGCTGTGAAAGGTCGCTACATCGGGCAGGTCCAGTGCTTCGATGCGCTCGCGCTGGATGCGCAGACAACCGACCACATCGGCACCGCAGAGCGCTGCATCAGGCTCGTCGAATCGAACGACGCCCTCGAATGCAGGGTCGTCCACGGCCGGCAACAATTCGGGCGGGCCAGCCATCCGCAGATCGCGGACCCCGAGCCGGCGGTACAGAGCGAAGGCCGATCGAGCGACCCGGGAGTGGCGCAGGTCGCCGAGCAGAGCGATCGTCACCGACGGCCAGTCGATGCCTTCGTCGACCAGGGTCGCGGCATCCAGCAGCGCCTGACTCGGGTGAGCGTGCGCGCCGTCACCGGCGTTGATCACGGCCACGCCGCCATCTTCGGCCAGCACCTCGGCAATCCGGGCGGGCATGCCGGCATCGGCGTGCCGGACCACCAGGGCCCCGATGCCCATCGCCGCGAGCGTGCTGACCGTGTCGTCGATGGTCTCGCCCTTGATCGAGGATGAGCGGCCGGGATCGACCGTTACCGGATACAGGCCGACGCGCCGCGCAGCCAGTTCGAACGAAACCCGGGTCCTCGTGCTCGGCTCCCAGAACAACAGGGCCACTTCGCCGGCCTGCGGGGTCGGCGGCGCGCCGCGCGACAGGGCCACGGCGCGACCGATCAGCGCTTCGGCCTCGCCCGGCTTCAGGGACTCGATATCGATGAGATGACGCATCAACTGATTACCGTACCGGCCGCATCGGCCAGCCAGGACTCGAGGATCACCGCCGCTGCGTGGCTGTCCAGCTCGGCGGCATCGCGACGACGGGCGCGGCCCTCCCGACGGGCAGCACGGAACCGCGCGTCGGCTTCGCGGGAAGAGAATCGCTCGTCGTGCAGGATGATATGCAGGCCCGGGTGCGCGGACCCGAGGCGCTCGGCGAAGCCGCGCGCCGCCCGACTCATCGGCGACTCGCCGCCATCAGCCGCCAGCGGCAGGCCGACGACCACGCCCGCCGGCCTCCACTCGGCCAGGATTTTTGCCAGTTCAGGCAGCGGGTCGCCGCTGTGGCGAAGCGTACGCAAGGGCTGGGCGGTGCCGGTCATCGGCTGACCGGTTGCCACGCCGATGCGACGTTCGCCGAAGTCCAGACCGAGCCAGACCCGACCGACTTCAGGCATGGCCACCCACTGGCTGCAGCGTGGAGGCGTCGATACCCAGCGTCGCGACCGCGCGCATCCAGCGGTCGTCGATCGGCAGGTCGAACACGATCTCGGACCGTGCGCCGGCGTTCAGCCAGGCGTTATCGCGCAATTCCTCCTCGAGCTGACCGGCGGACCAGCCGGCGTATCCGAGCGCAACCACGAACTTTTCCGGACCCCGGTGCTCGGCGATGGCTTCGAGCACGTCGCGCGAGGTGGTCACCATGATGCCCGGTGCCACCTCGGTCGTGGATTCCCACTCGCCGTCGGGCGTGTGGAGCACGAACCCTCGCTCCTGCTGAACCGGGCCGCCGGCCAGCACCGGCTGGGCGCCGATCGACTCGTCCTCGCAAGGAATGTCGAGCTGCGACAGCACGTCTTTCAGCGTCAGATCCGAATGGCGATTGATCGTGATTCCCAGCGCACCCTCGTCATTGTGTTGGCACATCAGAGTCACGCCGTGGTCGAAGTTCGGATCTTCGAGCCCGGGCATCGCGATCAGGAGTTGCTGATTGAAATAATTCACGGATTCAGAATAGCAGGAGCCTGCTCATGATGTCGGGACGCCTCGGCCCGGTTGCAAGCGCCGGCGGCGTCAGTCCAGTCCGCCGCGAGCCGAGAACTGCCAGGTGCGGGTGATCGTCAGGATGTCGGTTTCGGCAAGGATGTCCGGCGGCAGGGACGCGAACGGCGCGGACAGCCGGACGATTCGCACCGCCGCCTCGTCGAGCATGTCGTGACCGGACGAGCGCAGCACCTGAACCCGCTCGATCGAGCCGTCGGGCAGCACGTCGACACTCAGGACCAGGCTCCCATCCAGGCCCTGGCGCCGTGCCTGCTCCGGGTAGTTCATGTTGCCGACCCGCTCGACCTTGGCCACCCAGGACCGCATGTAGGCGGCGTACAGGTGCTCCTGGGTGCTGGCGGTGATGAACTTGCGGCGCGGCCGACGAGGCGTCACGCGGCGATCGGCCAGCGGGTCGGGCACGGCGGTGGCCAGTTCGCGGGTCTGCGCGAGCAGTTCGCTGGCGTCGGGCAGCGACTCCTCGACGGGATCATCGGCCGGCGCCTGAGGCTGGACCAGGTCGGGATCGTCGACCGTCACGAGCTCATCGGCCGGCGCGTCGGCGGGCGCCTCGGCCCCGGCCGATTCGGGCACGGTTTCCGGAGGCGGAGCGGCCGGCTCGCTCGGCGGCGGCGCCGACGGCCGCTCCAGTTCCGGGTTGTCCCCGCCGCCGACCTGGTTGGCCTGGGCCAGGAAATCGGCCTCCTCCGGCGGCGTTTCACTGGCCGAGTCGACCAGGATGACATCGAGGCTGGGCGCCTGTTCGCCCCGGCTGGCGTTCAGCCAGTCGAAGTGCAACTGCGTCAGGACCAGCGCGTGCACGGCGACGGCCAGCAACAGCGCCAGCGTGAGCACTTCGGGGTTGGCACGTTCGCGGACGACGGCCATCGAACGCGGCTCAGCGCTCCAGCGCGTCGAACAGCAGTCCGGCAATGTTGATGCCGAACTGTGCATCCAGCTCGCGGATGCAGGTGGGACTCGTCACGTTGATTTCGGTCAACTTGCCGTCGATCACGTCGAGTCCGGCGAACTCGATGCCGTTCTCCACCAGCACCGGTCCGACGGCGGCGGCAATGGCGCGCTCGGCATCGGTCAGCGGACGGCCCTCGCCGCGTCCACCGCGGGCGAGATTGCCGCGGAAGTCCTTGGCGGCCGGGATCCGGGCCAGCATGTACGGCACCGGTTCCCCGCCGACCATCAGCACCCGCTTGTCGCCGTCGGCGATGCCCGGCAGAAACTGCTGGATCATGGCCAACGTGCTTCCGTGGTCGGTCAGGGTCTCCAGGATCACCGACAGGTTGGGATCGGAAGATGACACCACGAAGATGCCGCGACCGCCCATGCCGTCCAGCGGCTTGATCACGGCCCGCTCGCGGGCATCGACGAAGGCTCGGAGCAGCTCGATATCGGCACTGACGAGGGTGTCGGGAATCCAGTCGGCAAATCGCGAGATCGCCAGCTTCTCGTTGAACCCCCGCAGCGCCTCGGGCCGGTTTACGACCTGACCGCCGGCCGCCTGTACCCGATCGAGCAGGAGCGTCGAGTATATGTAGGAGTCGTCGACGGGCGGATCGGAACGCATGAAGACCCGGTCCCCGGCCCCGAGCGCGCGGCGGTCCTCCTCGACCACCCGGAAGAAATCCCGATCGCGGTCGGCCAGCTCGACCCTCCGCAGGCGCGCAGTGCAGTCGCCGCCTTCCAACGCCAGGTCGCCCTCGTTGGCATACCAGACCGGAAGCCCGCGCCGCTGCGCCTCGAGCATCAGCGCGAAGGTCGTGTCCTTCTCCGGCTTGATCGCCTCGAGCGCGTCCATCACGAACACGGCCTGATTCATCGCGTCTGCTCCTTGCCGAAAGTGAGAACTGCCTCGATCCGCGGACGGCTTTGCTTGACCGAGCGCACAATGAAATTGTAGAACTGCGCTGGATTCAGAAGTTTCAACGGTTTAGACTTCAGTTAAAAGAATGTACTATAACCGCCTGTAAGCATTGACTGAGCGCACCCGATGAGCGACGCAGACCCCTCGAACGATTCCGCCTCGACCGACCTGGACGGCCTGAAAGTGATGGTGATCGACGACAGCCGGACGATCCGGAAGTCGGCCGAGACCATGCTCAGCCGCGAAGGTTGCGAAGTGATCACCGCCGATGACGGATTCGAGGCGCTGTCGCTGATCCACAAGCATCAGCCGGACCTGGTCTTCGTCGACATCATGATGCCGCGTCTCGATGGCTATCAGACCTGCGCGATCATCAAGAACAATCAGCAGTTCCGGGATACGCCGGTGATCATGCTGACCAGCAAGGACGGACTGTTCGACAAGGCACGTGGCCGGATCGTCGGGTCGGACCATTACCTGACCAAGCCGTTCACCAAGGACGAACTGCTGTCGGCCGTTCGGGAGAAGGCGCCCGGCAAGCAGGCGGCGTGACCGGCAGGAACGGCGCCCGGTCGCGCCCAGGGAGATTCCGGCTTGAGGCCTATGGGGTCGCAGCCGATGAAAGGGAGGAGTGATCGGATTCATGGAATCCAAGTCCGCAACCGAAAACCGTTGGCTGTTCGAGAAGCTGCGCGACTTCGAGGTGCGCAGCATGGCGCACGATGTCAGCACGTCGAGCCAGCGCGATAGCGAGACCAACTGGGACGGCGTTGTATTCCGCCTCGGCGAACAGCGCCTGACGATCGGCATCACCGACGTCGACGAAATCCTGCCGCTGCCGAACGCAACACCGGTCCCGGGCTCTCGGGACTGGCTGATCGGCATGGCCAACGTTCGCGGCAACCTGGTCACCATCGTCGACCTGGGCTGGTTCCTGTTCGGCAGCCGCACGCCCATCACGATGCGGACCCGCCTGATCCTGACCCGGCTACAGGGCCGCTATGTCGGCTTGATCGTCGACGAAGTGTTCGGCCAGCGCCATTTCAACCGCAACGATCTCGCACCGCTGGACGAGCCCCAGGAATCGCTGCAGCGGCTTGTCGAGGACCAGTTCCCGCAGGGCGAGGACCGCTGGGGGCGACTCCAGCTCCGGCAGTTGATGACCGACCCCCGATTCCTGGACGGATCCGCCTGAGGCGGCCGTTCGGTATACCGATGCATCGACCGACACGACGAAACGACAGAACGACTGAATCGAATCAAGAGGCCCAGGCATGAGCAGCAGAACCCCCATCACCGAGCGCCGACTTTCCCCTGCACAAATCCTGTTGTTCCTGGTATTGGTCGGTCTCGTGGCCGCCGTGTCGGTCAACTTCTTCCTCCTCAACCAGCGCAACCAGCAGGAAACGCAGTACCTTGCGCTGACTACGGAGGTGCAGGTCCGCGCTCAGCAGCTCGCCAAGGCGGCCGGTGAAGCCGCCATCGGCAACTTCGACGCGTTCGACGAACTCGCCCTGACGCGCAACATCATCTCCAACGCCATCGGCCAGCTCCGCAACGGCAACCCCGAAACAGGGCTGCCGCCGTCGCCGCCCAGCGTCAATGACAACCTGGCCACGCTGGAGCAGATCTGGCAGCGCATCGAGGTCGAAGCCGAGCGGATCCTGAGCCGCGACGCCCTGGTTCTCGACCTGGCCGACTCCGCGGCCGCCTTCGCGACCAACATTCCACAGCTGCAGGCGCTGTCCGACGAGGCGGTGCGCATGATGATCCAGACCGGCACGCCGGTCGGCCAGATCTATGTCGCCTCGCGGCAGCTCGTCCTCGCCGACCGCATGCTGCGCCGCGTCAACGAAATCCTGAGCGGCGGGGCCGGAGCGATCACTGCCGCCGACGCCTTCAGCCGCGACGCCGTTCTGTTCGACCAGGTGCTGCAGGGCCTGCTGACCGGTAACGAGGAACTGAATCTGCCGGCCGTGCGCAACCCCGACGTGCTGGGCGCGCTGGCCGAAATCCAGCCGGTGTTCGAGGAAGTCAAGATCGACGTCGACACCATTCTGTCCGGATCGTCCGATCTGTTCGACGTGCGCGAAGCCGCCGACGAAATCTTCCTCGACTCGCAGGACCTGACCGATCAGGCGGCCTCGCTGGCCGACGAGTACGCCACGCTGGGCGAAGGCCGGCTGTGGCCGTCGCTGACCGCCGGGATCGCGCTGGCCGCCGCCGCGCTGCTGGTGCTGTTCCTGGTCGGCCTGAACCTCTATATCGCGCAGCGCCGCCGCGCCGTCGAGACCGCCGAGCTGAACCAGCGCAACCAGGAAGCCATCCTGCGCCTGCTCGACGAAATGTCGTCACTCGCCGACGGTGACCTCACAGTCGAAACCACGGTGACCGAGGACGTTACCGGCGCCATCGCAGACTCAGTGAACTTCGCCGTGGAGGCCTTGCGCGACCTGGTCTCGGGCGTCAACTCGACGGCCCGCCAGGTGGCCGCCCAGGCCCAGGAGACCGAGGCCACGACGACCCAGCTGGCCGAAGCTTCGGAGTACCAGGCCCGCGAGATCCGGACCGCCACCGAGACCATCAACGAAATGGCCAAGTCGTTCGACGACATGGCCAGGCGATCCAGCGAATCGGCCGAGGTCGCCCAGAGCTCGGTCGAGATCGCCAACCGTGGTGCCGACATGGTGCGCCAGACGATTTCGGGCATGGACTCGATCCGCGATCAGATCCAGGAAACCTCCAAGCGAATCAAGCGCCTGGGTGAATCGTCCCAAGAGATCGGCGACATCGTCGAGCTGATCAACGGCATCTCCGAACAGACGAACGTCCTGGCTCTGAACGCCGCCATCCAGGCCGCATCGGCCGGGGGCGCGGGCCGCGGCTTCGCGGTGGTTGCCGACGAAGTCCAGCGCCTTGCTGAACGTGCCACGAACGCAACGCGACGAATCGAAACGCTGGTCCAGACGATTCAGTCCGATACGTCCGAGGCGGTAACGTCGATGGAAGCCACCACCTCGCAGGTGGTGAGCGGGGCGCGCACCGCCGAGGACGCCGGTGAAGCGCTGGAATCCATCGAGAAGGTCTCGAACGATCTGTCCCGGCTGATTCAGGACATTTCCACCCAGGCGCAGCAGCAGTCGCAGAATGCCGGCAAGATCGCCAACCTGATGAACTCGATTCGCGATATTTCCGTGCAGACGACGGAAGGCACGAACCAGACCGCGAAGTCGGTGGTCAGCCTGGCCAACGTGGTCCGCGACCTGCGCGACTCGGTGTCCGACTTCAAGCTGCCCGAGGACCAGGGCTGAGCGTGTCCCTGCATTGCAACGAGTGGCAATCTGAGCGAATGAGGCAGTCATGTTGAATCCGTCCACCGCGGCGCGCGCGCAGGGCATCCTGTGGACGCGACCGCACCTGGCCGAACTGTGCGATTCGATCCGCCAGTCCATCGAGGCGCTGGCCGGAGAAGACGGCAGGGCCGATGCGCCACAGCTGGACGTCGCGCGCGCCCACGGCCACCAGATCGCCGATACGCTCGACACCTTGAACGTCGACGGCGCTGCCCGGCTCGCCCGCGCGCTTGCCGCGGCACTCGAGCAGCTGACCGAAGATCTCGACGAAGATCAGGCCACCACGGTGCTGGAAGCCGTGGCGATTCTGCCGAACTACCTCGAGCGGCTCGAGACCGGCGCACCGGACACCCCGGAAGTGCTGGCCGAACGCATCGCCGACCTGAACCGCATCGCCGGTCGCGACGAACCGGCGACCGCGCCTTCGGCCGGCGACATGCTCGACGCGCTGGATCCCGGCGCACCACCGGTCGCGTCTACCGCCGATCCGGAGGCGCTGCGGCGCGCCTGGCAACGCGCTCTGCGCGACTGGCTGATGAACCCGGCCGAGTCCGGCGGCCTGGTCGCCGTGACCGAAGACATGACGCGAACCGACATTCCGTCGATCCGCCGGGTCGGCACGGCCGCGGGCGCGACGTTCGCGGCCCTGGCCGGCGACATGCTCGACGCATCGCCCGAGATCAACAAGCGCCTGGCCGGCATCGACGGCCTGTTGCGCCAGTGGTCCGTGGACGGCGCCGGTGACACGCTCGATGCAGCGGCCAACGCCACGGCCCGCGACCTGTTCGAGCACCTGAAGCAGGCCCGACCGGGACTGGATGCCGTCGATCGGCTTGTCGCCGGCTCCGACGGCGAGCCCGCCGGCGCCGACAACGAAGAACTGGAACGCGCCCGCAGCGTGCTGTCGGGTCGCAACCGTGAACTCTTTACCGCCGTGGCCGAGGCTGCGCGCGGCGAACTCAACCAGGCCAAGGACGCACTGAACGCGACCCTGCTTGGCGGCTCGGGCGACGCGCCCGACATCAAGACACAGACCGCACTGCTGCAGTCGGTCGCCCAGAGTCTCGGCATGCTCGGCCTGAACCGCCTGGCCGAGCGGGTCAACACGCAGGCCGGCCGGCTGGTCGAACTCACCGGCGACCCGGACAGCCCGGTGTTGCTGGACGTCGCGCGCGAACTGCTGCTGGTCGATTCCGAACTCGAGGAGTCGGTGCTCTATCTCGGCGAAGCCCCGCACAGCGAACTGCTGGAAGGTGACGGCGAGCACCTGCCGAAGGCCGAGCACCGGCGGGTCATGCGGCAGCTGCTCAACGAGACCCTGGATGACCTCAGCCAGGCCAAGCACCTGCTCGACCAACTGCATCGTGGCCAGGGCGATCCCGAATCACCGGAGCAGGCACACGGCACGCTCGAGCGGCTGGCCGGCGTGCTGCGCATGGCCGGCCTGGACGAGGCCGCCGAACTGGTCGAAGCCAGCGCACGCTCGGTGCGTGAAGAACTGATCGACCAGGACGCCGCGCAGGCCGACCGCGAACGTCTCGACGCCCTGGCCGAAGCGCTGATCGTGACCGAGTTCTATCTCGACAGCCTGACCCGTCTCGACGACCGCGGCCCCGAGTACCTGCAGGCCGCGCGACGGAACCTGGCCGAACTCGGCTACCTGCAGATCGCAGCGGAGGCCGGTACCGCCGAGACGCCGATCGAATCCGGCGACGCCGCGGCCGGACAACCGTCCGCCGAGGCGGCCGACGAACCCCCGGTCGAAGAGCCGGCCGCCAGCGAAGACAGCGACGGCTTCGACGCCGAACACTTCGCCGATCAATCGCCCGAAGAACCGTCGATGGAGTCGACTCCGGAGGCGACGACTGCAGCGTCGGCCGCTGATGAATCCGCCGAGGACGAGGCGCCCGACGGCGGCCTCGAGTTCGATCTCGGCACATTCACGGGCTCGGCGGAACGCCCGGACGAAGAGGAAGGCAGCGAGACGACCGAACCCGCCGCGGCCGACGAACCGCCGGCCGACGAAAGCGGCTTCGATTTCGAACACTTCGATCTCGACGACGAGGCCGAAACCGAAGCTTCCGGAGCGACCGCCGAAGAAGACGCCGAAACCGGAACGGACGGGCTGGATTTCGAAGGTTTCGAGTTCGAGGCCGAGCCGAGCGAGGACGAAGAGGCTGCGCCGGCCTACGACGGACCGACGCTCGAGTTCGACACCGGCGCTGCCATGGAGCCGACCGGGACCGATCAGCCCTCGACCACCGAGCCGGAGGCCGAAGAACCGCCCGAAACCGGGCAGCCGTCCGATGAAACCGCGCAGGACGAACCGACCGAGACCGAACCGGAACCTGCGGCCGAAGCGGAACCCGAAACGCCAGCGGCGCCGCCCGAGCCCGCCACGATGTCCGTGGGCGGCGACGATTTCGATCTCACCGAGATCTTCCTCGAGGAATTCGACGAAGTGCTGGAGACGCTCGGCGAGGCCTATCCGCGCTGGCGCGAGCAGCTGGGCGATAGCGTTACGCTCGCCGATATCCGCCGTTCCTTCCATACCTTGAAGGGCTCTGGCAGGATGGCCGGGGCAGAGGAAATCGGCGAATTCTCCTGGGCCTTCGAGCAGGTACTCAATCGAACCATCGACGACCAGTTCCGCGCCGAGGACGTGGTCGACATCGTCGGTGAGGCGATCGCCGCGCTCCCGTCGCTGCGCAACCGCCTGGTCGGCGAGCCGGCCGAACTCGACGAAGCCGGCGCGCAGGCGCTGGTGCTGCGGGCCGAACGCCTCGGTTCCGAGCAGGCGCTTCCGGAACTCGAGGGCCTCGACGACCAGCTCGTCCAACTGATGATCAAGGAGATCGGCGACCACGTCGAGACCATCGACGGCTGGATCAACAAGAGCCGGCAGCAGGGCTGGGCCGCACCGATCGATCGCGACCTGATCCGGTCGGTGCATACGATCAAGGGCACACTGCGGCTGGCGCCGATCGGCGACGAAGCCGACAGCATGCAGCTGATCGAAGAACACCTCCAGGAGCTCGCCGACACCGAAGCCGAGCCCAGCGACGACGCGATTACGCTGATCGAGGACATGCGCGCAATGCTCGGCAAGCGCCTGGATCGCCTGAACCACCAGGCCGTGTCCACCGATCATTTCCAGACCGCTCACCTCACAGAGCAGGCACGCAGCCTGATCAGTGCGCTGCACCGTCGCCGTGACGCCGACGAGGCGGCATGGTCGGAGGAACACGCGGCGCTCGAGGACGAAGCGGCCTCGGACGAGACCATCGTGGACCTCGAGGCGGAGAACGAAGCGCTCGACGACATCGAAGACGTCGAGATCGACGCGGAAGAACCGACGGCCGAGGTCGACGAAGAGATCGCCGAGGATCACGCCGAGACGGAGGCGCTGTCCGACGAGACGTTGGCAACCGGCGAAATCGCCGAAACGAGCGAAGCGAACACCGACCGGGAAATCGACGCCACCGACGAATTCGGCGAGCCGATCGAACTCGAGAGCGAAGACGAACTCGGGGCCGACCTCGAGGCCACCGAAGGCGAAGCGCTTGCCGCCGAGGCCGAAGCCGAAGCCCACGACGAGGCCGATCCGGAATCACCGGCGGAGCTCGAGACCGACGCCGAGCCGGTCGCCGAACAGGCCGATTTCGAGCCGGCCCTCGACGACCTGCCGCCGGACGCCGCAGTCGATGCTGACGAAGAGGCCGCCGAACTCGAGGAGACCGCAGCGCACCCCGAGCCGGAGGCCGGGCTGGACGCTGAAGCCGAAGCCGAGGCGGAGACGGCGCCCGAACTGGATTCCGAATCCGAGCCGGCGCCGGACGCCGAACCCGAGGCGCCGGTCGAGATCCGCGAGCCGGCCCGGGTCGAATTCGAGAGCTGGCCGGAATCCCAGGTCGGCGAGCTCGACCATCCCGACGAGGCCCCCGACGATGTCGCTGCGGCCGAAGCGGCAGCGAGCGCCGGCGGCGCGACCGTGGGCACGATTGCCGTGGATTACGCCAGCCTCGACGAGGAGCTGGTCGACCTGTTCGCCGAAGAAGGCCAGGAACTGCTCGAGCACGCCGACGATCTGCTGCAGCAGTGGCGCGAGAACCCGGAAGACCGCGGCCTGGTCACGGCGCTGCAGCGCGATGTGCACACGATCAAGGGCAGCGCCCGGATGGCCGGACTGAACCCGATCGGGGAAGTCGCCCACGTGCTCGAGGACCTGCTGGAAAACATCGCCGGTGGCCGGGAGCAATCCACAAGCGAGCGCATCGACACGCTGGAGACCGGCTGCGACCACCTCCACGGCATGGTCGACGCAGTGACCCGGCGCGAAGCGCTGCCGGCCCGCCCGGCCGGTGAAACGCTGGCCGCCGACGACGACTCGGCCGAGGCGCTGGAAACCGTCGCCGAACCGATGGCCGAGGCCAGCGACGATGCGTCGACGCAGCGGGCCAGCACCATTCGCCTGGCCTCGGAGCGCGTCGAGGAGCTGCTCAACTTCGCCGGCGAGATCAGCATCTTCCGCTCGCGAATCGAGCAGGAATTCGGCAGCTATCGCGGCAACATCAGCGAAGTCGAACAGACCGTTGCGCGTCTGCGCGACCAGCTGCGCAAGCTCGAAGCCGAAACCGAGGCGCAGATCCTGTCGCGCTACGAGCGCGAGCACGGCCCGGACGACGAGGAATTCGATCCTCTCGAGCTCGACCGCTACTCCACGATCCAGCAGTTGTCGCGGGCGCTGGCCGAGTCGGTATCCGACCTCAACTCGCTGACCGAGTTGATGGACAACACCGGACGCCAGGCCGAGACGCTGCTGATGCAGCAAGCGCGCGTGACGACCGAACTGCAGGAAGGCCTGATGCAGGCCCGCATGGTGGCGTTCACCACGCTGGCGCCGCGACTGCGCCGGGTGGTTCGCAACGCGGCCCGCGACGCCGAGCGCAAGGCCGAACTGGAAATCCTTGCCGAAGGCGAAGGCGAACTGGACCGCAACGTGCTCGACCGCATGACCGCGCCGATCGAGCACATCCTGCGCAATGCGATCGCGCACGGCATCGAGTCCCCGGCCGACCGGCGAGCCGCCGGCAAGCCCGAAACCGGCCGCATCCTGATCGAGATCGACCGCGAAGCGACCGAACTGCTGATCCGCGTCTCCGACGATGGCGCCGGACTGAACCTCGAGCGAATCCGAGAGCGCGCGCTGGCTCAGGGGCTGCTGACCGATGCGCAGGCCGACGATCCCGAAGAACTGTCGCAGGTCATCCTGCGGGCCGGCTTCTCGACCGCCCACGAAGTCAGCGAGCTGGCCGGCCGCGGTGTCGGCATGGACGTCGTGAGTTCGGAAGTCCGGCAGGTGGGCGGTCGCATCAGCGTGCACAGCGACACCGGGCAGGGCACCCGCTTCACCCTCCGCATTCCGCTGAGCCTCGCGGTCATGCAGGCGATCTTCGTCCAGGCCGCCGAACGGTTGTTCGCGATCCCGCTGCAGTCGGTGCGCGGCGTAGCGCGAATCCGACCCGAGGAATGGCAAGACGCGCTGGAAGGCGACGGCCTGTTCCGCTACGGGGGCCAGGACTATCCACTGCTCGAACTGGAGCCGCAACTGGGCTTCGAGCCCGATGAACAGGAAGAAGGCATCAGCCTGTCCCTGTTGATGATTTCCACCGGCGATCAGCGCGCGGCAATCCGGGTCACCGAGATCCAGGGCCACCGCGAGATCGTGCTGAAGCCGGTCGGTCCGCAGATCAGTTCGATTCCGGGCATTCTCGGCGGCACCATCATGGGCGACGGCAACGTGGTGGTCCTGCTCGACATGGCGCCGCTGATCGATCGCGCGATCCGCGAGCAGCGTCTGCCGGGCATGGTCGAGCGCCACGACGCCACCGCGGTCGAAAGCGAAGAAATCAAGCGCGCGCCGCTGGTGATGGTGATCGACGACTCGATCACGATGCGTCGAGTGACCTCGCGAATCCTCGAGAACAACGGCATGGAAGTCCTCACGGCGCGCGACGGCATCGAGGCCGTGGATCTGCTGCTCGAGCGCGTACCGGACCTGATGCTGCTCGACATCGAGATGCCCCGGATGGACGGCTTCGAGCTGGCCGGCTACGTGCGCGAGGATGCCCGCCTGAAGGACGTGCCGATCATGATGATCACCTCTCGATCCGGAGACAAGCACCGAGAACGGGCCAAGCAGCTCGGCGTGAACCGCTACCTGATCAAGCCTTACCAGGAAGCCAACCTGATGCGTAACGTGTTCGAGATGCTCGAGCTTCCGGACCCGGAGGCCTGACGATGACCGAGACCGAAATCCGCAGCGTGATGATCCCCATCACCGACGCCGAACTGCTGGTGCCCAACGCCAGCGTGGCCGAGGTCGTGTCCTACGATGAACCCGAACCGGTCGACCAGGGCCCCGAATGGATGCTGGGCAACGTGCTGTGGCACGGCTGGCAGGTTCCGGTGGTGTCGTTCGGCGTACTCTGCGAGAAGCAGGAGCGCGAACCGGTCGAGCAGGCCAAGCTGTGCATCACCAAGTCACTGGTCCATAACGATCGGCTGCCCTACATCGCGCTGCTGGCACAGGGCTTTCCGCGACTGGTCACGATCACCGAGTCGACCCTGACCGAGATTCCCGACAGCCGCCGGCATATCGCGATCGCGGGCGAAGTCATGGTCGGCGATCGCCAGGCCATGGTGCCGGACCTCGATCGAATCGCGCAGCTGGTCGCTCACGCCGTCTACGGCGCCCTGCCGGTCACCCGCTGACCCCTCGTTCCGGCGCCCGGTGGGCCATACCACCGGGCAGGCAACGTTCAGCCATCCTACTCGCGCGGGGATCAGGCCCCGAGATCGCCGTAACGCGCCTGCAGAACGGCCAGCGCGGCGGCCCCGGCCGTCTCGGTGCGTAGCACCCGGGGGCCGAACCGCACGGCCCGATACCCATGATCGACCAGCAGCCGTCGATCATTGGCGCCGAAGCCCCCCTCCGGACCGATCGCCAGCGCCACGGCCCCATCCGGCGCGGTTGCGCCCAGCGCTTCGCTGGCATCGGGCGCCAGCATCCAGCCCGTGGCCTCGGGCGGCGTCCAGTCGGCCAGCGCCACCGGCATATGGACCTCGGGCACGACCGCGCGGCCGCACTGTTCACAGGCACCGATCACGATTTCCTGCCAACGCTGACGCCTTTTCTCCGCGCGCGCGCCATCGAGCCGGACATCGGCGTGTTCGGTCAGGACCGGATGCAGCGAGGCGACGCCGAGTTCCACCGCCTTCTGGATCACCCAGTCCATCCTGTCGCCCTTGGCCACGGCCTGGACCAGGTGGACGATCAGCGGGGACTCGCGGTCGACCGGCAACATCACGTCGATCCGCACGCGGCAGCACCGCGCATCCACGGCCAGCAGCTCGGCGCGGCCTTCACGTCCGTCGCCGTTGAACAACGTCACCGGATCGCCGACCCGACGACGCAGCACCCGGCCCAGTCGATGCGATGCGCGCGGATCGAGCTCGATCTCCGCGCCGACCTCCAGCGGCACCGGCGTATGAACCCGGATCGTGCGCATCAGAGCGCTCTCCCCGTCGCCTGCTCGATTGCCGCGATCGCCACCCGCCCGAGGTGGTCGATCTCGTCGTCGGAAATCACGTACGGCGGCATGAAGTAGACCACGTTGCCGAGCGGCCGGAGCAGCGCCTGGTGGTCGAGCGCGTGGCGGTAGACGCGAATTCCTCGCCGCTCCTCCAGCGGATATGCGCAACCCCGGTCGTCGACCATTTCCATCGCCACGATCATGCCGGTCTGGCGGACCTCGGCGACGTTCGGATGGTCGACCAGCGGTTCGACCGCCCGTCGCATGCGCTCGGCCAGGTTGCGATTGTCGCCGAGGACGTCGTGGTCGGCGAACAGTTCGAGCACAGCCAGGGCTGCCGCGCAGCACAACGCGTTGCCGGTGTAGCTGTGCGAGTGCAGGAACGCCTTGAAAGTGGCGTAATCGTCGTAGAACGACTGATAGATCGACTCCGACGTGAGGACGGCCGACAGCGGCAGGTAGCCGCCGGTCAGGCCCTTCGACAGACACATCAGGTCCGGCGCGATGCCGGCCTGCTCGCAGGCGAACAGGGTGCCGGTGCGGCCGAATCCGACCGCGATCTCGTCGGCGATCAGGTGCACCTCGTAGTGGTCGCAGGCCTGGCGCAGTTTCTTCAGGTAGACCGGGTCGTACATCCGCATGCCGCCGGCGCACTGGACCAGCGGCTCGACGATCACGGCGCAGAGTTCGTGGTGATGCTCGGCGAGCACGCGCTCCATCTCGGCAAACCGGGCCTCGGCGTGCTCGGCCCAGCTGGCGCCCGGCGCGCGCTCGAACGCGTCGGGCGAGGGCACCACCAGGGGCTCGAGCAGCAGCGGCGCGTAGGTATCGCGATACAGACCGACGTCGCTGACCGCGAGCGCGCCCAGCGTTTCGCCGTGGTAGCTGCCGGACAGGCAGGCGAACCGGGTCCGGTCCTGGCCCCGGTTCTTCCAGTGGTGGAACGACATCTTCAGGGCGATCTCGACCGCGGCCGAGCCCGAGTCGGCGTAGAACACACGGTCCAGCCCCGGCGGCGTCAACGCCACCAGCTGCTCGGCCAGGCGGGTCGCCGCCGGGTGGGTCAGTCCTGCGAGAATGACGTGTTCCAGCGTCTCGGCCTGCTCACGCAGCCGGCGGTTGATGTGGGGGTGCGCGTGCCCGAACAGGTTGACCCACCACGAACTGATCGCGTCGATGTAGCGATTGCCGTCGAAGTCCTCGAGCCAGACGCCCTGGCCGCGCCGGATCGGAATCATCGGGAACACGCCCTCGTGGTCCTTCATCTGGGAGCAGGGGTGCCACAGCACGTCGAGGTCGCGGCGGCGCCATTCGTCGTTGTTCATGGTTTCGGTCGTCCGCCCGGAAGGTCCCTGTCCGAGGATAGCGGAGCAAGCCCCGTCGTTTGCTATGATCGTGCGCCTTGGGCGGCGACACTGCATCGTACCCACCGCCCGAATCGTCCGCGACACGCGGCCCGTACCTGCGAGGACCCGACCCATGCACGCACCGATCCCGACGCGCCGGCGCTCAGGCGGTTTCACCCTGATCGAGATCCTGGTCGTGGTCGTGATCATCGGCATCCTGGCCGCCGTGGTCGTTCCACGCTTCATGGACGAACCGGACCGTGCGCGGGCGGTCAAGGCCCGGCAGGATATCGAGGCCATCGTCACGGCCCTGAATCTCTACCGCCTCGACAACCACGTGTACCCTTCGAGCCAGCAGGGGCTCGACGCGCTGGTCGAGCCCCCGAGCGGCCGGCCCGAGGCCCCGAACTGGAAGGCCGGCGGCTACCTCGAACGGCTGCCGAACGACCCCTGGGGCCGACCCTATCTCTACCTGAATCCGGGCGTGCACGGCGACATCGACGTCTGGTCGAACGGCGCCAACGGGCAGCCCGGCGGCGAGGGCGCGAATGCCGAGATCGGCAACTGGATGGACTGACCGGAACGCCGGCGGCTACACGCTGATCGAGCTGCTGGTCGTCGTCGTGATCGCCGGGGTGCTGACCGGCGTAGCAATCCTGCGCCTCGGCGGCGACCGCCCCGAACAGCGCCTGGCCGAGGAGGTCGAGCGACTCGACGCGCGCTTGACCGCGCTGTGCGACCGAGCGCTGCTGACCGGACGCCCTCACGGCGTCCGCGCCACCGCCGACGGCTACGACTTCTGGGTCCGGCAGCGTCGGCAGTGGATCGCGCTGGCCGCCGGCGACCGGCCAGCGCCGTCGAGCTGGCCCGCCGGCTTGCGCGCCCGGTTGATCGTTGCTGGCCGTCCCGTGACGCCGACGACCGCCGAGCGACCGCAGCTTGTCTGCAGCGCGCTGGTTCCGTTCGAGCCCTTCGAGTGGCAGCTGACGCTCGACGGGCAGCGCACCGCCTACATCGCCCCGGCCGCCGAACCATGATCCATCGCATGCAGCGCCGGAGCACCGGCTTCACCCTGGTCGAGGTACTGGTCGCGCTGGTCGTCGTAGCGCTGGCGCTCGGGGCGCTGGCGCGCACCACCGGGCAGGCCGCCGATACGCTGTTCGAGGCCGAGCGGCGCACGCTCGCGCTGTGGGTGGCGTCGAACCGGCTCGCCGAACTGACGCTCGAGGCGCGGCTGGAGCCCGGTCGCCGCAGCGGCCGAACCCGGATGGGCGGACGCGACTGGCGCTGGCAGACCGATATCGCCCCCGCGCCCGGCGAGGACCTCTGGCGCATCGACGTCAGCGTGGCCGACGCCGGCGACGGCCGGGACGCAACGGTTTCCGTGCATACCGGCTACCTGCCCCGATGATGCGGCGGTCGCGCAGCCATGGCTTCACCCTGGTCGAGGTGCTCGTTGCGGTACTCGCGTTCGGCCTGCTGGCCGCCGCGGCCTACACCGGGCTGAGCAGGATGGCGGCCGGCGCCGGTCAGCTCGACGGCCGGGCCGAGCAACTGGCCGGCCTGCAGCGCGCAGTCGCCGCGCTGGACCAGGACCTGCGGCAACTGGTCAGCCGCGCGGCGCGCGCCGGCGACGGCCAGGTCCGTCCGGCGCTGGCCGGAGCGCCGGACGGCTGGGTCGGCCATCGCAGCGGCCGCTGGGTACCCGACGGCGGCGGCAGCGTGCTGCAGACCGTGAGCTGGCGCTGCACCGTCGATGGCCGGCTCGAGCGACGGGCCGCGCCCGACGCCGCGGGCGCGCTGCCGGCAGGGCCGGATCCGCGCGCACAGCGATTCCCGGTCGGCTGCAGCGCGTTCCGGCTGCGCTACCGCGACGGCGTCGGCCAGTGGACCGAACGATGGCCGACCGCCGCCGAACCGGCCGCGTTGCCGAGCGCTGTCGAATACGTGTTCGACAGCGAGGCCTTCGGTGAAATCCGGCGGCTGGTGGTCCTGTGAGCCGGGGCGCGATGATGCCTGGGCCCCAGCGCGGCGCGGCGCTGCTGGTCGCACTGCTGGCCGTGGCGCTGGCCGCGACGCTGGCGGTCGGACTGATCGACGACCAGCGAACCACGCTGGCCCGGACCCAGGCGCTGGCCGACGCCGAACGCAGCTGGCAGTTCGCCCGCGGGCTCGAGGGCCTTGCCGCCGACTGGATCCGTCGGGCACGCCGTGGCGACGTGTCCGACGCGCTGCTCGACGGGCGCTGGTCGGCGCCATTCGCGGTACCGGGCGGCAGCGTTCGGGTCCGGCTGCTGGCACGCAGCGGGCGCTTCAATCTCAACGCGCTGGCCGCGCGCGACCCATCCGAGGCCGAGGCCGGGCGGCTGGGCTTCGCCCGGCTGCTGGTCGCACTGGATCTCGACCCCGACCTGGCCGACGCGCTCTACGCACAGCTGCAGACCGGCGGTCGCCCACTGCGCATGATCCACGTCAGCGAAGCCCGCGGCCTGACCGGCTGGACGCCATCGGTCGAGGCCCGGCTGGCGCCCTTCGTCACGGTGCTGCCGGATCCCGGCAGCCGCGTCGACGTCAACACAGCGCCGCCGGAGGTGCTGGCCGCCCGGCTGCCCGAACTCGGCCTGGACGCCGCCCGTCGGATCCACGCCCAGCGGCCCTACGCCCGCATCGAGGACCTGCGCGCCCACCCCGACCTGCAGGCACTCGGACCGGTCGATCTCGACGCCCGGATCCGGCTCGGTGGGCGCTGGTACCTGGCCCACGCCGAGATCGTTCTCAACGGCCGGCTGCACGAACAGGTGCGCCTGCTCGACGTCGCGGGCGCGGGGTATGATGCGCGCTACGTCAGCACCGGCCTGCCCTGACATGCCCCGTACCGCATCGCCCGCCGTGGTCCTGATCGACCGCGCCGATCCCATCCCGGAGCGCACGTCCGAGCACCGGCGGATCGCGTTGGTCCCGGCCGACCGGGTCAGCATCGTGGCCGTCGACCTGCCGGACGTCCGCGGCGCCCGGCTGGAGCAGGCCCTGCGCTGGGCAGCCGAAGACGCCCTGGCCGGCGACGCAGAGAACCAACACGTGGTTCCGCTGGGCCGGCGCGACGACGGCCGCATGGTCTGCGCAGTCGCATCGCGCGCCGACATGCGCCGCTGGGGCGCCGACGATCCGGCGCTGGTCGCACTGGTTCCGGACGCCGCAGCGCTGCCGTGGCAGCCCGGCGAGCTGGTCCTGGTCCAGCACGGCGACGCGGTGCTGGCGCGCTGGGGACGGCATGCCTTCGATCGGCTGGACGGAGCGCTGCTCGACGTGCTGCTGCCGGAGCTGGTCGAACAGGCTTCGCCGGAGCAGATCCGCTGGTACGGCGAAGCGCCGCCGGACAGCGTGGCCGCCCTCGATCCCCAGCGCCAACCGCCGCCGGCCGACCTGGCGCAATGGCTGGCGGCCGGCGCTCGGGCGCCGGAGGTCGACCTTCTCTATGGCGACTTCGCCCCGGCCGGTCGAACGCCGGCGCCCCGCCGGGCCTGGACCGCTGTGCTGTTGGCGCTGGCGGCGCTGCTGTGGCTGGGCGATGCGGCCCTCGAGGCCGTGCAGCTCGACGCTCGCGCCGACGCCCTGGCCGAGGAAATCGAAACCCGGGCCGCGCGCTTGTTTCCCGACCTGCAGCTGCTGCCAGGCCGCGAGCGGCTGCAGCTCGAGCGCGCGCTGGCCGGCCGCGGTGACGGCGGCGACCGCTTCGTGCGCACGCTCCGCCGCGCCAGTCCACTGTTCGCCGGGCTGGCCGCCGTGACTGTCGAGTCCCTGTCGTGGGACGACGAGCTACTGGCGCTGGACGTTCGCGCACCGGGTCTGCCCGATCTCGAAGCCTTGCAGGCCCAGCTCGAAGCGCGCGACCTGATGGTGCAGGTCGACGACGTCGCGATCGAGTCCGGCGGCGTGCGCGGCCGACTGGTTCTTCGGGAGGGGCCATGAAGGCGCGCTGGAACGCCCTGGAACCGCGCGAGCGGACGCTGGTTGCGGCCGGCGGCGCGGTACTGCTGGCCGTCGTGCTGTGGGTCGGCGTCTGGGAGCCGCTCGACCGGCATCGCGACGTTCTGGCCGAGCGGGTCGCCGCGAACCAGGCCCTGGCTGACTGGCTGACCCGGCTCGAGCAACGCCTGCCGAGCGGTCCCGCCGAGCCCCCCACGGCCACGCTCGACGGCCGCTCGCCGCTGGCCGTGGTCGATCAGTCCGCGCGGGCCGCCGGGCTGGCCGGCGCGCTCCAGCGCATCGAACCCGGCAGCCGCGGCGAGATCCGGGTCACGCTGGAGCGGGCCGAATTCCCGGCACTGATGGGCTGGCTCGGCGAGCTGGTCGAGAACCGGCCGTTCCGGGTCGTGTCGGTCCGCGCCGACCGGGTCGAACCGGGTCGCGTCGACGCCACGCTGGTACTCGCCCAGCGCTGATCCGGACCAGCCACGGACCGGCCCGCCCCGGCTCGATCTGCTACCGTTCGAATCGATTGGCATCCGATGGAGTTTCCGTGACCGATACCTCTTCGACTGCGGTCGATCTCGAGCTCGCGCTCGACGTGGCCCGCGAGGCCGCGACGGCCGCCTCGGCGATCGCCATGGATCATTTCAACGCCCCGCTGGATATCGAGACCAAGGCCGACGACAGTCCCGTGACCGTGGCCGATCGGGCCTGCGAGCGCGCGATCCGGGACCGCATCGCGCACGCGTTTCCGGATCACGCGGTGTTCGGCGAAGAATACGGTCGCGACGGCGACCACCGCTGCCTGTGGTTGATCGACCCGATCGACGGCACCCGCAGCTTCATCCGGGGGCTGGAGTTCTGGTCGGTGCAGATCGCGCTGATGATCGACGGCGAACTGGTCCTCGGCGTGTCGGCCGCGCCGCCGTTCGCCGAGACTGCCTGGGCACGGATCGGCCACGGAGCCTGGCTCGAGCGGAACGGCCGGCCCGCCGAACGCCTGCAGGTGGCCGCAGCCGATGCCATCGATGCGATGGACCTGTCGCTGGGCAACGTGCGTACGCTGGCCCGGGGGACCGGCTGGGCCCGGGTCGGCCAGCTGGTCGAACGGGCCCGGCGCACGCGCGGTTACGGCGACTTCTATCCCTACCACCGGCTGGCCGCCGGCGGACTGGATGCCGTCGTCGAAAGCGACGTCAACATCCTCGATATCGCCGCATTGACGGTGATCGTGCACGAAGCCGGCGGACGTGTGACCACGCTCGACGGCGGTCCGATCGACCTCGACAGCACGTCGATCCTCGCCGCGCCGGAGCCTCTCCACCAGCGGCTGGTATCCTTTTTGAATGATTGACGAGTCCCCCGAACTTCCGACCGTTCACAAGCGCGAGGAGCGCAAAGACCGCAGCCTGTTCCGGGTCGAATCCCTGGACCTGGAGTTCTCCAACGGCGAACGCCGCGTCTACGAACGGCTGATCAGCCGGGGCGTCGGCGCGGTGATCATCGTCGCCATGCCGAACCCCGAGACGGTCCTGCTGGTGCGCGAATACGCCTGCGGCGTGCACCGCTACGAGCTCGGCCTGCCGAAGGGTCGACTGGAGCCCGGCGAAAGCCACATCGAAGGCGCCAACCGGGAACTGCAGGAAGAGGTCGGCTTCGCCGCCCGCGATCTTCGCGTCCTCGGACAGCTGTCGCTGGCGCCGGGCTACATGACCCATGCCACCCACGTCGTGCTGGCCCGCGATCTCTACGAATCGAGGCTGCCCGGCGACGAGCCCGAGGAACTGCCGGTCATCGAGTGGCCGATCGACGACCTGGTCTCGCTGATCCGGCGCGAGGACTGCACCGAGGGCCGTACGATCGCCGCGCTGTACATGGCGCGCGACCTGCTCGCCGACCCCGGCGGCGGCGCGTGAGCCGACTGGACACCGCGACCCTGGCCGGCTGGGTCGACGGCGTGCTCTCGGCCTGCGACACCGCCAGCGGCGCGATCCTCGAAATCTACGAAAACGACGATTTCAGCGTCGAAATGAAGGCCGACGACAGCCCGCTGACCCGCGCCGACCTGGCCAGTCACCGGATCCTGGTCGAGGCCCTGGAACGTCTCACGCCCGAGATTCCGGTGCTCAGCGAAGAGTCGGCCGCGACCGCGTTCGAAGCGCGCCGCGGCTGGCCGCGGCTGTGGGTGGTCGATCCGCTCGACGGCACCCGCGAGTTCATCAAGCGCAACGGTGAATTCACCATCAACGTGGCGCTGGTCGAAGACCACCGCCCGGTGCTCGGCGTCATCGTCGTGCCGGCGCTGGGCCGAAGTTACGTCGGGATTCCCGGCCATGGTGCATTCGTCTACCACGGTGCCGGCGACCGCCGACCGATCGAAACGCGCCAACCGCCGGCCGACCCACCGGTCATACTCGGCAGCCGCTCGCACGGCAATCCCCGCAGCGAGGCCTATTTCGAGGCGATCGGACCGCACCGGCGCCTGGCCCGCGGCAGCGCGCTGAAATTCTGCGCCGTGGCCGAAGGCGAGGCGGATTTCTATCCTCGGCTGGGGCCGACCAGCGAATGGGACACCGCTGCCGGCGATGCCGTCGTGCACGCGGCCGGCGGTCGAGTCGCGCTGCCGGACGGTCGCCCGCTGCTCTACAACGCCCGCGCCACCACGCTCAACGGTGATTTCCTGGTCAGCGGCGACCCGCAGGTGAACTGGCCCACGCCGCCGCCAGCAGCAGACTGACCAGCAGCAGCATCGCCAGCCCGCTCAGCGCCGGCACCGCGATCGCGTTGCCGATCACCCCCGACAGGTCGACCGTGCGCAACGCCGAGCGGACCTCGGTCTGGACGGGATCGCCCGACGGGGTCTCGGTCCAGTTCTTGGTCACTGCCAGGTCGCGCCAGGCACGGCGGTACAGCAGCCGGGCCGTCACTTCGGCCTCCGGCACCAGTACACCGTCCAACGCGAAGCGATAGGTCGATATGTCCTCCTCGCCGGCCAGGATCCGGGTATCGGACTGCACCGCCTCGGCGTCGATGAACAACACCGGCGCGACCACCGGGCCGGCGCCGTTGATCCGACCTTCCAGCACGCGCGCGAACCCGCGGCCGGGTCGTCCGGCGACGTCGTCGGGCGCGTTCGATCCGGCCGCCGAACCGTAGAACGGAACTGTCGGCCCGTCGATCCGGGGCAGCGGCTGACCGTCGACCCGGGCCTCGATCACCAGCACCGCGTTACGAATCGACACGCCGGTAGGGAACGCGTGGCCCGCGCCGACGTTGGCGACCCGCGCCTCGACGACCAGTGCGCCACCGTCGACCCGGGCGTCCAGGTCCAGCGTCACCGCGTCGGCCAGGGTGTCGGGCGTGGCGCCGATGAACGCGTGTGAGCGGCGCTGCTCGGCCGGCCGGATCGGCTGACCGCCCAGCGAGGAGATCGGCCCGGGCTGCTCCGCGGCCGGCATGTGGCAGTCCTGGCAGGCCATGAAGTCCGGGCCCGGCACCGAGAACGGCGAGGCCAGCCATTCGTCGTAGGTGGTCTGACCCGGCGCACCGGTATCGGGGTTGTTGTACTGGTGGCAGGAAGCGCAGAACTTCGACTCGGAGAACCCGGGCTGGTAGGACGAGCGCATCACCGAAAACGAGACGTCGTCCAGCGGCCCCCAGACCCACAGCGGCGTCGACGGATCGTCCGGGAAGCGATACTCGGTGTTGCCGAGATGGTGCAGCGCGTCGGTGTTGTCGTTGACTTCGGCCATCTGGTGACAGGCCAGGCAGTTCACGCCGTCGAGGCCACCGGGGAGGGTGACCTCGTCGAGAAACACGTTGCCGGGGTCCTGGGCGTCGACCAGCGGCGTGTGGCAGGTCGCGCAGAAGCCGGTCTCGCCCGGGTCGCGGTCGTCGAGGAACACGTAGCCGTTGCCACCGCCCGGGGTGCCGTCACCGGAGTACAGGTCGAGCACCCACGGATTGACGCCGGCGCCGGCATGGCGCGACTGGTTCCACTCGAAGAATTGGTCGAAATGACAGCTCGCGCAATCGGTTGCCGTCCCCGGGTCGTACGGCATGCGGTCGTTGACCGGGAGCGGAGTCAACCGGATCTCGACCGCATCGCCCGCGCCGGCCGGGACCGAACCGGTGATGTAGTTGACCGCGCGCAGGCTGTCGTAGGGCGGGACCGCGGTGACGATCGCCGGACCGGTCGGATCGGGCAGCGCGAACAGGCCGTCCGGCCCGGTGATCACCGGTGCGACGGTCGTCGTCTGCACGCGCACCCGCGCCCCGGCCACTGGATCGCCGGTCAGGTCGTCGACAACGATGCCGGTGATGTCGGCACGCGCCGCCGGGACCGCCAGCAAGGCCAGCAGCACGAACGCGAGAAGAGCACGAAGGCAGGGGGGCATCACGGGACTCCGGATCAGAACGGCCTGAGAATCGCGAGCAGAACGATGGCGACCAGCAGCAGCGCCGGCGCCTCGTTGAACCAGCGATACCAGACATGCGAATGACGATTACGGCCCTCGCGGAACGCCACGACCAGCCGCGCGCACCAGGCGTGGTAGCCGATCAGCGCGGCTACCAGGACCAGCTTGGCGTGAAGCCAGCCCATCGACAGGTAGACGTCGGGCGCGATCAGGATCAGCGCCAGACCGAAGCCCACCGCCAGCGCACCGCCGACATGGGTGATGCCGAGCAGCTTGCGCTGCATGGTCCGGAACACCGGCTGCAATTCCGGCTCCGGGTGCTGGGCGGCGTAGACGAACAGGCGCGGCAGGTAGAACAGCCCCGCGAACCAGGTCACGACGAAGATGATGTGGAAGGCCTTGAGCCAGAGCATGAGGGACGGCCGATGCCGGGATCGCGGAAGCGCCTATTGTGACCCGTTCGTCGGACCGGCTCAAGCCGGCAGGCACCCACCCCTGCCGAAAGTCATGGGATCGCTTGACTTCATGACCGCGAGAACGGTATAACCACCGCGTGCAAACATAATATTAACAACAGCACAACGCGCAATGCGCACGTACCGAGCAGCATCCGGTTTGGGGCAAAAGCGGTCTTCGGACCGCTTTTTTTTGTGGTCCACGGCCCCGCTGCGTCGGCCTTCGACCTTGGGTATCCTTGCAGTCACCCCCACGTCTGCCGACAGGCGCCGTGGGCGCACCGACCCGATCCACGGAGATCGACATGGACGCGAGCAACCCTCTCGAATTCACCGCCTCGGCCGCGCGCAAGGTGCGCGAGTTGATCCTGGCCGACGGCAATCCCGAACTGAAACTGCGGGTCTACATCACCGGCGGCGGCTGCTCGGGCTTCCAGTACGGCTTCACCTTCGACGAATCGGCCGATGACGACGACGTCGCGGTCGAGCGCGACGGGGTGACGCTGCTGGTCGATCCATTGAGCTTCCAGTATCTCGAAGGCGCCGAGGTCGACTACAGCGAGAACCTTCAGGGCGCACGGTTCGTGATCCGCAACCCGAACGCGGCCACCACCTGCGGCTGCGGATCGTCGTTCGCGATGGGCTGAGGCCCCGCGCAGACCCGATGCCCCGGTTCGATTCGTGACCCTGCTGGCCCTGCTGTTCGCGCTCGGCATCAGTCATGTCTGGCGCGACGTCGAGCGCTGGCGGCGCCATGACCTGCTGGCCGAACCAGCCCGCCGGCTGAGCGGGCGCGGTCCGTTCCCGGCCGTGGCGACCGTGGCGCTGGCCTTGCTGGCCGGTGCGCTGCTGATGGCCGTGGCCGACCTTCTGCTCGGCGATTTCGGCCTGCTGCTGGCCGGCGTCCTCACGCTTCTGTTCGTACTCGGTCCACGCGACCTGGACCGCGATGTCGCGGCCGCGGCCGCCGGCCGGGACGGGGCCGCGACCGCGCGCGACCGCCTGTTCGTCACCGCCGACGCCTCGGCATCCGAAGGCGCGGCGGCCGCCCTGCATGCCGGCCTGGCCCGCTGGTTCGGCGTGCTGTTCTGGTTTGCCGTACTCGGCATTCCCGGCGCACTGCTGTACCGCGCGATCCGCGTCGCGCGCCGGGTCTATCCGGCGGGCTTCGACGAGCGACGGGCCTTCGATGCGGTGCTCGGTGTCCTGAACTGGCCGGTCATTGCGCTGATGACCTTGTCGATCGCACTGATGACCGACTTCGACCGGGTGCTCGACCGGTTCGATGCGCGCGGCGATCGCTGGCGGTTTCCGGCCCGACTGCTCGACGACCTCGCCGCGGCGCTGTGTACGGCCGACGGCGGACTGGCCGCCGGCCTCGAGGACGGCCGCCAGTTGGCGCGGCGCGTACTCACGCTGTGGCTGGTGGTGGTCGCCGTGCTGCTTCTGATCGGCGTGCTGGCCTGATCGCTGGCCTGATCGCTGGCCCGGTCACGGGTTTTGCGTCCGCCGCCGGCTTCGCGCACAATGCCGTCTCTACAGTCCGGATCCACGCGCCCGCGCCTTGCTGGATGGCTTGATCGTCCCCCGCGCCCGCGGATTCGGAATCGGCAGCTGCGATTGCCCACCACGACCGGAGTCCATCGATGCGAACGTGTTTTCCTCTGTCCTTCCTGTTGACCTTCCTGCTGGTTGCAGCCGCGCCGGCCGCCGCCGAGACCTGGCTGCGCTGCGGCGCGACGATCGATGTCGTGGCCGGCGAGCGGACCGACGCCATGACCCTGGTGGTGGTCGATGACCGCATCGCGCGGATCGAGCCCGGTCATCCGGCTGCGCCGGAAGGCGTCGCGACGGTCGACCTGGCCGCGCTCACCTGCCTGCCGGGCCTGATGGACATGCACACCCACCTGACTTCGGAATCCAGCCCGACCCGCTACGCCGACCGCTTCACCGACAACGAGGCCGACGTCGCGCTGCAGTCGGTCGAGTACGCCCGCGAGACCCTGGCCGCCGGGTTCACCACGGTGCGCGATCTCGGCGATGCCTTCAACGCCAGCATCGCGCTGCGCGATGCGATCGATCGCGACGTGATTCCGGGCCCGCGCATCTACACCTCCGGCAAGTCGCTGGCCACCACCGGCGGTCATGCCGACCCGACCAACGGCTGGCGCGCCGACCTGATGGGCTCGCCCGGTCCGCGCGAGGGCGTGCTCAACGGCGTGGCCGAGGCCCGCGAGGCCGTCCGCCAGCGCTACAAGGACGGCGCCGACCTGATCAAGGTCACGATCACCGGCGGCGTGCTCAGCGTGGCCAAGAGCGGCATGAACCCGCAGTTCCGGCCCGAGGAAATCCAGGCCGTGATCGAGACCGCGTCCGATTACGAGATGCACGTTGCCGCGCATGCCCACGGCGCGGAGGGGATGAAGCGCGCCATCCGGGCCGGCATCCACTCGATCGAGCACGGCACGTTCATGGACGATGAAGTGATGGAAATGATGATCGAGGCCGGCACCTGGTACGTACCGACCATCTCGGCCGGCCGGTTCGTCGCCGACAAGGCCGAGATCGACGGCTTCTACCCCGACCTGGTCCGGCCGAAGGCCGCCTTGATCGGCCCGCTGATCCAGGAGACCTTCGGCCGGGCCCACGCGGCCGGCGTGCCGATCGCCTTCGGCACCGACTGCGGCGTCTGCTACCACGGCGACAACGCCGCGGAGTTCGGCTTCATGGTCGAGGCCGGCATGTCGCCGGCCGATGCGCTGCGCACCGCGACGCTCAACGCCGCCGAACTGCTCGGCATCGAGGACCATGCCGGCCGACTCGAAGCAGGGTACTGGGCCGACATCATCGCTGTGCCCGGCGATCCGCTCGAGTCGGTCGACACGCTGATGGACGTGCGCTTCGTGATGAAGGCGGGCACCGTCTTCCTGCCGGGCCGTGCCGAGCGCTGACCCCGGGCCGCCGACCCGGGCTCGCGCTCGGCGACTCATGATCGGCCGTCCGTGATTGCCACTGATTGCCGAATCACGACAGCGAGCCACGAGGACCGATCACGATTGAACCCGACCCTCGGCAATCGTATAGTGAACTTCATCACACTATGGTCGGGAACGTCGATGAGCGAACCGCTCGAGCGCATGCAGTCCCTGCTCCGCCGCGAAGGGGTCGACGAGGCGCGCAGGCGCCGGCTGGTGTTCTGGGCACGGGCGTTTCTCGACCACGGCGAAGCCCACGAGCCGGCGCAGCTGGGGCGCGATGCCGTAGAGCGCTTTCTCGAGCACATCGCCCACGAGCGCTACGCCGGCCGTCCGACCCAGCATCGCGCGCTCGACGCACTGGACTGGCTGTACCGCGCTTCGCCCCACGGCACACCGCCGTGGCTGCAGCTGCTGCTCGACCAGCGGCGCCGGGTGGCCGGCCCCAACATCCTGGCGCGCGAGGAAGTGCAGCGGTTGCTGAGCCGACTCGGCCGCACCGAGTGGCTGGCAGCAGCGCTGGTCTACGGCACCGGCATCCGGCTGCTCGAATGCGTTCGGCTCCGCATCCGGGACGTCGATCCCGAGCAACGCCAACTGATCGTGCGCGACCCGTCCGGCGCGGCGCTGCGGGAACTGCGGCTGCCGGCCGCCGTGGCGCGCACGCTGGCCGTCCGCTTCGACGAACTGCGGCAGCTGCACATCATCGACATCGGCAACGGCGGCGGCGCGGTCACGCTGCCGCCGGAGATCGCCGCGCGCCGACCGGCGACCGTCCATGCCTGGCGCTGGCAGTACCTGTTTCCGGCGCGCCCGGGCGCGGCGCGCTTCGGCGCCGATGCCGAACGTCGCCCGATCCATCACATCGAACCGGCTCGATTCCATCGCGCCATCGAACAGGCCGCGCACGCGGCCGGCATCCGTCGGCGGGTGACCGGCCACGTACTGCGCAACAGCTACGCCGTGCACCTGATGCAGCGGGGCGTGCCGGTGCCGCAGGTCGAGGCGCTGCTCGGAATCGCGCCGACTGCGGCAGTCGCAGCCACCGCGGCCTCATCCACCTGCATCGAAATTCCGGACGCCCCGGCCAGCGGACCGATCATCCAACCCTGAAGCCGGGTCAGCGGCGGCCGCGCTCGCGATCGGCCGAATAGCCGCTCAGTTCCAGGTAGCCGAGGCCGAGCCGGTCCCCCGTTGCCCGGTCGTGGACATCGATGGCGCCCTCCCAGTACCGGACGCCCGTGCGCCACTGCTGGTCGTCGAACGTCGCCTCGATCGCCAGGTCGAGGCCGGCCTCGGGCAGGCGCGCGCGCCAGGCAACCGGCCAGCTCACGCCCTCGGGGTCGCGCCAGCGGCGAACCGGTTCGAGCTCGAAATCGTCGCGGTCCAGAATCCGGGCCGAGCCGTCGGCCTCGACCAGCGCGCCGGCCGAGAACGGCGATGCGGTGTCCTGCTCGGTCCGCAACCGATACATCATCAGGTCGCGGCCATCGTCGAGCTGCAGCGCGAACCAGTCCCAGCCCTCGATGCCCGGGCCCAGCTGGCTGGAGCCCCACTCGCGGTCCAGCCAGGCCGTGCCCTCGACCGCGCGAGCGCGCCCGTCGACCCGGACCGTGCCGTCGGCGGCCAGTCGCGGGAAGGTGTAGTAGCGCGATGCGTTGCCTGGCGCCGGCCCCTTCTGGCTGTAGCCCCGGTTGCCTTGCAGCACCACCGGCTTGACGGCGTCCAGCGCGAGGTCCAGGGCGAACGTGCCGGCATCGGCGCGCAGGCGCCAGCCGGCCTCGGTCCGCGTCACGGTCCAGTCGCGCAACCACCAGCGGTCCTCGCTGGCGCCGGCCAGCCCGAGCGCGCCGCGCGCGAAGCGCTCGCGGTGGAAGAACCGCCGCTCCGCCACGTCGCTGAGCGCCAGGTGCGCCATCCAGACCGCATCGGCAGCGAACACACTGTCCAGCGTCGGCCGGCTGTCGTCGGCGGCCAGGCCGAACCGGAACAGCGTGAACTGCATGCCGAACCGGCGGCCGTCGGCATCGAACAAGTTGCCGGTGAAGTACCACCATTCGCTTCGGTAGCCGGGATGAAGGGCGTGGTCGGCCGGAAATTCCAGCGGCTGCGGCCCGGTGATCCGCTCGAAGGATTCCGGCGCGTCAGCCAGCAGGGCGGTGGTATCCAGCGGCGCATCGCCGGCGTCCGGCGGGTCGCTGCGGGCGATCAGCCAGGCCACGGCCAGCGCGGCCAGCAGCGCGATGACGGCCAGGTCCCGGCGCATCATCGAGCCCTCAGTCCATCGGCGGGCGGGCGCCGGCCGATCCGCGCGGCCGGGATCAGTCCGGCCAGCGCGCCCAGCACCAGGGCCAGCGGAACAACCACCACGATCGGCTCGATCGGCGGCAGCCCGGCCGGAACGCTCCATCCGAACGCCCGGGGCTGGATGAACAGCGCCAGCGCGTAGTGCACCACGACCGCGACCGGCACGGCGAGCATGGCCGCGGCAAGGGTCAGCGCGAGGGTCTGGACCACGATCAGCCGGAACAGCTGGGTCGGCGCCAGGCCCAGCGCACGGAGCGTTGCGTACTCCCGCGCCCGCTCGAACCCGTGGGCCAACAGGGCGCTGACCAGCGCGACCAGCGCGATCCCACCGACCAGCACTGCCATCGCCCAGCTGATCCGGAACGTGCGATCGAACACCGCCAGGCTCTGGTCGCGGATCTCGCGCGGACCGATCCACTGCAGGTCGGAGGTCTGCGGATCGGCGGCGAGCGCGGCCTCGAGCTGCCGTTGCAGGGTATTGCGCCCGACGCCCGCGACCGCGTACAGACCGACGCTGTCGACGGTCCCGGCCAGCCGGCCGCCGAGCCGGTCGGCATCGATCGCGACAAAACCGGCATCGCTGGAGTAATCGCGAAATACTCCCAGCACCTCGAACTGTCGGACGCCGCCGGGCAGCGGGAGGACGAGTGCGTCGCCGGGCGCCAGGCCGCGCGCACGCGCAAGCGGTTCCGAGACGGCAACGCCGAGACCTTGTTCGAAGCCGGCGCGGACCTCGTCCGGATCGCCGGCCAGCCAATCGAAGCCGGCCCAGGCCCGGGCGGGCAGACGGTACGCAGTCAAGCGGGTGCCGTCGGCCAGGCGCTGCGCGGACACGGTGGACACGGCGGCGACCGCGTCGATCGCCGCCAGCCGCTCGACTTCCTCGACCGCCAGCGCCCGTTCCGGCGCCGACACATACAGGTCGGCGCGCAGCAATCGCTGGACCCAGTCATCCACCGAGGCGCGGAAACCCAGGATCATCATGCCCATTCCCATCGCCAGCGCGAGCGCCAGCGACAGCGCCGAGAGCGCCGGCGCCAACCGCCGGCGCGAACCGTCGAGCAGCCGGACGGCGCGGCCGGTCAGGCCCGGTCCGGCCCGGCGTCCGGCCACCGACAGCAGCCCGAATCCGACCGGCGGCAGCAGCGTGGCGAGCCCGGCCAGCACCAGGAACAGGCCGCCGAGCGAGGCGACCAGGCGCCCATCGACCGCCACCCAGGCCAGTCCCAGCGCGACCGGCACGCCGGCCAGCGCCCAGCGCACCCGCTTCGGCAGCGGCGCCGACGCTGCGCGCACCATCCGGCCCGGCGGAACGCGAAGCGCTTCGCGAACTACCGGCACCGTCACCGCGATCGCCGCCAGCACGCCGAGCACGAATAGTGCAGCGTACAGCCACAGCGCCGGTTCGGTCCGAGCCAGCGCCAGCTGACCGTAGATGCTGCGGACCGGATCGGCGATCAGCCCCAGCAACAGGTCGGCCAGCAAGGTCCCGGCGACCAACCCGGCCAGGCTGCCCAGCGCACCGAGCAGGAGACTTTCCTGAATCAGCATCCGGCCCAAGTCGCCGGGCGTCAGGCCAATCGCCCGCAGCACGCCGAAGCTGCGGCGGCGCTGCACCATCAGGAAGCTGAGCACGCTGTAGACAACGAACAGGCCGGTCGCGAGCGCCAGCAGGCTCATCGCGGTGAGGTTCGCGCGCAGTCCGGCGGTCAGTTCGCGGGCCGACGCTCGCTGTTCCTCGAGCGTGCGGGCCTGCAGTCCATCGGGCAGGTTCTGCTCGATCCATCCCCGCGCCGATCCAGGCGCCAGCAGTTCGGAGATCGTGTCGGGCAGGTCGAAGGCGTGCTGGGCCACAGCGATGTCCATGACCAGACGGCGGTCCAGCCCGGTGCCCGCGGCCGCCGCAAGCCGCAGCTCGACCGGTCCGCTCGGCCCCTCGAGCGTCAGCACCGCGTCGGTCGCCACGCCAAGCAGGCCGGCCGTTTCCGGGCCAATCGCGGCCGGCGGCGGCCCGTCGCCGGTCCATTCAAGAGCATCGGCCGCACCCCCGAGCGAGGCGTTTCCGGCCACGTCGCGCACGGCGCTGAAGGTATCCAGGCCGACCACCTCCAGCTCGACGCCGCCGACGCGGACCGGAATTCGCAGCACCGGGACCCAGTCTGGCGCGCCGTGCAGCCGGGCCAGCTCGGCGAAGCGTTCCGGCGCGATCGCGCCGTCGGCAGCGCGCACCGCGATCGAGTCCTGTCCGGCCAGCGCATCGGACGCGGCATCGAGGGAATCGACCAGTGCGCCGCGCAACAGCGCCACGCCGGTGACCACGGCCATGCCCGCAGCGATCCCGATCAGCGCAAGCAGCCACTGGCCGGGATGCCGGCGGAAGAAACCATGCGAAAGCCGAGCGCGCATTGCCGCTCAGGCCGGGACCAGGCGGCCGTCGCGCAGGGCCAGTACCCGGTCGCAGCGCGCGGCGGCTTCATCGCTGTGGGTGACCAGCACCAGCGCGCATCCGCGGGCCCGCGCAGCCTCGACCAGGACGTCGAGCACCTGGTCGCCGGCCCGCCGATCCAGGCTGCCGGTGGGCTCGTCGGCCAGCAGCACGGACGGTTCGTGGATCAGCGCCCGGGCGATCGCGACCCGTTGCTGTTGGCCGCCCGACAGCTGATCGGGACGACGCTCCAGCAGATTCTCGATGCCGAGCTCGCCGGCCAGCGCATCGATCCGGGCCGGATCGACCGTACTGCGCGACAGCCAGACGGCCAGCTCGATGTTCTCGCGCGCCGTCAGCGACTCGATCAGGTTGTAGTCCTGGAAGACCAGGCCAACGCGGCGCGCACGTTCGCGCGTTCGCGCCGGTTCGGGCCGCGCGTGGACATCGACGCCGGCGATCCGGACCTCGCCGGCATCGGGCCGGTCCATGCCGGCGGCCAGGTGCAGCAGCGTGGACTTGCCGGACCCGGACGCGCCCATCACGGCCACCGCTTCACCGGGCAGGACATCGAGCTCGGCACCGTCGAGTACCGGAACTTGGCGGGGACCTTCGCCGTAGCGCCGGACCAGTCCGCGAAGACGCAGGACCGGATCGGCCTCAGCCACCGCGGGCCGCCACGGCCGCGGAGGCGGCCAGCAGGACGGTCACGGCGATGCTCAGCATCCAGCGCAGCCGGCGGTACCAGCCCGGCTGCCCGGCCCGCGTCCAGCGCCATTCGGCCAGCGCGTGCAGCGCAAACAGCGCCGCCAGCCAGGCGAAGGCCCAGCCCAGCGGCAGCAGCAGGGCTACCAGGGCGGCCAGCACGATGACGTTGCTGACGATCAGCGGACCCGGGCCGTCGGCCGGACGGACCAGCGCATCGGCCCAGAGACTGCCGCAGAGAAACGCGAGGATCAACAGCGCATAGCCACGCAGCAGGTCGATGATCCAGCCGGGCCCGCCGAGCGCGACGACCACCAGCAGCGCGACGAACGGCACCACGCCGGCGGCACCCAGCACGCGGGCGGCCTGTTGGCGATTCTGCATCACTACGTCCTCCTGTCTTCGCCCGGCAGGGGCGGTGATCGAACTCTAACGCAGCCGCCGACAACACGAGTTCCGGACCGGGCGCCCCCGGGGACCGGATCGACGCCCGAAGCGGTCTCGCTCACGCGCCGGACTCGCCGGCGGGCCGGTGATTTTCTCGAATGCCGGGCAAAAAAAACCCCGGCCGGGAGCCGTGGCCGGGGTTCGTGCGAAGCGTTGACAGCGGGGGGAGGGAGTCAGGGTACCGAGAGGTGACCCGCCATCAACGAGTGTCAGTTTCCACGTCGGCCGTGAACCCGGGGTGAACAGATTCACCGGGCGCGGGCGGAGGCTCAGGCCGCGTTCCGGCTCCGCTTGAGCCAGACCAGCAGCTGCGAGATCGCCGCCGGCGTCACCCCGGGAATGCGCGAGGCTTCACCGACGGTACCGGGCCGCTGGCGCTGCAGTTTCTCGAGAACCTCGGCCGACAAGCCGCGGACCCGGGTGTAGTCGAATCCGGCCGGAATGCCCTGGTCTCCCGAGGCCCGGACCCGTTCGATGTCGGCCGCCTGACGAGCCAGGTAGCCGGCATAGCGGATGCCGGTCTCGACCTGCTCGGCCACGTCGGCGCGCTCGACGCCAGGACCGAACGCCGGCAGCGCGACCAGGCCGCGGTAGTCGATCTGCGGCCGTTTCAGCAGCTCCGCGGCGCTGACGTCCTTGCGCACAGGCGTTCCGAAGGCCGACTCGATCGCGGCGGCTCGCTCGGAGCCGGACGCGACCCGGAGACGCTCCAGCCGTTCGCGCTCGGCATCGATCGCGTCGCGCCGGGCAACGAAGGCCCGGTAGCGGGCGTCGTCGACCAGGCCCAGCGTCCGGCCGGCCTCGGTGAGCCGGAGGTCGGCGTTGTCTTCGCGCAGCATCAGCCGATATTCCGCCCGGCTGGTGAACATGCGGTACGGCTCCGTCGTGCCGCGGGTGATCAGGTCGTCGATCATCACGCCGATGTAGGCCTCCGAGCGCGCCGGGCTCCATTCCGGGTCGCCGGCGGCGCGGCGGGCCGCGTTCAGCCCGGCGACCAGCCCCTGCGCACCGGCTTCCTCGTACCCGGTTGTGCCGTTGATCTGCCCGGCAAGGAACAGTCCGTCGAGCACCTTCGAGGCCAGCCCCGGGGTCAGGTCGCGCGGGTCGAGGAAGTCGTATTCGATCGCGTAGCCCGGACGCGTGATGCGGGCTCTCTCCAGGCCCGGGATGGTGTGCAGGAAGGCCAGCTGGACCTCGAACGGCAGGCTGGTCGAGATGCCGTTCGGGTACCACTCGTTCAACGCCAGGCCCTCGGGCTCGAGGAAGATCTGGTGCGAGTCGCGCTCGGCGAACCGGACCACCTTGTCCTCGATCGACGGGCAGTAGCGGGGGCCGACGCCTTCGATCGCCCCGGAGTACATCGGCGAGCGGTCCAGCGCGTCGCGGATGATCGCGTGCGTATCCGGCCCGGTGCGGGTAATCCAGCACGAGCGCTGCGCGGGGTGATCGTCGGGAGTGCCGAGAAACGAGAACACCGGCCGCGGGTCATCGCCGGGCTGCTCGACCAGGCGCTCGAAATCGATGCTGCGCCCGTCGATCCGCGGCGGCGTGCCGGTCTTCAGCCGACCGGTGCGCAGCGGCAGCGCGCGCAGCCGCTCGGCCAGGCGATTGGCCGGCGCATCGCCAGCCCGGCCGCCGGCCGCACGTGCTTCGCCCATATGGATCACGCCGCCGAGAAAGGTCCCGGTGGTCAGCACCACCGTCGCAGCCATGAAATCGATGCCGATCGCCGTCCGGCATCCGACCACGCGGCCGCCCTCGACGATGAGGTCGTCGACCGCGGACTGGAACAGGGTCAGGTTCGGCTGGTGCTCGACCGCGCGCCGGACGGCCGTGCGGTACAGCGACCGATCGCACTGGGCTCGCGTGGCTCGCACCGCGGGACCCTTGCTGGCGTTGAGCCGGCGCCACTGGATGCCGGCAGCATCGGCCGCCTGCGCCATCACGCCGCCGAGCGCGTCGATCTCACGCACCAGGTGACCCTTGCCGATCCCGCCGATCGCGGGGTTGCAGCTCATCTGGCCGATGGTTTCGATGTTGTGGGTGATCAGCAGCGTGTCGGCGCCGCAGCGCGCCGCCGCCAGCGCGGCCTCGGTGCCGGCGTGGCCGCCACCGATCACGATCACGTCATGGGACTCGGGATGGCGCATGTCGATTGGCCGCACTCGGCGGCAAGCAGTTGAACCGGAACCGATTCTACAACCGATGCTACCGCTGTTCGCGTCCGCCCGAGTCACGCCGGCTGCGCAAGCGATCACGGGCGCCGCTGGCGCGACGCGACTCGCTGCGGCTGGCCGGCCGCGGCGGCGGCGCGGCGCGGACTGCCGGACGCGGCGGCGGCGCGGCCCGGCGCTGGACCGGCGGCGGCGCGGAACGGCTGCGGGCCGGGGCCGGTTCTGCCCGAGGTGCGGCGCGCAACGTGCGCGGGGCGTCTCGTGTGACCGCGGGACGGCTGGGCGCTCGCGCCGCCGGCCGGACGCTGCGGGTCGGTATGCGGATGCCTCGATCGGTCGGTGCGGTCGCACGGCCCGCGCGCGGTTCGGACCGGCTGCGCGGGTTCGCGGTGACCGGACGAGACGACGCCCGCCCGGCGCTCGGCAGGCGCTCGGCCGACGAGCGCATCGAAGGCCGCGTCGTCAGCGGACGCCCGGTCGATGGCTGCCGCTGCGCATCGAGGCGCGACTGCGGTCGGGAACGGGTCGTCGGCCGGGTCGAACGCTGGGGTACCGAGCGCTGTGGCGCGGACCTCGGCGGCGCCGAACGCTGCAAGGAACTGCGCGACGGGGTGCGCGAGCGCTGCAGCGTCGAGCGATCACTCGCGCTGCGCAGGGCCGCGCGGTCGGCGCGCCGTTCGGTCCGGGTCAGACCGCCGCCGCGAAACGTCGACGAATCCCCGCCGCGCTTCTGCTGCAGGGTACGGGAGCCGCGCGGGGGCAGTTCGCGCTGGGTCGTGCGCCCGTCGCGGCGGGCCAGCAGGACGTCGCGCGAGGCGACGCTTTCGCGCCGCTGGAGCAGCCGGAGCCGGTCGTTGGCACGATAGGCCGGGTGCCGGTCGTGGACGCCGTCACCGTACCCGTCGTACCAGCCCCGGCCATAGCCGTCGCGCCAGCCGTGGCGATAGTTATGGCGATAGTTGTGGCGATAGTCGTAGCGGTAGCCGATGCTGCCGAAGAACCCGAAATGCGACGGCTGCCAGCCGTAGCCGTGGCCGTGCCAGGGATAGCCCCACCACGGGTCGCCGAACGACAGCGAGACGCTCAAGCCCGAACGGCCATGGCCGTAACCGCCGTAGCGCCAGCCCGGATAGGGGTAGTAGTAGGGATCCCAGGCGCCGACCACGACCGAATACGGATGGTAGAACTGGCTGAAGTAGAAGTAGTCCAGCGACCAGTACGGATAGTAGATCGGGTTGGCCGCCCAAGCGCTGCTGCTACCGCCATGGCTACCGTAGCCGTAGCCGTCGTAGCGTGGCGCCGGGTCCTCGTAGTAGACGCCGTGTGCACCGTAGCGCGGGGTATACACGGTCGTGCAACCGGCCAGGACCAGCACAAGCGCAGCCATCAGGATGCGGACGGAGAACCGGTTCATCGGCGCGTTCCTCCGGAAAGTGGACGATCAACCTACCACGACGGTCTTAACCGAACCTGAACCGGCCGGGCGCCTCGGCTACATGTTCAGCGTGCGGCCACCGTCGACGGCCAGCACCTGGCCGGTCACGTACGGCGCGTCCAGCGCCAGGAACAGCACCGCGCCGGCAATGTCCTCCGGGCGACCCTGGCGGGCCAGCGGGACGCGCTGGAGAATGTCCTCCATGGCCTCGTCGGACTGCGCCGCCTCGCCCTCCGGCCACAGGATCGACCCCGGCGCCACCGCGTTGACCCGCACCGCCGGGGCCAGGTCCTTGGCCAGCGCCCGGGTCTGCATGATCAGGCCCGCCTTGGCCTGGGAGTAGATCGCGTGATCCTTCAGGGGCACCAGGCCGTGGATATCGACCAGGTTCACGATCGCACCGCCCTCGGGCATTGCCTCGGCAGCGGCCAGCGACAGCCAGAACGGGGCGCGCTGGTTGCTGTCGATCAGCGCGGTCCAATCACGATGGCTGACCTCGGCCAGCGGCGTCGGATAGAACGCCGAGGCGTTGTTGACCAGCAGGTCGACCCGACCGAACGCAGTCCGGGCCGCGTCGACGATCCGGCGGGGCGCATCGTCGTCCTCCAGTTCGGCGACAACGACCGCCGCGCTGCCCGGACGATCGGCGTTCAGCCGCTCGGCCAGCGCGTCGGCCTCGGCGCGGGACCGTCGGCAGTGGATCAGCACGCGGAGCCCCCGGGTATGCAGCGCCTCGGCAATCACCGCACCGATCCGGCGCGCAGCGCCCGTTACAATCGCGACTCGCTCGCCGCTCGGGTTCGTCATTGGTGCGTCCCTCGTTCGATCTTCCACCGCCGCCCGATGAACTGGCCGCGCTCAGTCGCGAATTGTGGACCAGAATCGTCAACGCAATCGAACACGGCGGTCCGCTGCCGTTCTCGCGCTACATGCAGATGGCGCTGTACGAGCCCGGTCTCGGCTACTACGTCAACGGCCTGCACAAGTTCGGCGCGGCCGGCGATTTCGTCACCGCGCCCGAAGAGGGGCCGCTGTTCGGCCAGGCCCTGGCCGCGCTGCTCGATTCGCTGGCCGGAACGCTCGAGCCGGACTGGACGCTGCTGGAACTCGGCCCCGGCTCCGGTGCGCTGAGTCGGACCCTGCTGCAATCGCTGACCCGTCCACCGGCCAGGATGCTGCTGCTCGAACCCAGCGCCGCGCTGCGCGAGGTCCAGCGCGAGACCCTGGCCGAACTGGATCCCGATCTCCGCGATCGCGTCGAGTGGATCGAAGGCCCGCCCGAAAGCTTCGATGGCGCGATCATCGGCAACGAGGTGGTCGACGCCCTGCCCGTCGAACGCTTCCGAATCGACCCGGCCGGACCGGTCCGCCTCGGCGTGGGCATCGAAAACGGCCGACTGGTCGACTGCGCGCTACCGGCCGACGACCGGGTCGTCGATGCGCTGGCGGCGGTCGACGCCGACCTGGACCCACCGCTGCCGCCCGGCTATCGATCGGAACTCTGCGTCGACCTGGCCGCATGGATCGAGACCGTGACCTCGCCGCTCGGGCGGGGCGCGGTGCTGCTGGCCGATTACGGCTACCCCCGACGCGAGTACTACCACCCGGCCCGAAGCGGCGGTACGCTGGTCTGCCAGTACCGCCATCGAGCTCACTTCGATCCGTTCAGCTGGCCCGGTCTGACCGATCTGTCGAGCTTCGTCGACTTCACCGCGGTCGCCGACGGCCTGATCGCGGCCGGCCTGGACCTGGCCGGGTTCACGACCCAGGCCGGCTTCATGCTCGGCAGCGATACCCTGGCGCGACTGGAGTCCATCGAGGACCCGGCCGAACGTGCCCGTCGCACCGGTGAGTTCAAGCGGCTGGCGCTGCCGGGCGAGATGGGCGAGAAGTTCAAGCTGATCGCGGCCACCCGCGGATGCACCCTGCCGGAGGCCCCGTTCCTGCTCGCCGACCAGCGCGATCGACTCTGACCCACCGCCCTTCGCCGGGCGAATGGCACCCGGGCCGGCCCGGGAGTATGCTTGAGGTCTCGCGTTTCGGGGGCCTCGCGCCGGAGTGATGAACGTCCAGACCACGGAACTGGTGATCGCCATCCAGCTCGCGCAATGCGTCGCAAGTCTGGTGCTCGCCGGCCTGCTCTGGGTGTTCGTCCGCTCGTTCCAGCAGACCTTCCTGTTTCACTGGGCACTGAGCGCGGCGGCGCTGGCGCTTTATCTGGCCACGTCGACAGCCGCGCTGGCGCTCTGGTGGCTGACGCCCGAGGCCCCCGGCCTGCGCCTGGTCCTCTCCGCGCTTTCGCTGGCCGCCGCCTATCCGCACGTGGTCTGGCTGCTGATGGGAACCTGGGAGGCCGTTCACGGGCGTTCGCTGATCGGGCGGCGCTGGACCGCGCTGGTCTCCGCCGGCGCCGCGTTCGGCGTGGCGACCGCGCTGGTCGCGCCGTTCGACGCAGAGGCCGCCGCGCTGCGAAGTCTGCTACGCATCGATCTGCGCTACGCGCTGACCGGCGTCGCGTTTCTCGGCGCCGGCCTGCTGCTGTGGCGCGCGCAGCGCGGCCTGGGCCAGATCGGCGCCCGGCTGGGTGCGATCGCGTTCATCCTGTATGGCCTGCAGGGCCTGCACGTCGCGGCCGTCAATCTGCTGGGGCGCGAAGGCGGTCCGGTGCCGTTCTACGCCGGCTACATCACGCTGTTCGACTTCCTGTTCCAATCGCTGATGGCGCTGGGCATCGTCGTCTGGCTGCTGGAACTCCAGCGCGTGCGCACGCATCGGATTCACAGCGAACTGAACCACGCGCGACAGCACGACCCCGGTACCGGCCTGCCGAACCGTTCCCTTGTGACCGGGCAGCTGGGCGAGTTGATGAAGCAGCCGGGGCCGGACCGGATCGCGGTGATCGCGATCGGCGTGAATCGCTTCTCGCTGGTCCACCAGGCACTGGGCTGGGACCAGGCCGAGGAAATGATGACCCGGATCGCCCACCGCATCCATCGATCACTGAACCGGCGCTGCGTGCTCGGGCGGCTGAGCGAACGCGACTTCCTCGTCCTGCGGCCGACCCTGGACACCCCCGACGGCGTTCGGAAATGGACCGAGAACCTGCTGACGGCCAACAGTCAGCCGCTCGAGATCCGCGAGCAGGAAGTCTTCGTCAGCCTCTGCGCCGGAGTCAGCCTCCATCCCGACGACGGCGAGGATGCCGCGACGCTGGTCCGCCAGGCGCAGCAGGCGCTGGTTCGCGCCAGTCGACTCGGCCGCAACGCGGCGCTGTTCCGCGAGCTTAGTCGGCGCGATGCCGAGGACGACGAGGCACGGCTGAAACTGGAAGCCGAACTGCGTCGAGGCCTCGCCGAGAACCAGTTCAAGATGCACTACCAGCCGATCATCGCGCTGGACGATCATCGTGTCGTCGGCTTCGAGGCGCTGATGCGCTGGCGCCACCCGAATCGCGGGCTGCTCGGCCCGGCGGCCTTTCTCGACCAGGCCGCGGAGGTCGGCATCATCGACGAGCTCGAACTCCGCGCGCTGCAGCTTGCAGTCGGCCAGTTGCGGTCGTGGCACCTGGACCGGCCACTGCGGAATCTGCGCATGTCGATCAACATCAGCGCGCCGAAGTTCCAGCAGCCCGACCTGGTCGACCGGATCCTCGAGACCTGCGACCAGTTCGCGGTCGCGCCCGACCGGCTGCAGCTGGAAATCACCGAAGACACCGCCATCCGCGATCTGCAGAGCGGTAGCGACAACATCCGTGCACTCAAGCGGGCCGGGATCGGCGTCGCGATGGACGACTTCGGGACTGGCTACAGCAGCCTGGCTCATCTTCGCGACCTGCACGTCGACCAGATCAAGCTCGATCGTCGATTCCTGTCGGATATCGACGAAGACCCGCGCCAGCGCGAGCTGTTGACGGCGATGATCCGGCTGGTCCACAGCATGGGCATGGAGGTCGTTGCCGAGGGCGTGGAGAAACGCCACCAGCTGGCGTTCCTGACCGAGACCGGCTGCGATTTCGCCCAGGGCTACCTGCTGCAGAAGCCGCGCGCGGCCGATCTGTGCCAGTTCCGGATGAACCGGCTGTCGGTCGTCTGAGCGAGGCTACCGGCCCAGCAGCCGGCGGACCCGCTCGATCCGCTCGTTGTCGATCGCCGAGCCCAACGCCGCGCCGCGCAGCCCGTGGGCGGCCAGCGCACGACCGTCGACCTCGGCGGTGACCGCGGCGGCCCGGCGCATCAGGTCGATTTCCGGGACCGGCGACGCGACGCGTCCCTTGCGCCCCTGTCGATCGGCCTGGCAGGCCTGAAGGAACTGCTCGAAGCGCTCCGGCCGGCGCCAGGCATCGACGCGCCGGAGCAGCCGCACCAGAGTGGCCGGGCGCAGGGTCGCCGCGCGATGGACGTTCAGGTGATGTTCGCAGACCAGGCGACCGAGCTCGCGACACGCCGTGGGGACGCGCAACCGGTCGCAGACGGCTTCGACCAGCGGCAGTCCGGTCGTCTCGTGGCCCGGATGCGACGGCAGCGCGTCGGCCGGCGTGATGCCCTTGCCGAGATCGTGGACCAGCGCGGCGAACCGCACCGGCAGCGCGCGGTCATCGGCGGCGGCCACATCCAGCACCCGCATCACGTGGTCGCCGGCGTCGATCTCCGGATGCCAGCGCGCGACCTGGGGCACCCCGAACAGCCGGTCGACCTCGGGCAGCAGGCGCTGCAGTGCGCCGAATTCGCGCAGCAGCCGGAAGAAGCGTGACGGGCGCGGATGCATCAGCGCGCGCTGCATCTCCTGCCAGACCCGCTCGGGCACGAGGTGATCGACCTCGCCGCTGTCGACCAGCCGCCGCGCCAGCGCCAGGGTGTCGTCGGCGACCGCGAACCCGGGGAACCGGGTCGCGAAGCGGGCCAGCCGGAGCAGTCGGACCGGGTCCTCGACGAACGCCGGCGAAACGTGGCGCAGCACTCGGCGATCGAGGTCGCGCCGTCCGCCGAACGGGTCGACCAACCGGCCGTTCCGGTCCTCGGCGATCGCGTTGATGGTCAGGTCACGGCGGCGGAGGTCGTCGTCCAGCGAGACGTCCGGCCCGGTGTGGAAGGTGAAGCCCGAATAACCGGCGCCGGACTTCCGCTCGGTTCGCGCCAGCGCGAACTCGTCGCCGCTGTCGGGGTGCAGGAACACCGGGAAGTCGCGGCCGACCGGCCGGAAGCCGCGTCCGGCCAGCGTTTCCGGATCGGCGCCGACCACGACGAAATCGCTGTCGGCCACCGGCAGGCCCAGCAGCCGGTCGCGGATCGCACCGCCGACCCGATAGACTTCGAGGGCGTCCAGCCGCGGATCGTCGGCCCATGCCGGGCGCACGTCAGCCGCGACGAGCGCGCTGGCGGAATCGACGGTAGCGCGACTGGCGGCTGTCGTCGGCCAGCCAGTCGACGGCCTTCTCGGCCATACCCCACGGCTCGACGCCGAGCCGGTCGAAGCCCGCTTCCGCGCAAACCGAATCGATCTTCAGCGACTTGAAGTTGTCCGAGGAAAACGGCTTGCCGGGCACCAGGTCGAACACCTTGCCTTGCAGCCAGCCCAGGGTGTCGGGCAAGCCGACCACGACGCGCCGCATGCCACGCTGCTTGGCGACCCAGCGAACCAGCTCGTCGAGCCGCCAGACCTCGCAACCGCACAGCTCGTAGACCTCGCCGACGCTTTCCTTGCGCTCCAGCGCCCGGGCGAAGGCCTCGACCACGTCGCCGATCCAGACCGGGGCGAAGCGCGCCGACGGCCGGGCCAGCGGCAGCACCGGCGAAATCGCCAGCAGGCCGGCGAAGCGATTCAGGAAACTGTCGTCGGGTCCGAAGATCGTCGATGGCCGGAACATCGTCCAGTCCAGCCCCGATTCACGGACCCGGTCCTCGCCTTCGCCGCGCGTGAGCAGGTAATGGCTCTCGCCCCGCCCGGCGTTCAGCGCGCTCATGTGAACGAAGCGCTCGACGCCGGCCCGGCGGCAGGCATCGAGCGCGCCTTCGACCAGCTCGACGTGCGCCCGACGGAACCCGGCGCCGCCGAAGCCGCGTTCGTTGAGAATCCCGACCAGGTTGATCAACACGTCGTGGCCGGCCACGGCGTCGGTCAGCGCATCGGCGTCGTAGGGATCGAACGCACGGATCGTAAGCCGCGGGATGATCTTCAGCGGCCGCGCGGTCGGCGCGTGGCGGGTCGCGACGGTAACGGCGTGACCGGCGCGCGACAGGCGGCGGGCGAGGTGGCCGCCGACGAACCCGGAGCCGCCGAGAATCAGGATCTTCATGAGAATGCGGACACGTTGGGTGGACTGGGCACTATTGTGCCGAAACCGCGTCGCGCGCGGCGGCCCCGACAGGATCCGGGCAGGCGAACGCGGCATCGGACTGCGAGCGGCCGAGCACGTGGCGCGCCAGCACCTCCGGGGAGCGTCCGAGCTGCCACTCGTAGACCGTGGCGAAGGCCAGCACGCGCGGAACGTAATCACGGGTTTCGTAGAACGGCAGGGTCTCGATCCAGATGTCGGCCGGCAGGCCTCGTCGCGCTTGCTGCCAACGCTCGGCCGCGGCCGGCCCGGCGTTGTAGGCGGCGGCGACGCGGGTCAAGTCGCCGTCGAAGCGCTCGCCGAGCTCACCGAGGTGCGCAACGCCCAGCGCGATGTTGCGCGCAGCGTCATAGAGATCGCCCGGCCCGCGATACGGCAGCCCGAAACGCCGGGCCACGGCCCGGGCCGTGCCGTCCATCAGCTGCAGCAATCCGCGCGCCCCGGCCGATGACCGGGCATCGGGCTGCATTGCCGATTCAGCGCGCATCAGGCCGAGGACCAGCGCCGGATCGACGCCGCGCTGGCGGCCGTGCGCCTCGATCCGCTCGCGCTCCATCAGCGGAAAGCGCCACGGATAGGCATCCTGCGCACCGGCCCGGGCCAGCGCGAAGATTGCGCGGTCGTGCCAGCCATCGGCCGCCGCCAGCAGCGCGGCCTGCTCCAGCTCCGCGCCGCGCAGCCGATCGGCCACCCGGTTCCAGGTCCAGCGTGCATCGAAGACCCGGCCGACCCGGTACAGCTCCAGGGCCCGCTCGAACTCGGCATCGCGCAGCAGTCGCCGTTGCAGCGCTCCGTCGGCCGGCAGCTCGCGTGGGCACAGGGTCAGCGGCTGGCCGCTGCGGAGCGCAGCCAGAAAACCGTAGTAGTCGGGATCGCCGGCCAGGGTGCCGAGCACGAGCGCCGCCTCCGGCCGACCCAGCGCGGCCAGCGCCCGGCCTCGCCAATAGCGCCAGCGCCCTTCCAGCTGGTCCTGGGCCGGCATGCGGTCGATGCTCTCGAGCACCTGCGCCCAGTCGCCGACCATCAGCGCGACCCGCAGCCGCCACTGCAACAGTTGGGCGTCGATCAGGGTTTCGGGCAGCGCGTCGATGGTCGCGATCGCGCCCGGGTCCAGGTCGACGGCGCGGAACAGCGCGATTCGTCGATCGGCCGGCCCGATCTCGGCCCCCGTGAAGCCCATCCGGCCGTCGAAGCGCGCGCGCCACGCTTGTGCGCTTTCCCAGTCCCGGCCGGCCAGCCGGTGCAGGCCCCAGGCGACGAGCTGGCGAGCCCGCGGCTGGTCCGGCCAGCCCAGGGCATCGCTCAATCCGTTGCTCGGCCGGCGCGCGATCCGCAACCAGCCATCGGCGAACGGCCGCTCGGCCGGGTCCAGGTAGCGGCGAAGGTAGCCGGCCAGGCCGTACTCGCCGGCCTCGACGGCCAGACCGAAGCGCGTCCACGCGGTGCCGGCGTCGGGCCGGCCCTGGCGCCGCCACCAGGCGAACAGCGGGTCGCAGGCCGACGGCTGCGAGACCGGGCTGAGCCACAGCGGCCGGACCGCCTCGACCAGGCCGTCGGTGTCGCCCCGGTCGAGCCGATCGCGCAGCATCAAACAGCGCACTTCGGCGCTGTCGCTGTCGGGCGCGAAGCGCCGCAGCGCGTCGAACCGGCCGGTGCGCGCGAGGTGACGCTGCCAGGTCGCACGCAGTCGATCGTGGAAGGACCAGTCCCGGTAGCGGGCCAGGAAGCGGCTCATCGAGTCGGGATCATAGTCGCCGATCCGCTGGCGGCGCAGCTCGAACTCCAGGTGCGGTGTCAGCGGGTAGTCGCCGAGCTGCACGATCGCGTCGCGCAGGGCCTGGACATCGCCGCGCCCGGCACGCGTCCAGGCCTCGCGGAACACGGCGCGCTGCTCGCTCCAGCGCCCCGCTTCCGGACCCTCGGGCGACTGGGCGCCGGCCAGCCCGGCCCCGAGCAGGAGCAAGGCCGAGGCCAACAGGGGAAAGCGGATCGAACGCGTCATAATGGTCTGGGACTCGAGAACGGCCAACCCGTTCATGGTACGCACTTGATCGAACTACTGGCGCTGCTTTCGATCGGCGCGATCGCCGGCGTTCTGGCCGGACTGCTCGGGATCGGCGGCGGGCTGGTCATCGTGCCCGCGCTCAGCGCGCTGTGGATCGCCGGCGGGGTCGATCCGGCCGTCGCGGTGCCGGGCGCCGTCGCGACCTCGCTGGCCTCGATGCTGCTGACCTCGGCCAGCAGCGCGCTGGCCCATGCGCGCAGTGGACGGATGGACTGGGCCGCGGCGCGACGCCTGGGTCCGGCGCTGGCGCTGGGCGGCCTGGCCGGCGGGGCGCTGGCGTCCCAGCTCGGCGGCGACCGGCTGGCACTGGTGTTCGCGGTGCTGGCCGGGCTGATCGGCGTGAAGATGCTGCTGGATCCGAGACCACGGCCGTCGCATCGCGCGCCGGCGCCGCGCGGGTGGTGGCTGGCCGGCCCGCTGATCGGCGCCGCTTCGTCGCTGATCGGCATCGGCGGCGGCAGCTTCAACGTACCCTACCTGGTGAGTAACGGGTATTCGACGCTTCGCGCGGTGGCCATCGCCGCGGCCTGCGGCTGGCCGATCGCGGCGGCCGGGGTGGTCGGCTTCGCGCTGCAGGGGCTCGAGCCCGGCCCGCGCTGGGGCCAGTACGGGTTCATCGACGTCGGTTCGGCGCTGGTCATCGGGCTGGCCGGCTGGATCGGCGCACCGCTCGGCGCCCGGATGGCCGAGCGACTGGGCTCGGACCGGCTGCGTCGGGTGTTCGGGCTTCTGTTGCTGCTGGTCGCGCTGCGGATGGCGCTCTGATCGACCGCCAGCGGGGTCAATCGTTCGCCGCTGGGTCCAGCGACACGCCGTCGGGCAGATCCAGCGTCATGGCCAGCGGCAGGTGATCCGACAGCGTGGTGTCGAGCACGTCCAGCGCCGCCACGCGCAGCTCCGGCGACACCAGGATGTGGTCGATGCCGCGCTGCGGTTGCCAGCTGGGGAAGGTCGGGAGATCCCGGCGCGGCAGCACCAGCCCGGCGCGGTCGCAGAATTCGCCGATCTCACGGCTGTCCGGTCCGGTATTCAGATCGCCCATGACGACCACGTGCGGATGGCGGTCGATCAGGTGGGCCACGTAGCGAAGCTGCTGCAGCCGCGCCCGGCGACCGAGCGCCAGGTGCAGCACGACCAGCCAGAGGGCCGCATCGCCGCGGCCGAATTTCAGGACCAGCGCGCCGCGTCCGGGAATTGCACCCGGCAGGCGGTGCTGGTCGACCCGGTCGGGCACGAAGCGGCTGAGAACGCCGTTGCCGGCATGGGCGATAACGCCCACCTTGCGGTTTGCCTGGTGCGTCCACCAGGGGAAGCCGGCATGGGATGCGATGTATTTGGCCTGGTTGACGAAGCCGGAGCGAAGGCTGCCGCAATCGACTTCCTGCAGACCGACGATGTCGTAGTCGGCGACCAGGTCGGAGATCGCGTCGAGGTTGGTGACGCGCTGGTTGTTGGGCAGGACCTGCCGCCAGCTGCGCGTCACGTATTCACGGTAGTTGGCCGTGCTGGTGCCGGCCTGGATATTGAAGCTCACCAGCCGGAGCCGGCCGGGGGCGGGCGCCGTCACGCCGGGCGAGACGGCGCGCGTCGTCCGACCGGATGTCGGACCGGATCAGGAATCGGCGGATTCCGCCGTCGCGACATCGGCCCGCTCGCGCTCGATCAGGAAGTCGGCGACTTCGAGCAATTCTTCGAAGGTGCTCCCGCGGCGCGGGCTGACCCGCCACTTACCGTCGATGACCAGGGTCGGCGTGGAACGGATGCCCCACTTGCCGAGATCGGCAACACCCTTGCGCATCGCAGCCTCGACCGGGAACGACCCCGCGGTGGACTCGAAGCGGTCGGCGTCGATGCCGAACTGGCTGTGGAACTCGGCCAGGTCCTCCAGCGTGCGGAACGGGCGCCGCTCGTCGTGGATGGCCGTGAACAGCGCTTCGTGCGATTCGTCGGTGATGTCCAGTACGTCGGCGGTGACGTAGGCACGCGCGAACGGTTCCCAGGAGCGATTGAAGGAAACCGGGATGCGGCGGAAGGTCACGCCTTCGGGCAGGTCCTTTTCCCAGGCCCCGACATAGGGCTGGAAGTTGCGGCAATGGGGGCACATGTAGCTGAACACTTCGACGACTTCGATCACGTCGTCGTCGGCCGCGCCCGGGCCGTCGATGCGTTCGTAATGGGTGCCTTCCTGGAACTGGGCGTGGGCCGGCAGGCTGGCCGCCAGGCCGAGGGCCAGTATGGCGAGAGCGAAGATGCGGAAAACTGGGGTCATGGTCGATTCCGGGTCGTTGGGTTCGATCGGTGGTCGGGGCCTGGGAGCTGCCGGACGCGAGCGCGGCCGGCCGACCCCCTACAGACCGCGCGGAGGCTCTACGGTTCCCGCGCCGTCATTCGGCGCGGTGCAGGCCTTCCATGTAGGAACTGACCGCTTCGATTTCCTCGTCGGTCAGGTTGGCCGCGACGCCGACCATGATCGCGCTCATCGGGTCGCCTTCCCAGGCTTCGCCGCCGCGGTAGCGCCGCAGGCGGTCGGCCGAGTAGGTCGCGTGCTGGCCGCGGACCAGCGGATACCCGGCGGCCGGAATGCCGGAGCCGGTCGGACCGTGGCAGGCCATGCAGGCCGGCACGCCGCTGTCGGCGTTGCCGCCGTGATAGATCGCGCCACCGAGTTCGACCAGCGCATCGTCGGCCACGCCGACCTGGATGGTCTGCTCGGCGTAGTAGGCGGAGATGTCGGCGATATCCTCGTCGGTCAGGTTCATGACCATCGGGTACATCTGCGGCACCGGGCGCTGCTGGTCACGGACCATCCGCGTCTGGCGGGCCAGGTAGTCGTAGTGCTGCCCGGCGATCTTCGGCCACTGGGGAATCTGGCTGTTGCCGTCGGCGCCGTGGCACGCGGCACAGACCGCGGCCTTGGCCTCGCCGGCTGCGGGATCACCGACCGCGTGGGCCGATCCGGCGACCAGGGCGAGGGTCAGGAAAACTGCTCGAAGCATCGTGATCGCTCCATAAAGCGTGATTGAAAAATTGGCGGTCGTCGTGCGGCCGACCGGCCCGACCCGATGTGGGTCGGAGCCGCCGCGCCATCGGGCAATCCGGTATTATCGCCGGTTCGTCCAGCGCAGGCCAGAGCATTGACCGATATTCACCGCCTGCTACACCGCGCAGTGTACCGGATCAGTGTGCACAACCGCGCACAGCTGCCGCCCGACGAGGGCATCGAGGTGGCGATCGCCGGGCGCTCGAACGCCGGGAAGTCCAGCCTCATCAACAAACTGTGTCGGCAGAATGCGCTGGCCCGGACCAGCCGCACACCGGGCCGCACCCGCCAGCTGGTCTTCTTCGAACTCGACGAACACCGCCATCTGGTCGACCTGCCGGGCTACGGCTATGCTGCAGTCAGCGGCGACCTGAAGCGGCACTGGCAGGGCCTGATCCAGGGTTATCTGGAAAAACGCGCGGCGCTGGCGGGGCTGGTCATCGTCATGGACATCCGGCATCCGCTGAAAGACACCGACCGCCAGCTGGCCGAGTTCGCGCTGCACCGCGGTCTGGCGCTGCACGCGGTGCTGACCAAGGCCGACAAGATCGGCCACGGCAAGCGAATGGAGGCCGTGCGCGCGGTCCGTCAGGCCTTCGGCGGGCAAGCCAGCGTGCAGGCGTTCTCGGCCACCAAGGGGCTGGGCCTCGACGAACTGGAATCGGTCATGGCGGCCTGGTACCGGATCGACGGCGCAGCCGCCTGAGCCGGGGTAGAATTCCCGGTTTCCCTTTCCATCGGCCGCTTTTCGGCCTGCGTGCCCTGAAATGAACGTCAATCTGATTTCCGCCGGCGAGAATCCGCCGGACGACTTCAACGTCATCATCGAAATCCCGAACGAAGGCCAGCCGGTCAAGTACGAAGTCGACAAGGACACCGGCGCGATCCACGTCGATCGGCTGCTGGCGACCTCGATGCGCTATCCCTGCAACTACGGCTTCATCCCGAACACCCTGGCCGAGGACGGCGACCCGGTCGACGTGATGGTGCTGATCCGGGCCAAGCTGATCCCCGGCTCGGTGATCCGCTGCCGGCCGATCGGCTACCTGGAGATGACCGACGACGCCGGCCGCGACGTCAAGATCGCCGCGCTGCCGATCGAAAAGATCAGCCCGCTGCACGAGGACATCCGCCACGTCGACGACCTGGCCAAGTTCAGCCGCCGCCAGATCCGCCATTTCTTCGCCCATTACAAGGACCTGGAGATCGGCAAGTGGGTCGAGGTGCTGGGTTGGCACGGTCCGGACGATGCGCGCAGGGAAATCCTCGACGGCATCGAGCGCGCGAGCAGCGCTTCAAGCTGATTCCGGCGGCGCCTCCCCCGCATCGTGCGTGCCCGCTTCCGGCGCGGCATCCACCAGTGCCCGGCGGATGAACGGCCAGAACTGCCACTGCTCGGGCTCATGCTCGATGACCCGGCCGACCGCCGCGGGCCACTCGTCGGAGAGCGCGCCGGTCACCGGCCGCACCTCGATCTCGATCCTGCCGGTCGGGCGCTCGGTGCGGGCCCGGAACATCACCGCGTCGACCCCGTGCTGGTCGACGAGCGCAGCCGCGCCGCGGCGCAGCGGCAAGCGGCAATGCCCCAGGTCCAGCGCCCAGCGATCCTCGTCCGGTTCGACTGAAGTGGTGGGCGTATCGAGCAGCAGCACCGGGGTCGACGAGGCTTCGCGGAGGATGCGATCGAGCGCCTCGTATGCGCCCGGCGTAACCACCGGTCCGTCCGGACACAGATCACGAACCAGGCGAAACCGGAGCAGGCTCCACAAGTAGCCCAGAGGTCGGTGCCGCAGCTGGCCACGATGCGGCGGATGCAGCGTGAAACGGGGCCGCAGACCCGCCTCGCGCAGGCTCCACAGCACCGCGATGCCCGTGCCGTAGTGACCGCCGATCGCAGCGAACCCGGGCGATCGGGGCCACTGTCCGTTCATCGTGACCTGGAGTCGCCGGCCGAAGATCAAGCGCCACGCGGCAGCGGCTTCGGCCAGCATCATCCAGCGGAACGCCCGGCGGTCGAACGGCCGCCCGGGCCAGCATCGATGTGCGTTTCCGGCCGCCTCTTCGACATCCGGATGACCCCAGTGGAAGCGTGCGCCGAACATCAACCAGCGCGCCGCGAGACGGGTTGGCAGAAGCGACGCCGTTAGCGAGAAACCGAAGATTCCGACTGCGTCGTGGACAATGAGCTTGAGGAAGCGAAACACGCCGTCGCCGGTAGGTTGCGAGGATGCGCGATTCTACCAGTGACTCGATCGACCGACAGCCATTACGGTCCGTCTTCGTCGTGGAATCGGTAAAGGTCGAAATTCCGCAACGCCCCGGCAAAGAAGACATCGCCGGTCAGGCGCGGAAACGCCTCGATCGGAAACAGAGCCTCGATCACGCGGCGCTCGGAGTCGTGCCCGGGGGAATTCGTGTCGTCGACGAGCACCTGGAGCGCGTTGATCGTGAAGGGCGCAATGCCGGCAGAGGCGACCGTCGCTGTTCACCGGGTCAGGTTCAGTTCTGCACGTGGGACCAGCGCCCGATCCAATCGAACTCAGCGCCGGCCCGGGCCAGTTGACAGCGCAAGCCCTGCCGATCCAGCGCGAATTCGCCGGCCAGGGCAACGAGCGTGATCGGGTCGACCACCCGCACCCACTTCCGACCGTCGAACTCGGCGCGCGCTCCGGCCGCCTCGCCGACGCCGGGCGCGTCGATCGGGACCCAGATCCCGGCGTCGTTGCAGCGGCGCGCCATCCCTTCGAACACCGGAATCTCGAGCCCGGGCACGTCGACCGGCGGTTGCCCACCGAGAAAGCGCAGCGCAGCGCCGAGCACCTCGGACGGCGGCTGCTCGCCCGGGGAAGGGAGCACGCACAGCCGCTGCTCGCCGACCTGGTCCAGCCAGGCCTCGAGATGCCGGCCGTAGCGCCCGATTTCGACCAGGCCCAGTTCCGTCGGTGCTTCGAGCAGCGGAACATCGACCGTCAGGCTGCCGAACGCGATGTGGTGCAGGTAGGCCGATACGGCCCGCTCGACCGGGTCGCGAAGCAACACGATGTACTTCGCATCCGGACCGAGCGCGGCGTCGATCGCGCCCGGCAGATCGCGCGCGAAGCCCGGATTGGCATCGCTGTGACCGGTGGTCCAGAAATATGACGCGCTGGCGTCGCCGACGAACGCTTCGGCCGGTGCGGCGCCGAACCGGGCGCGGAAATCGGCCGGGGACGAAGCACCAGGGTAGCTGAAGTATTCGTAGTCCTTGTCCGGCGGCAGCCAGAACCCCGGCTGCTCGCGCAGGCGGGCGTGCAGCCAGCTGGTGCCGGCCTTCTGGGCGCCGAGGATGAGGAAGTCAAACGGGACGCCGAGCGCGACGTCCTCCTCTTCTTCTTGGGGCCGATCGGTGCTCATGCCAGCCGTTCGAAGTCCAGCCGGACCCAGCCCTTGCGGGCCGCATCGCCGATCGGGCGGAGGTGCTTGCGATACGCGTCGAGCACCCCATCGGCCTGCTCGGCGAGGATGCCGGACAGGGCCAGCCGGCCGCCGGGCGCGACCCGGGCGGCAATCGCGTCGGCCAGCTCGACCAGCGGCCCGGCCAGGATGTTGGCAATCACGACCGAGGCCATCCCGACCGGCGCGTCTTCCGGCAGCACCGCCTCGATCCGGGCGACGACGCCGTTGCGCTGGGCATTGTCGAGCGTCGCTTCGAGCGCTTGGGGGTCATGATCGATGGCCACGACCCGTCGCGCGCCTTTCAGCGCCGCAGCCACGGCAAGAATGCCGGAGCCGCAGCCGTAGTCGACGACATCCACACCATCCAGGTCCAGACCATCCAACCACTCCAGGCACAGCGCGGTGGTCGGATGGGTGCCGGTGCCGAAGGCCAGGCCGGGGTCGAGCCGCACCACCACCGGCCAGTCGGGATCGGGCTCGCGGTGCGACGGGCAGACCCAGATCGACTCGCCGAAGCGCATCGGTTCGTAGCGATCCATCCAGGCCCGCACCCAGTCGCGCTCCGGCACCTCGTCGAACTCGGCCTGCCCGCCCGCGTCGAGCAATCGCTGCCCGGCCAGGGCCGCGCTCACCCTCTCGGTCGACAGGCCCTCCGGAATCAGCGCCTCGAGGATCGAAGCGTTCCACATCGGCGTCTCGCCGGGTCCGGGCTCGTGCAGCGGCTGGTCGCCGGCGTCGGTCAGCGTCACCGCCGCGGCGCCCAGCGACCACAACAACTCCTCGGCTTCCTCGAGCCGGTCCGGGGCGACCGGAAAACGCACGGTGCGGTAACGATCCATGCGCGAAGCATAGCGCTACCCGCGCCGGACGTCCGGCGTGCGCGGCTTGTTTTCCGTCGCCGGACCCCCCATCCTTGCCCGCTGGAACGCAATGGAACGATACGATGTCCGACGACGCGCGCGACACGCTCCGATTCGACACCGACAACCTGTACCGCATCGATACCTTCACCGACCAGCGATCGGGCTCGATCCGCCGCATGACGCCGGTCGACGCCGACGGCAACGACGACCCTTCGCGGCCGGTGCGCTATATCGGCGAGGCCTCGGCCATGACGCCGGCCGGCACGATTCCGCTGAGCTTCGAACTCGAGGGCGACAGCCTGGCCCAGGCTGCCGAAGGCTTTGCCGACGGTGCCCAGCAGTCCTTCCAGGAAACGCTCGAAGAGCTCAAACGGATGCAGCGCGACCAGCAGCAATCGATCATGGTGCCCGGCCAGGAAGGCAAGATCGACGTACCCGGCGGCGGCATGGGCGGCGGCGGCAAGATCCAGTTCTGACCGGACCCGGTCTCTCACTCACCGACCCCGGAGCGCCCGATGACGAATCGCACCTATGACGTAGCCGGCTTCACGCTGGTTCTGGACAAGATCGTGATGGTCTCGGGCGTGTTCGAAGCCAAGAACAACGAAGGCTGGACGTTCAACGTCCGGCTCGTCTCCGGGGCCCGCGTCGCGATCAAGAAGCCCGACCGCAACGAAGCCGTGCTCGAACGCGAACTGCTGATCAAGGCCATCAACGCCTTGCAGGTCTGACGTGCCTGGCGAGGCGCCTTCCGGGTGCCCTTGCCGGCCGGATGTCCGAACAGGCACCGGGCATTCCGGAAGCCTCTGAACGATTCAACGCGGGCCCAGCTGTCGGCGTCCTTGATTCGGCTCGCCTGACAAGTGCCTGCGCGATCGGCCAGGACCCGAGGATCACGCAGGACCACTATCGATCGCAGTCGACCTGGGCGAGGCGGGGTCGATCTTTCGACCCCTGCGGCTGTCATCGGTGTCCGTCTGCACTCATCTGTGGACAACCCGTCTTGCGAGCACGGCAACGATCACGACCCGCTCGATTGCCCGTTGCGCTCGAGTGCAGCGGTGACGATTTCTTCGACATCGGGGCTCAGGCCCTTCTGATCGCGGATGGCCTCGAGCTGGGCTTTCATCGAGTCCGCTCGAACGCGGTCGTAGTCGCTCCACCGGTTGAACACCGTCGCCAGGCGCGCGGCGACCTGCGGGTTCATCGGATCGAGTTCGCGCACGACCTCGCCGACCAGCGCATGGCCGGCACCATCGGCGCGATGGAAGGCCACGGGGTTGTACATGCCGAAGGTCCCGATCAAGGCTCGAACCTTGTTGGGATTCCTGAGCGAGAACACCGGGTGCCGCATCAGTTCGCGCACTTCTCCGACGGTCGAGCGATCCGCGACCCGGGCTTGTACGGCAAACCACTTGTCCATGACCAGCGGGTTGTTCGAGTAGCGCTGCTCGAACCGCTCGAGCAACGGCGACGCAGCGCTCCGTCGGGCCTGGACCAGCGCGACCAGCGCACCGAACCGGTCGGTCATGTTGTCGGCGCGTTCGAACAGGCGGATCGCTCGTGCGACCGCCGAGGGGTCGGCGTGCGCCACGCGCAGGCGAAGCGCGGCGTGAAACAGGCTGCGCCGCGCAACGTCCTCCGGCGCGAAACGCCACGGACCTTGCGGCAGTCCCTGCTGCAGAATCCCGTCGAGTCGCGCGACCATGCGTTCCGACAGGTTGTAGCGAAGCGCCTCCCGGGCCCGGTGAATCGACTCGACATCGACCGGTGACCGGTCTCGCGCGATGTCGGCCTCGCTCGGCAATTCGAGCAACGCCGCGGCCAGCGCCGGGTCCTCGTCGGCATGATCGAGCAGGAATTGCCAGGCCGCGCCCAGGGACCGGACGCACGGAAGCTCGCCGTTGTCGTCGACCGCGGCATGCAGAATTCGCGTCGACAGCCGGCGCCCCGCGAGCCAGCGCGCAGCCGGATCGGGGTCGAAGGCGAGCAGGCAGCCGAGATCCTCGTCGCTGGGGTGATCGTCGAACCGAACCGGCGCCGTGAACCCGCGCAACGTCGACAACACCGGGCGCTCGTCGAGGTTTTCGAATCGCAGCCGGGTGCGTTGCTCCCGGAGCTCGATCCGGTGCGATGTCGAGGCCGGCGCATCGCCGAGCGGCAGTTCGAGCGCGTTTCCGTCCTTCGACAGAAGCCCGAGTTCGACCGGAATGTGCAGGGGACCCAGGTCCGCGTTGTCGGCATGCTCGGGCAGCGATTGTTCGATTTCGACCTCGAATACGCGTCGATCTTCGTCGAAATGGGCGTCAACGTTCAGGATCGGAGTGCCGACCTGGCGGTACCAGCGCTCGAACTGGGTCAGGTCGGCATCATTTGCATCGGCCATGGCTGCACGAAAGTCGTCGCAGGTCACGGCCTGGCCATCGTGGCGCTGGAAATAGAGGTCCATGCCCTTGCGGAATCCGTCGTCCCCGAGCAGCGTGGCGTACATCCGGACGACCTCGGCGCCTTTCTCGTAGACCGTGGCGGTGTAGAAGTTGTTGATCTCGACATAGCGCTCGGGCCGGATCGGGTGCGCCATCGGACCGGCATCCTCGGGAAACTGGCGCGCCATCAGGTCGCGCACGTCCTGGATTCGCTTCACCGCGCGCGACTGCATGTCCGCCGAGAATTCCTGGTCGCGGTAGACGGTCAGCCCTTCCTTCAGCGTCAGCTGGAACCAATCTCGGCAGGTCACGCGGTTGCCGGTCCAGTTGTGGAAGTACTCGTGCGCGATGACGCCCTCGATGGCCTCGTAGTCGGCGTCGGTGGCGGTCTCGGGATCGGCCAGCACGAACTTCGCGTTGAAGATGTTCAGGCTCTTGTTCTCCATCGCGCCCATGTTGAAATCGTGGGTCGCGACCACGTGGTAGACATCGAGGTCATATTCCAGCCCGAAGCGTTGCTCGTCCCAGGCCATGGCCTTCTTCAGGCTGTCGATGGCGTGGTCCAGCCGGTCGATATTGGCCGGCTCGGAATAGAACTTCAGCGCCACCTCGCGCCCGGAGCCGGTGGTGAACACGTCTTCCTTGCAGCCGAGGTCACCGGCGACAAGCGCGAACAGGTAGGCCGGCTTGCGGAACGGGTCGTCCCAGACCGCAAAATGGCGGCCGTCGCCGAGCTCGCCTTGCTCGAGCAGGTTGCCGTTCGACAGCAGCACCGGGTAGCGGGCCCGATCGGCCTCGAGCCGGACGCGGAACGTGGCCATGACGTCGGGCCGGTCGAGGAACCAGGTGATCTTGCGGAAGCCCTCGGCCTCGCACTGGGTCAGCAAGCTGGGCCCGGACTGATACAACCCTTCCAGCGCGGTGTTGGCGGCCGGCGCGATCTCGATCTCGGTCTCGACCCGGGCGCGGTCGGGCACACCGGCGACGGTCAGCGTCTCGCCCTGGACCGTCCAGTCGTCGGTCGCAAGTTCGCGGCCATCGACCGCGACGCGGCGCGTGACCAGGCCGCTGCCGTGAAGCACCAGCGGCGCGGCGTCGAGCGGGGCCGTGCCGTTCGCGGCGTCGGCATTGCGGCGCACTTCGAGCACGGCGTGCACGCGGGTCGCGTCGGGGTCCAGGTCCAGAGTCAACTCGACGGCATCGATCCACCAGGCCGGCGGACGGTAGTCGACGCGTTGGATGGGCGTGCGTGGAGAATCGCCTTTCAGCGCCATGATTCGACCTCGGAGAACTTCGAAGAAGTCGGTAGTATACGGAGATGGCCGTCGTTCCCGACTTCGTACTGCCGTCTCCGGTCAGCGCCTCGGCCCGGCTCGCCGGCGTGATCCGGTGCACGCCGGTGCTGATCGAGCCGGTGCTGGACGCGCACTTCGACTGCCGGCTGTTCTTCAAGGCCGAGCACCTGCAGGTGACCGGCTCGTTCAAGTTCCGCGGTGCCTCGCACGCCGTCTCACGGCTCGCCGACGGCATCCGTGGCGTGGCCACCCACTCGTCCGGCAACCACGGCGCCGCGCTGGCGGCCGCCGCCCGCGCGCGTGGAATCGAAGCCCACGTCGTGATGCCTGAAAACGCCGTGTCGACGAAGGTGGCAGCGGTCCGGGCGCACGGTGGCCAGGTGCATTTCTGCGCGCCGACCCAGGCCGCGCGCGAGGCCGGGCTGGCCGAATGGGTCGAACAGGGCTTCGCCGCGGTGCCGCCCTACGACCATGACGACATCATCGCCGGTCAGGGCACGCTGGCGCTGGAACTGCTCGACCAGGTCGACGATCTCGACGTAATCGTCGCGCCGATCGGCGGCGGCGGGATGCTGGCCGGGATCGCGCGCGCCGTCGCCGAGCGCGGGTCCGGTGCGGCGGTGATCGGCGCTGAACCGTCCGGTGCCGACGACGCCAGCCGCTCGCTGGCCGCCGGACGCCGGGTCGACGAGCACCGGCCGCAGACGATTGCCGATGGCCTCCGGGCCCTGATCGGGACCCGGAACCTTGAGATCCTGGACGCCGCCGAGGTGCCGATCGTGACCGTGTCCGAGGCGCAGATCCGGACGGCGATGGGGCTGCTCTGGCGACAGCTCAAGCAGGTCATCGAACCGTCGGGTGCGGTGGCGCTGGCTGCGGTGGCTGCCGCGCCCGAGCGCTTTACCGGGCAGCGGGTCGGGGTGGTGCTGTCGGGCGGAAATCTGGACATCGACACACTGCTGGACCACCTGCCGGACGCATGAGCACGCGCACGATCATCCTGTTGCGGCATGCCGAGGCCGGTCCGCCCGAGGCCGGGCAGGGCGATATCGACCGACGGCTGACCCGCCAGGGACAGACCCAGGCCGACCAGGTCAATCGCTGGTTGCAACAGCACCTGGACTGGCGCGGCATCGACGTTCTCGTATCGCCGGCAGAGCGCACGCTGGAAACCGCCAGGCGCGCCCTGGCCGGATGGCACCGCGGCCGGGTCGTGCGCGAAGAACGACTCTGGAACGCCTCGCTGGACGATCTGTTCGAGGTGCTCGAAGATCGGCTCGGCGATCTGTTGATCGTCGGCCACAATCCGGGCCTGGAGCAACTGCGCCGGGCCTGGACCGGCATGCTGATGCCGGTGCCGGTCGGCAGCGCGCACGTGCTGGAGCTCGATTCGAACGGACGCGCCTGGGCCGCCGACCGGTTTCAGCCGTCCAGGGACGCCACGTAGAGTTCGGCCAGTGCCTCGAACCCGGCCTGGTCGGCTACATCGAAGCGATCCGGCACCGGGCTGTCGATATCCAGCACGCCGATGACCCGGCCGTTTCGCACCAACGGCACGACGATTTCCGAACGCGAATCGACGTCGCAGGCGATGTGACCGTCGAAGGCGTGTACGTCGGCCACCCGCTGGGTGCGCTGCTCGGCGGCCGCGACGCCGCACACGCCGCGGCCGAACGGAATCCGGACGCAGGCCGGCAGGCCCTGGAACGGCCCGACCACCAACTCCTCGCCTTCGGCAAAGTAGAACCCCACCCAGTTGAGATCGGTCAGGGAATGGAAGATCAGCGCCGACAGATTGGCGGCGTTGGCGATCGAGTGCGCTTCGCCGTGCAACAGCGCACGGGCCCGATCGACCAGCTCGTCCCAGTGCTCGACCGGGTCCAGGGGGTGTTCAAGATTCATCGCGCGAGTTCCTGCGATCGAAGACGAGGGTGAGATTGTTGGCCGGCATCGCGAGTTCCGCGATCCGGTGAAATCCGACCGAGGCTGCCCAACGGTCGATATCGGCCAGCTCGCGGATGCCCATTTCCGGGTCCCGGGCGCGCAGCGACGCATCGAACCGGGCGTTGGATTCGGAGGTGTGCCGGCCATCGCGCCGGAACGGCCCGTACAACACCAGGCGACCGGATTCACGAAGCGCACCCGCGGCGCCGGCCAGCAGCGCCTCGACGCCCGGGGTGGCAAGGATGTGGGCGGTGTTGGCCGATATCACCGCGTCGAAACGGCGCGCCGGCCAGTCGCCGAAAACGTCCAGCGCGGCAGGCGGATGAAGGTTCGGCCGCTGGATGCCGATCAGGCCGGCCTGCAGCGTCGCGATCTCGGCCGGCGCATTGGTCGGCCACCACTGCCAGTCCCCATTCTCGGCGGTGAAGAAGTCGGCGTGCTGCCCGGTGCCGGCACCGATCTCGAGGACATCGGCGCGTTCGGGCAGGACCGCCCGCAGCACGGCCAGTAGCGGCGCGCGATTGCGTTCGGCGGCCGGCGAATGGGGGCGCGTCGGTTTCACAGCGATCGTCTCCGGAACGAAACGGGCCCGGAGCGCGTACGCCCCGGGCCCGGTTCGGGTTCGAAATCGACGGTCAGTCGATGCGGACCTGGTCGTCGAGGATGTTCGGCGTGATGAAGATCAGCAGTTCACGCTTCTCGTCCTGGGTGGCGCGGCGGCGGAACAGGGTTCCGAGCACCGGCACATCGCCGAGCATCGGCACCTTGGTGGTGTTGTAGTTCCGCTCTTCCTGGTAGATGCCGCCGAGGACCAGCGTCTGGCCGTTCTCGACCAGCACGCTGGTACCGACTTCGCGCGTGTCGATCGACGGCACGGAGCCGCCGCGGCCGGTCTGGAAGATCTCGCCGACGGTGTCCTGCTTGACGGCCAGCGCCAGCTGGACCCGGTTGTCGGGCGTGATCAGCGGGGTCACCCGAAGTTCGAGCACGGCTTCCTTGAATTCGACGTTGGTCGCGCCGGCGGTGGTCGCTTCCTCGAACGGAATCTCGACACCCTGCTGGATGAACGATTCCTGGCCGTTGGCGGCGACGACGCGCGGCGTGGAGATGACTTCCCCTTCGCCCTGCGCTTCCAGCGCCGAGAGCTCGAGGTCGAGCAGGAAGTTGTTGGCCAGGAAGCTGATGCCCAGCGCCCCGGCCGGGTTCGACACCGGCAGGTTGACGTTCAAGCGGTCCTGCAGCGTCGGCACCGCGATGCCCTCGGTGCCGACCGTGATCGGGTCGCCCGGGTCGGCGTCGGCCAGGAAGGCCGGACGACCGGCGCGCTGACCGAGCAGCGTCCGGCGTGCCAGCGCGACGTTGCTGATCCGGTCGGTGGCCAGGTTCGAGCCCGACAGCGACAGCAGGTTGTTGTTGACGTCCTGCGTGCCGGTCACGCCGAAGCGCACGCCCAGCTCGTGGTTGAAGTCGGAACGCGCGATCACGATGCGCGACTCGATCAGGACCTGGCGGACCGGCCGGTCGAGCTCGGCGACCAGGTCGCGGACGGCCTGGATCTGCTCGGCGGTGTCGGTGACCAGCAGGGTGTTCGTGCGTCGGTCGATGGTGACCGAGCCGCGCTCGGACAGCAGACCGAACCCGCCTTCACCGCCGGAGTCGATCGAGGCCTGGATCAGTTCAGCCAGTGCTTCGGAGTCGGCGTAGCTGACCGGAATCAGCACCGTGCGCAGCGGCTCGAGTTCCTGGCGCTCGGCGCGGGCGCGCAGGATCTGCTGCTCGCGCGCGGCGATTTCTGCCGTCGGCGCCACCCAGCGCACGTTGCCGGATTCGCGCATGTCCAGGTTGCGGGTCTCGAGCACGATGTCCAGCGCCTGGTCCCAGGGCACGTTGGTGAGTCGCAGCGTCAGGTTACCCGTCACCGAATCGGAAACCACGATGTTCAGGTCCGAGATGTCGGCGATCAGCTGAAGCACCGAACGAACCGGAATGTCCTGGAAGTTCAGGGTGATCCGCTCACCGGTGTACTCGCGCTCTTCAAAGAACTCCAGCTCGCGCTCGACCGCCACTTCGGCCTCGGGGCGGGCGACTTCGATGACCACCTGGTCCTCGGTCTGGTAGGCCAGGTGGGTGAAGGCCCCATCGATATCGATGTTCAGACGGACGTTGTTGCCGCGCGACTCGGGCGTGATCAACTGTACCGGTGTAGCGAAATCGGCCACGTCGAGGCGCTGCATCTGGCCGGCGGGCAGCGTGACGTCGAACAGAGTGACGCGGAGCTGGCCCATGCGTTCATCGACCGAGATATCGACACCCGGCCGGCCGAGATCGACCAGCACGCGACTTTCCCCGCCGCTACCGCGCCGGAAGTCGATGCCTTCGATCGCGGCGCTCGAGCCACTCGCGCCGGCGCTGGCGGCCATGACCGGCCGGCTCGCGCCGCCGCCGGCATCGACGGCCAGCACCACGCGGTTGCCGTCGACGCTGACGTCGTACCCGACCTGGCGGGACAGGTCGACGACCAACCGGGTGCGATCGCCGGACGACAGTGCCATGTAGCTCTTGACCGGACCGACGCCGACCGTGGTCTCGCCGCCGGGCACGCTGCTGGTGGTCCCGGGCAGCTCGAGCACGATGCGGGGCGGCTGGTCGGTGGTGAACACGGTCGGTTCGCCGGCCGCTTCGTCATGGGTCAGGATGAAGCGCAACTGGTCGCCGTCGTCGCTGACGCGAACATCGGTGACCGTCGCCGCGCCGATCGGTCCGGCCCAGAGCCAGATCACTCCGACCAGGAGTGCCGAGATGCGCTTGGTGCAGTTCATAATCAGGCTCCCTGTTGCGTTCCCTGCGTGGCTGTTCATAACTCGATTTCTCTGTTCTTTATTCATGGCAGTCACCGTCACAGGGTGGTTTCATCGCCGAGGGCGATGGAGGCGTCGCGTTCCATCCAGCCGTCGGCACCGTCCGGCACCAGCTCGACCAACTGGATGCCGGCCTGGCTGACCTGCAGGATCCGACCATGGTTCTGCCCGATGTAATTCCCCTCTCGGACGCGATGGATCGTGCCTTCGGTATCGGCGATCAGGCCATAGACCTGTTCATCGAGTTCGATGGTGCCGACCATCTCGAGACTGTCGAGCGGGAAGCGCTCGAGGAACTCCCGGCGCCGATCCGGATCGGGGCGTGGTCCGGTGGCGCCCGGGGCCTGTTCGTTCTCGGCCGCCAGCGCTTCGTCGTCGTTGCGCGGCCGCATGAACGGATCGCGCAGCTCGTAGGCGGTGTAGGTCACGGTCTCGGGGACCGATACGGTCGGGATGGGGTCGACCGGCCCGGCCGGGCGCGCCAGTGTCTGGGCGACCCACTGTTCAAGGTCGCCGGTGCCGCGGCCACAACCGACCAGCAGCAACGACGCGGCCAGTCCGAGCATCAGTGTGTGATTCGATCGCATCAGGACTCTCCCTCCAGCAGCAGGTCGGTTTCCTCGCTGTCATCGAGATAGCGGTAGGTCGTGACCGTGCCTTCCATGCGCAGAACGCCGGGCTGGCCCTCGATCGGCTCCAGCTCGATGTCCTGCATCGTCAGGATCACGACGCGGGACAGCGACGCCACGCCGCTGACGAAACTGCCGAACTGGTGATACGAACCGCTCATGCGGATCGCGATCGGCAGCTCGGCGTAGAAGTCCTGGAGCACTTCGCCACGCGGTTCGAACAGTTCGGTCTCGATGCCGGAAGCCAGCGCCGTCTGTGAAATGTCGACCAGCAGGTCCGGCATCTCGGTGCGGCTCGGCAGCTGGCGCAGCAGGCTGCGCAGCATCACCCGCATCTCGTCGAGCTGCTGCTCGTAGATGCTCAGCGACGCCGCCTTGCGCTGCTTGTTATCGAATTCACTGCGCAACTCGGTTTCGGTGCGCTCGACGCTCTGCAGCTGCGTGCGCTGGTCCTTGACGATGAACCAGTAGCCGGCCGCGAGGATGGCCACGGCGATGACGACCAGCAGGAACGCCTTCGCCCCGGTCGATGCATTGCCGAGGTCGTTGAAGTCCAGATCGCGGATTTCCTGAATGTTCATGGCGCGCTCGCCTCCTCGGTTTCATTGTCCTCGGGCTCGGCCAGCCGGGCGCGCACGGAAAATCCGTACGGCAACTCCCGGTCGGTTTCCTCGACCGCGGCCTCGACGATCCGGAGCGTCGGATCGTGCAGGAACTCCGACGCCTCGAGATTGCGCAGATAGTTCGAGACGCGAGCGCTGGACTGCGCGGTACCGTTGATGGTCAGGGTGTCGCCGGCCTGCTGCACCGACAGCAACCGGATGCCTTCCGGCACCGTGCGGACCAGCTGTTCGAACAGGTGCACCATCAGCGTGCGATTGGACTGGAGATTTTCGATGACGTCCTTGCGCTCGATCAGGCGCTGGCGGGTTTCATCGAGCTGCTCGATGCGGGCGATCTGCTGATCGAGCTTGGCAATCTCGGCGCGCAGGTAATTGTTGCGCGCGTTCTGGCCGGAGATCTGCGCATCGAAGTACGACTTGACCGCGAACACCCCGCCGGCGGCGATCGCGGCGATCACGGCCATCGTGATCAGGAAGTTTCTCTGCCGTTCCTGGCGCTGCTCTTCGCGCCACGGCAACAGGTTGATTTGGCGCATTATTGAACTCCCCGCAATGCCAGCCCGGTCGCCGTCACCAGCGATGGCCGGATGGATTCCAGGGCGCCCGCGCTGATTCGAGGCGCCAGCTTCAGGTTCTTCAGCGGATCGGCGACTTCGGCGTTCATGCCGAGTTCGCTGGACACCGCTTCTGCCAGCCCTTCGACCGCGGCGCCGCCGCCGCCGAGGTAAAGCGTGCTGATGCTGGCGTAGTCACGGCTCGACGAGAAGAACTGCAGCGCCCGACCAATCTGCTGGATGATGTTCTGGCGATACGGCTCGAGCACTTCGTCGTCGAAGCCGGCCGGCGGCTCCTCGCCGCGCTTCCAGAACTGCGCCTGGTCTTCGTCGAGGCCGTAGCGGCGCATCGTTTCCTCGCGCAGGTCGCGGCCGCCGAAGGGATGGTCGCGATAGTAGATCGACCGACCGCCGCGGAGTACGTTCAGCGACGAGCGAACGTCGCCGATATCGAGCACCGCGACCACCGTGTTGTCGTCGATGCCGTCGCGCTTGCGAACCAACTCGAAGGCATTGGCGATGGCAAAGGCCTCGACATCGACGATCCGGGCCGTCAGCCCGGCCATTTCGGCCACCGCCTGACGGGCGTCGACGTATTCGGTCTTGGACGCGGCGAGCAGGATTTCGACCAGGTCGGCGTTGCGCCCGGATTTGCCGAGCACCTCGAAATCGAGGCTGACCTCGTCGCGGGGATACGGAATGTACTGACCGGCCTCGATCTCGATCTGGCCCTCGATCTCGTCTTCGCCGAGATCGCTGGGCAGGTTGATGATCTTGGTGATTACCGCCGAGCCCGACACCGCCATCGCGCAGTGCTTGGCCTTGCTGCCGCTGCGCTTGACGGCGTTCTTCAGCGCCTGGCCGACCTCTTCGATCTTGTTGATGCTGTGTTCGGCGTACGCGCCCTCCGGAAGCGGCTCGACCGCCACGTGCTCGACGCGGTAGCCCGAGCCGGCACGGCCGAGCTGCAGCACCTTGACGCTGCTGGTTCCGATGTCCACCCCGATCATGGGCGGCGCTGATCGTTTGAATATGTTCAAGACCGTTCCCCGGATGTTGTTTGTTCGGTGCCGGTACGCGATCGAGGACCACGGCTCGCCTCGCACCTGCGTTGCCTTCCGTCCCCTCTCGACTCCCATGCGAAATCGCAATCGCTGGTCCGGCGCGCCCCCCGTCCGGACCCTTCGGTGCTTGGCGAAACCGCCTTCAGCACCGATAATTGGTCCGACCTGTGCGGATCGATCCCTGAATGCCGTGGTCCAATCCCGGCATCGAGCGCCACGTTTCTGCGGTGGCAACCCGTCGATCCAGCTCGGTCGAGCCGTCGGATGCAAGGTTTATCATACTCCATGCCAAGAATAAAGTCTCTAATTAAGTTTTCTATCCGACTGTTTTTTCTCGGGTTGCTACTGGGCGTGATCGGGTTCACGGTCCTGTGGGCGTTGATCTGGCCTTCGCTGCCCGATGTGGAGACCCTGCGGGACGTCGAACTGCAGGTTCCGCTGCGGGTGTATTCGGCCGACGGCGAGCTGATGGCAGAGATCGGGGAACAACGACGCATCCCCTTGAGTATCGAGGAAATTCCCGAACTGCAGAAGCAGGCATTCCTGGCCGCCGAGGACGATGGCTTCTACACGCATTTCGGCATCGACGTGGTCGGAACCCTGCGCGGCGTGTTCGGCTATGCGCGGTACCTTGGGCAGCGGCGCGTCCCCGGCGGCAGCACCATTACCCAGCAGGTGGCCCGACGATTCTTCCTGACCAATGAATTTTCGGTGACCCGGAAGATCCGCGAAATCTTCCTGGCCGTCAAGATCGAACGCGAGCTCGAAAAGGACGAGATCCTCGAGCTCTATCTCAACAAGGAATTCCTCGGCCAGCGGGCCTACGGCGTCGGCGCCGCCGCGCAGATCTACTACGGCAAGACGATCGATGACCTGACGCTGGCCCAAATGGCCATGATCGCCGGCCTGCCGAAAGCGCCGTCGCGCGACAACCCGGTCAGCAACCCCGAGGGCGCACTGACCCGGCGCGGCTACGTGCTCGACCGGATGCTCGCCGAAGGGTTCATCAGCGAAACCGATTGGCGCGAGGCAAACGCCACGCCCGACCGTGCTCGTCTGCACGGCCCGCAGCGCGAGCTCGACGCGCCGTGGATGGCGGAGATCGTGCGACGCGAGGCCGTCGATCGCTTCGGCGCGAGCCAGGCCTATACGGGCGGCTACGAAATCGTGACGACCGTGCGCGGAACGCTGCAGCGGGCCGCCGACCGGGCCGTGCAGGATGGGCTGGACGCCTACGACAAGCGGCACGGCTGGCGGGGCCCCGAAGGCCGGATCGAGCCCGAAGGTCTCGACGATCGGGAGGCCGTGCTCGACGCGCTGCGCGACGCGCCGTCGATCGGCGACCTGATCCCGGCCGTGGTCCTCGACGTCGAGCCCGAACAGGCCCGGCTGCTGCTGGTCGACGGTCGCGAAGCCACGCTGCTGCTCGGCCGGATCGAATGGGCGCGTCCGTTTCTCGGCCGCGATGCACTGGGCGCGAGCCCGTCGGCGGTCGGCGATATCCTGTCGGTCGGCGATCGCGTGCGGCTGCGCGAGCACCCCGAGGGCTGGCGCCTGGCCCAGGTGCCCGAAGCGCAGGCCGCGCTGGTCTCGCTGGACCCCGATTCCGGCGAAGTAGTCTCGCTGGTCGGCGGTCTGGACTTCGCCGCCAGCCAGTTCAATCGCGCCACGCAGAGCCGGCGACAGCCCGGCTCGGCGTTCAAGCCATTCATCTACGCCGCCGCACTCGACGCCGGCTATACCCCGGCCAGCCTGGTCAACGATGCCCCCGTAGTGTTCGACGATCCGTCCCAGGAACGGACCTGGAAGCCGCAGAACTTCTCCGAGCAGTTCTTCGGCCCGACCCGGCTCCGCGAAGGCATGATCCACTCGCGCAACCTGATCAGCGTGCGCCTGGTCATGGACATCGGGCTGCCACGCGCCATCGACTACGTGACCGACTTCGGCTTCGATCGCGCCGAGATTCCGAACGGCCCGTCCATGGCCCTCGGCTCGGCCTCGATCACCCCGCTGGACCTTGCCGCGGCCTACGCGGTGTTCGCCAGCGGGGGCTATCGAATCGAACCGCACTTCATCCTGGCCATCCGCGACATCGAAAACCGTGAACTCGACCTGCCGCGCCGACCGCGCGTGTGCGTCGACTGTCTGCCGCCGCGCCCGGAACGCGCTGGGACCGCGAGCGAAGAAGCCGAGCCGGACGGCCTGCGTTCGCTCGACCTGCGTCCCGCCGCTGACGCTACATCGATGGCCGATGGCACCGGGACATCGAGCGACGACGCGACCGAACCGGTCGAGTTGGCGGGTCCGCCTGTCCCGCTCCATGCCGAACGCGTCCTGTCACCGCAGACCGCGTGGCTGATCCGCTCGATGATGAACGACGTGATCACCAGCGGAACCGGCCGCCGCGCACTCGCGCTGGGTCGCGACGACCTCGCCGGCAAGACCGGGACCACCAACGATCAGCGCGACACCTGGTTCGCCGGATTCAACGACGACCTGGTGACCGTGGTCTGGGTCGGCATGGACGGCAACGAAGAACTCGGGCGCTACGAACAGGGCGGTCGGACCGCACTGCCGATCTGGGTGGACTACATGCAGGTCGCGCTCGACGGCATGCCGGAGCGCGATCGCGGAATTCCGATCGGCGTGATCCAGGCCGCGATCGATCCAGACACCGGCCTGCGGGTGCGACCCGGCACGCCGGGCGCGATCCAGGAGTGGTTCCCGGCCGGCAACCTGCCGCCGCTGCAGGACACGGCACCGGATCGCGCCGACGACGAGGACGTCGACCCCTACGAAATCTACTGACGTATGACGCGAGGTTGCGCATACTTGGGCGAACCACCCACCGATCGCTCCCGGAGGCCCGCCTTGGGTTCACGTCACGGCCGCAACAGCGAACGCACTGCCGATCGGCGCCGGCAGGAAGTCGCGTTCGAAGCCGCCCGGATTCTCGCCACCGAGGGTCAGCGCAATTACCGCAGCGCAAAGGAGAAGGCCGCACACCGCCTTGGCGTGCCGGCCCACGGCGGGTTGCCGTCGAACAGCGAGGTCGAGGCCGAGCTGAAGCGCTACCAGGCACTGTACGGCGGCGATGCCCACCGCGCGGCCGTGCAGGACCTGCGCGAAGCCGCGATCGAGGCCATGAAGTTCTTCGAGCGTTTCCGGCCGAAACTGGTCGGACCGGTGCTGGAGGGCACGGCCGACGAGCACTCGCGGGTCACGCTGCACCTGTTCTGCGAGATCCCAGACGAGGTGGTCCAGTTCCTGATGCGAAACCGCATGCCGTTCGAGCAGGAAACCCGCCGGATCCGTTGGCACGACGGCAGCTTCCGCGACCTGGACCTGGTCGTGGTCGAAGCCGACGGCGCGGTGTTCGAACTGGCCCTGATGGCCGGCGCCGCGTGGCGGCAGCCGCCGCCGGACCCGGTCGATGGACGGCCGCAGCGACGGGCTGGCGTCGGTGAGGTCGAGCGCCTGGTCGTCGAACCGATGTCCTGATACTCCCCATAACGCAGCGCGCCGGCTCGGGGCCGGCGCGGACGAAGCGTTGGAAGGTGTAGCGTACGACTCAGCGAGTTTCGATCGCCACGTAATCTCGCTCGGTCGCGCCGGTGTAGACCTGGCGCGGACGGCCGATGCGGGTCGGCGTGTTCGACTGTTCCAGCCACTGACTGACCCAGCCCACGGTGCGGCCGATGGCGAACATCGCTGTGAACATGGACGTCGGAATGCCCAGCGCCTTGTAGATGAGGCCAGAGTAGAAGTCGACGTTCGGGTAGAGCTTGCGGTCGACGAAGTACTCGTCTTCCAGTGCGATCTCCTCGAGCTTCATCGCCAGGTCAAGCAGCTCGTCCTGCTTGCCCAGCTCGTGCAACACTTCGTGGCAGGCCTTGCGGATGATCGTTGCGCGCGGGTCGTGGTTCTTGTAGACGCGGTGACCGAAGCCCATCAGGCGGAACGGGTCGTCCTTGTCCTTGGCCCGCTTGATGAACTCGGGCACGTTCTTGACCGTGCCGATCTGGTTGAGCATGTTCAGCACGGCCTCGTTGGCGCCGCCGTGGGCAGGACCCCACAACGCGGCGATGCCGGCGGCCGTGCAGGCATAGGGGTTGGCGCCGGTCGATCCGACCAGGCGCACGGTCGAGGTCGATGCATTCTGTTCGTGATCGGCGTGCAGGATGAACAGCAGATCCAGCGCCTTGGCCGCGATCGGGTTGACTTCGTACGGCTCGGCCGGCACCGAGAACATCATGTGCAGGAAGCGCTCGGAATAGCCCAGCGAGTTCTTCGGGTAGGCGCTCGGCCAGCCCTGCGAATGACGATAGGCGGCGGCGGCGATCGTCGGCATCTTCGCGATCAGGCGCTTGGCAGCGAGGTCGCGCTGCTCGGGATCCTTGACGTCGAGCTTGTCGTGGTAGAACGCGGCCATCGAGCCGACCACACCGGACAGGATGGACATCGGGTGCGCGTTGTAGTGGAAGCCCTGCATGAAGGTATTGAGCTTCTCGTGCACCATCGTGTGATACGTGATATCGCGATCGAAGTGGCTGAACTCCGCCTTGCTCGGGAGTTCGCCGTACAGCAGCAGGTAGGCCACCTCGAGGAACGATGAATGTTCCGCGAGCTGCTCGATCGGATAGCCGCGGTAGCGCAGGATGCCCTTGCCGCCGTCGATGAAGGTGATGTCGCTCTTGCAGCTGGCGGTGGTGCCGTAGCCGGGGTCGAAGGTGAAGTAGCCCAGCTCCTTGTGCAGGCCGCTGATGTCGAGGGTCGGGTCCCCTTCGCTGCCGGCGACGACGGGAAGATCGAGCGTCTTGCCGGTTTCCGGGTCGTTCAGGCTCAGCTTGCGTTCCGCCACGATGGCACTCCTTGGAATTCGTTGGTGAAGGGTCAGACGGCCTCGCCGCTCCGCCGGGACGCGTGGGTATCGCGAACGATACCGGGGCCGGGATCGCGGCGGGATCGCGGGGCGCGCACCGCGCGGAGTATCGCACGGCCCTCATGGCATCCGGATGACCGGAGGCCGCCGAGACGAGCGCCGAGGATCGAATGACCGGGCTCGCCCCGGGTCGACGACGCCGACCGCGCGTAGCACGGCCGGACCGTCACCGACAGCGCTTACTTCTTGGGCTTGCCGTAGCGCTGCTTGAACCGGTCGACCCGACCGCCGGAATCGACGATCTTGTGCTGGCCGGTGTAGAACGGGTGCGACTGGCTCGAGACCTCGACCTTGACGAGCGGGTATTCGTTGCCGTCTTCCCACTTGACCGTGTCCTTGGTCTTGATCGTCGAGCGCGTCTTGAACGAGAAATCGCTGGACACGTCCTGGAACACGACCTCACGGTATTCGGGATGGATTCCTGCCTTCATGGTGGCATTCCTGCTGTACAAAAAGCGAAGCCCGCTATTATCGGCGCTTTTTGCTTTCGTTTCAATACCCACGCCTCTCGTGCGGCCAGCCGTGACTTCTGGCCGATGCGGCCGTCACGCGGCGGCCGCTATGTTGCCCGGTTCAACTTGCTGCAGGAGTGCAGGATCTTGCGAATCGTACATCCGTCCTTGAGGGCGAAAGCTGCGGCCGGGACCATCGTCATCGGCTGGGCGCTGCTCGCCGCGCTGACCGCGACCGCCGCCGAAGTCCGCCAGTCGCTGCCGGGCGCGCACGCGCTGGTCGACGTCCGCGTCGTGACCGCGCCCGGGGAAATCCTCGACGGCGCCACCGTGGTGATCCGCAACGGCGTCATCGAGGCCGTCGGCGACGTCGACGCCCCGGCCGACGCGGCCGTCATCGAATTCGAGCGCGGTGAGGACCAGCCGCCGATCACCGTCTACCCCGGACTGATCGATTCGTACCTCGTCGTCAGCCACGAAGACGACGACGAGGCCCCCGACAGCCCACCGGGCCGCCACCCGCTGGTGCGGCCGGACGCCACGATCCCGGCTGCCGACTGGCCGTCCGACGCGATCGAGGCGCATCGCCGGGCCGGCTTCACCACCGCGCTGATGGCACCGGGTACCGGCCTGCTGCGCGGCGAGTCGGTGCTGGCCAACCTCGGCAGCGGCGGTCTGAGCGGCAATCGCCTGCGCTCCGGCGTCGCCCAGCACGGTCACCTGCACGAGCGCAGCCCCGACAACGGCTATCCACAGTCGCTGATGGGCTCGGTCGCACTGTTCCGGCAGACCCTTCTCGACGCCGAGTGGCAGCAGCGCGCCCGCGCGGCCTGGCAGGACGACCCGGCCCAGGCGCGCCCGGCGTGGCTGCCCGGGCTGGATGCTCTGGCACCGGTACTCGACGGCGCCCGGCCGCTGGTCATGCACAGCCGCGACACCCACGATAGCCTGCGAATCCTCGACCTGGTCGACCCGAGCGTGGATCTGGTGCTGGTCGGCCACGGCGCCGAGTACCAGCGTCTCGACCAGTATCCACGCACCGTGCCGCACATACTGACGGTCGATTTCCCGAGCGTGCCGGACGTCGAGGACCTCGACGATCGCGACGTATCGCTCGAGGAGCTGCGCCACTGGCACCTGGCGCCGGAGAACCCGGCCCGGCTGATCGCCGCCGAGGTGCCGATCCTGTTCACGCCCCACGGCCTGTCCGGCCCGGCCGACCTGTTCGCAAACCTGGCGACCGCGATCGAGCGCGGCCTGGATCCCGATGACGCCCTGGCCGCTCTGACCACACGCCCGGCCGAGTGGCTGGGCATCGCCGATCGCGCCGGCCGCATCGAGGCCGGCTACATGGCCAACCTGGTCGTCGTCGAAGGCGACCTGTTCGTGGAAGGCCCGACCATCAGCGAAGTCTGGGTCGACGGTGTCCGCTTCGAACTGGCCAGGCTCGAGCCACCGGCGGTCAACCCGGTCGGCACCTGGGCGCTGACGCTGGGGCTGCCGGGCATGGGCGACGTCGACGCCGAGCTGGTGCTGACCGGCACCCCGTCGTCGCTCAACGGCACGCTCAACGCCATGGGCAACGAAACGCCGCTCACCGAAGTCCGGGTGTCCGGCGAGCAGCTCCAGGTCCGGATCGACGCGTCCCGCTTCGGCGGCGCCGGCACGATCTCGATCAACATGGACATCGAGGGCGACCGTGGCCGGGGCAACGGCAGCGGTCCCTTCGGCGAATTCACCGTCCGCGGCCAGCGCAGTTCCGGCCCGGACGAGGAGGAGACCCGCACATGAAACGCATCGTTCTGACCTTGCTCGTCGCACTGGCCGGTTCGTCCGCCGCGGCGCAGTACCAGCCCGACATCGAGGCCTGGTCCATCGACGCGCTGCCGTCGCCGCAGACGGTCGTCGTACGTGGCGCGACGGTCTGGACCGCCGACGAAGCCGGCATCCTCGAGGACGCCGACCTGGTCGTCGACGACGGCCGCATCGTCGCCGTCGGCCGCGACCTGCGCGCGCCGCGCGGCGCGCTGGAGATCGACGGCAGCGGCCTGCACGTCACGCCCGGCATCATCGATGCGCACTCGCACGCCGCGATCATCGGCGGCGTCAACGAGGCCACCGACATCTCGACCGCCCAGGTCCGTATCGAAGACGTCATCGACGCCGACTCGATCAACATCTACCGGCAGCTGGCCGGCGGCGTGACCATGATCAACCTGCTGCACGGCTCGGCCAACGCGATCGGCGGCCAGATGGCGGTGATCAAGTTGCGCTGGGGCGCGTCCCCGCGCGAGCTGATCTACGACGCCGCGCCGCCGGGCATCAAGTTCGCGCTGGGCGAGAACCCCAAGCAGAGCAACTGGAGCAACGACGAGCCGCGCTACCCCGGCACCCGCTCCGGCGTTGCGCAGATCATCGAGGAGAAGTTCCAGATCGCCGAGGATTACCAGCGCGCGATCGAGGCCGTGCCATCCGGCCGGCGCGGCCGCGATGTCGTCCCGCCCCGGCCCGACCTGGAACTGCAGGCCATCGGCGAGATTCTCGACGGCGAGCTTCGCATCCACTCGCACGCCTACCGCGCCGACGAGATGACCATGCTGATCGAGGTCGCCGAGCGCTTCGGCATCACCATCGGCACCTTCCAGCACGTGCTGGAGGGCTACAAGCTGGCCCGCCGGATGGCCGAGCACGGCGCCGGCGGCTCGACCTTCATCGACTGGTGGAACTTCAAGGCCGAAGCCAGCGACGCGATTCCCTACAACCCGGCCCTGATGAACCAGGCCGGCGTGGTCACCGGCCTGCACTCCGACAACCCGGAGCTGGCCCGGCGGATGAATCTCGAGGCCGCCAAGGCCGTGCGCTACGGCGGCATCGATCCGCACGAGGCGCTGAAGATGATCACCACCGGCCCGGCCGAACAGCTCGGCGTCGGCGACCGCACCGGCCGACTGGCCGAGGGGCTGGACGCCGATTTCGTGATCTGGAACGGCCACCCGCTGTCGGTCTATTCGCGGGTCGAACAGACCTGGGTCGACGGACGTCGCTACTTCGACCGGGCAACCGACATGGCCCGGCGCGAGGCGCTGGAGACCGAACGCCGCGAACTGATGGCGATGGTGCTCGACCAGGGCGGCGCCGGCGACGACGCGGCCGACGAGGACACCGCCGGCGGCGGCCTGCTCGGCTACCGCGATTCCGAGCTGGCGCACGACGCCTACTGCTTCGCCCACGACCACCGCCACCTGCACGCCGGCATCGACTTCAGAAGGGGCAACCGCCAATGAGAATCCTGACTGCAATCCTCCTTGCCACCGCCGTCACCGCGGCCGCGGCCCAGGACGAGAAGCTCATCGCGCTGACCGGGGCCACGGTGCACCCGGTCGACGGCGACCCGATTCCGAACGGCGTCGTGCTGATCCGGGGCGAGCGGATCGAATCGGTCGGCGATGCGCTGACGCTGGCCGACGACGAGGCCGGCGTGACCGTGATCGAACTCGACGGCAAGCACGTCTACCCGGGTTTCGTTCATCCGCTTTCGTCGGTCGGCCTGACCGAGATCAGCAGCGTCGCCGGCACCGTCGACACCACCGAAATGGGCTCGATCAACGCCGCGCTGCGAGCCGAGGTCGCCTTCAACCACGATTCGGCGCTGCTGCCGGTCAGCGTGGCCGGCGGCATCCTGACCACCCACAGCGCGCCGTCCGGCGGCCTGATCCGCGGTACGTCCGCGGTGATGCGCATGGACGGGTGGTCGTGGGAGGACATGACCCTCGAAGCGCCGGCCGGGATGCACATCGCGTTCCCGCCGGGCGCGGCCGATGATGCCGACAACGAGGACCTGGCGGCGATCGAACGGACGCTGGAACAGGCGCGGCACTGGCACCGGGCCCAGGCGGCCTTCGAAGCCGGCGTCGCACCGCGCCCGCGACACAACGCCCAGCTCGAAGCGCTGGGTCCGGTCCTCGGCGGGTCCATCCCGCTGTTCCTGCACGCGGAGAATCGCGATGCAATCGACGCGGCGCTGGACTGGGCCGAGCAGCAGGACTTCGGCCGCGTGGCGCTGGTCGGCGGACCCGACCTGCAGTACGTCGCCGACCGGCTGGCCGCCGACGGCATCCCGGTGATCCTCAACGGCGTCTACACCATGCCGACCCGGCGCTGGGAGGCCTACGACATGGCCTACGTCGCCGCCGCGAAGCTGCACGAGGCCGGGGTGAAGTTCGCGATCGGCGACGGCGGCGGCGGCTTCGGCGCGACCAACGCCCGCAATCTGCCGTTCCAGGCCGGCAGCGCGGCCGCCTTCGGCCTGCCGAAGGACATCGCGCTGAAGACCGTCACCGAATGGGCCGCCGAGATCGTCGGCGTCGGCGACGAATTGGGCACGCTCACACCCGGCAAGCGCGCCAGCCTGATCGTCACCAACGGCGACCCGCTGGAGCCGATGACCTCGATCGAACGGGTCTGGATCGACGGCGAGGAATACGACCTCGGCCGCAGCAAGCATCGGCAGCTCTACGAGCGCTATCGCGAGCGGATCGCGGAAACGGCACCCACCGATTGAAACCCGCTCGAATCCAGGATGTCCACTGCCCCGGCCTGCCGGGGCATTTTTTTGGCGTGTCCGACATCGGGCTCGCGTACCTAGTGGGCCGTGCGGCAAGTCTTGCCGCACGGCCCACTAGTCGACGAACCCGAATGGACTACCGCCAGGAGGCACCCCAATGAAGCTCGATTTCCCCATGATTTCCGCCGTCGTTGCTATCGCCGGCCTACTTGCCGGCCCAGCCGCCGCCGCGCCTCAGATCATCGACGAGACCTGCGCACAGAACGGTTGCTTCCAGGGCGACAACCCGGGCCTGCCGGTCGAAATCGCCGAACCCGGCAGCTATCGGCTCGGCAGCAATCTGCGGATCGGGGCCCGCGACCCACATGCGATCGTCATCGAGGCGCCGAATGTACAGCTCGACATGGACGGGTTCGCGATCCTCGGAAAGAATCGGTGCGAATGGACCGAAGAACTCACCGAATGTGAACAACCGAGTCAGCAGAACGCCGCCATCGTCGCCCTTCAATCCGCGGAATCCGTTGCGGTCCTCGACGGCTCGATCCGGGGCATCGCAGGCAGCGGTGTTACGTTCCGGGCCACCGGCGCCCGCGTCGAGAATCTACTGATCCAGGAAGTCGCCGGCGACGGCATCGCCTTCGTCGAAGGCGGCGGTATCGTCGCCGACACGATCGTCGATCGCGCTGCACACATCGCGATCTTCGGACCGACGATCCGTCAGCCGGTGATCATTTCGCGCAGCATTGTCATCCGCAGCAGCAACGCATTGAATGCCGGTGCGCTCGACAATGTCGCCACGCGCAACAATGGCCAGGGCATCACCAACCTGAACGCGGTCATCGACGGCAGCGTCGATGAGTTCAGCGTTGTGATTCCCTGAAGCCGGTCCGCCGCCACGCGTTCGCGCCGGCCTTCCAGCCGGCGCGATTCCGACCCGCATCGAGCTCAGAGCTCGATGATCTCGCCGCCGACGACCTGGATCGGCGTGCCGTCGTAGCGGGTCAGCGAAAAGCCGTCGAACAGCTCGGTGTAGGTCCGCGAATAATCGGCCAGCATTCCCAGGGCCTGCTGTTCGCCGACCAGCAGGCCGTCGACGCCGTCGGAACGGTAGTGAACGCCGGCCCAGTCGCGGCCCAGCGCGATGTTGTTGGCCAGCTTGTTCAGCTCGCCGCCGACGGTCAGGGGATCACCGGCCCACGCAAGCAGCTCGGATCCGTCCGCCGCAGCCACCACCGGCTCGGGCAGGATCGCGGTTTCCTCGAAGAAGGCCTTCAGCACGGTCACGCAGGCCCCGGCAATCGTCGCGTGGCCGGCCGGGTAGGCAGGGTGGGTCGGCGAGCCTTCCGGAAACGCCATCGGCAGGAACGCGGTGCCGTAGCGGCTCTGCGTCCGGGCGACGGCCAGCGAACTCTCGATTTCGGCCGGCAGGCCGTAGGCGCGGTCACCGGTCATCTGGAAATGCAATCGTCCGGCATAGACCTCCGGCCGCAGTCGGCGATGAACCAGCCACTTCTGGTACCAGGCGCCGGTCAGTGCCAGGTTGCCGGCCTTGGCCACCAGCGTCAGCACGTCCGGGCCGCCCAGCGACACGAATCCGCCCTGGGTGGCCGCGCCGTTGTACGGGTTGCTGACGTCCAGCACGCCCGGCGTTGCCAGCAGGATCAGCGCGGCGTTGAGGTAGGCCTGGTAGCTGAAGTCCACGTGCACGTACTCGCCGAGCGCGCGCGCATCGGAGATGTAGCGCGGATTGCCCTTGGCCAATGGAGGTGGCGACACCCCGTTCTGGACCGCCAGCCAGTCGGCCTGCGTGGTCATGAAGTCGTCGCCAGGCGCTGGCGTCGGATAGCGCTGGTCGATGATCAGGTTGCCCATCGGGATCGGCTTGAACAGGAACTGGCTGATGTAGGGCCCGACGAGGTCGCCCGGCGTCTCGCCACGAAATACGGTCCCCGCGGTCACCGCACCGCCTTCGGTCGGCCCGACGGTCGCCGACAACCCGTTCAGGTCGGCGATGGCGTCGGCGACGTCGGAATCGGTGTCGAAGGCGCTGAATGGCACATCGCGCAACAACGCCTTCCAGTAGACCTCGCCCATTTCGGCCGCGGTCTCGGCGCCGGTGAACGCGGGCGCCGGCCGCATCCAGGTCTCGTGCGAATCCCGTCCGGTGATCTCGTACTTCCATGCCCCCTGCGGATTGGCCAGCTTGCGATCGGCCTGCGGCGACAGCGAAACCTGTTCGAAGTCGTCGAACTCGCCGCTGTCGATCGCCGCGAGCAGGCGCTGGTAGGCGGCCGGATCGACTTCGCCGAACGCGTTGTGCGGCAGCGTCTTGGTAAAGCTGGCGCGATAGTCGGCATAGCGTCCTTCGTCGCCGTTGTTCATCTGGACGCCGATGAAGCCCTGCAGGTTGGCTCGCGCGGCATCGACGCGCATCCGGAAGACCGCCGAACGTCGCTGGGCTGCGTCGGGCCCGAAGCCGACCAGCCGCTGGCCGTCGAATTTCGCCCGGTCGGCCGCGCCGGCCAGCGCAGGCGCCGCTGCCAGCCCGCCGGCGCCGGCCAGGAAGGCCGCGGCGGCCGATGCGCCGAGCATCCCGCGCCGCGTCAGGCCTCGGCGATCGTTCTCTGCGGATTCGGCGGGTTCGAACGGCGACGGGTTGCTGGGCTCGTGATCGTTCATGGGTGGCTCCCTTGTTGTTGTGCCGGTTCCGGGTGCGCGGCGCGCGACATCGTATGGATGCGGTCGGGCGCGCCCGTGATACGAAGTGCCTATCGATGACCCTCTCCCTGCCGATCATAGCGGCTCGGCCGGATCCGGGAAAGGGGAATATCCATTCGTCAGCCTCTCCAGTGCCCTCGACCACGCAGTGTCGGGCTCGGGTCCGGTCCAGCGAGCCACCGAAGGCGGATCG
>Ga0102940_1000041_pt1 | contig 80057 bp, 51 predicted proteins | sample SalPonR2_C_D1_MG_FD_78215 | JGI IMG/M metagenome (GOLD analysis project Ga0102940, IMG submission 78215) | Salt pond soil microbial communities from South San Francisco under conditions of wetland restoration - Salt Pond MetaG R2_C_D1_MG | ecosystem: Environmental > Aquatic > Marine > Intertidal... | reverse complement strand
TGCTTGCCGGTCCCAGTAATCCATTTTAAGCTATGGCTGATGCTAAAAATCCCTGGACAACGCTTTCCCGCAAAACCGTTTACGATAATCCGTGGATTGAGGTGTCGCACCGGGAGGTATTGACGCCCAACCAAACCCCGGGCATTTACGGGAAAGTCCACTTTAAAAATATTGCCGTTGGGATCGTACCGGTAGACGAGGAAGGATTTACCTGGCTGGTTGGGCAGTATCGGTATACCATTGATCAGTACAGCTGGGAAATTCCGGAAGGGGGGTGCCCGGTGGGTACCTCAATCCTGGCTTCCGCCAAAAGAGAACTGCTGGAAGAAACCGGCATTCGGGCTGCTTCCTGGGAACAAATGCTGCACCTGCATTTGTCCAATTCCGTAACCGATGAAGAGGGGTATGCTTTTCTGGCCCGGGGCCTGACCTTTGGCGATGCTCAACCTGAGGATACGGAAGCGTTACGTTTGCGTAAGCTTCCTTTGACGGAGGCGGTTGCTATGGTGTTCAACGGCACGATTACCGACGTGCTTTCGGTGGCCAGTTTACTCAAAGCCAGTCATGTGTTGTCCTGATTTTTTTGCTTGCGCAAAAAATACACCATATGTTTAGCCGCTTTTGCGGAAGCGCCGCGGTGCCCAAGTTTTGCCTTGAGCTCCCTGTAGCCTTCTTGTAGTTCCTTCCGGCGTTGGGGCTCGAGGATGGATGCCAATTCGGTCTTCAGGCGCGTCGGGTTAAACTCTTTTTGGATAAGCTCTTTGACGATCTCGCGATCGACAATCAGGTTCACCAGAGAAATATATTTGACATTTACCAGGCGGCGGGCAATCTGATAGGAGAGGGGGCTGCCCTGATAACAGACCACTTCCGGAACGGAAAATAGTGCAGTTTCCAGGGTTGCCGTCCCACTTGTGACCAGGGCGGCCTGGGATAGTGACAGTAGGTTGTAGGTTTGTCCGCTGATCAGGGGTGCTTCGCGTCCCACTTCCTCAAAAATATCCTGATAAAAGGCATCGGAGATTGATGGCGCGCCGGCTACCACAAACTGATAGTTGGGGAACTCATCGACGACCGACAACATCACGGGTAACATACGGCTAATTTCCTGGCGGCGAGAGCCCGGCAATAAACTGATCAACGGACGGTTGTCGTCGAGACGGTAGCGATCGTAAAGGGACGTATCCGGCGTATAGGTGGCGATCACATCGAGTAGGGGATGTCCGACAAATTCTACGTCGCAGTCATATTTTTCGTAGAAGTCCTTTTCAAAGGGTAAGATGACGTACATTTTATCCACGGTCGCCTTAATGCCGTATACCCGCCTGGAATTCCAGGCCCATATCTGGGGGGAGATATAGTAGAGCACGCGAATCCCGTGTTTTTTAGCCCATTTGGCAATCCGCAGGTTAAAGCCCGGGTAATCGATTAGGATTAGCGCATCGGGTTGAAAGGTGAGAATATCTTCTTTACAAAAGCGCAGATTCCGCAGGATGGTACGCAGGTTGCTGACCACTTCGATAAACCCCATGAAGGCCAAATCGCGGTAGTGTTTCACCAGGGTAGCCCCTTGTGCTTCCATGAGATCACCGCCCCAACAGCGCACATCAGCTTTGGTATCTTCTTGCTTTAGGGCTTTAATGAGATTAGAACCATGTAAATCTCCGGACGCTTCACCGGCGATGATGTAGTACTTCATATAAGGTTGCTTGAGGAAGTACTGCTAGTTACTTCCAAAGATAGTGGTACCAAAATAAATAACCCAGACCAGGCTATATAACAAAGTGGCGCTCAGGACGCCGCGCATAGTTTTGGGTTTTCGTTGCCGCTGGTAGATGTTAAACGGTATCAAGTTAAGGCATATAGCCATCAGCAGGATGGTACGGGTGCGAAAAATGAGATCCCCGCTGCTGTTGGTTAGCCAACCTGCCGCCTGTATTTCTTCCAGAATAACAAGCAACAGCGCATAGCCGATAAACGGAATTAACAAGCCGAGGATCAATCCGATCCAGATATTGTTGCGTTGCAGCATAAATTACGTTTCTACAGTTATTCGATCAATATCCTTCATACTATTGATAGCGCGGTAATTGGTCAGGTCGTGCATAGACGGTACAATGGAAATATACCCATTTTCCAGAGCCCAGATATCGGTATCCTCTTTTTGGTCTTCATTGACAAAGCGTCCGGTAAGCCAGTAATAATGTTGTCCGCGGGGATCTTTGGCTTCCTGAAATTCTTCGACCCAACGGGCATCAGCCTGTCGGCATACCCGCATACCCTGAATATCCTCTGCGGGAATAGATGGAATGTTTACGTTGAGGAGGCTGCCGTCTTCCATGCCGTGTTCGAGGACATAGCGGATTAGTTCGCCAATGTAAGGCTTTGACGGCTCAAAGTCGGCATCAAAGTTATAGTCGAGTAGCGAAAAACCAATGGACGGAATGTGTTCCAGAGAGGCCTCCATAGCGGCCGAGAGGGTGCCGGAGTAAATGATGTTGATCGAAGCATTAGAGCCATGGTTGATGCCGGAGACGCAAAGGTCAATTTCGCGGTCTTTTAACACCACATTTTTGGCCAGTTTGACACAATCGACCGGGGTTCCGGAGCATTCGTACGATTCAATGTCTGGAAAGACCTGTACCTTGCGCAGGCGAATCGGGTCGGAAATGGTAATGGCGTGACCCATACCCGATTGCGGAGAATCCGGAGCAACAACGACAACTTCACCGATAGAAGAGGCAACATCAATTAAGGCCCGAATACCCGGGGCAGCAATGCCATCGTCATTAGTGACTAAGATGAGTGGTTTTTTCATTCCTTTTGGTTTCTTATTTTTGCGAAAGCGAACATACAAAACTAACAGTAGCTGGGAACAGGGTTTTGACACTTATTTTACCATTGTACACAACTCCCTTGATCTAACGCTGTTTTCTCTGCTAGTAAAACATATAACCGAATGGCTGTATCAGGAAAAAAAGGAGTACTACTCGTTAATTTAGGAACACCCGATGATCCGGGGCGAGGTGCTGTTTATCGTTACCTTAAAGAGTTTTTACTCGACCCACGTGTGATTGATTATCCGTGGCTGCCCCGCAATTTGCTGGTGCGGGGGCTGATTGCTCCTCTGCGTTCGGGCAGCTCGTCCAAATTGTACAAAAAGCTTTGGACCGATCGGGGTTCGCCTCTGAAAGCTTACGGTGAAGACGTGGCTAAAGGCGTGCAGGAACATTTAGGGGATGAGTACATTGTCGAGTTGGCGATGCGCTACCAAAATCCTTCTGTAGAATCTGCCGTGCGTAAGCTTATGCTGGCTAAGGTTACGGACATTATTGTCTTTCCGATGTTCCCGCAATACGCATCCGCCACCACCGGCTCGGTACACGACGAAGTGATGCGGATTTTGCGCAAGCAGCAGATTATTCCTAACGTAAAGATGATCAATTCGTATTACGACTACGAGCCGATGATTGAGGTGTTTGCCGACAATGCTCGCCAATATGACCTGAATAGCTATGATCAGATTATCTTTAGCTATCACGGGTTACCCGAACGTCAGCTGCGTCGGGCGGATGATTTCAATCACTGCACGAAAAAGGAGAATTGCTGTCAGCATATTAGCGAAGTAAATCAATTTTGCTATTCCGCGCAGTGCCACGCGACCACTAAGGCCATTGCGGAAAAGTTGGGCTTGTCGCCCGATCAGTATGTTACGTCTTTCCAAAGCCGCCTGGGGCCGGAAAAATGGGTGCAGCCTTATACGATTGATATGATTGAAGAAACGGCAGAGCGCGGTGGTAAACGCTTATTGGTATTTAGCCCGGCTTTTGTCGCCGACTGCCTGGAGACCATCATCGAGATTACGGATGAATATCAGGAAGAGTTTGAGGAAATGGGCGGCGAACACGTCGACCTGGTTCCCAGTCTGAACAATGATCCGCGCTGGATAAAAGCAGTAACCGATCTGATACTGCAAGCCGACGGTAAGCCGCAAGCCGCAAGTTTGGCGTCGTAGCCTTTGGATAGTTAACTGACCTGAGCTGGAACGCCCTGGACGTGATTGCGTCCGGGGCGTTTGTGTTTGTATTTCGGATGTCTTTACCAAAAGCATTATCTTTACCCGTATGACGTATCAGAACATTCTGAAGGAACTTAAGGCGGGGAAATACCGTCCGGTTTATTTTCTGCACGGGCCGGAATCGTATTTTATTGATACCATCTCGGACTATATCGAAGAGCATGTGTTATCGGAAGCGGAACGGGGATTTAATCAGACTATCCTTTATGGAAAAGATACTGATCACCTAACCGTGGTCGATGCCGCACGCCGCTATCCTATGATGGCCGAGCGGCAGGTTGTGGTAGTAAAAGAAGCGCAGGAGATGCGTTCGCTCAAAGATTTGATCGGCTATGTAGAAAAGCCGTCGGAGACAACCGTGTTGGTCATTGCCCACAAACACAAAAAGTTTAATACCAATACCAAGTTTGGTAAGGCTTTAAAGAAGCATGCCGTCATTCTGGATGCCAAAAAGCTCTATGATAATCAGGTGCCCGATTGGATCGTGCAGTATTTGAAAAGTAAATCGCTTAAGATTGGCCCTAAAGCCTCGGCATTGTTGGGAGAGTACCTGGGCACCAACTTGTCCAATATTGCCAACGAACTGGATAAGCTGGCCCTTAACCTGGCAAAAGGGACGGAGGTTACGATCGCGCACATTGAAGCGAATATTGGCATTAGCAAGGATTATAATGTCTTTGAGCTGCAAAAGGCATTGGGCATGCGCGATGTAGCAAAAGCTAATCGTATCGTTCAGTATTTTGCAGCTAATCCTAAGAAAAATCCTATGCCGGTGGTATTAGCTTCGTTGTACAACTATTTTTCAAAGGTATACATGCTACATTTCCTGCGAAATACCCCGGAGAAAGAGCTGCTATCGACCATTGGGCTTCGCTCCCCCTATTTCCTGCGGGAATACCGGATGACCCAGCGCAACTATCCATTGCCTGAAACCCAGCAAGTTATCGCTTATCTGCGGGAGTACGACCTGAAAAGTAAGGGCGTGGGCTACCAAAGTACCGGTAAACCCGATGGTGAACTGTTGCGTGAGCTTACCTGGAAGATACTCCATACGTAGGATGCTTCTTTATCTGCAGAGGTTTTCTTTGGCTCAGATTAGCTCTGAAAAGTTAATTTTCTGACAGAGGTTTTAGGCATCTGCTCCAAAGTTTGCTAATACCCGGTAATTGTTGTAGTTTTACTTACTATAGCAAGAATCGATATTCCTCCTTACAAGATATATTCGCCTCCCCCCGCTTTTAATTCCCCCAAAAGTCAGATCCACAGACGAGCTAAGTATTATAGACGACCTACTTAACTATTAATTCTCATGAAAAAGCATGCACTGCACGGTGCTGATGCCTTTAAAGAGCGTATTACACCCTCTTTATCATCCGTACATGTTATCGCTTTCGACAGGTATTTTTTATCTGTTCGTGGCATCTTAGTTCGCTCATGCGGATTGATTGCCCTCTTTCTAATTTTCTCCTTTAAAGTTGGTTATACCCAATCTGCCGGCCCTTCTGTTGTAGGGGTTAGCGGTGGACAAGCTACGTCCGGTCAGGTATATGTCACCTGGACAGTAGGAGAGGTAGCTGTGGGGCATCATTATGCGCTTAACGGTGAGGGAAGCATAACCGAAGGGGTTCATCAGCCATATTTACAGGTGGAACCGCTTCGCAATAACCATTCATTTGATGCGCTCATTTTCCCCAATCCAGTAACGTCAGAAGTTACCCTACGTCTGCCATTGACGGGGCAGGAATTGGTCAGCGCTCATCTCGTTGATGGGCAGGGCCGGATACTACAAGAGAAAAAAAACCTACCGGGTGGCGATACTCGCTTTGATTTGCGGCAGTTGCCGGTCGGGGTATATTATTTGCATTTGGGACAGACCAAAGATGCCAGTCGGTTGGAATCGTATAAAATTATAAAGGTGAATCGATAATAGATTTACCATAAAGATATGAGGATAATTTCCTTAACGAGTCAATAATCAGTTCGATGAAAAAAATACTAGCTACACTCTTATTTGTTTGCACTCTGGTAGGAGGTGTTCTGATGGCCCAAACGGTGCCACAGGGGATTAATTATCAGGCCGTAGCACGCGATGCGGCGGGCGCTCCTATTCCTAATCAGGAGATAACGGTTCGGGTATCACTCGGAGCGAAGGATGTTGTTGAGGAGCAGTTCTTTGCGGAAACCCACCGCATTGTAACGGATGCAGGTGGTTATTTCCGGATTGTCATTGGCCGGGGTGCCGCCGAACAGGGAGCCTTTGGTGAAATTCCCTGGGCGGAACAACAAATATGGCTTAACCTGGAAATGTTCGACAACCGGGTCGGAGGTTTTCGGGTGCTAAGTACCAACGAATTGCTCTCCGTTCCTTACGCCTTTTACGCCGAAAAGGCCGATCGGTTGGTCGACGACGAGGAGATAGCTCTGCGCACCGGTTCTTCTATCTATTGGACGACTAGCGGGAATAATTTCACTCGCCCACCTTTTCATTTTCTGGGTACCAGAGATGAGCAGCCGCTATATTTCAAAACGAATAACGAAACCCGAGTTGTCCTTACTGCCCAGGGGCAGATGAAGATCTTTAGTGGTGTCGGTAAGGCAAATAATGCGAGTGATACGAACTACGATAATTACCCCTTAACGATTCAGGGATCGGAGCAGGGAATATACATCAAAGTGAATGACGATCGCTCCAGCGCCAACAACTTTGTGACCTTTGCGGATGACGGCCCTGGCGATGGGGACGGCGTAATCTGGGGCCGTATCGAAGGGCAAACGTTAGATGAGCTGTATGATTCCGTCCCTTACCAGATCGAAACGGCGCTTTTTGCCCTATCTATTGTCTCTCTGACCGCTCAGCTTGTTGCATTAGCAGCAGAAGCGGTCGGTTTGGCCGCCTCTGGTTTTGGTGCGGGGGCCGTGGTGGGTGTGGTCGCTCAGGCTGTCGGCTTTGCGGTCAACCTGGCTGGATTGATTGTACAACGCGACGGGTACATCAGAAATGTGGTAAATAACGTAGGGGTAGCCTACAATTCGGGTGGGGCTGACTATGCCGAATGGCTCCTGCGGGAATCCTCCGAACGAGATCTGATGTTTGGCGAAATTGTGGGTGTCCGTGCAGGACAGGTCTCCCTGCGTACGGATAGTACCGATCATGTCATGGTCGTCTCTCAGGCTCCGATTGTGCTGGGGAATGCACCGCAGCCTGACCAGGAAGCTGCTTACGAAAAAATAGCCTTCATGGGGCAGGTAGCGGTGCGGGTGGTAGGATCGGTTGCGCTAGGCGATTACATTTTACCATCCGGAAACGACGATGGGCTTGGTATTGCAGTACATCCCGATGATATGCAAGCTGGTGACTACCACCGGATAGTTGGCGTAGCCTGGGAGGCCGCTGAGGAAGCTCCCCTCAATATAGTTAACGTAGCAGTCGGTATTAATGCCAATGACCTGAGTGGAAAAGTGGCGGTACTCAATGCCCGGGTGGATAATATCCTGGGTTACCTGCAGGGCGAAGAGCCCCTCCTGGGGGAAGAAGGTGCCCAATTGGCTATGCAAAATATAATGGAGCAACCACAGACTTCTTACGCCAAGATGATGACTGATGATGAATTTGATCAGCTGATCGATAATAACGAAGCTCTGTTCACCTACATTTTTGCGCAAGCTGAAAAACAAATTATGGCACAAGGTGATGCTTTTGCTCAATCTGAACCCGTGCAGGCTTTATTTGCTGATCCGATTAAAGCAATAAAAGAATTACGCCGCAACAGCGACTACGCTACCCAGTGGGGCCTAATCGATCGAAAGCTTAAAACGGGGAGACGGTAAGCGTGGTCAATTGGCCGGGGTTTACCTATAAAACTAGATTTATGAAAAGAGGTCTATACATATTCTTAGTTCTGCTGTTTTTCTTCTCGTGGGAATCTTCCGCCTGGGCACAACAGGAACCTTTCCGGGGGATGAACTATCAGGGGGTTGCCCGCTCGAATGATGGCCAGGTCATGACAAATCAACCCCTGTTGGTCCGCTTATCCTTTTCGTCGAAGGGGGAGGAGAACGACGCTTATTATACCGAGTTACACCGGGTAGTGACGGATGAATTAGGCCTTTTTCGCTTCGTCATAGGCCGGGGAGAAGCGGCCGGAGATCAGTCCTTGGCCACTATTCCCTGGGAAACCCAGAATATCTGGATGGACGTCGCGATTAGCCCGGGAGGATTACAGGACTTTACGCTCTTGGGGAGTACGGAATTGCTTACTGTTCCATACGCTTTTTTTGCCGAGTCCACAGGTGCATTAGTTGCCGATCAGGAAATGAATTTACGCTCAACAACACCGGGGCCATCTATCTTGTGGACCATATCGGGTAATGCGTACACCAGGCCCCCTTTTCATTTTATAGGTAGTAAGGATGATCGAGATCTCGTACTAAAAACCAATGATGAGGTACGAGTAGTTATCACGAATAACGGGCAGGTACAAATTGTTAGTGGAGTAGGAAAAGGAAATAATGCTGCCGATAATGTTATGGCCAATTATCCCCTGTTTATCACTGGATCGGAGCAGGGTATATATATCAAAGTTAATGGGGATCGGGACGGCGGAAATAACTTTATGACGTTTGCTGACGATGGCCCCGGTATTGGGCCTGGAGTAATTTGGGGTCGGGTAGAAGGGCAAACGATCGATGAATTAACCTCCAGCGATGTCTTTATTCGGCAAAATGTTCTTTTTGCATTACAGCTTGCCAGTTTGGCGGCAGATGCTACGGGTACGGGCATTGAAGCGGTAGGACTCTATGCAGCGGGGACGGGAGCTGCTGCCACTTTGATTTTTGCTTTCGCTGCTCCCGGCTTCTATGCAGCCGCCACCGCTGTGGTAGCCCAGTCTGTGACTCTGGCCGTGGAATTGGCTGCTCTCTACACGCAGGTGATTAATTACAATACCTATGAGATTAGCAATGCGGGTGTCATCTATTCAACGGGGGGTGCCGATTATGCGGAATACCTGCCGCGCGCTCCTGGTGAGCGAGATTTGCTGTTTGGTGAGATTGTAGGTGTCCGGGGGGGCATAGTCTCGCTGAATACCGATCAGGCCGACCACCGCATGGTCGTATCGAGTATGCCGGGTTTTTTAGGAAACGCACCTAACAATGGCACCGAAGCTTCTATGGAAAAGATTGCTTTTCTCGGTCAGGTGCCGGTGCGGGTTGTCGGCCCGGTTCAGGTAGGCGATTATATTATTCCTTCGGGAAATAACGACGGCATGGGCACGGCCGTTGCGCCGGATCAATTACCGGTGCAGGACTATCACCGCATCGTTGGTGTGGCCTGGCAGGCCGGCGACGATCCCGTGCTGAATATTATCAACTGTGGCGTTGGCCTCCACAAGAACCGCCTGGCTGGTGAGGTGCAAAAAATAACGGAAAAGGTGGATGCAATTGAAGCCTATCTGCGGGGAGAAGCGCCCCTGCCAAACAGCGGTGATGAAACAGTTCCGATTACGGTGCACCAGCAAAAAACACAACCGATCACCGCCTATGGTCCGCTCATGGATGATGCCGCTTTCGATCAATTTGTGGAAGGACAGGCGGATTATCTGCAGACCCTTTACTCGCACTTAGGTAAGGTGCTTACGCAAAAGGGATACGATTTAGACGATCATCCGGTAATTGAAAAATTCGTCAATGATCCGGTACAAGCATATAAAGATTTACGGCGTGATCCTACTTATCGCTCCTACTGGGGCCGGATTGACCGGATACTGTTGGAAGCAAATTAACGAACGACCTGATACGCATAACCAAAAGGGGGGCATAGTTTCCCATATAACAAAAAGACTCATGAAAAAATTGGTATACGCCCAAAAAGTAGTCAACAGACAACAGGCGCAGGCTTCTACGATGTGTTGTCTACGTTTTCTTCTAGTGTTCATGTTCATGGTCTCCGCAAAAGGGCTTTTTGCACAAACGGTTACTATCGGCGCGGTTTCCCCGAGTACAACATTATGCGAGGAGGACCAAATCACAGTACCTTTTTCCCTTTCTGGATGGATAGATGGAGTTGATGTGACCGTAACGCTATCGTTTAACGGAGGGGTAGGGTTTACTCCGCCTGATCAGGTGATAACACCAAATATGTCTGGTGCAGGTAGTGGCTCCTTTGTCTTCAATTTACCGGCCGGATCTTCGGCAGCGAATACTATAACCTTGACTGCGGATGATGTGACCGATTCAGATACCGATAATACTGGTGTAGTTATTATCCCCCCAACGCTTACTACCCAAAACGTAGTGGAGGAAGATCCATTCTGTCCAGGGGATACGGTAGAGGTCGAATTTACGGCGCGGTGCCTACGCCCTGGGCAAAACTTTTCGGCAGCTGGAGTAGGGAGCCTACAAGTGCGTTTAGCTTCCGTGACGACGGGCTACAATGAAGAACTGCCCGTACTCGTCAGTGAAGGAAGCGTTGATGCTAGTGGTAATATCACGCTTACCAGTTCAAACTCACTAAGTGGAACGGTGAAAGTGATTATTCCCATGGGTACACCAGCTCCTTTTGGCACGGACTATCGCTTTACCGTCGAAACGACCAATGACTTTTCCTCTGATCCAAACGGTGGTAATGATGACAGTGGGCAGGAGATCATTAGCCTGGTCATCACCTCCCCTGATCCCTTCCCACGGGAGGAAGCTGTGTATTGCCAGGGAGAAATGCTGACTTTGGGATACGATGCTAATGAGCCGGGAACTATCTTTGCGGCAGACAACGAATTCCGCATTGTTTTGTCCGACGTGGATGGCAATTTTGATACCCCTGGAGAACGTATTATTGGTCGGATAACTACTGATATTCAGGCCGGAACCGTGGAAGGTTTTATCCCGTTCGATGCGGCCGGTGGCAGCGACTACCTCATTCGCATTGAAGCGACCGACCCTTTTCGGGAAGGTTGTGAATATGGGCCTTTCACTATCCCGGAATTACGGGAGTTCAACGGTCCGGATAACGACCTACTCTGTACCGGGACGGCGACCTTTAACGCGAATGCTTCATCCTTACAGGCAGGGTTAACGGAAACGGTGCGTTGGCAATCTATTTGTTATGACACGATTACCACGGAAAGGGCCTCTTTAAGCAATACTTCGGTTCAGGGTATTGCTGGTTCTGGAACTACGGTATACCTGGCTACACCGGATGGCGTGGAAAAGGATGCCGATGGAAATGGCTCTTTTGAAACCTTGTTTACGACCTCTAATGGCTTGGGCGATAACAACGTACAAAATGTGTTTGTTAATCAAACGGATGGTAGTAAAGTCTACGCCGTGAATAGCAATGGCCTGTCTTACAGTTCAAATGGTGGGTCTACCTGGGCTAATAATACCATCTTCGGACTTACTGTTCTTGATGTTTTTGCTACCGGATCAGACGTCTATGTCGCGACGTCTAACGGCTTATTCTATTCAGCGAATGATGGTAGTACGTTCAGCCCCATACCCATTGATGGTATGATGCGGTCGGGTACCGGAGTCGCAATTTATGAGGACCCGAACGGTGTTCGTCAAATTTATTATGCTACTGCCAGTGGCCTTTGGATCTCACGGAATAATGGAGGAGATTTTACAAATTATTCTTTAGGCGTAAATTTGTTGGCTAGTCCAATTGTTAACGATGTCACGGTTACTCCCGACGGGATTATTTTAGTAGCTACCGCCCAGGGTATTTCGTTCTCCACAGATGGAGGGTACTCTTATCTGTCAGCAGATTCTGGTCTGACAGAGGCTAACGTACAGGATATTACCTATTATGCCGGTGACAGTACCATTTTTGCACATACATTAGAAGGACTGGGTATGACGAGTCTGGGGGTTCTGGAAAACAATAACCTACATAATGTTTTTACCCAGTACACAAAACGGGACGGCCTGGCTGATAACTTGATTACCGGGGTATACGTTACCGGTGTTGGATCGGCTAAGTCGGTGCAGGTAAGCACGCTGCGTGGTGTCTCTAGCTTTGATATGTCTACCACTGATCTTGGGCTGGCTTCTTCTACGTCCGTCACAAGGGATTTCCCCAATGCACGTTGTGCTTATCAGGCGATCCTTAGCACGGAGGTCAATGGAGTTACCTGTTCCGCCATGACGAATGCTGCCCGGTTACTGGAGATTCCTCCCCCTATTACTGCTAACGAAGAGGTCTCGATTACCCAATGTGAAGGCACCGATGGCGAAGTGCGGTTAAGTGGCTTGCTGCCCGATGTGCAATATCGAATCGAGTATACGCGAACCAGCATGACAATTGCTGAATCACTCCCAGCGAGCGGCGATACCGTGACGGTGGACGAAGATGGTAATGTATTTATACGCTTACTCAATGCGGGAGATTATACCTTTACCATTTTCTCCCTTCCGGAAAATCCAGCCCTGGCCTGTTCTTCTACCGCCTCCATTACGTTAAGTGACCCTGCCCCACCGGTAAATCCGGTGGCTACAGCTTTCGACGGTAGTGATTCTGCCATGCCTTTTTGTCTTGGTAGTGGTTCGTTTACCATGGCGCTGAGTACTGCAGCGCCAGAGGCGACAACATATTTATGGTCTCCTACTGCTGATGCAGCATCTACGGCTTCATCTACAGCCAGTACGTTTTCGCCCGCTATAACGCCAATGACAAGTGGTACGTATTATGTATTTGCCCGCAACGACACCTCGCTTTGCGAGTCGGATACTATAGCGATTCCCTTCTTTGTACAGCAGGCTCCGAGTATATCTGTCATTGATAAGGTACAGCCTACTACCGCCGGAGGAACAGGCTCGTTTACGGTGCGCATCACTAATTACGACGGAACCACTACTTATTTGGTGGATTACGAGTTTAATGGTACGCCCCAATCTACCATTACCCATGGGCCCGGAGCCGGTCAGGATATTCCTTTCACCGGTCTGAATGAGGGTAATTATACCAATATTCGCGTAACGGCTAGCGGATGTACATCCAATATCATTCCATCCTGCCCTATTGCTTATGTTGAAGTTCCGGATGATATTATCTCGGGGGTGGTGCCTGCGACTACCGCATCTATTGACGGCGGTGTGTCGGGCTATTTCCAAAATAGCATGTCAGGTTCTGCTCCTTGTGCTGCGGATCAGCATTTTGATGGCTCGCCTGGTTTTGCCGTAGGTCGCATTTCTGGTCCAAAAATTCCGCCCGGTGACGAGGAAGTGGAGATGCGTGGATACGTGCGTTTCGATCTTGAAGCGATGGGGGTTCCTGTCGAGGCGGTGATCGAACGGGTAGAATACCGACCGGTCACTCAGCTTGAGGTAACCGATCGATTTGTCTGTGGACCGGAAGTAACAAATTCAGATAATGCTCAGGGCGTTTTCTTGCGTAGTGCCACTGGTGATATTCAGTTTTCGGTGACCCGGGTAGAAGATGAAAACTATGGCCAGGTGCCTACGGCGTATCCACAAGGATTCAGTGCGGTAGTCTTTCAGGATCTATTCGATGAAAAATATAACGATTTCACTATCTCGGCTGATAAGACAGGCCCCTGGGTAGATTTGGGGCCTACGGGTGTGCTCGATGTACAGCGTCGGTTAAATAGCCTCTATGGCCTGGACGATGGCCGTAGTGGTCTGCGCTCTATACCCGATGGTAATTTCCAGGTCGGTCTTTCTTTATCCGGATCCGATTTTGATATCCCCGTGTTGCAGTTTCATGGGATCGCTTTTGCGCCAGCTAGTCAGCATGAATTGCGGGTTACCTACCACCTGCGCGACTATGGTGATTTGCCGGAAGGCAAGTACCTGACCGACCTGCAAGGTGGGGTAGAGGGGCCCTCGCACCGCATCGATCCGATTGATGTGAACCCTGACCCTACCATAGAAAACTTGCAAATACCTGTATTTATTGGTGTCGATGCTACTGATGTACCCGATGCCGAATTGCAGGGGCAATACACCCCTGATGCGGACGGTGATGATAGTGGTGGTAATGACGACGAGGTGCTCTCTTTCGATAACTTCAGTAACCCTGCCACCGGCGACACCTTGATTGCCGGGAATACGATTACGTTGACGGTTCCGTACGTGAATAATATACCTGACGTAGCAGCTACCATATTGGCTTTTGTCGACTGGGATGAAGACGGGGTGTTCAATAATACAGATGAACGCTACACCACTGGCGCTCCTACTGCGGTAGCTGGAAGCACCGTAGATATTGTGATGACTATCCCATCGAATACACCATCTGGACCTAAAGCAGTGCGGGTGCGTATTACCACCGATGACGTACAGGATGCTTACGGACACGCCTACAACGGGGAGGTGGAAGATTTCTTTATCGATGAGCTTTTTGCCTTTGATTACGGTGATTTACCCGACGCAACTGCCGGTACGGGCAATCAGGATTATCAAACCCTTTACGCCCTTGATGGTAGTCGGGGGCCGCGTCACGAAATCCTGAATGGTCTGGGTATTGGTACCTTGATTGATTCGGAAGGTGACGGACAGCAACAAGCCAGCGCCTTTGGCGATGATGTGAACGGACTGGACGACGAAGAAGGGGTTACACCGCCCGATTCTATTATCCGGGGACAGCAGGCCGTGTTTGAAGTGATTGTCAAAAACAACACAGGGTCTACGGCCTATCTGTACGGCTTTGCCGACTGGAATGACGATGGCAGCTTTGAAGATGCTTTTCCTAATCAGAAAGCACTACGAGTCGATATACCCGCTGGCGCAAGTGGCGTATACGAAGTGATCTTCGATGTGCCACAGACCCCGAACCCACTTCCCGATCAGGTGGCAACTCGCTTCCGGGTTACAGATTCGGAATTGGAAGGAATTTCGGCAACCACTTCACTGGGACCGGCTGCTGATACCACCATCTATGGGGAAGTGGAAGACCTATTCGTGAATATTGTCGGCTACGACTGGGGCGACCTGCCCGAGCCCCAATATATTACCGATGCGCGGGGCGGTCAGCCAGGGCCCAGCCACAGAATAACCGCAGTGATTGTCGGTGCAGATACCCTGGATGCCTTGTATATCGGGGCTACCGTCCCGGATGCAGAAATACAGGGACAACCAGATGCCCTCGCTATGGGAGATGATAATAACCTGATTAATGACGAAGATCTCTCTGAGGTCAACTTTGTCGATCCTGCCGACGGCACACCGACCGTGATCGTTTCGGGTGATCCGATTCGTCTTGATATACCCTACACAAATAACCTCGACGTTCCGGCCCGTATTTTTGCCTTTATTGACTGGAATGCGGATGGTAATTTTGACGGTGTTGAAGAATTACGTACCGTTGATATTCCGGCAGGACCCAATACTACGGGGACAGCTGAAATAGAATATATCGTTCCGTCAATACCAACGGCCGATTCCATCGGAGTACGCGTACGTATTACATCTGACGAGGCTACCGTGGATGCTTTTGGGCAGGCTCCCGACGGGGAAGTAGAAGATTTTCTCGTGGAACGTCGCGGATCGGAGTACGGTGACTTACCCGACCTTACCGCTGGTACGGGTACCAATGATTTTCAGACGCTGGAGCAAAATGATGGTCCGCGCCACGGTGTACCGGTAACACCGCTGGTTTACCTGGGTAACCTGATCGATTCCGATGGCGACGGTCAGCCGAATGGGGATAGCTCCGGAGATGACGATGATACGCCGCAAGCGGACGATGAAGATGGTGTCATCTTCCTCACACCGCTGGTACCCGGAGAAGATGCTGCTCTTTCTTTGACGGCCGTCAATAATGATCCGGTGCGGCCGGCGACGGTCTACATTTGGACCGATTGGGAAAATGACGGTATGCTTGATTTCGTAACTTCTACCACCGTACCGGCCAATGGAACCGGTAATTTGACTGGGGAAGTGATTACGTTTACTGTACCCGGATCTGCTTCGTTTGAAGAAGGAAACTCTTTCTGGCGTTTTCGTATCACCACCGATCCTGATATTGATAATACATCAACGGGGGGACTGGCTGATGACGGTGAAGTGGAAGATTATTTGCTACCAGTATTCCAGGTAGGAAACCTGGTTTGGGAAGATCGCAACCACAATGGTCAGCAAGATGCCGAAGAAATTGATTTGGGTATCGAAGGGGTACAGGTTATTCTCCGTTTCGGCGGTATTGACCCACTTACCGGGGAATACGATGGCATTAACCCCAACACCGAGCTGGATCCACTTACAACAGTTGCTAATGGCGGAGATGATCTGATCGAAGATTTTGTCATCGAAACGGTAACAGATGCGGACGGACTGTATCAGTTCCTGGCCATGATCGAAGGAAACTACCAACTGATTTCCGTGGATCCGAGCGGCGCTACTCCTTCCCGGGCCAATTGGATTGATAATATACTGGAAGAAGATTTAGATAGCGACGGGTTGGCATTACGCGACCCGTGGGTTTATCTGGATACGGAAATACGACAGGCAAAGACACAGGTCTTTACTATGGATCGTGATTCAACGGGTTTTGATGAAGAAGGAATTCTGGATCAGCGCAACCCACAATTGCAGGATCCAAACGCGCGGGTTTCTTTCCCCGATAGACGGTTCGAGCAACGCGTCGATTTTGGCTACGTTGGCTACGATTTTGGTGACCTTCGCGATTCATACACGACGGTAGAAGATGGTGATCCACCGTCTAATCAGGCGGGACTTTTCCCGACGGCTACGGTTGAGGTGGGTAATCCGTTAGAAGGGCCAAAACATATTGTCACGCCGGACGTGTATATGGGTATCGGATCTTGCTCCGATGCGGAAGTAGAAGGACAACCCGATTTTGATGCCGGGCAGGAATATCCGGGCTCAGAAGACGGGCTGGGTGACGATCCCAATGATTCAAACTGGGATAGTGACTTCCCGCTGAATTCATGTGCGGACGATGACAACGGGGTACAGTTTATGACCCCGCTGGTACCCGGCTATGAAGCCATTATCAACATCGATTTTTGGGCAACCATAAACGATGATGGGCCCGATGCCTTCTTACAAGCCTTCATTGACTGGAATGGTGACGGTGACTTCTACGTGGATGGTGATCCGGCGATGGGCTTTGATACTCTGGAACAGATCATCTTTACGGAACTGAACGGTAATCCGGCTCCGCTGGAGCCTAATACCAGCGCACTTGAGTTGGAGATGAATCAGCAATTAGAACAAGATCCCGTTCGCCTAACGTTCATGGTGCCGGATAGTGCCAAGTTTTTTGATGGTACGGTGCTGGCCCGCTTCCGGATCGGTAAAGAACCGAATATGGCGGCAACTGGTATCCTGCCCGGTAACGATAATTTCCCCAATGGAGTAGTTCCCTTCGGTGAAGTTGAAGATTACTTCATGAAGCTGGTTAAGATCGGTAATATCGTCTGGGAAGATCGTGATTACGACGGAATACAAGACGAAGACGAGCCGGGGATTGCCGGTGTGGAAATCGCACTGGATTACTTTGGTATTAACGATACGCTGGATGGCGATTTTTATGAAAATACCTACACGACGGAAACTGATTCCCTGGGCCGCTACTATTTCTATGGGCTACTGGGTAATATCGACCCGAGTGGCGTCATGGATCCTTTCTATTCATTGACGTTTACTGATCCGGCAGGCTTGACACCAACCGTAGATCTGGATACTATTGCTCCGGGTGATGTGAGCAACTGCGAACGTCTGAATAGCGACGGGAGTGATGTCAACCTGGACGATGGAATCACGGGCGTAACGTTCCGGATCACCAACCCAATGACGCAGTGTGAAGGTGAAATGGACCCGGACGGAAAACTCGATATGGGTACTATGCTGGTCATGGAAATGGGTGGTGGAGCACTGGATAATATCTGGCCTGACAACCAAATGGACGAGACGTTTGATTTTGGTTATGCTGGCTTCGATTACGGCGATCTGCCCGATACCAGTATTGCTGCTGAGTTCCTTTACCGCACTAAACGCGATTGGTTACCGACGGCTCCAATTGATTTCGGTCCTCGCCACTTGATTCAGCCTAAACTTTATCTGGGTACAGGAATCGATGCCGAGCTGGATGGCCAACCCGACGCTGATGCTGGTAGCAAAGAGGGAGGAGATGATGATATGGTAGGCGCTTTCGCAAAAGGTGAAATGGACGATGATGAAAACGGTATCCGTTTATTGAGTCCCTTATTACCGGGTGAGCGTGCCTTTATTCAGGTGACGTATACCTCACAGGACACGGTGCTGGCTGGTGGATATGCCGACATGGATGCTTTCCTTAATGCCTTTATCGATTTCAACGGTGACGGTGACCTGGATGACCCGGAGGATGTAATCACCTTTACACATCAGGGGAATGACCTGGCTAGTATTGCCGCCCTGGGAACGGCTACTAGTAACCCAACTCTGCCCGGAGGTGAGGATCAGGTGCAGGTATTTGCTTTCGATGTACCCGATACCATGACCACTTACTTTAACGATGGTGTGGCGTTCATGCGCTACCGCCTGAGTTGGGAAGGTAACCTGGGGCCGAACAACAATGCGTTCCATACCACGACACCACCCCACGTCAATACGAGCACGCCGTATCCGCGTGGTGAAGTGGAAGACTATGCCATTCCGGTGGCCCGTATTGGCAACCTGGCGTGGTACGACCACAACGTAAATGGTCATCAGGACGATCCATTGCAGGCCCTGTATAATATGTACCAGGACGAATATGGTGTCGATACCCTACACCTCGTATTGATTTGGGGTGGTGTGGATCCTACCACCGGCGATTTTGACACCGTCGGCTATAATGACGAAACTATGTCATCGCTGGGGGCCATTGCAGACATTCAATACAACCGGACCATTACTATACCGGGCGGAGATTACGCACCGGATGATACCATCAAAACGAACGGTCAGGGACTATATAGTTTCCACGGGCTAATCCCCGGAACGTACAACCTGATTCCATTAAAGTATCTGCAGGCCGATAGTGCCAGCTTTGTCGACTTCTGGCCGAAGCACCGCGTACTGACGTTGACGGATAACCCGAATGCACCGGATGATCGCGATAGTGATGCCTGTCCGGGTATCGTCTTTACTATTGATGATGCGAATGATAATGATCCGGAAGTATGCGTAGATAATTTGCCGGAAGGCGAAGATGGTGAGCTAGACGATGTTGAGACGCGTACGCCTACTTTTGCGGACAATCAATGGGATCAAACCCTGGATTTTGGTTGGGTAGACGAGCCTAATATCGAGGCCAGCCTGGATATTGTTGGCGTAAACTTCCCGACAAGTGAGATCTGTGGCAATTTCAATGTGATCATGCACTTATGCGTGAAAAATCCGACCGAGGTACCATTGGACAGCCTGATGATGATGTTGAACCTGGAAGATGCTTACGGGATGGCGTTCAATAAGGATGTTATGCCCATCGTATCTATAGTAGATAGTTCGTTTGTAACGGATCCACCCTTTGTGAAGATACAGAAGACGATGGCAGGTTCGAAAGAAGCCCTGACACCGTTTATTAACCCCAATTACGATGGATATTCGGATACGCACTTACTCACGGGAGGAGACAAGGATACGACTTTCTTCCTACCGGGCGATTCTATCGTGTGCGTGCGGGTAGAATTTGAAATTGATCCGACACAGACGGATGCTTATACCACCAATGGTTGGGCTTCTCAGTTCCGGGCTTCAGCGCGGGCGGTCGGCTTCCTCTACGAAGACGGCGGCGATGGGCGCACCAAACGTCCGTTGATTGATAAGTTTCCAAAATCGCCACGTTTTGGCGAGTACATTGAAGTAACCGATCTGTCGGATGAGTTTGATGACCCCATGCCAATGGCTGGAATGACTTACCCGGATGCCGGTGACGGTATTCTGTTCGAGGGCATGGTATCCGACCGGGGTGATTTTGGTGAATACCAGGTATTCAATAACAATCTAACGGGGCGCGACAAATACCTTGACGAGGATGACCCGACACTACAGAACGATGAATGTTGGATTAATACGGCTCAGTTTGCCGGTCAGGATAATATTACAATTAGCCTGGATGTTTCGTGTGATGCCTACGTGACACCAGATATGGTTATCCAGGAACATATCGATGCCTGTGGCTTTGATAAGTACCCTGAAGGTGGCTATTACCGGGTGATCATTAAGGATAAGAAGACCGATCAGACCCTATGGGCGTCCGTAGATCGCGAGCCGTTTAATGCCGCTGATTACCTGGATCGCGAACTGATTTACGAAGCGCGTTCGGTAGCAAACTCCTGTCAGGTAGTTTGGGGGAATATCACGTTTGAAGATAAGCAACCTCCAGTGGTAATGTGCCCGGCAGATACCGATACCAGCCTGACGACGGGGCTGCAGCTGGTTTGCACGGATATCGACAGCGTGTTGAATAACTCGCTGACCTGGCAGGATACGTCTTATGCTTATTACACGGGGATTGCCAAAGCAGTCGATAACTGCGGTTTCTCTTATCTGGATCGGGTTAGTGATGTGGTCACCTACTTCACTGATTGTGCAGAAAGTGCGGAAAACGGCTATGTGTACGCACGAATTACGCGTACGTTTACTTTCCGTGATCAGTTCGAAAATTCGGACACGTGCAAGCAATTTATTGATTTCTATCGCGGACAGATTCAACTGCCAGACTGTTACGTGTTCTTGCCGAATAACGAGGCAGGCGAGGATAATGCCATATTGCCTTCCGATTTAGTGGGTAAATATAACCGTCCGGAATCGGTACCATTCATCATTAATGCGGCTGGCGATAGCGTACACTTAACCGAACAGGAAGTATGCGGCTTCTCCATCAATTACGAGCGCGTAGGAGTTTTTCCCACGCAGGATGGATGTGGTCGCAAAATAGAACGCCGTTGGCGCATCCTCGACTGGTGCTACAGCGATGATACGGGCTATCCTGATTATTATGAGAATGACGGTACGAAGGGCGATTGCTATGCCGATGCCACGCAGGAAGGTAATGTCTTCAGCTGGGTACAACTCATAGAAGTTGGGGATACCAGTGCGCCGGTAGTAACGATTCCCGACCTGGACGAAGATGGCTTTACCGGCAGTGGCTATAAAGGGGGACCGGAAGCTGATCCAGACTCCTCTACTGCAACCTACGATGCCGACGATGAATATTTATTCAGTACCGAAGGGGATGATTGCTTTGCCGACTTCCGCGTAACCCGCGAGATGTTTGAGGTAGAAGAGCAGAGTGCCTGGTGCTTTGATTTGGCCATTATGGTTCGCGAAGCAGTGCTTGATCTTGATCAGCGTCCGACGGGTGAATATACCCTGGAGATTTATCCGAATGCTGAAGTAACCGGCAATTGTGACGACGGCTACACTGTCCGCGAGGTCGAAATGCCAAAAGATACCTTCACGGATTACTTCCTCGAATTGCGTTTCTACGATGCATGTGATAAGGATACGGTGATTTACGCTCCGATTCGTATTGAGGACCAGGTAAGACCAACGGTAATTTGCGTGGATGAGCTGGAGGTGACCTTTGATAATGTTGGTACCGGTAGGGTAGCCGCAGTCGATGTCAACGAGGGCACCAATGACAACTGTGGCTTTATCCGCTGGCTCAAGGTGCGCCGTACACTCAATGAATGTGGACCGGAATTCGCGTCTATTCCGGATTACGTCGATGCCAATGATAACGGTATTGTTGATGCCGGAGATTACGTAGACGAAAACCGGAACCAACAGGCGGACTCTATCGAGCTCTTCAGGCTGGAAAGAGAAGATGGCCGCATGGTGCTCTATAGCCCATTACTCGACGAGGTGCCTTTCTTCTGTTGTGATGCAGATAGTGTTAAGGTAGAGCTTTGGGCTGAAGACTGGTCAGGCAACCGCAACTTCTGTTGGACCTGGGCTGACCTGGAAAACCGTCCACCGATCGACTACTCTTTGCCTGACAACTTTACTTTGCCGGATGATGTGTCTATCAATTGCGAAGAAGAACTGGGCAAAGTGGCCATCCTTACGGCTAATGAGGGACAGTTCGCCGAGGGTACACTGGTCTATCAAACCGCTATTGCTATCTTTGGTAGAGACATTGAATACAGCGATATCAATAGCACCTGTCCCGGCTTTACGCAGGAAATTATTATAGAAACCGACATTGATAACTGTGGCTTTGGGGCGATTGAAGTGACCTGGATAGTGAGCAATGGCGACGAAGTACGTACCGCCGGTACGCGCATTATTGAAGTGGCTGCCCTGCACAATTACTGGTTGCGTCTACCACAGGATGAAACCTTTGTTTGCAATACGATCGCCGAGGATGCTATCCGCGGTGTGGCCTATTCGGAAGGTGCCTGTGATCTGATCGCCGTCTCGACGGAAGATGAGCGGTTTACCGCCACACAAGATCCAAATGCTTGCTACAAAATTTTCCGGACGTACCGCATTATCAATTGGTGTGAATATGATGGCGAGGCTCAGCCTACCGTTGTTTCTCGCGATTGGGATGCCCTTAATGGTACCAACCCCACCGAGCCGGACGGAGATGATACCCCGGGCAGTAGCGACCTGTACGTTATCGTTAAACGCGATTTCTCTGACGATGCGGTAGATACTGTGTATTACGATAGTGATGCGGATCCGACAATGGATAGTGGTACGGATAATCCGGCTACGAGTAATGTGGAAACCTATTGGTGGCGGGTGCTTTCCGGTAATAGTGATCCGTCTACCGAAGCGTACTATGAAGGCAATGGTTCTGTTTGGGCCGATGACGGGGATCAGACGGATAGTGATATTACTGGTAATGCACAGAGCGATGATATTGATGCCCGCTACGGCAGCTTTGGCTACTGGCAGTATACACAGCATATTGTCGTATATGACAGTGAACCGCCTGTGTTGACGATTAGTACCCAAGATACCTTTCCTGCTCTGGATAATGAAACGTGCAGTGGTGAAGTTACATACACCATTATTGCTGACGATGAATGCACCATGGTGGCCGATGATGTTACCGTGCAGGTTATAGTAGATGGCGAGGATATGAGTAGTCAATTGCAGGACGGTATATTCACTGCTAACTTTGCCGAAGGCGAGCATGCGATGATCATTATTGCCGACGACGGCTGTGGAAATGAAACGGTTGCTCGCCGCACCTTTGCGGTAGAGGACCGGAAAGGGCCTTCACCCATTGTCATCGATGCAATCAGTATTGAGTTAATGCCGTCAACTGCTGCCGCTGATGAAGGTGGTATGGCCGAAGTATGGGCAACCGACTTTTTGGCCTCAGCCATCTATGACTGCAACGGGCAGGACGCGACGGATACCGATGATAATGGTAACCCCAGAGTCACCAAGTACTCTATCAATCTCGAAGGCGATACCGTTGCTCCGGAGCAGGCCGGCTTACGCTTTACCTGTGCCGATGCTGTTCGCACCGTTCGGGTAGAAATTCACGCCTGGGATACGAAGGGTAACCACGATTTTGCGGTTACCAATCTGCTCATACAGGATAATATGGGGGTTTGTGATGATCCGGCTGGAGAAGGAGAAATTTCCGGAAGTATTCTGACGGAGAATGACGAACCGGTGAATGGTGTCGATGTGCAACTGTCGGGCGACGAAAGCTCCATCTATCTTACGAATGCTACTGGTACGTACAGCTTTACCGGCTTGCGCCAGGACTTTGATTTTAGTGTTATTCCGCAGAAAGACGATTTCCACAGAAATGGAGTAAGTACCCTTGACCTGATTCTGATGCAGCGGCATATCCTGGGACGCCAACGCATCGCGAGTCCGTACGCACAGATCGCGGCCGACGTGAATAAATCTGGTAATATTTCCACGCTGGATATGATTCAACTGCGTCGTCTGATTCTGAGTCAGGAAGCTACTTTTGAACGTAATACGAGTTGGCGCTTCATAGATGCCGCGTACACATTCCCTAACTCGTCCGATGCCTTTGTTGATGCTTTCCCGGAAGTGAAAAATATCAACAACCTACAGGGGGAAGAAGTGGTAGACTTTGTGGCTACTAAAATTGGCGATGTTAATGGTTCGGCTATGGCCTATGTAGAGCCACGATCAAGTCGTATGCTTACCATAGATCTTACCGGACCTGAACTATTGCAACCCAAACGCGACTACGTCCTTACGCTAAGTAGTTCTGAACTGAAAACCATCGCTGGTTATCAGTTTACGCTGCAGTGGGATACCGATAAGGTGCAATTTATTGATCTGGAGGAAGGATTGAGCCGCAACGAACACCTGGCAGTCTTCACTAAAGAAGGTGCCCTGACTACAAGTTGGAACCAAGCGGGTGATGAGAAGAATGCCGCATCAGGGACTATGTTCCGGCTGACGGTGCGCACCACTGAAGCCATGGAGTTAGGTGATGTTTTACAACTAAGCTCTCGCCTCACGGTAGCAGAAGCTTACCAGGCCGGTACCGATGAATTGATGGACATTCAACTGCAAAGCGAAGACGGTCATTTGCAGAAAGCTGGTATGGAGCTCTATCAGAACATTCCGAATCCATTTATCAGTGAGACGCGCATTGGCTTTTGGCTACCCCAAAGCGGACATGCTGAACTGATGATCCGGGATGTAGCCGGTCGTGTTTTGCGCGTGATGGAAGGTGACTTTGGGCAAGGCTACAACGAGGTGCGCCTCGATCGCCAAAATCTGCCCGCCGGTACGCTGTACTATACCTTGACGACCAGCGACGATCAGCAAACGAAAATGATGCTGCTCGAGCGATAAAAGAAGGAATTACCAATTCATAACGGGTCCTGCGCATTACTGCTACGGGACCCGTTCTTTTTTCTATTTTTGGGCTAAACCCCAACTATGACCCTTTCTCCTTTTGACTGCTTTAGTACGGCCGGACAGCCTATGCATTTTGCCCACGCTAATGGATATCCTCCTGCGGCTTATCGCGCTATGGTCGAGCCGTTAAGCGAAACGTTCGCTATTGATGCTATGCACTTTCGCCCGTTGCATGCGGGGCGTCCCTTGTCTGATTTGCGTTCCTGGAAACAACTGGCCCGGGATTTAATCCGTTTTTTGGAGGCACGCCAACGGGGCCCGGTAGTGGGCGTGGGGCATTCCCTCGGAGCTGTGTGTACCTTATTGGCTGCCGCCAAAAGGCCGGATTTGTTTTCCCGGTTGGTGCTGATTGAGCCGGTGTTCCTGCCGCCTGCATTGTACGTCGTTCCCACACTAATCCCTATACCCTGGCGGAATTATATCGTTCCTCCGGCACGCATTGCGCGCAAGCGAACCGACCAATGGCCATCCCGGCAGGCTGCCTATGCCCACTTACGTGGAAAAAGAGTTTTTCGCAGAGTTTCCGATTCTGTATTCCAGGATATCATCAGCGCAGCCATCATCGAGAAAAATGGACAGGCCACGCTGCGCTACAGCCGGGAATGGGAAGCTCGCACCTACAGCACCCTGGCTAACCCCTGGCGAGCATTAAAACAGGTCAAATTGCCGGTATTGGCCCTCAGGGGGGTGGATTCGGATACCGTAGCCGAGGAGGCATGGAAGCGGTGGCGGCGCTATCAGCCGCAGGCAGAAATGATTCAGCACGGTTCTGCCGGGCATTTACTGCCCTTTGAGGATCCGCAGTGGGTGACGAGTCAGATACAGCCGTTTGTAGAGTAGGTGAAGCGAGAAGCGCAAAAAAGACAATAAATTGCCAGAGGAATTTTTTCTTTTGCCGAAAAGGCATGTATATTTGACGCAAGTTAATAAAGAGCTATTATGAATTCTTTTGCAAAAAACTGGTGGTGGCACATTCCTGATTCACGAGGGTGATGTGACATGCCTATGTTCTTTTTGTAAAAAAGCGGCTTGTCGGTTCACCCGACAAGCCGCTTTTGTTTTTTGGATTACTAAACCATCAATGACAAACAAAACTATGGAAGTTCCTACCCAACGTATTCAGGTAAAAACCGAGGTAAAAAAATACCTGGCCGATATCATTACCCCGGTTTCCCTGTACCTGAAAGTCCGCGACCACTATACGCAGGCGGTTCTGTTGGAGTCCAATGATTTCGCGAGTGCCGAAAACTGTTTTTCGTTTATTGGCCTACAGGCGATGGCCGAATTTGTGGTAAATAATCAGCAGATTAAGATGAACCTCCCCGGCCGGGAGCAGATCGAGCGACCGGTAGCAGATATAGATACGGTACCGTCAGCTATTCAGGAGTTTCTGCACTATTTCGATGTGGAAGAACACGAAGAAACACCTGTCTTTAATGGTGTATTTGGCCATGTCGGCTTCGATGGCGTGCAGTATTTTGATTCCCTGTCTTTCGACAAAAAGAAGCGACGCTTTGATATTCCGGAAATCCGCTATACGTTTTATCGCTTCGTTATTGCCATTGATCATTTTAAAAATGAAATGTATATCCTGGAGAATCAATTACCGGGAGAAGATTCAGAGATTAGCCGCCTGGAGAGCCTGATCAGCAGTCAGAAAATTCCTGGTCATGAGTTTCATCTGGCCGGGGAGGAGCGCAGTAACCTCACTGATGAAGAGTTCAAACATCTGGTGGAGGTAGGCAAAGAACATTGCCAGCAAGGGGATGTTTTCCAGATTGTGTTTTCCCGTCAGTTTGAGCAATCCTTTAAAGGGGATGATTTCAATGTCTACCGCGTTTTGCGCTCCATCAATCCATCCCCTTATCTCTTTTATTTTGATTACGGGAGCTATAAGGTATTTGGTTCTTCCCCGGAAGCGCAGATGGTCGTCAAAGACGGGGTGGCACGGGTTAATCCTATTGCCGGTACTTACCGGCGCACAGGTGATAATGAAAAAGACCGTGCCGAAGCCAAAGCTTTGGCTGCTGACCCCAAAGAGAATGCCGAACACATCATGCTGGTCGATCTGGCGCGTAACGACCTGGGACGCCACGCCCGTAATGTGCGGGTTGAAAAGCTGAAAGAAATACAGTTCTACAGCCACGTCATTCATCTGGTATCTACGGTAGCGGGTGATTTAGATGCCGATACGAATCCCGTTCGTGTATTTGGGGACACCTTTCCGGCCGGTACACTTTCCGGAGCTCCAAAATACAAGGCTATCGAACTGATTAATCAGTACGAAAACCAAAATCGAGCCTTGTACGGAGGTGCGCTGGGCTACCTCGGCTTTGACGGTGAGATCAATCATGCCATTGTTATCCGGTCGTTTATGAGTCAGGATAACAAACTGTTTTACCAGGCCGGGGCCGGCATTGTGACAGCTAGTGATGAAGAAAAAGAATTACAGGAAGTCAATAACAAACTCGGTGCCCTCAAGAAAGCTCTTTTGGAGGCCGAAAAAATTCGCTAAATCCCATGAAGATTTTAATGCTCGATAACTACGATTCGTTTACGTACAATTTGGTACAGTACATACAGGAATTACTGGGTAGCGATATAGATGTAGTGCGTAATGATGCCATTGCGTTAGATGAGGTGGCTGCGTACGATATCATCATACTTTCCCCTGGGCCCGGGTTACCTTCCGAAGCGGGGATTATGCCCAAACTGCTCCAACGGTACGCGGCATCTAAAAAAATACTGGGTGTTTGTTTAGGGCATCAGGCTATTGGTGAAGCTTTTGGCGCCAGCCTGAAAAACCTGGATCAGGTATACCATGGCGTGGAAACACCCATTCAGGTAACCGTACCTGAATCGACTTTATTCAGTGGGTTACCTACTGTGTTTCCCGCGGGTCGCTACCACAGTTGGGTTGTCGAACGCAATTCTATAACTCAGCCATTAGTTGTTACTGCCCAGGATTCACAGGGGGAAATTATGGCTATGCGACACCGGGAATATGATGTCTTTGGTTTACAATTTCACCCGGAATCGATTATGACCCCGGACGGCAAACAGATGCTGGAAAACTTTTTATCCTACTGCGGCGCTTTGCCCGCACTAACTACGACCGCATAACGCATGAAACAGATCCTAAACAGACTCTACGAACACGATAAGCTTAGTCGGAACGAAGCCCGGCAAATTTTGGTGGAAATTTCCAATGGTGCCTACAACCACATGCAGGTGGCTGCCTTTACCACGGTCTTCAATATGCGGCCCATCACCCTGTCAGAACTACAGGGGTTCCGCGATGCCCTGTTAGAATTGTGTGTACCCTTAGATTTCCAGGGGGAAGAGACGGTCGATATTGTCGGTACGGGGGGCGATGGTAAAAATACCTTTAACATTTCAACCACTTCGGCGGTAGTGTTGGCTGGTGCCGGCTATAAAGTGACCAAACACGGCAGCTACGGCGTATCCTCTTCGGTGGGCTCATCGAATGTTTTGATGGCTTTGGGCTACGAATTTACCAATGATACGGATACGTTGCGGCGGCAACTGGACGAGGCGAGCATGTGCTTTTTACACGCTCCACTCTTTCACCCGGCCATGAAGGAAGTGGTGCCGGTACGGAAAAACCTGGGTACAAAAACTTTTTTCAATATGCTGGGACCTTTGGTGAATCCACTACAGCCCAAGTACCAGTTGTTTGGTACCTTTAGTATGGAGCTGTCGCGTATGTTTCAGTACATTATGCAGCACACTGGTCGGCGCTTTGCCATTATCTATGCCCTGGATGGCTATGATGAAGTGTCGCTAACCGGAGACTTTAAACTGAGAACCAACGATAGTGAGCGCATTGTTACCCCTCGCGACCTGGATTTACAGCGCGTTAACTCCGCAGAGCTCCACGGCGGTGATACCGCAGAGGAAGCGGCAGCAATTTTCACCAATATTTTACAGGACAGGGCGACGGAGGCCCAGAAGAATGTTGTTATTGCCAATGCCGGGTTGGCGATTCAATTGATTCATCCGGAAAAAAACCTGGAGGATTGTTTGGCGGAAGCCAGGGAAAGTATCGAAAGTGGTCGCGCTTACAGCGGCTTAAAACGTCTGGTATCGCAATCGTAAAGACGCGATCTATCGCGCCCCATAAATTTATTTTCACACACGATTATCCCTCGGAAATGAATATTTTAGAAAAAATCGTACAGCATAAACGTAAAGAGGTCAGTCAGCGTCGGGATCTTTATCCAGTCAAATTACTGGAACAGAGTATTTATTTTCAAACGCCGACCGTTTCCATGACCAAATACCTGTCGCGTCCCGATAAAAGCGGGATTATCGCTGAATTTAAGCGACGTTCTCCCTCTAAAGGCGAGATTAATCCGCACGCCTCGGTGGAGCAGGTTACGATTGGCTATATGCAAGCCGGTGCTTCCGGGCTTTCTGTGCTAACCGATACGGAATTCTTTGGAGGCAAAAACGCCGATTTGACGGAGGCCAGGCAGTTCAATTTCTGTCCTATCTTACGTAAGGATTTTATCATTGACGAGTATCAGATCCTGGAGGCACGCAGTATTGGTGCTGACGTCATACTGCTGATTGCCGAATGCCTCGACCGTGGTCGCCTTAAGGAGTTAGCCCGCTTTGCCAATAGTTTAGGCCTGGAAGTTTTGATGGAAATTCACTCTGCCGAGCAGCTGGCCAAAGCCAATGAGTTTGTAGATATTATCGGGGTAAATAACCGCAACCTGAAAGACTTCAGCGTGAATATTCAAACGTCAATGGATCTTTTCGAGCAGATCCCGCATAATTTTGTCAAGATTTCTGAAAGCGGGATTTCTGACCCCAACGCCATTATCCAACTTAAAGAGCGGGGTTATAAAGGTTTCTTGATTGGAGAGTACTTTATGCAGGACGATGCACCCCATAAGCGCTGCCATAAATTTATCCAGAAAATTCGTTCCATGGAGGATAACCTTAAAAATTCCATAGCCTGATGAGACAAGTTAAAGTTTGTGGCATGAGAGAGCCTGGCAATATTAAGGCTGTTGCCAAAATGCCTATTCAGTATATGGGGTTCATTTTCTATGGCAAATCATCCCGCTTTGTGGGGAATACCGGGTTGTCGGATTGGCTGGCTAACCATACGGATATACTGGACGGAATTCACCGGGTCGGAGTATTTGTGAATGCGGAGCTGGACGACATCCTGAATCAGGTGCATGATTTTGCGTTAGATTACGTGCAATTGCACGGTACCGAAAGTCCGGAGTATTGTGCCGAGCTTACCAATCTATGGAGTTTTAGTTCGGTGCGCAGTGCTAAGCTGATCCGGGCGTTTTCGGTAGATGAGTCCTTTGACTTTTCTGTTACAGCTGCCTATGAACCGTATACTGAACTATTTATTTTTGATACCAAAGGGGCCGGTTATGGTGGAACCGGACGGCAATTTGACTGGTCTTTGCTGCAACAATATCACGGCACCAAGTCTTTCTTACTGAGTGGTGGCATTCAGCCTGATTCAGTAGAGGCTATTCAGCAGGTAAATCACCCACAGATGATCGGGGTCGATATCAACAGCGGCTTCGAAAAAGAACCGGCCGTTAAGGATCCGTCGGCTATTGCATCGTTTATTGAGCAACTTCGAAAATCGTAATAATCATGATAGGAATTGATGAGAAGGGGTATTACGGAGAGTTTGGCGGGGCCTATATCCCCGAAATGCTGTACCCTAATGTAGATGAATTGCGCCGCGCTTATGTAGGGATTTGGGAAGATGAAGATTTCCAAAAAGAGTTCCGTCATTTATTGCGCGACTATGTCGGGCGTCCTACGCCACTGTATTTTGCCAACCGCCTTTCGGCAAAATACAATGCACAGATCTACCTGAAGCGGGAAGACCTGTGCCATACCGGTGCGCATAAGGTGAATAATACCATTGGGCAGATTTTACTGGCTAAGCGCCTCAAAAAGAAATACATCATCGCTGAGACGGGTGCTGGTCAGCACGGAGTGGCTACGGCTACGGTGTGTGCGCTCATGGGGATGCCCTGTATTGTCTATATGGGCGAAGTCGACATTAAGCGGCAGGCGCCCAACGTAGCCCGCATGCGCATGCTCGGTGCTGAAGTACGCCCTGCGAAAAGCGGTAGCCGCACCTTAAAAGACGCGACGAACGAGGCCATCCGCCACTGGATCAATAATCCGGAGGATACGCATTACATCATCGGTTCGGTAGTGGGGCCGCACCCGTACCCCGATATGGTGGCTCGCTTTCAATCGGTAATTAGTGAAGAAATGATGTGGCAGCTGGAGGAAAAAACGGGCAAACCCGATCCGGACATTGCCATCGCCTGTGTGGGTGGGGGTAGTAATGCCGCCGGCACCTACTACCACTACCTCAATAAAGACCACGTGCGCCTGATTGCTGTCGAAGCAGCCGGGCATGGTGTCAACAGTGGTGAGTCGGCAGCTACATCACAACTGGGCAGTAAAGGAATTATCCACGGTAGTCGTACCTTGCTGATGCAAACGCCCGACGGGCAGATCGTAGAGCCTTATTCTATCTCCGCCGGCCTGGATTATCCGGGAATTGGGCCCATGCATGCCCACCTGATTGCTACTGGTCGTGCCGAAGCAGTTAGTGTGACGGATGACGAGGCTATGCAGTGGACGTATTATCTGAGCAGAATGGAAGGAATCATCCCTGCCCTGGAGACTGCTCATGCCTTTGCTGCTCTGGACAAGATGGAGTATAAAAAAGACGATGTCATCGTTATTAATTTATCCGGAAGAGGCGACAAGGATCTGGATACATTCATTAAACACTACGACAAATACAACGAGTAATGAATCGCATCGAACAACTCTTTCAGCATAAAGACCGGGATGTTTTGAATATCTACTTCACTGCCGGCTATCCCGGCTTGCAGGATACAGCGCCAACTATTTTGGCTTTAGCCGAGGCGGGAGCTGACCTTATCGAGATAGGGATGCCCTATTCTGACCCCCTGGCCGACGGCCCTACCATTCAGGAAAGTGGTACGGCGGCTATCAAGAACGGTATGACGCTGGATATCCTCTTTGAGCAAATTGCTGCTGCCCGGCAGAAAACTGATATTCCCCTGATTATGATGGGGTACTTCAATCAGGTAATGCAATACGGCGAGGAGCGCTTTTTCCGCAAGGCCAAAGAAGTAGGTGTCGACGGCCTGATTTTACCGGATCTGCCCGTCTACGAATATGAAGCTTTTTATCAGGATACGGTCGAAGGGCTGGGGCTGGCTATTAGCTTTTTAATTACCCCGCAAACCGACGAAGAGCGCATCCGCAAGATTGATGAATTGACAAAAGGCTTCATTTATATGGTGTCGAACTCGTCGATTACGGGCGCTAAAAAGGAAATCACCCAGAAACAGTTGGATTACTTCATTCGCATTAATGCCATGCAACTGAATAATCCGCGGTTAATCGGGTTTGGTATTTCCAGCCACGACACCTTCCGTACAGCTTGCGAATACGCTCAGGGAGCTATTATCGGTTCGGCATTTATCCGGGCATTACGCGATGGGCATGACGTGCGCCAAACGACGTTGGAGTTTGTCTCTAATATTCGAAATGTGCCCGTTATTTCTTAAAGAATCCTTCACCCTTCAGCATCATCAGTCATGATCATTCAATTAGCCAAAGATATACAGCCCAAACAATTAGATACTCTGGAAGAAAAACTGAATAGCATTCAGTATACATCGTCCCGGGTGAGTACGCAGTATTGTGATTATATCATTGCGGTGGGTAAGTCAGACTTCGATATCCGCGCTATTGGCACTCTTCCGGGGATACAGGATATTCACCGGGTAAGTGACGCGTACAAGCTAGTGAGTAAAAAATGGCGGGTGCAAGACACCGTCATTGATCTGGGGGAGGGCATTCAGATCGGGATGGGGCACTTTGCCATGATGGCAGGGCCATGCTCGATTGAATCGGAAGAACAGATCGAAAGCACCATCCAGCATTTGTTAGCAAATGGTGTGCGCATTATGCGGGGCGGTGTGTATAAACCGCGTTCGTCGCCCTATAGCTTTCGCGGGCTGGGGCAGGACGGACTGAAAATGTGGTACGAGCAAGCCCGCAAGGCAGGCATCCGTATCGTGACCGAAGTAATGATGGTCGAGCAGATCGAAGCCATGCACGATTACGTGGATATTTTCCAGGTGGGGGCCCGCAATGCGCAGAACTTTAATCTGCTCGACGCCCTGGGTCAGGTGGATAAACCGGTGCTGCTCAAGCGCAGTATGTCGGGTACCATTGATGAACTGCTGCAATCAGCAGAATACATTTTTTCCAACGGCAACGAAAAGATCATGCTGTGCGAACGGGGCATTCGTACCTACGAAACGGCCTACCGCAACTGCATGGATGTTAATGCCATCGCTATGCTGAAGGAGAAGAGCCACCTACCAGTGATTGCTGATCCCAGCCATGGTATTGGTATCCGGGCCTACGTACCGCGCATTGCTCTGGCCAGCGTAATGGCGGGTGCCGACGGCGTAATTATGGAAGTCCACCAGCGACCCGAAAAAGCATTCTCCGACGGTCAGCAAACGCTGAGCTATCAGGAGGCAGAGCGCCTGTACAAAGGATTAGTTAAGGCCTACGAGTTGCGCGAAACACTGTAGGGAGCTCTTCCTTCGTCAGGCGACTCAATTATCGCCAGGTATGACGTACGATATTGCCGTCTTTCATAACAAAAGAGATGTTTTCGAGATCGGTAATGTCTTGATCGGGCTGCCCATCGACGCCAATGATGTCGGCGCGCTTACCCACTTCAATTGTCCCAATTTCGTCGTCGAGCATGAGTAGTTCGGCATTGACCCGGGTACCGGCCTCAATAGCCTGCATGGGCGTCATCCCCAGGCGCACCATCTGGGCAAATTCCCGCACACAGTTCGCTACAGGCATACCTACATAGTCGGAGCCGATCCCTACCTTCACACCCGCTTCGATAGCGTGGCGAATATTGGCGTCGGACTCGGCATTATATTTTTTATGGAGGGCTACGGCTTTCGCCAAAGACTCACTGTCCTCGTGTTCTTCCAGAAAATATTCGCCCACATAAATCGTGGGCACCAGGTAGGTGCCGCGTTCGATCATCATTTGTACGGCTTCTTCATCGATAAACGTGCCGTGCTCGACCGACCGGACTCCGGCTGCCACTGCTTGCTTAATGCCTTCCGTGGAGTGGGCATGGGCCATTACGGGTACATTGCGTCGGCCGGCTTCCTCTACGGCGACTCGCAACTCTTCGGGACTAAAATGCACGTTTTGTGGATTGTCGCCCGCGGTCATGAAAGCACCGGTGACCAACAGTTTTATCCAGTCACTACCGTGCTTGATCTCTTCCCGCACAGCTTTACGCACTTCGTCGGGTCCGTCGACGATCAGCCCATCCGGATGAACGGGGTGCTCGGGGGCAAAAAAGTTGATGTCGCCACCCCCACCGGTAACCGACATGTAGTGCCCGGCGCCAACTATACGTGGACCGGTAAATAGGCCTTCGTTGATGGCATCACGCACATCGAGGTGGGCGTAGTATACGTCGGCGTCCCCAGCAATACGCAGCGTAGTCCAGCCGTGGTGCAGGAATTCCTGTACGACTTTTAAACCGATCAAAGCCTTTTTGGCAGAGGAGTTTTTCAGGTGATTAACCTGATAATCATCGCCGTAAATTAAGGGGTGTACATGGGCATCGATAAGGCCAGGTAAGACCGTTTTGTCGCTTAAATCGATAAAGTCACCGGCCGGTGATTCAACCCCAGGTTCAATGGCTTGAATCTTTCCGTTTACGGTGGTAAGCAATACATTTTCTAGTACCGGGCCGCCAGTGCCGTCAATAAGGCGGCCGCAGAATAGTGATTGTGTTTGTTGTGCCTGAAGTAAGATGGTGGTCAATAAGAGGGGAAGGACCACCAGGAGGTTATATCTCATAAACGGTCTGTTTTTACCGAAAGGTAAGAGAAAACTGGGAAATCTCAACTTAGGGCGGCCTGACCGCACGACGCTATTGGGTTAAAGAATCTCCTGAATGGCCCGCTCAATGACATTGTCAACGCCCTGCTGTACCGCAGCAGGGTCGAGAATAACTCTAATATCAGGTGGTATACCGTTCTCAAAATTCTGACCGTCGGTAGAAATGGTGCGAGAGATAGACATGCGGTAGGTCCAGCCGTTAGGTAGTTGACCGCCGTTAGGTATGCCAAGGCCGCCGCCAGTGGTATCACCGATCAGGGTCATCTGGGGGAGCTCGCGCGCGATAAGGGCAAAGAAGGAGCCGGCACTGTACGTGCCACGATCGATTAATACCATAACTGGCTTCTCGTAGGTGATGCCTTCATCGGGTTGCTCCACATAAGCGGGCTGTGGCCCCTCGAAATCTTCACGGCCGGGGCCAGATTTTATAAAGGAATCATAGACTTTCGTGCGCTCCCGGGCGAGGCGATTCATGATGGTAAAGACATTGCGCAGGCTACCCCCGCCATTTTGCCGAATATCGATAATCAGGCCGCGCGTATCGCGATAGCGCGCCAACGCAAATTGAATATCGCCCTCACTCACGGTGGTGGCAAAGGTATTGATCCGCAGGTAGCCTATTTGCCCCTCGGCGAGCGCATCATGGGTAATAGGGGCCGTAGTATAGGGTCGGTCACTCAGGTAATTTTCAATAATAACCCGCTCATTGATATTTTCTGGTCCTAGCAAGCGGATATCATAGCGCGAAGCGTTGAAGGGCGCAATCAGATTGACATGTCCATCTTCCAACTCATTTAGCATATCCCACAGTACGCGAAATAGAGAGTCTTGTCTCATACCATCGTTCACCCGTGGCGAATAGGCATCGTAGACGGAATCCCAGTTTACATTTTTGTATTCGAAAAAGGCATATTTCTCATCGCACTCCTGCCATAAAAAATCAAAGTTGCTACGATCTGAATTTTCTACTTCATCGGTGAGGAAAAGTGTTTCGCAGCCAGTGCCTAATAAGGTGGTCATAAGTAATAAGCAACTAATAGTAGCGCGCATCATAGTACGATTAATTTAGTCGAATAACGAGGGCAAACTCCAGCGAGTGGTTATACATTTCTAATTGGTTAAACCCCTGGGGCGTCCGCAGGTAATCCCACCAATAGGCAAAGCGCAGGGCATTGCCGTTTTTGAGGAAGTGGCGATAGGTAAACCGGGTTTGTAAGCGCAGTCCGCCCCAATAGAGGGAATGCTTATCGGTTGAGCTGGTTTCTCCGTTAGTGAAGTCGGTAATGTAGGCATAGTCGGTGAGCCATGAGGTATTGACGATCGGCAGGTTTACCTCGAGGCTTACTAAACGTTTGCGAACGGGCTTCCCCGCATTTTTTGCCATCTTTTTGCGCCGGGTTAATTGCCATTCCAGATAATTACTCAGGAAGAGGGTATTGAGGCTTTCCACACCCGACGAGGCGTTTAAGAAATTGGGATTGGAACGAATATTAGTATACCCGTGGAAGCGAATACCTCCCTCGTAGCGCAGGCGTAGAGATGAAGACGACCAGAATTCGTAGCGGGTGTGACCACCGTAGGCAAAATTGATGCTGCTGGCCTCGTAGATAGCCAATCGGGATACTTCGTAAAAGCCGACCCCGGCCATGGCTTCGAAGCTATTGCTCCATTTTCCTTTTTCATGCAGGTAGCGGCCGCCACCAATAATCATGAATCCTTCGTAGAGTAGGGGAGAGACCCCCTGATCGCGAAAAGCACTGGCCGAGCCGATAGCGGTCAGCTCCAGATAGTGATTATTACGGGGTAGATCGTTTTGGGCGCTCAGCCCAAGCGGAACGGCAAACAGGCAAAAGACAAAGAAGCGTACATTCATGGTTACATCGTTGAGGTAGCGGTAATCAGGCGGCGGTGATAATTGATTTGTCCCAGATGGTAATACAAATGCGTCAATAAACGAAAGAGCTCCTGACTGATGACGGCCGACTCCGGACGAAATTTATCGGGATAGGGAGCCGAGAAATCGTCGACCTGCCGCAGTACCTGCCAGATCATACGGCGGGTTTGTTCCAGGTACTTGATCAACGCGGCCCGGGGCACATCGGTGATGTTGAATTCGCGGGGGCGATCGCGCATGTAGCCGGTATCACCAATGGCGGCGCCAATAAAGTGGTTCAGGTTGCCAACCAGATGAAACGCCAGGTTACCCGCTGAGTTGTTGATCTCGCCTGCGGTCTGCCACAGCATTTCTTCTTTGGGATAGGCCTCCAGTTCTTCCCGGATGCGCCGGATACCCCGATCAAACTGTGTGATTAACTCGTCTTGCACTATTTTTTACTAGCCAATTTAGGGTTTATTCCCGGTATCCGTAGGCTTTTGCGGGGGGATATTGTACAAAAATAACGGATGGAGTGCACCAAAAGCAACAAAAAGCGAGCTGAGCCTTTCCCCTAAACAAAAGTTTCTTATTTTTGCGTGGCTTTTGCAAAACCTTAATAGAGAATAAGCAGCTAAATATGGCTAAACGGAAAAAGAATAAGCAGTCGGAAGAGCTTTTGGTAGATATTGTTGAAGTGCGTGATCAGGCGCAGGGTTTCATGGAACGAAACCAAAAGGTGGTCTTCGGAGCACTGGTCGTTCTGGTCGTACTCGTCGGGGGGTTCCTGGCCTACAAGAGCTTATATCAGCAGCCTCGTCAGGAGGAAGCCGTAGAGCAGATGTTCCGCGCACAGATGCAGTTTGAGCAAGATTCCTTTGCTCTGGCCCTTACCAATCCTGGTGGAGGATACCTCGGGTTCCTCGATATCATAGATTCCTACACAGGGACCAAGGCGGCCAACCTGTCTAAGTACTACGTTGGCGTTTCCTATCTGAACCTGGGGAAATTTGAGGCGGCTATCAGTTATCTGGAAGATTTCAGTCCGGCTGGTGACGTAACGCCCATCATGAAAAATGGTGCCCTTGGCGATGCTTACGCGGAGCAGGGCGATATGGGCAAAGCTATTAGCTACTACAAAAAAGCGGCTAATGCCGATAATGAAGCCCTGGCTCCCTACTATATGAAAAAGTTGGGTATGCTTTATGAGTATCAGGGCGATATGGCTGCCGCCAAAAAACAATACGAAGCCGTGAAAGAAGAGTATCCTTCTTCTATTGCGGGGCGCGATATCGAAAAATTTATTGCCCGCGTTAGTCAGTAAAGGAAACAGCTTTGCGGCAGGAAAGGCCCTAATCAGTAATTTATGCTGATTAGGGCCTTTCCTTTTGCTGGAGGCACAGGCGTTGCTAAATATCCCGTTTTTCTTTACCTTAAAAAGAAAGGGGCCGTTCTGGAACATCCAAAATGGGGTGAGTTCGTGGGGAAGCAATTGGTTTTATAGAGTCTATAAGACCTTACGTATAAAATCCTCCTTCCCACATGAACATCTATAGCCCAATCCGTGTACTTTTGTGGATAGCAAATGCGTGGACATAATGTCCCCACTCATCTTTTTACCCTCTAATCATCCGTACTATGGCCAGTAGCCTGAAGAATTTATCCGAATATAACGAAGACAATATCCCTTCCGGAAAAGACAAAACCTTTGGCATTGTTGTCTCGGAGTGGAATCGCGACATTACTCATGCCCTATACGAAGGGTGCTTCGAGACCCTGAGCAGGCACGGCGTGGCCGAGGAAAATATTCATGTGGTTCAGGTTCCGGGCTCTTTCGAGCTGCCAGGAGGAGCCAAGATCCTGGCTGGTTACTACAAGTTAGACGCCGTTATTTGTTTGGGCTGCGTGATCAAAGGAGAGACCCAACACGATGAATACATCAATCAGGCTGTAGCCACCGGTCTGACGAATCTTGGTCTGGCGTCCGGTATTCCATGTATTTTTGGTGTACTCACGCCCAATACCGAAGAGCAGGCCCAGGAGCGTGCCGGTGGAAAACACGGCAATAAAGGTGTGGAAGCAGCCGTGACAGCTCTGCGTATGGCTGATTTGCGAAGTAGTCTGAAAAGTAGCAAGTCGTCTATCGGCTTTGGCAAATAGCTTTTTGGCCTGCTAAGTAAAACCTGAACCGAACCTTTTGACAAAACGAAAAGCAATTATGACCATTAAAACCATTGAAACAGGCTTTTTTAAACTAGACGGAGGCGCTATGTTTGGGGTCGTCCCCAAACAGCTCTGGAAACGAAAAAATGCCCCTGACGAAAAGAATATGTGCACCTGGTCGATGCGGTGCCTTCTCATTCAGACCGACGACCGCAACATCTTGATCGATACCGGGATCGGGACCAAGCAGGGAGAAAAGTTTCGCAAGCACTTCGAGCCCCACGGGGACGATAGCCTGCACGATTCCTTGCGCGAGGCCGGACTATTCTACGAAGATATTACGGATGTTTTGTTGACCCACTTGCATTTTGATCACGTGGGGGGAGCTATCTACCGGGACGATAACGGCGAATTGGTGCCAACTTTTCCGAATGCCACATATTGGTCTAACGAGGTGCACTGGAACTGGGCTACTAACCCCAATCCACGGGAGGTGGCTTCTTTCCTACCGGAAAACCTATTGCCTTTAGAGCATCATGGAGTATTAGAATTTATCGATGTGTCGGAAAAAGACGTTTCCTGGTTGCCGGGTATTGATCTGCGTTTTCTCTACGGCCATACCGAAGCGATGATGATGCCGATTATCACGGTGGGAGATAAACGCATTGTCTATTGTGCTGATTTGCTGCCATCGTCACATCACCTCGGCCTACCGTGGGTCATGAGCTATGACGTACGTCCCCTGCATACGATGTCGGAAAAAGAGCGCCTACTCAACGAAGCTATTGACCATGGCGACTTATTATTTTTTGAGCACGACCCCAAAGTCAAGAGTGGAATTCTGGGGCGCAATGAAAAAGGGCGCATTGCCCTAAAGCGAGAAATGGGGGTAGACGATTTCTTATCCTAGAGGGCTTCTGGAAAGTTTCGGTAGCACGAGCATTCGCTCGTGCTACCGGAGTCTATTCGGCTTATAGCGCAGAGGGTGATTGTACCTCTACCCACTGTCCTGGAGCGTAGGCTGAAATGCTGTTATCATACATAGCCGTGCAGGATGTGCCCGGTAAATAGAACCGGCCCTGGTAGGCTGCGTTCAGCTGTACGCGGTACGTGCGGCTATTCCCGGGATTCAGGTCAAAGAAAGTGTTAACCCGATCGTCGCGAACATCCTGGTAGTCAAAGCTGCTTTGTACAGCATTGCTCATGCTGCTCAGGCGAGTGTTTAAGATTTCCCATCCCGAGGGGAATACCTGATCGAGCGCTAGCTCTTCCAGTGCCATACGGAACTGACCGGCGTGCGTCACCCGAACCTCCGCAACAAAGTCTTTACCCTGTGGAATAGTAGCCGGATCGAGGGGGCTACCATCTAAATTTAGAAAGTTAACCTGCATATTGAGGTTATTAGTTTGTCCGGTTTCCTCTCCCGGCAGAGGTTTTCCTTCGGTAACGACCTGAACGAATAAGCGATTATTCCCGGGATTGGTAACGACTAGCTGATTGGAGGAGCGGAGTTGATTGGTGACGTCGATGGTCATAACTGCCCGCTCGGTACCGGCGTCTTGTTTAGCCTGATCATTCATTTGCCAGGTAAAGCGGAAGGTGTCTTCTAGTTCCTGGTCACCTAAATATTTTGCAACGGCGAGCATAGCGAATCCCATTTCCTGAGTACTCAGCCATCCGTCGCCTGACATAGCCTGGGACATCTCCTGCAAAAGGGGCGCAGCCTGATCTTGCTGATCGAGTAACACCATGACGTCTAGTACCATCGCCTGATCGCGCAGGGTTGAGCCATAGGTCGTTCCCAATTCCCGGTATTCGGGCATTTCGCTGCTTATATTCTGAATTAGTTCTTCGGCGGTACCAGTTTTACCACTAAGGGCATAAGCGCCGGCCAATTGCCAGCGAGCAATAGGGTAGAGGGCCTGATTCATTTCCCGCATTCGGTTCATAGCAGCCAGGTCAGCTTTGCTGGCCAGGGCCAGGGTATAGAGTCGATAGGCCTGATCGAGTTGGGCCTGCCGACTGGCGAAATTGCGTGTGGTTGGGGACGCTGATGACCAGCTTCGCGCCTGTTTTTGCTGGAAAGCAATCCAGTCGTCAAGTAGGGCTGGCGGGACGCGGTATCCTTTCTCTTTTGCCTCGAGTAGAAAATGGCCGGCGTAACTGCTGCCCCAATTCGATACATTACCCGTACCGGGCCAGTAGGTGAATCCACCATCAGCGACCTGAAAGGTGGAGAGTTTCTGAATGGTAGCACTGACGCGCTCCGGTATACCTTGGCGTTGTTCTTCGGTAAGTTCCATAAGCTGTCCGGCGTAAAGCTGAGGAAAGGCAGAGGAGACAGTTTGTTCGATGCAGCCGTACGGATATCGCAGCAGCGAGCGAAGGTGACGCTCCAGGTTCATTGGGGGAATACTCGATACTTCCAGCCATGCTTTTTGGGTGCCAACCATGCCAAGGGCAGCAAAGGACGATTCCCAGGAACCGCCGCTTTCTATGGTGCCGTTGTAAGCTACGGTTTGGAAGGGGTTAGGGTTGCGAATGGCTATTTCGATCTCTTGTTTGGCTTCTTCGCCCTGGGCGGAAGTCGAAAGCACAAAACGAGCTATTCCTGGTCGATCACCCACGGTTACGGCAAAAGAGGTGGTCTGAGTGCCGGTGCCATCGACCTGGAGGCGTTTGGACTGCCCCTCTGGGAAACTAACCAGACCACTGCTTTCCTGTACCCGCAGGGCCACGCTGGAAATATTTTCCTGGTTCACGAAGACATTGACGGGTAAGTTCAGGGTTTCGCCGGGAGCTAGTACCCGGGGGAGGCTGGCCAGGAGCATAACCGGATTTTGCACAGAAGTTCGTTTTTCGGTTTTCCCGTAAGCGGAACCATTCCTTGCCACCACCATGGTGCGTACGGCGCCCACGTAGTTGGGTAGACTAATAGTATGGCTATTTGTACGTCTTTTTTTGAGGGTAAACGGCCCGAGGAAACGCACAACCGGCTCAAACCGGTTGGCCACCGGATTGAGGTCAGCGGCATTCAGGGCGGCATCTCCACCAATGGACAAAACATTGGACAGGTCACCTCCGGCTGCCCCCAGTACATTATCATACAGATCCCAGGTGCGGACCCCGAGTGCTTCGCGAGCATAAAAGGTAGCGTGGGGGTCGGGGGTTTGAAAGCGGGTCAGGCCCAAAAGGCCCTCATCTACTACGGCCAGGGTATAGGTCATATCCTGGTTGTTTTCTTCGCTGACTTTGACGGTAAAGGTACTTTCTGGTTTTAATTCGTCTGGCATGGCAATAACCGGTTCGAGTATGGTAGCTGGATCTTCCACGCCAATAGGGATGACGCCGTACATGCGAATGGGCAGGTCGTTTTCCGTTTGTTGGTGTGGCTGAATCATACTGATATGGGCATAAACGTTGGGACTCATTGCTTCGGTGACTTCGAAGCTGAATTGATTTTCACCCTCCTGTGTCGATTCCCAGAAAGAGGTGACAATGCCACTGCCATTCTCAATAGAAATTAAGGCTCGTCCCGGCATGCCTGAAGGAATGGTCAGGGTGGCGGTTTCCCCCACCTCATACTTATCTTTATCAGACGAAAAGTTGAGGATGGCTGCCTGTTGCCGTTGTTGATAGCTGTCATCGCCATACCAGGGATAGCCGGCATAGAGGAAGCTGCCGGTACAGTGGCCACTGCGCTCGTCGCAGACGCGGATAAAATAGCGCCCCCATTCATTGAGGGTCAGGTTCCATTCTGCCTGGCCCTGGGCATTTGTGACGAGTAAACTCTTGGCCACCGGGGTGTAATTGGAGCGGGTATTAAAGCGCGACATATTGTCATAGCCGTCGTCCCACCACCAGCGCCAGTCAACCCGGTACATGTTGGCAGAGAGCGTTCTGCTGCCCACGGGACGGCCATCGGCATTGACACTTATGAGTCCGAGGCGAGCCTGTTCTCCGATTTCTATGCGTGGATTTCCGTATTTGTTTTTGGGGATATCTACCCCTACGTAGGTGGCATACGGGGCGTAAGGGATACTTACATTATCGGTACTAAAGGTACCGCCCTGTTCGAATACGCGGGTGCGTAGGCCAATCTGCATCATGCCCGGCACATCCAGGTTTTCCGGCAGGTCCCAATTGACCGTGGCCTGCCCCTGTGCATCGAGCGCATCATCAAAGATGACCTGCGCCGCTGGATCTACACCGGCTCTTGCCGGGTCGTCAAATACATAAGTCGTGTAGTCATCGAAAGTGGTCGGTACCGGACGCAGTGATGCCTCCATTCTGGCCTTTAGATTACTGGCGGGCGCACCATAGAGCCAGCGCGCTTCCAGGTCGAGGGCAACAGGTTGTGTGCCTTGTATGCGTTCGGTACCGGCATCAATGTCGATGTCTATCCGGTTGGGCCGTACCGTTTCAACCGGTATGATCTTTTCGAAGCTGGCTCCACCGACCTGAGCGACTGCCCGCCAACTTCCGGTTGGGGCTTCGGTGGGGGTGTTAAAGTGGAGTGGGTAGACTTTCTCCTTATTTTCGATAACGGTGCGCTCCAGGAAGCGTTGGCCACGGGCATTAAACACCTGGAAGGTCACCGGATAATTATCCGGTAGTGGATTGGCTGCGTCGTCGAGCATGAAATTGAGGAAAATAGAATCACCGGGACGCCAGACACCGCGTTCTCCGTAGAGGAATCCTTTCAGGCCTTCCTGTGTCTCCGTACCGGTAACATCAAAGCGGCTAATGGAGAGAGATTCGTTATCGGTTAACCGCAAATATCCCGTTTGTTGGCCGGAGCGGGCAATGAGCATAAAGGGTTTGCGCTCAGCAGTGATTTCCGCTATGCCCGATCCATTTGTGGTGGCCCGTACCAGCTCTTGTTGCTGGTAATCATACGTGATAACTTCAACACCGGAAATCGCCTCTGCGGTGCGCAGATCCGTGACGACAACGGTCGTTTTATTCGTTTTTCCCTGCTTGGCAATAATGCCCAGGTTTGATGACAATACGTTGCGCATCACAAAGCGATCAGAATTATAGTATTCCGGATAGCACGGATCGTCGCGACGGGAATAGCTGTAATCATCGTAATAGCCCAAAATACCCGACCAGCTGTCCATTATACTTTTCTGGTGGTTGGGGTCGATATTACTGGATCCATAGCGATCGCTATATACATGGCGTTCAGCTTCCAGGGCGGCACATTCCAGGGTAGCGTGTTGGGGGCGAAAGCCAATGCGAATGGAATACATGGCTTCGGGATCTTCGCGCAATAGTTTGCGCAGATCGAGTGCAAAGCGAGTCCAGCGCGAAGCAGAAGCATCAGGGTTCAACTGCTGCAGGTCAATTTCTTCGGTACGAATAATGCGGCCTACTTGTTGGAGTCCATAGTTTTGCGAAAGCGCATTGGTCTGCAAGAATTGCAGCATATTAGTGTTAAAGACTTTAAAGATTTCAACCTCTACTTTATGGAGGCCGATGGCTTCGAACGGAAAGAGCAGCCCTTCGGTATCGGGCATAATGACGCCGGAGCCGATGAGGCGCACCTGCGGTCTGATTTCGGCAAACTCGACCTCTCTGGCTGCTGCCAACTCAAGGCGGTCGCCGTTGACGTTGCGAATAGCGGGGTTAACCTGTACGGTATAGCTGCCGCTGATGGCTTCGCGTGCATATACGCGGACCGTATTATTGTCAACCAGGAAACTCAAGGCGCCGGTATAGCCTGACAAATTAATCAGGCCATTCAGGTTTTGCTGGGCATCCAAAGGATCGGAGAATTGCAGGGATATATATTGATTAGGCCGGGTGACAACTTTTGCTGCTAAAAGATCAAAGTCACCAAGAGGCGGTATGCGGACTTTTTGCTCCCCAGTCTGTTGGGCATCAATAGGTTTGGCGTTCCAGGTGAGCGTTACGGAGCCGGGCTCTGCGGCACGGGTAATGTCTGTCACCTGAAATTCATGAACGCGTCCGTCGGAGGAGTGCGACCAGGTGACCGGAAGGTTGCTTCCATTCTGTTTTGCCGAAAGGCAGGCTTCGAGTTTGTCATCGGCGGCGCGATCGGCCGTAAAAATTGTGCCTTCCAGCGCCATTTGGCTCAAGTCATTAAGCCGGGGAGAACGAAGTCCTTCCAGATCGACTTGCAAATGCTGGTCACGGGTGCGAAACTCAAAGGAAAAGTTCCGGTATTCGGATGGTGCTTCCGCAAAAAAATGCTTTACGTCGAGTCGAGCGGTAAAAGTGGTGGCGGAGGGTAGAGGCGCTTCGGGAGAAAAGCGAAGCGTACGCCGATCTTCCCAGGAAAGAGTACCGGATATATTTGGGGAAAACTGTAGGATGGAACCGGTCAATTCTGAGCCCACTTCGTCGGCCGAAATCATGGTTTTGTTCAGTTCGATCCGGATAGGATCAATGCTGGAAATAATCCCCGAAGTATAGGCAAATACGTAGGGGTTAACGTCAGCAACCGAAGATACGTCCTGTCGTTTTTTCTGGCAACCAAAAAGAAATAAGGTAAGGCTGAAAAGAAGCAAGAAAGGGCGGGAAAAGGTTTGGATACTATAGTTCATATGTGGATGTTTTGGGTTTGGCATACACTGACGGGCAAGGCCCATCACGCTTGGTGAGCGGTACCGTAATATACATCTAAAGAACGTACTTTTTTGAGCAATCTGCAATTATTTAATGGCTACATGAATCTCCTCAACAACTTGGCGGTATGGTTGTCTGTCCTGCAGGAGTATTCCTTAGATGGCTCGCCACAAATCCTATTTAATGACTGGTGAAATACCCCGGGTTAAAACGGCCTCTGGTTTTTCGCGTAAAGGTTTACAAAATGCGATCTAGGGAAAACCCAACGGGTATTATCGTGTTATGACCTAAAGCATAGACGCGAATAAAAATATCTATATGGAGCCCGTGCTGCCACTATTTCCCCTGCAATTGGTTGTTTTCCCCGGAGAAGATCTGAATTTGCACATCTTCGAGCCCCGCTATCGGCAGCTCATACAGGAAGCAGAAGAAGACGGAACATCGTTTGGTGTCCCTGCCTTTATTGGTGGGCGAATTATGCCGGTGGGTACGCGTATGGGATTGAAAGCCATAGAGAAAAAATATCCGGATGGAAAATTGGATGTCCGCACCGAAGGTTTGGATCTTTTCCGGATCACGGAGCTCTACAATCCTGCTCCTGACAAGTTGTACAGCGGGGCCACGATACAGGAAATGCCCGTAAATAGGCAGGGAGATCCATTGGCCGCCCGGGAGATTCTGGAGCAAGTTCGCCATTTGTTCACTCTCCTGGATATCCAAAAAACCTTGCCCGAAGATGCGTCTATGTTCTCTACTTATGAGATCGGACACCACGTGGGGTTTTCCCTGGAACAGGAGTATGAGTTCTTGTGTATCGGGGAAGAAGCCGAACGCCAACAATTCATGATCGCGCACCTGGGGCAATTTATTCCTATGGTAGAAGAGGCAAATCGCCTGCGCGAGCGGGTGAAAATGAATGGACACTTTAAAAATATAATTCCGCCCAGGTTTTAAGAAGGTTTATTCCATTCGGCAGGTATAGAGGCTGGCGAACTATTCCGGAGGTCAGCCTAACTATTTCCGTATCCCTTCTCATAGAGGATAGGTTTCTGAGGAACAGCGCCTTGTATATTTCGCTAAAAAAGCGTATATTATTGCGTTGCAGCCCTGGTCAATCAGGCCCTTTTAAGATACAACAAACCACTGGCCAATCTCATTTTTGCACCAATCGTAAGCCAGGCTGTACATATTTGTACTTAATGACAGAGCCTTTATTATACTCGTGAAAGGGGAGTATGTGGCATGCGAATGTGAATTGCATTTTTTATTACTACTAAAATAATGACACTTATGAGAGACGGAAGTAAAAAAGTAAAACTATTGGAGATGAAGCCGCATAAGGTGCTGGTCGAGTTTATTGACACAGGTCGTAAGGTAGAGTATCCACGCCGTAGTTTTATGCGTCGACTGGATTTGGGTTTATTCGAACTGGTTAATCCAGAGGCTATACCTTCTGTATTGTAGACCGACTGCCGCTCGGCAAAACAAGTAAAATAAGCTCCAAAGCGATATTCGTTTTGGAGCTTATTCTGTCTGGAGAGGCGTTGTTTGCATTAGATGCTAGCTGTATTACCTCCATAACGGGGGGCTTGTCGGTCACGTACCCATGAACTCAGCAGGGTAGTAAGTAGCAGGACATTATGATCTATCCGGAATAATTATCCAAAAGCAGATCACGTTGCTGGTATATACTTGCTAGACGTGAATGGGCAGAGCCCATACCACTTCGTGAGCGGAATAATACCTGATACTATTCCTCGGGTATCCCCGCCACGCACCCTATGCATGGACTGGCGAAATGTCTTTAGGTTAGATGGCCAGACATCTACCCCTTTACTGATTACCGTGCGTTTTATCAAATGCCTCCTTATCAGCATTGGCACCAGAACGTTTGCGAAAAGCAACGACCAGTGCGACTACGGGAATAATGATGAGGGAAATCATCGTAAGAGCAACCAATAAATTAGCCATACCCCAGTTGATGAGCGTAATCATAAGCGTGTAGTTTTCGTTTCAGGCTAAAATCTTGACGAAAGGACTTTTTTTTGATGATTTTATGTGGGGAAATGTATGACTTTTATCACTTCAGTTCCTGGTTGGACTTATAGCCTGGCCTGCAGGTACGCTTCCTGTTTCTCGGCAATTTCCTGATTGAGTGCATAGGTGGTTATCGTATATTTTTGTGCGCCCTCGGATTGGATTAGGGGCATCTTTCCGGGTGGGATCCAGGGGCATTCATTCATGATCTCCACAATGCGGTCTTCTGTTGTCTCCGTTTCTATGAAAAATTCGTGTGGAAGCAGGGAAGAGGCCTGGGCTTGTTTGGCTACTTTGATAACGCCAAGCATGCGAAAAGGAATGACCAATACGGTATTTTTATGGTCTCTTAGTTTGAGGCTGCGAGCCCTTATTTCTTCGAGTGTGAAGGTGTCATTACGGAAATAAATGAGATCTCCGGGCTCCGCATCATGATCGTAGCGGAAGAATAGCCCGGGAATGTAGTCACGCAACCAAAAATAGGTTGGAAAACTAATGAGTAGCAGGAGAAAAATGGTAGTGCCCGGAGCAGCGAGGAGTAGTCGGTAAATGATCCACAGTAAAACAATGCCCCATACTATGGGTTCACCTCGCAGCATAATCGCCTGCAGTTGTTCCTGTCGTTTTCGGGGGTGTATGGTGGGCAGGATGTAGTACCGGATAGCCCGGAACGCCAAAAACAGGCCAACGGCTAAAGCCAGGAGCCAAAAAATCGTCGCTATGGGAATGTACTGCAGACTTATCATAAAAGACCATTCTTTTTTAGCATCTGACTTATGTAATACCGCATCAGGGGTGCCAAATCCAGGGTGTCATTACCGTGTGCAGCCAGTATGTTGGCCTTTTTTAACTCCTGAATACAGCGGGTAGTCCATTCTGATGATTCTTCAGAAAATAATAAATCAAACCTCCTTCGACTCAGCGACCGATGAAGGTAAAGCTGCAATAAGACGATGTACCATTGTGGATCGTCCAGGTGAGGAAAACCAGGAAGCGAGAGTTCGGTTTGTAAATGGAAAGGGCCCTCTTCTGGTTTGGTGATCTTGCACAACCATTGCTGCAGGGCTACGCCGATGTAACCGCCGGAAATACGATGAAATTTTTGCGCCAAATGCTGCCATTCCCGGTCATTTAGTTCGCTATCTGACTGCTCGCCAATCAAAAGCGGAATACCTCCGGTGCGATGCCTTGACTGAATAGTTTGATCGAGGTATGAAAGAGAAACGGGCGATAAGACAACGGTCGCTAATAAGGCACGATCTATATCAGAGTGCTTACGCAAAATTGAAAAGGCATCCTGGTTACTCGTCATAAGCATATGATGTCGACTACTAAAGCGTTCTATCTGCTCGATGAGAACCTGTAGGGGGCGGCGACCTTCGGGATGCATCATCCACCACAGCTCAATGTCTTCGAGAATTATGACGCTTTTGGCCGGTAGCTGCTGCAAGATAGCCTCGATGGAGCCCTTCTGCCCTGTGGCCTGTTCAAACGCGCGTTGCAGTGCTCGGGGGGCGAGGGATCCGCCCGGTGGAGGAATAATACGGTAAGCTTGTCCCCGCAACTCATGCCGGGAAATATATTCCACAAAGAAGCTTTTTCCACTCAGCGGAAGGCCAGTAATCATCATGGCACCTTCCAGCCCCTGTTGCTGGTAGTGGACGGCCTTGCGCACCTGTTGGAGCTCGATGTTCCGTTCGGTAGATGGACGGTTTAGGTTAATATGGCGTCCCGAAAATAATTGCCGGTAATAAAACGGAGGTTTTTCTGTTTGTGGCGGACAGCAAAGCTGTTCCTGATAATGACGTAGGCGATCGGCATCCGTGCGCATTGTTTCTCGCAATTGTTCCCGACGAACAATAGCTACTTCTTCTTGCTTGCGTTTGATAAAACCAGAAATATCCTGCTGTACTCCAGAGAAGCTTCCCTCCAGGCGCTGCCGCCATTCTTCCAACCCCCGGCGACGGTTTTCCTTACGCACGTGTTGGGAGAGTTCTTCCGATTGCAGGACAATTTGGTCGATATCGAGGAGGGCCTCCGTGGCTTCGTATTTCTCTTTTATTTCCGCTTCGGTAGCCCGGAAAATAGTCTCCACGGATGCTGCGAGCTGTTTCAGTTCTGTATCCGCTTTATGCAAAATCTCTTCTAATTCTTTCTGGTTGGGCTCACTTTTCAGGCTTTCTAATCCATAATTAAGTAAGCTCCCATAATTATTACTCGTTCCACTAACCTGGTTAAGTTGTTGACGCAGAAGTACCAGTTGTCTTTGGAATGGCGTGGTGAAGTGATAGTCAATAAGGTAATTGACGATTTCCGATAGAGGCAACGAAATAGTGTCTACCCGATCGTCCTGTTCTTTGGAAAAATTGTTCCTGGAAGCTTCATCCATGAGTGCAATCTCCTGCGGTAACCCCTGCGTAAGGGAGCGGGCAGCATCCGTGAATCGCCAGAGTACAGCATCGGTATTGGTGTAGTCGTCTTGCTGATGCAAAATAAGCGGACTCCAATCTTTTTCTTCGGGTTCCACCATGCGCTCGCGAATAAGCTCAACCACGGATTGCAGGTGTTCGATGACTTGAATGATTTTACCAATGTATTCATCCTGTAAACGGCGCACGGCTGCTTCTTTTTCCCGCTGCAGCCGAATGCTGACTTTGGTAAGCTGCTGGTTAGTCTCGTAGTTCTTATGCAGCAACTTTTGATTGCGTACCCAGTATTGCCCATAGGCAGCTATCTTTTTAGCAATTTCCCGGGGGGTGCTCTGTGATTTTGCTTTTTCCTTGATATAGGTACGAAAGTGGCGTTCCTCTACGGCTTCGAGAATATAGGCACACTGATCGCGGTGGGCCTGACGCAATTCCTGGTCAAGAACGGAGCCCATGCGATCCAAAGGCTGTTGCATTGTTTGGAAAGAATTTTCTACTTGCTTTTGGGCCTCTTGCAGTGTGTGTTCCCATGATTCCCCCGAAGATATACCCTGACTTAGCCGGTGAATAATCGTACGAATTTCTTTATTGCAATGGGCAATCAGGGTAGCACTAGCTGTTCCCATTCGGAGCAGTCCTTCCCACAATTTCTGGCGACCGTAGGTGTTCTGCAGGTAAGTGATGGCCCAACGAATGGGAATTTTCTTTTTTCTGCCCGACTCGGTGAGTATCGTGAGTGATTTAGGCAGAGAAGTACTAATGTTGTCGCACTTTTGCCGGTATGCTTCCAGGCTTTCCGTCAAGACGCCCTCCAGCAAATGGAGTTCTTCCTGCTGTACGGTAGTAGATAAGTCCATGAGGTCAGAAAGGCTATGTTGCAGGTGATTAAACCCTTCTTCCGGCATTTCGCTCAATTGCTGAAATAACGCCCCGATTTGCTTGCGTTGGTCGGTTAGCCATTGCTGGTAGTGCTGTTGAATAACCTGGGCCGCCTTTTGGCACAATTCCGTTACGGCTTCACCAAAAGCCTCATCTATATCACGTACGCTGGCCGCCAGAGGTGTATCCTGGGCTACCTGGGGAAGAGGTTGCAGTTCGCTCGTTTGATTGAGGGGATAGTCTTGTTGTTCGTCAATCTGCTTCAAACCGAGCTGGGTGGTTTCAAAAGTGGAAGAGGCTTTTACCAGGAGGGTTGTTCCTATAATACCTACGAGGTCGTTCGTGCGCTGTACAAAAGATTCTTCTTTGCCGGGCTCAATGTGTGGAATCCCAATCATTACCAGGTCCGATTCAGCAGAAATGGATTTCATGAGCTGGTAGAAGGGCTTGCGGTCAATGGCGTTATTGATGACCTTAATTTCAGCCGTGACGCGAAACTCATCGAGTAATTGCTGAATGCGGCGTTCGATAATCCGCCGGTCGACATTAAATTCATTAACGAGGAGTACCCTGATATGGGCATTACGCCAATCCGATGAGGTACTAATAAATCGGCTGAGGTGAAGCATCAACTCGGCATTATTGCTTATACCCCGCCACCACATATCGATCTGGGCCCGGCGCCGGAATCCCCAACGTTTATCGTAGTCGAGGTATAGAACGTTGTAATCCAGTGCAATCAACTTTTCGGTCATTTGCGTAAAGTTGACCGAGTCGAGGGTGTTGCGTGCCCAACCCATCAGAATAGTGTTGGGGTCGAGTCCGGAGAAACCAAAAGTAGTGGCAATGGTTTCCATACCTTCATAGAGGTTGTTGACTTCAATGCGCCGGCCAAAGACTCCGTGTTTTTGCAACAGCTCATCGCTAACACTCTGCTTGTGTTTGGGAAAAAGAATCTTGGCCTCGCGGTTCTCGATAAGGTCAAAGTTGGTGACCACGCCGGCCTGCCCAGCGAGTGCTTTGCCAAATTCGATCAGATATGGTCGAGCGTCGGGGTCGCCGCTGAACAAGATGACATTGGGCTTCCAATTGCGCTTGTGGTCAGCAGCAGCTTCCATGCGCTTAAGCCCTGATTTCACTACTGTTGACCAGACACTTTGCCAAACGTCACCAGTTCCCAGGCTGATTTGTCGCCGCTGTAACCACAAAAAGACGCCCCCGATGATCAGAAAAGCGGCGAGCATGGCAATCATGTCCAATTTAAACATAACGGCAAAAGTGGCAATAAAGCCCGTCAGTCCTACCCATTTGCTTACCCGGAAGGAAGGCTTAAAGTCAGAACTTGCCCAGCTCTCCAGAAAGAAGGAAATATTGATGAACCCATATGCCGCGAGGTAAAACATGGAGACAATGCGGGCAATCAGATCGAGCTCGCCGATCAGGATTCCGGCTTCCGCAATTAGCACGGTTAGGATGAGCGCGTTGCGGGGTTCATTGTTTAATCCCGCGCCCCGGCTAAAAACATGCGGGGTAATGCGGTCGAGCGACATAGCCTGTAAAATTCTCGGTCCGCCCAGAATACCGCCGATCGCAGAAGAAAGGGTAGCACCCCATACCCCGGCAATTACCGCCGGGCCGAAGAGCGCGATTTTAGACAGGATGTTATAATCCGTCAGGAGTCTTTCCTGATCAATTCTCTGAGAAATGAAGATGGCAAGGGCAATGTATACCACAAGTCCTACCGAAATGGACGCAATAGTACCCAGAGGAAGGTCTTTCTTAGCATTTTTGAGGTCTCCACTCATCGCTATGCCAGCAGTAAAGCCAGTTACCGCCGGGAAAAATATGGCAAACACCGTTTCCATAGAGGCAACCCCTTCACCACCAAAGGGAGGGACCGTTTCGGCCCCAGCCTGACCACTACCCGCAAAAACAGACACCAGGGAGATAATGATCGCCGCCAGAATGAAGAATTGCGTTTTAATGGCTACGGAGGTACTGATCAGTGCAATGACGGTTAGAGCCAGGAGAAAAAGACTTCCGGTGCTGCGCAATCCGTTTACATCTGTATTCAGACCCAGGTAAGAGTTAAAGCTTTCGCCAAAACCAACTAAATACAGGGAAATACTGAGGGCAGTACCCACAAAGAGCGTCAATCCAATAGCCCCTCCGATGGGGAGGCCAAGACTCCTAGACAGCACGTAGTACACCCCTCCGGCACCTACTTTTTTATCGGTGGCAATGGAGGAGATGCTTAGTCCTGTGCTAAAGGAAATAATATGAGCAATAAGTACGATGATAATGGTCCCCCATAAACCAGCATTACCAACTACCCACCCCATCCGTAGGTACATAATGACCCCGAGTATGGTTAGAATTGAGGGCGTAAAAACACCATCAAAAGCACCAAATTTTTTCTGTCCGCTCATGGTTGTTCTTATTGAGGGAAAAAAGTACTAAAAATACAGCGGTCTTTTAGCCAATAAGCGGAAGTAGTGATTCCGTGGCCCAAAATCCCAGAAAGGTGCCCAGTGCATTTCCCAAAGAACCGAGCAGCACGGCGGGCAATACCAAATCGTTCCGGTTGCGGCTTCGCGCCAGTGCCAGTGCTGAAGTACCTCCACCTACATTGGCCTGCGATACCATAGCGGCCATGTCGACATCTAGCTTGAGTAAGCGGGCACCCGCGATCGTAAAGATCCCGTGTACCAGTACGCCGATAAAAGCGAAGCCAAGGATAGTAAGTCCCAAACTACCTAATCCCCGTAAGGCCTGTAGATCGCAAAAGGCTCCGATAACGGCTAAAAATAAGTACACTGAAAACATACCTAGCGACTGTGCTCCCCGCAATTTCTTAATAAAAGGAAACTGCGCGAGGATTAGTGCTAAAATGGTAATGAGAATGATCGATGGGATAGGGAAGCCCAATTTCTCACTCCAGGCCGCTCCGTTTTCGGCGAGCCACCAGGCCGACAGGCCCGCAAATAGGGTGAGTCCAAGGTCCATAGGGTGAATCCATTCGGTATCGTCATCAATGCCTAAGTCCGGTAAGGCGGTAGCCTCAGGGTTGGTGGCGGTCTTCGACGACTTAGGCCAAATACGCTTCAGGAAAACGGGCATAGAAAGGGTGACGATCATCCAAATGGTAGTCAGGATATTATCAGCAGCCACAGAGCCACCATATAAAACACCCTCTTCTACCATATTGTAATTAAGTGCTACAGCATTAAAATTGATACTACCGCCGGTATAAGTGCCGACAAACATTCCGCCGAGAGGGGCATAGAGGGGGCCGATTTGCTCCGGTGCATTCACCACCCACATACCTACCACGATACCCAGAGTGGTGCCCAGCGATCCGATAACAAACAAAAGAATTAAAGGTATTCCCGCTTTAAGGATGTCGCGCAGGGACGCACGCAATAAAAGCCAGAAAATTGAAATAGGGGCGAGGTACTGAAAAATGCCCAGGTATACCGGCACGGGCCGCTCCTCCGTCGAGCCGGTAGGTAAAATGCCCAGGTTGGCTACCACAGCAGTTAAGACAATAACGAGGAGAGCGGTCCCCAAATAACGCAGAGGGGTGCGGCGTACCAGCCAGTCGGAGCCGGCTACAAGCAAACAAAGCACAGCCAGAACGTAGACGCCATTGGTAATATCGATCATAACATAAGTATAAAAAAATACGCCCGAATCGGATCCGATTCGGGCGCAGTCAATGTTTGTAGATAATTATTCCTGGTCTACACCAGCGGTAATCAAAGCGGGAACATTGCGGTTGCGGAACATCTGATTATAGGCGTCAATATCCTCTTCCATTAGGGTCTGATATGCTTTTTTGGCTTCAGCCCATTGTGCAGAAAGGTCTTTGAGGCGAATTTTTACGCCTTCCGTGACGCGGGGGTCGTGACTGTCGAGCTTGCTGCGCAGTACAAAGAACTCTGCGTTCAGCTTGCCGGGCCAGTTGATAACATCTTGCGTACTCTTCTGGCGACGTTCGACAATGTCTTTCTCCCAGGTATTAATTTTTTCTAAAAGCTCTTTTCCTGCTTCGACAAGTGGTTTGGCATCGTCCATATCACCCATGAGTTCATTGTAGTTACTGATCTGCTTTTTGACTTTCGTCAAAGCGCGCAAGGCACGATGAATCTCTTCGATATGGTTATCCACTTCCGTAAATACTTCTGCCTGCTCATTCCATGCACCAGCTGGTATATCGATGCGTGGGTCTTCCAGTACCGTGAAGGTCACTTCGTCATTGACGTCACCCATGCTCAGACGGGCTTTGTAGGTGCCGGGAGCTACCCGTCGGCCGGCATAGCTGCCGTAAATAAATACGTTCGGTACATCCAATACAGATGTATGACGGAAGTTCCAGTTGAAGCGATTAACGCCATGTTTAGTCGGAATAGTGCGGGGACGGGATGGCCCTCCTGGATATGACTTGAACGACTTATCGGTCTGATTGGTGTAGGTGCGAATGGTGTTACCACTCATGTCCATAATGTCCAGGGTCACCTCCTGACTATCGATACTTTCCGAAAGATAATATTGGAAGACTACGCCATTTAGGGGGTTTTGCCCGACGGGGCTACTGCTGCGTCTCCGGCCACCACCGTTAAAAAGTACGGTAGGCTTGGGCTCGTAGAGTGCCAGGGCATCGTCGCCAAAGTCCCCTGTAGACTGCTGAATGGCACCGAGATCATCCATAATCCAGAACGCACGTCCTTGCGTGGCGGCTACCAGATCATTATCGCGAACGATCAGATCGGTAACCGGCACTACCGGGAGGTTGAGCTGGAGCTGTTGCCATTCTTTACCGCCATTAAAGGAGATGTAAAAACCGCGTTCTCCACCACCATAGAGTAGCCCGGGCACTTTGGGGTCTTCCCGGATAACACGCAGGAAATCATTTTCCCGGATGCCGTTATTGATGGGCGTCCAACTCTTACCGTAGTTGGTCGATTTGTAGGCCATGGCCGAGAGATCATTGAACTTGAAACGGTTAGGCGTAATGTAGATCGTTCCCGCATCGTGTGGACTTAATTCCAGGCTGTGAACATTAGATTCGGGTAAACCTTTGGGCGTGATATTGGTCCAGTTTTCACCACCATCGCGGGTCATTTGAATTAATCCACAATCACTTCCCGTCACAATCATACCAGGCTCCAGGTTGGATTCCTGCAGGCAATAAATGGTATTGTAGTTTTCACCACCAGCACCTTCATTAGTCAGTGGTCCACCGCCGGGTCCTTGTTTTTCCGGATCATTACGGGTAAGGTCAGGGCTAATTTGTTCCCAGCTCATACCGCCGTCCGTCGTTTTGAACACCACATTACCGGCATGGTAAATTACGGATGGATCGTGGGGCGAAGCGACGATAGGGGCATTCCAGTTGTAGCGAAACTTCATGTCCTTGGGCTGAATCGCCAGGTTGAGGGATGGATATTGCATGATGTCTTTCCCTTCCATCGTCGTCAGATTCAGACGCTCAATCAGCCCCTGATAGCATCCACCGTATAGCACATCTGGGTTTTCCGGATCGAAGGCGATATAGGCACTTTCGCACCCGGGGCCACTATGCCAATCACTTTCGGTAATGCCCCCACCGTTGGTTCGGCTGGCAATAACTACACTTGAGTTGTCTTGCTGCCCACCGTAGACTTTATACGGGAATTGCTTATCAGCATTGATACGGTAAAATTGTGCGGTGGGTTGATTGTAGAGCGTTGACCAGCTTTCGCCAGTGTTGTAGGTAATTTCAGCACCACCATCATCACCGAGAATCATATTGCTGTTATCGTTGGGGTTGATCCACAGGTCGTGGGTGTCCCCGTGGCCTACGGAAACGCGCGAGAAGTTCTTGCCTCCGTCCGTAGAGCGCATCATCGGAGCATTAAGTACATAGACTACATCGGCGTTAACAGGGTCGGCAAATACCTCCATGTAATACCAGGAGCGAGCAGTCAATAACTGATCATTGGTCAGGTGCTTCCAGGAGGCACCGGCATCATCAGAGCGGTACAGGCCAGCTTTTGATTTCTCAGCTTCTATAATGGCATACACGCGATTATTGTCGGCGCGGGAAACAGAAATTCCCATTTTACCCATAAAGTCAGGTAGGCCTTTGTTGATCTTTTTCCAGTTTTCGCCACCGTCGGTTGACTTCCACAGGCTTGATCCTTCGCCACCACTTTCTACCGTCCATGGGTAACGGCGGTGTTCCCAGGTGGCTGCGTAGAGAATACGTGGGTTATTCATGTCCATACTGAGGCTGGAGGCCCCGGTGTTTTCGTCAACATAGAGTACTTTTTCCCAGCTTTCGCCGCCATCAGTCGACCGGTAAATGCCCCGGTCTTCACTGGGGCCATGCACGGCTCCCTGGGCAGCAACGAAGACCACATCGGGATTGTCAGGGTGGATAATGACGTCCGAAATATGACGGGTACCATCAAGCCCCATGTGAGTCCAGGTTTTACCGGCATCGGTAGACTTGTATATTCCATCGCCAAAGGTGGTCATTACCCCGCGTACAGCGTGTTCACCCATACCGACGTAGATCACATTGGGGTCGGCTTCAGATACAGCTATATCGCCGACGGAGCCAGTTTCTAAGAAGCCGTCAGAAACGTTTGTCCAGCTACTGCCGGCATCGTCAGTTTTCCAGACGCCCCCTCCGGTATAGCCGGCATAGTAAGTGCGGGCATCATTGATGACGCCACTGACGGCATTAGAGCGGCCACCCCGGAAGGGGCCGATATTTCGCCATTTAAGGCCGCTGTATAGTTGGTCAAGTGTAGGATCTTCCCCGGAGGAGGATTGTGCTTGTACTGATGTGGGCCAACAGAATGTTGCCACCAAAAGCAAAGTAAGTACTGATTTTAGCCAATTCATACTAAATGTGTGTTTGTTCAAGTATTGTTTACAAATTTTCTTCTGAAGAAGACTAAATGTACTACTTTTTTCTCTGAACAAAGAACCTACTTCGTTACGCGGATTACTCCGTTTTTACCAGTCGAAATATTTTTCGTTGTTCCTGCACTATGAGTAGCAGTGTATAAGACCCAGGAGGCAAATCCTGTGTGGGCAACGATAAAGTATGTATGCCGCTGGATAAGAATTGGTTCTGCGACCTCATTAGTCTACCGTGTACATTGTATAAATGCCAGATTGCAGATCCTTCGGTTTGTACCGACACGGGCAGGCGGATGTGGTCAAAAAATGGATTGGGAAAAGGAAAGCCCGCATCGACAGCAGGAGAAGATCCCCGATCAACCTGTAGTGGACTGAGATTGCCGAGGCCTTCTTCTGCCATATTGGGTGGAAAGCGGATGGGGTCCTGTGCTAAATCAATAAATAATTCATAGTCTTCTATATATTTATGGCCTTCTACCGCACAGACCTGTGGGTATCGTTCCGTACTGAGTCCTAAACGAAGCCGGTATGGGGTTGATGAAGCGGTGAGTTGAAGGTCGGTGGACGTGGCCAGGGATTCACTGGTAAGTGTTGTGGTTTCCAGCAGCAGTTCTCCGGAATCCTGAAAATCCCCATCTTGATTGCGGTCGAGCCAAATGCGCCAGTAAAAATTATCGGCCTGGGGAAGATGAGCTGGTATTACTCCGGTAACGGCTAAATCAAACATAGCGTCGGCTGGCATGCGAAACCCTTGGGAGGTGTGGTTGGCGTAGCCATAATCATTGCCACTTTCGTGCCGGCTACCATTGATCGTTACGGCGTCGATGTATGCTGAACGTCCTAGTCCATAGCTGTAGCAATATTGCGCTGCGCATCCGGAGGTAGAGCCATTTTGTAAAACACTCCAATCACTCAGGCGGCCCGTATCGCAAACGGAGCGTACCTGCCATTCGTAAGGGGTGCACGGCTCCAGGGCAGATACAGCCAGGATGGTGTCCGTTATATCTTCAAAGACTTGCCAGTTGGGGGCATAAATATCCCGGAAACGCACCTCGTATGTATTCTGCACGCCGGAGCCACCGTGCCATTGCAGCACAAGATGAGACAATCCACTATGTAGCGTAGAGGCTACCGGTTGTGCGCACGGGCCCAAAACCAGCGCCGGAGTATGAATACGGCTTACAGGTGACCATTCGCTCCAGCTAGAGGTACAGGCATAGCGGAAGCGATATTCATAGCTCGTTTGCGCAGTGAGATTGGTTATTCGCAGAGTAGAATCTGTTCTTTGTACGGTAGGTTGCCAGGTATCGACACCGGCCTCTCGATATTGTATCTGGAATCCGCTGGCATTCAACCCTGTAATGTGAAAAAGAATCTCCGTGGGCGTTGTATCCGTTACCTGAATATGGTTTAGCGTAGGGTCGGAGCACAAGGTATTTGCCAGAGTCGTAAATAAAATGGCAGAAGACCAGGTACTCCAGCCGGCATCGCATTCGTAGCGGAAACGCACCTCATAGGTGGTTTCATCAAGTAGATCGGAGAGCTGGAACATGCCGCCGGGTTGCGCCTCAGGGGTTGTCCAGGCTATACTGTTTACCGGTCGGTACTGTACGCTGTACATGACGGCATCGGCTGCCGATACCTGTACCATGGCCGACTGGGATAATATGTTCGTTATATTGATTTGTCCGGCTTGCGGAGGGGCACACGTTACATGGATAGGAGTCGTGAATTCTTGTACGTTAGACCAATCAGACCACGATTGGTTACACCAGGTACCTACCTGAAGTTCGTAGGTAGTTTCTCCGCTTAAGGATTCTAGTGTCCAGGAATCATTAGAGCTTTCGCCGGTTTTCATCCATACTTCTTGTCCTGCGCGGCGTAGGCGCCATCGGTATTTTTCGGCGTCGATACCCTCCACGAAAATACGTACGGCCCGGATACTGGGTAGCAAGACGGTATTGATCTGGTTTGTTTCAGGGCTATTACAGGGAGCAGGCGGGGGCAAGGTGCTAAACGTTTGTACCGTCGACCATGCACTCCAACCCTGACCACAGTCTATCCGAAGCTGATACTCGTATTGGGTCTCCGGTAACAATTTTGGCGTGACCTGGGTTGGTGCGGTGGTAGAGGGTAGTGTACTCCAGGTATTCTGCTCGCTTTCGCGAAAACGCCATTGCAAGAGTGTCCCTAAATCGCCCGTATATAGAAATGTGACCTGATCGTGCTGTATATTAAATACCGTTACGTCGCGCTCCTCCGGTGCGGGACAGGTGTAGGGCAGGGCAGTACGCCGCCAGATGGTTGGCGACCAGTCGCTCCAGACATTATTAGTACATTCCTGCCGCATCTGGATAGCGTATCGTTGCCCACTGGCCAGGTTGTTGAGCAGAGCCTGGGGAGATACGGTAGCAGGTAGCAGTGTCCAGGTTGTATTGCCTTCGGCGCGGTATTGCCATTGGTATTCCTGTGCGGTATCCACAATGGCCTCCACTTGAATCTGCTCTGCCGAAAGCACCTCGGCGGTAAAGCTGGTTGTATCCAGGGTAAGGCATACGGCCTGCGGAAGTGTAGTGAAAAAACCCGTATTTGACCAGGCTGATGTATCGCTACTACATTGCCCTTGCACTTCAAACGCATAGGTCGTATTTGGCGTAAGCCCCGAAAGCAGAAAATCGTCTCCGACAGCAGAGTTGACTTCTGTCCAGGTTGTGATATTGTTTGCGCGAAGGCGCAGATCGATATTCGTTATTTCTGCGGGTGGATTAACCCTAATGCGCACTTCGGTAGCCGATAATAGGTCAACGGATGTGCTGTTGAGGGATACTGATGGACATACGGCAATCACCGGTGCGGTAAAGAGGAAAGAGGTGCTCCAGCTCGACCAATTGTCATTGCAAAAGGCCCGTACTTGTATGTCATAATCTGTTCCGGGGACAATGGGAATGCGAATGGTTGATTGCGAAGTTGCACTAAGGGTGCTCCAATTCGTATTCCCCGCTTGTCGGTAGCGGAATTGAAAAGCGGTGCGTTCCTGATCGATGGTAATAGAGATATCAGCCAGCCCTTCACCGGGGAAATTGACGGTGATATTTTCCAGTGGCACACCGGGACAAGGAGTCGCCGGGCTGTCGTATAGTAGAGTTTCTGACCAATTGCTCCAGGCATTGGTACATATCCATCGATGTTGGATCTCATAGGTCACTCCCGGTTCGAGGCTCTGTATTATCAAATCGGTAGCCGGGGTGGAGGGAATAGTAATCCAGGTACTGCTACCAACCGGTTTTAGGCGCCAGTCATACCGTTCTTTATCATTTTGCAGGGCTGCAAAAAGGGCTTCGGTAGCCGAAACCGGGGTAGCCGTGAAGTCAGCTATCGTCGGCGGGGCACAAGGCTCCGCGGCAGGAGTGGTAAATGATCCAATATCGGACCAATTGCTCCAGGTATCTCCACATCGCACCCGAACCCGATATTGGTAGGTCGTATTAGCCAATAGTCCCTCAAAAGTGTAGGCATTATTGGTCTGAGAGATTACGTTGGCCCATTGGCCTTCCGGAGCAAGAATACGCCAATCGTAGCGGTCTTTACCGGCAAGGTCGATCGTGATGGTGGCCCGGGTAAGGTCGGGGAAGGTTACGGTTGTTTGGTCCAGTGATACCACTGGGCAGGACAGGTTGGCCGGGGTGGTAAATTGCGCAATTGGCGACCAGGCACTCCATTCGTCATCACACCAATACCGCACCCTGTATTCATAGGTGGTTTCCGACTGTAGCCCACGCAAATAGAAACTATAGGCTTCCGTGGGTATGTCGGACCAGGTAGCTGTTCCTGACCGCCGTATTTGCCAGTCGTAAGTAGCACTACGTTCCCCTTCGAAAGTTAGTTTTGCCTCACTGTATGAATATACTTCGGCAATGAGATCACCGGCATTCGGAGTTGGGCAATTATATCCCCGAACGGTAAAGGTGGTGCGGTATTCTTCGCCTTCATAGTTCAAAATGCAAGTGTAGACACCCCCGCTGGCAGCATCAGGAAGTTGCACGCCATGTAGAAAGTAAGCACGAAAGGAGTTAAAGTCAACGGAATTGGTTCTGTCCGTAAGTGGATTGCCGTCAGGCATAATAACCCGCATGCGAAGCGGTTGATCCTGTTTAACTTGTCGGGCAAAGGCCAGGAAGAACAGAGAGTCACCAGGCACATACTCTTCCTGGGGTGCATAATCAGCGGGGTTACAAAGGTTGTTAAAATCAGGTCGGTTAAGGCTGGTAGAGAGTAGATTAATGCCGCTTTCGAGATAAGGTAGTTGGTTTTGCCAGTATGAATCCACTGGATTACAGGGGCCGGAGAAGGGGTCGATAACGTCGCCTTCTGCTGAGCGCAGTTCAAAATGGAGATGTGGGTATCGGGAGTTACCGGAACTTCCTACTAGTCCCAAATACTCGCCCTGTGCAACTCGTTCGCCAATAGCTTTTCCGGTCAGGCTGCCTTCTTTTAGGCTTAAGTAAATGGCAGTGGTACCGTCATCGTGTCGGATGAAGACGGCATTACTTTTACCAAAAACAAAGCGATAAGGGCAATTCCGGTCATAATTACCGTCAACTTTCTCTATGATTTCCCCACCCGCCGCAGCAATTACCTGCGCCTGATCACGATCCATCTGTGTCCAGCCAAAGGGCCAAAGCATAATATCAGTACCATGGTGATTACTGCTGTTGTTGTCATAGGTGAACTGTCCACAATTATAGTCGCGCAACTGATTGGGCTTACCTTCATCGTGATCCACATAGCCTGACAGAGCGTAAATGTCGAGGTAATCATACCCCTCAGCCTGCCGGACAGGCCATATAAGCTTTTGGGTGGATCGAATTTTAGCTTGTGGTGGATTGCGTCGAAAGACTTCCTGCCAGACCTCTTCGGAGGATTGCCCGGCCTCATGATGGTGTGTCGGATTAGATGGGAAATCTGCCGGGATGATGGCTATATCCTGGGCCGAAATTATGATTGGGCTCCATATTGCCAGGAAGACCCATAGACCTAATTTATTCATCGTATTCTTGGGATTAAAATTGCCTGTAAACTCTATAGCATCATGTATGCCTGGAATTTAGGCATGCATAAAGCGTGACTCAGCGCCAATTATCGCGTGTATTGCAGATTAGATGACGGGCGTAAACGAGAAATTGAACCTGATAAGAGCAATAGGGTCTTAGCTGCAGGTCTTTTTTGTGAGTGAAGGATAGCCAAATATAAGAAAAAACACGGCACTTTGTCTTAACCTCCGCTTTCCAGTTTAGTTAAATACCAGAAGATGCCCAGTAGTACAAGGAGCAGAATAATCCACAGGGGCATGTTATTTTTTCGTTTTGGACGGTCGAGCATAAGATCTTTTTTGAAAAAATAAGAAAAACTGTATAATCAGCATATTTGAAAAGAAATTTTTAGTGGAAGCCTTGACAACTTGTGGCTGCAAAACTCTAATTTCGCACCCTAAACACAATTCATTATTCTATGGGACGTGCATTTGAATATCGGAAGGAGCGGAAAATGAAGCGTTGGGCCAGCATGGCCAAGACATTTACGCGCATTGGCAGGGAAATTGCCATTGCAGTGCGGGAGGGTGGCGCTGACCCCAATTATAATTCCCGTTTGCGGCTTGCTATTCAGAATGCCAAGGCTGCTAATATGCCGAAGGCCAACGTGGAAAATGCGATTAAGAGAGCCACGTCCAAAGATGCAGAAAACTACGATGAATTAGTGTACGAAGGATATGCTCCTCACGGCGTAGCACTGGTTGTCGAGACTGCAACCGATAATCCAACACGTACGGTAGCTAATGTTCGCCACATTTTCAGTAAATATGGAGGTAGCCTCGGTACCTCGGGGTCAGTAGATTACATGTTTAGTCGTAAGGGTCTCTTCAAAGTAGAAAAAGGCGACCTGAACCTGGAAGACCTCGAGCTGGAGCTTATTGATTTTGGACTGGAAGAGTTGCGGGTAGAGGACGGTCTGCTTGTATTTCAGTGTGCATTCGAAGATTTCGGTGACCTACAGAAGGGCCTGGAGGAGAAGAACCTGGAAGTAAAAGAATCGGAATTAGTCCGGTTGCCCAGCCATCACAAGGAGCTGACCGATGATCAGGCAGAAGAGGTAATTACCCTCATTGATAAAATGGAGGAAGACGACGATGTAACCAATGTTTTCCACAACATGGCTGAAGAATAGGGTTTCTATGAAGTGAGGAGGCGTTAGCTCCTTTTTTCTTCCGTTATTTCCTCAGATGTTTCGGAAAGCTCAGCCGGAATAGTGGGTGGTCCAGTTGCTTTGCCTTTTTTGATGGAAACCAAAACACCGGTAAGCAAGCTCAGCGCAATAAAGGCCAGGCTGAACCATTCGGGAAAGTGATAAAATTCCAGGAGGATTAACTTGACCCCCACAAATATCAAAATGGCAAACACGCTATATTTGAGGTATTTGAATCGTTCGAGCATATTGGCCAGAAAGAAATACATAGAACGCAAGCCCAGGATGGCAAAAATATTGGAGCTAAAGACGATAAAAGGGTCGGAGGTAACCCCCAGGATAGCTGGAATGCTGTCGAGAGCAAACAACACATCGGTAAACTCAATCATCACCAGGGCGGCAAATAAGGGCGTCGCCTGACGGATGCCGTTCTTCACGGTAAAGAATTTATTTCCTTCCAGTTTGGGGCTGATGTTAAGCGTCTTGCGAATTTGCCGACTCAAGGCAGATTCTTCGTTCTCCCCATCTTCCTTCAACATACGAAAAGCAGTATATAGTAGGAACGCACCAAAGACATAAGTCATCCACGATACCTTTTGGATCAAAACCACACCGATAGCAATCATGATACCCCGAAACACAATAGCGCCTAATATTCCCCAAAATAGAGCCCGGTGCTGATAACGCAGGGGAATGTTGAAAGAGGTAAATATCATGGCAATAACAAAGAGGTTGTCCACACTCAATGAGAGCTCAATCAGATATCCGGTAATGTATTTAAGGACGGCGTCTTTAGCGGAGAGGTTTTCCGGGTTGGCAACCAGTTCTCCCTGATAAATATAATAGACCGCCAACGCAAAGGAAAGCGCTATACTAACCAGAAAAGTGGACTCGATGGCTGCTCGCTTATTTGAAGGAGCTTCACCTTTTTTGTGTAAGACAAAAAGGTCGAAAATCAACAATCCTAAAATGAAGAATATTAAGACGATCCAGATCATGTAGTCCGATTAGTTGTAGCGTGGTAAATGATACCCTTGAGCCTATCTCTTAATTCCTGCGTCAGCAAACATTCGAGGCGGTAAAAACGAGGTTAAGCAGTGCAGGTTGTAGCCATGTAAGGTATTTTCAGACCAGATGTTTGCTCTTAGTACATTAATGCGCAAAGTTAACGACAATAAAGACGTTAAAAAGCAATTTAGGTCACAGTTGCATCAGAATATGGGGAATGACTGATCAGGCGGCAGCTTCCTGATCATCTTGGGTAGTAGTGGAGAAACGCTTGGCAAACTTTTGATAAAATGTTTTCGGCCTCTTTATTTCATCATCTTCTACCCTGGGTAAAAAGCGGGCAGCTACCAATAAAATTACGATATAAAACAGCGAAATGCTGACCAGGCCAAGTGCTAGAATTTCCATAGCTTCACTGTTTAGGTGTCTTTTAATGCGAATTCTCCTACATTTAAAATAATTGTAGGTACATCAATATAATGCCTTAAGGAGGGATTTGGTTCTTACAAGTCAAAAAATATTGCGCTCAGACGTAAGAATAATTCGTGCAGAGCCAGGTATTTCTTCCTTAATTTGTCACTTTTTGGGCAAAAAGGAAAGTCTGATCGGGCAGATTTTTGCAGGATAGGATGAATCACGTTGTTTGTTTCGTCAAAAACGACGAAAAAAGTCCTGAATTTTTTCCTTGTCATCGGTTTTGGTCAGCGCAAGCATCAACAGGATACGAGCCTTATTGGCGGGTAAATCATGAGCGATAACTACTGGACTTTTGCCAGAACGTTCTCCCATGATTCGGCTGCCACGTATACTGCTGGCAATAACTATGGTCTTGTACTCAGCGGGTAAATCTCTGACGGATTGCACGGCAGCACTCGTTCGTCCACCAGCAAAGCTTTCTATGATTAAACCCTGGTTTTTTCGTTGTAGAAACCACTGTAAAATATCCGGGTCAAGGCCGGCAAAATCTTGCATAATATCGACTTCGGGAAGCCTGGACAGGGAATAGATGTCGAAGGGCGACTGCGTGGTGTGTGGATGTACCGGTGTGCGGTAAAACGTTACCCGTTCGTCGTCGACAAAGCCCAGATAGCCCCGTTCAGTAGGGGCGAAGGCCTGTACGCGCTGATTATCGATTTTGCTGAGGTCGCGGGCAGCATGGATGTTGTCGTTGAGTACGACCATAATGCCCTTGCCGCGGGCCTCGGGATGGATGCCGACCCGCAGGGCATCGACCAGGTTGGCTGGCCCGTCGGCCGATAAAGCATTGGCGGATCGCATAGCTCCGACTAGGATGACGGGCGTTTCGTAGCGGTGTGTTAAGTTGAGAAAGAAGGCCGTCTCCTCCATGGTATCGGTACCGTGTGTGATGAGAATGCAGGCGAGATCAGGTTGTTGCTGTAGGATTTGATCAATTCGTTGTACCAGTTGCAGCCAAACGTCAGGGGTCATCTTTGACGAGCCGATACGCACGACTTCCTCCACCGCAACGTCGGCATATTCCGCTAGTTGGGGTACAGCCTGAACGAGAGCTGGCCCGTCGATGAGCGGTGCATCCGCACGGCTGGCAATAGTGCCACCTGTGGTCAGAATGAGTATTTTGGGTTTGTCCGTGATCTGAGCATAGAGTAGGGCGGGCATCATGAGTAAAGCGATTAGGGAAATCCGAATGAGCAGACGCAGCATATCCTTTTCGGGCAAAGATACGGAATCAGAGATTAGCGTCCACTTTTCGGTGTTTGCGAAACCAATGGACCATATCATGAATACCCTGCTTGTAAAGCGTCACCCGGAAGTCTGGAAAACGTTTTCGGAACTTGCTGTCGTCCATTTCGTAGGGGTGTAGAAACTGGTAATTCATCGCATTGGCTTCGCGCAACGGAGGGATGAACAGAGCGAGTAGTTTGCGCAAAAAAGCGGGTAGAAATTGCACCGAAAAGTCAGTATCCAATTCCCGGTTCATGTACTGGGCAACCTCTTCAAAGGTAATGGGCTGAGCTACCGGCAGGTGCCAAACCTGGCCCCAGGTATCGCTTGCCTGGGCTAATGCCACCAGGCCCCGGCCGTTATCTCCGGCATGGGCATAAGTATGCGGCATATGGGGGGCTCCCAGGCTTTGTGGTGGTTTATTCTGCAGCATTCGTTGTAGAAAAGAAATATAAAATGGGCTGTTTACGGCGGCTTCACCATAAAAATCAGCAGAGCGCCCGATAACGCCCTTCACTTTCCCCTGAGCTATTGCTGCCAACAGCAGGTCAGCTGTTTGCTTGCGGGCTTTTCCTTTCTGGGTTTTGGGGTTTTGCTGAGTATCTTCAGCGAAAGGTACTGGTAAGGGTGGAGGTCCGTACATATATACATTGTCGAGAAACACGAGCAAAGCATCGTTTTTGGCGCAAGCCTCAATGGTATTGCGCATGACCACGGGCCAATCCTTTAACCAGACATCAGAGCGGTAGGGTAGGCCCAGGCATAAGTAAACGTGGCTGGAGCCGGCAATGGCCCGCTGGGCGTTATCCGCTTGCCGCATATCGGCAAAAACAGTAGGTACGCCTTCTATCTCAGTGGATCGATTGACCGCGCGCACGGGCAATTTTTTTTCTTGCAAAGCCAGCAGAGTAGCTTGACCAATAGCTCCCGCAGCACCAATGACAGTATGCAGTTGATTCATGCTTAGTGAATTTTGTTACCAAGATATAGCACTCCTACCGGCAGAGCAATGACTTTTGTATGGGTAGTTGTTTTCGGGTAGTGAGTGGCCGGGACAACCCAATGAGTTGTTTGGAAGAATTACTGAATGCTCTGTATTTCAATCTCGCTTTCGCGAAAAAGGAAGCGGTCGCCTTTCTTTTTGCCCAACAGTTGGGCGCCAAGCGGGGCTTTGCTGCTAAGAGCAAAGCAGGTATTGGTTCCTATCTTAATTTTGCCGAGGGGTACTGCCAGGAAAAACCATCCCTTGTTGGTTTGTACAAGGCTACCTTCCTGCACAGTAGTGTTGATTTTATCAATACGCAACTGAGTAAGGTTGTTCAGCAGACCCTGCGTACTGCGGATGCGGTCTTGGACCTGATCGGCTTCGCGCTGTATCATTTCCCGGCTGGTCTCGTATTTGTCGCCTGCGCTTGATTTCGTTTCATTGTTGCGAGCCTGCTCGACATCAACAAGTTGCTGATCCAATTCATCAAGGCGCTGTTGTAGTTGGCGGCGGACAGCCGTGGTGACGTCTTCTTTTTGCATAATTTTGCTATTGATGCACGAGGATTCCAGCCTAAAGTGTGGGAGATAGAAAAGCTGGAAGCAGATAATTTAAGCACACCGCAGGTGAAAAATTGGTGCTAGCGGTGTGGTCAGATAAAAAATCTAGCCTATAAAATTAAAAAACTCCGGAAAAGATGGCAGCTGTCGAAGGTTGCAAAATTCACTTATTTTTTGTAGTTTCTGACTAAATCGATATAACCAAAAAACCAATAATATGGCTATTGTAAAAGTAATTGAAGTTATCGCAACCTCTAACGAAAGTTTTGATGACGCGGCTCGCAACGCCGTAAAAGAAGCTTCCAAGACAGTGAAGAATATCAAATCGATCTACATTAAGGATATGAAAGCCCGTGTAGAGAATAACGATATCACTGAATTTGCGGTAATTGCTAACATTTCGTTCGAAGTAGGATAACTGCGATGGAATGATTATCAAGACAAGAAGCCCCGGATAATGCGCATTATCCGGGGCTTCTTGTATGCTGTATACCATAAATATCCTTTTAGCTAGATTCGGTCGGGCGCACGTGGCGATTGTAATAGGCTACCCCCAGGCGCAGCACATTATAGTTGTATTTCCCGTCAAAGTATTCGTGCAGGGCCTTGAGTTTTAACGGCTTCTCCAGGTAAGGAATAGCTCCGGCAATCATATCGGCTTGTTCTTTTTCCAGGTAGGGGGTAAGATCGACAGTTTCTCCTTTTTCGTAAAGGTGAGCAATGTGGGAATAGACGGTCGTTGGGCTGATAGAGCGCTGTTCAGCAATGGCGTCGATGGAAAGTCCTTTTTTGAGTAATTCCAGCGTCAGCTTATAGGTTGTGCCTTTTTTTCCACTGCGCTTTTCACTTAGAAACTCCAGGATAGCGTCAATGAAGAAGTCACCATAGCGATGCAGTTTACGTTCCCCTACCCCGGATATACGTCGCATTTCCCGGTCGTTCAGGGGGCGATGCTCAGCCATAGCCAGGAGCGTAGCATCGGAAAAGATCTGGTAGGGAGGGAGCCCAAATTCCCGGGCGAGGTGGCGGCGCACTTTGCGCAGTATCTGGAAGAGCTCGTCTTGCTGCCCCGTCTGTTTGGCCCTCGACTTGGCTTGTTTTTTAGCCTCTTGCCGGCGCTCCTTGATGGTGCTGAATTTCACCAGTTTTACCGGTTGCTTATCGAATAACACCTTCTTGCTTTCCGGAGTTAGACGCAAGGCATTTTTACGGTCGTAGGCAATTTCAATTAGCCCCAATTGTATGAGTTGTGCCAGATAATGCTGCCAGGAAGAGTAGGGGAGGTCGCGACCGGCCCCAAATGTTTTAACCTTATCGAGGCCTCGTTGCCTCAGTTCTTTTTTACCCGAACCGCGTAGTACATCGATGACGATACCCATGGCCTCTTTTTCGCGTAAGCGATAAATAGCCGACAGGGCCTTTTGGGCAATCACGGTACCGTCAAAATATTCCGGTGGATTTTGACAAACATCGCAGTTGCCACAGTCTTTAGACAGGCTTTCGCCAAAATAGCTCAGCAGGATTCGTCGTCGGCAAACCAGGGATTCGGCATATTCCTGCATGCGTTCCAGCTTGGCGAGTTGCAACCCGGTTTGTGGGCCGGCATTCTGCCCGAGAATATCGCGCAGGATACTTACATCGTTGAAGCTGTAGAAGAGCATGGTATCGGCCGCTACGCCATCGCGTCCCGCTCGCCCAATTTCCTGGTAATAGCTCTCCATATTTTTGGGGAGGTTATAATGAATGATCCAACGCACGTTTGATTTATCAATACCCATCCCGAAGGCGATGGTGGCACAGACAATGGGGGTGGTGTCGTTGGTAAATGCTTCCTGAATGCGGGAGCGTTCGTTGGAGGATAAGCCGGCGTGATAGGCGGCGGCTTTGAATCCCGCATTTTTTAGTTTTTCCGCGAGGTCTTCGGTACTGCGTCGGCTGAGGCAATAAACGATACCGGATGTCTCGGAACGCTCCTGAAGAAAAGCTAAAATCTGCTCGAACCGTTTCTGCCCGGGACGTACCGTGAGGCTTAGATTAGGGCGGTCGAAGGAAGCAATAAAAACGCGAGCGTCAGCAATGTCGAGCTGCTGTAGAATATCCTGCCGGGTAATTTTATCGGCGGTGGCCGTCAGGGCAATTACGGGAATATCCGGAAACTGCTGTTTTAGAAAGCGCATCTGGGTGTATTCCTGGCGAAAATCGTGCCCCCATGAAGAAATGCAGTGGGCTTCATCAATGGCAAATAGATTGACGGGAGCCCGCTTTAATAACGGAAGAAACGACTGAGAGGTCATTTTTTCCGGTGAAACGTAAAGAAGATCGAGATCACCCTGAAAGAATTCATTCTCGACGACCTGTTGCTCGGTGGAAGAAAGAGAACTGTTGATGAATGCCGCCCGAACGCCATTACTCAACAAGCCTTCTACCTGGTCCTTCATTAAAGAAATAAGTGGAGATACTACCACACAGGTACCTGGCCGGGCAATAGCCGGTACCTGATAACAGATAGATTTACCCCCTCCGGTCGGCATTAAGACCAGGGCATCCCCTCCCTGCATAACGCGGGTAATAATATCCTCTTGCATGGGACGAAAACTATCGTAACCAAAGTACTTTTTGAGCACTTGCCGGGCGTCCTGTATATCTTGCATTGCTTTTGTCATATCATTGGGAAATATACCAAAAACCCGGGGATGCCCCCGGAAGATTACTAACGAATTGATAAATGGAATGAAATAGCCCCCCTACGAGGCTGTTGGTGGTTCACTAAAGATAGGTATACTGACAACGATGAGAATTAGTTTCCCCGTATTTCGTGCTGGAAAACCAAGCCCCCGCGGGCCAAGTACAACTTCAATATATTTCATATTGGTAAGGGAGTCAACTGTGGCCTGATCGTTTTGTCGGGTAGCTAACAAAATGACGTCTAAATAAGCACTAAATCTTTTATAGGCTTAGGTTAAAGGGTACAGGTACTGGCAAGACAATCCGGGACATTTTGCTCAACATTAGACTCATGTCTTTAGCGGCACCTTCGCCAGGGCAGCACGTAGGCCGGCAAAAGTAAAGGATGGGATGCCAGCAGGCTAAAAGGTCTGATTACCGGGGTTACGCTCATTATTTCACCTCCCACCTAATACGTACTATTATGCCCCATAGTTGCCCGGTAGATCAATAAACAGCTGAGAGGGAATAATGCTCTAAGTTGCCCGGATAGTAGAGGTGAATTCTAAAACCTGGGAACGTGGAGTTGCACCTGATAGCCATTTTCTGCGGAAGTAGACAATTTAGCGTTGATACGTTTTGCCCGCATATGCATATTTCTGAGTCCCTGGCCGGAGCTGCCCCCACTATTATTTACCTGGGATGTCCCATTATCTTTAATGGTCATAGTGAATTCGTTTTTTTGTCGCTCCAGGTGAATAGTCACCTTGCTGGCATTAGAGTGTTTGGCAACATTGTTGATCGCTTCCTTATAGATAAAGAACAAACTCTGGCGCACAATAACCCGGAGTCGTTTTCGGGGATCGATATTGACTTTCTGGAAATCAAAGAAAATATTCAGGGGAAGAAGAATATCCTCTGCGTGCTCTTGCATGTGGTTGATGAGATCTTCCATGTAATCTTTGCGGGAATCGATGGACCACAGAACGTCATGAATTTGAGAAACCGCTTTGCGGCTCACTTGTCCGATATTCTGTAGACGCTTTTTTTGCGTTGGGCTATCCGTTCCTTCTATTAGCAAGTCAGACTGCATAGCAATGCCTGATAACAGCCCGCTCACTTCGTCGTGAATATCACTGGAAATCTTAGTGCGTAGGCGTGCGACTTTTAGTTTTTGACGTAAGCGGTATAGAAAGGCCAGATATACCAGAATAGATATTAGCGTAATAAGCCCGGCATAAGCCCATATAGTTTCGTACCAGTGGGGAAGTACCTGAATGTTTATTTTTGCTACCTCGGAGGCCCACTGACCACTCGGGGCACTGCCTTGTAGATAAATGGTATAATTGCCAGGTGGAATACGTTGATAACGGAAGGTATGTCGGGTATCCACTTCATTCCATTCGTTTTCCAGGGGCGACATTTTGATGCGGAAAGCATTTTTTTCGGGAGCCTGATAATACGGCAAAAAGAAAGACAAATCCAGGTAGTCATCCTCAGGCTCTATTTGAATAGCCTCGTCCAGACAACGAGTGTAGCAAGCCAATTTAGTACTGTCTGTTTCGATATCGTAGCGTGCAATACTGGAAAATTGGGGCGCGGGTAAGTCAATTTGGTAAAGGAGCTCTTCCGGTTTAAACCGGGTAAATCCATTTACAGTGCCTAAATAAAGGTACCCATTATGGGACACGAAGGCCGAGTTAGAAACAAAATTATTAGAGGGAAATCCATCCGTGTAATAGTAGCTACGAAACTCTTCCGCTCCGGGGGTGAGCACCGACAAGCCATTATTGGTAGAGACCCAAATATTACCCTGTTGATCTTCAGTAACCGCAGATGCATTATTATTAGCCAAGGCTTGATCGGTGGTGTAATTTCTTACAAATGCTCCGTACTGATCGAGTATCGTAACGCCATCTGAAGTGCCAACCCAAAGCTGGTTATGTTGATCGATCGAGATAGTTTGAATGTTATCACTAAGTAACTTTTCTTCCCGGGTGAAAATGTCCAATTGATTTTCTTTCGCAGAGAAGCGCAGTAATCCCCGGTTGGTTCCAATCCAAAGCTGTTCCTCTTTATCCTGGACTATACAGTTCAGCTGGTAGCGTTGGAATGGATTTTTGCCTTCGCTAGTACGATATTCTTTAAATTCATTGGTCATCTGATCAAATTGAATCAGAACACTTTTTCCCGGACTACTGGAGGCTATCAGCCATATAGCTCCGTCTGGTCCTCTAACAAGATCCTGAAACCGGTTGTCGTATTCGAAAATCCGCGAAGTCTTCTTTTTAGTATCATAATGAATGAGTATACCCTCCCCCTGACCATTACAGGCGATACCCCAGAGTGAATTGGGGGGGGCGAAAAGAAGATCGAAGCTACATTTGAAATCCAGTGGTGATCCATCTGGGGTTTGACGAATAAAAATAGTGTCTAGCTCGCCTGTATGTTCGTTGAGTTGGTACCAGTAAGAAAATTCCCGGGCCAGGAATATGATGCTATCTTCATCGGAAGTAATGCCCCGCATGACAGCGCCAAATTCATCGATCGCTAAATCCTGAGCCAAAAAGTTCTTTTGTCGAAAGCGGGTATTGTAATGTGTTTTTAATCCGGTGTCGGCACCAAAAAAAAGAATGTCTTTAAAGTTTTCGGAATAAAGACTCACAATATATTTAGTGACTTGCGTCAAAAAGGTCCAATCCTCCGGCGAGCCCTCAGAGGGTATAAAAAGTAGATGTTCGCTAATGGGATATATTCCCTCTCCGTTCGTCTGGCTAAGCAGAAGATTGCCCTGTTGATCTTCCCATAAGTAGGTAGCCTCTTTTGTGGGCATAGAGTTGAGGTCCTTCATCAATTGTAGGGAATCCGTATGATGATCGTAGGTGAACAGGTGCGGATTTTCTTCAAAACCAATGTACGATAAATCCCGGTGCGGGCTATACTGCAAGATGGTGGTTGCGGTCGATCCTGTGAATGATAAACTATCGGTAAGGTATTTATCGTACTGAATGTAACATTTGCCTTTGTCTTTATGGTATAGATAGAGGCCATGAGTCAGGTCATTGATGAGAAAGCTTCCTCCGGGAAGGGGCAGGAAGTTATCAATCCGCATGAGGCGGCTGCCTTCATTCGGAATTTCTGCAGCCAGGGATAGGGTGTCGCCGCCAATATGGCGATAGATATGGATAGCATTAATAAGCTGACTCAATACATATACCTCGCCAGTTTCATCGGCTTTAATAATCTGGACGTTACCCTTGACACCATTGGCAGGATAAAGGTTTACTTTCTCTACCGCAAAGGTTTTAGGATCAAAAAGCTCAAAAAAATCAATGTTGTTTTGGTAGACAACCAACAGCTTTTTGTCACGGGTCCAATCGATCGCGGAAATATACCGGGCAGAAAGTTTACCCGGAGAAGGCGTACTGGGGCTAAATACTTGAAATGTATATCCATCAAAGCGGTTAAGTCCATTAGAGGTGGCGATCCACAGGAAGCCTACGCTGTCTTTTTGGATGTCCGTTACGAGATTGTCGGATAGTCCTTGTCCGGGGCCGTAGAAGTTATAGGGCACCTGGCCCTCAGCCGGTAATGAAAGGAGTAAACTAAGCCCGAAAAGAAGATACCGCAGCAGTGCGCGCGCGACTAAAGTTTGTTGTACCATCATTATTTACTTACCCATATAGATTTTTTGTACAGGGGAATATTGTGATACGAGTTATTTACGTTGATTTTTCATAAAAATATTGACAACCTCTATTTTACTATTGACCTGTAAGGTACGATAAATACGTCGTATATGGTCATTTACGGTTTGCACCGAAATGTTCAGTTTATCGGCGATCATCTTGTAGCTTAATCCTTCAATGAGTCCATTTACGATGTCCATTTGCCGATCTGTCAATTGTTCGTGTCGGGCAGGTGCTTTACTTTTGGGAAAAAAATTGGCCACTTTCCGGGCAATGGCGGGCGACATATAGGAGCCTCCCTGGTCAACAATACGGATAGTCTGGGTGATGGTTTTAAGGTCATTTTTCTTATTGAGGTAGGCCACTGCACCGGATTGTAAGGCTTCAAATATAGTTTCTGCATCATTGGCAGTGGTGAGCATGATAACATCTATATTTGGATAAGTCTTTTTAATCAAAGGGAGGCCTTTTAGCCCTGACATTCCATGATTCAGTGAAATATCAAGTAAAAGGATATCTGGTGCGGTAAAAGCTGATTCTGGACGTAAAAACGATTCTATGGACGGAAAGGCTCCTATCATTTCCATGTCCTGTTGTTGACTGACAAATTGCGTGACCGGTTCCCTCACGTTCGGCTCATCTTCAATAATGGCAATGTGTAAATTCTTTTTTTGTGGCATAGTCCTTCAAATTAGCAATATAAGTACAATGATCGAGTGGTGTTAATTTTGATATGGCTTCTAGCATGTGTTAGATAACTAACGGCTTTTGCATGGAGTATAATGACTAATAAAGCTAAAAGATATCGCGAAAATAAATTAGCTAAACCATACATTTTTTGGGAAATCGGACCTTTCATATGGCGCAAGTGGTAGGGCGTTATGAGATTTGAGATAATATTTCGATTTTGGGAGACATTTTTAAGAACGCTTTTCCTGGCAAAGGCGTTGCTCACAACGAAAGGCACTAAAACAAGTACTATGCTACGATCAAAAATTGGGGGTATTGGCTATTACGTACCCGAAAAGGTGGTGACCAATGATGATTTGACGAAAGTCATGGATACATCGGATGAGTGGATTCAGGAACGGACCGGAATACGGGAACGCCGTTACGGAAAAAAACACGAAGAAACCACAACTACCATGGGCGCTGAGGCGGCCAAAGTTGCTATTGAACGCGCTGGAATCACCAAAGATGATGTTGACTTCATCATCTTCGCCACACTCAGTCCGGATTACTATTTTCCCGGCTGTGGCGTTCTGCTGCAAAGAGAGTTAGGAATGACGCAAAATGAAGCAGGGGCGTTGGACATCCGGAATCAGTGCTCCGGGTTTGTATATGGCCTTTCTATTGCTGATCAGTTTGTCCGTACCGGGATGTACAAAAACATCTTATTGGTCGGTGCTGAAATGCACTCAATGGGTCTTGATTTTTCTACCCGTGGGCGTAATGTTACCGTTATCTTTGGTGATGGAGCCGGTGCGGTAGTAATACAGCCTACCGAAAAAGAGGATCATGGAATTCTGACTACTCATTTACATTCTGACGGTACCTACGCTGAGAAGCTGGCTTTTTTGAGCCCGGGGGCTCACGGGGGCTACCACTCTCGCAAGCAGGGGGAAGACATTGACTACGGTTGGTCCGACACCGAATATGGGGGAATGTTCATTACGCAAACGATGATGGATACCGGGCTGCTATACCCCGAGATGGAAGGACAATTCGTCTTTAAAATGGCCGTAAAGAAATTCCCGGAAGTCATTCAGGAAGCACTGCAAAAGGCAAAGTTGGCGACCGGTGATATCGATATGTTTATTCCGCATCAGGCCAATTTGCGAATCAGTCAATTTGTACAGCGAATGCTGGGCTTATCAGATGATCAGGTCTGGAACAATATTCAGAAATTTGGTAATACCACCGCAGCCTCAATACCGATTGCGCTCTGTGAAGCGTGGGAAGCCGGAAAAGTAAAGGAGGGCGATCTGGTTTGCCTGGCGGCTTTCGGAAGTGGCTTTACCTGGGGCTCAGCCCTAATTCGGTGGTAGAGATACACCCAGAGTAAAAAATAAAAGCCCGGTCCGAATTTCGGACCGGGCTTTTTGGGTTAGCCGGCTGGTTCAGCTAAGACCATCTCGTAGTGTTTTACGAGTTTAGCTTGTTGCTCTGCCAGCTTGTTGAGTACTTTTAACTCCTCGTCCAGCACTTGTTCTTCTTGCTGAGCCTTCGGAATCGGTGTGTAATTAAGTCGTTTTCGGTTTTTGTTGATCGTCAGGATCTGATCTACAGTGTGATTCAGTTTGATCCTGGTACGCAACAACTTACGTTTAAGCGATCGCTTAATCATTACGAATCTGGATTTAGTTAGCAATGTTACTTCTCACTATTCTCTCAAAGAAGTATTTGTCTCTTTTGACAAATTGGAATATACAACCTTTAAACCAGATATCCATGAAAAAAGATCGCGATTACCCAAAATAAAGTATAAAAATATCCAAAAAGGACAATTTAATTTTGTTTAGTCGTTACTGCATAGTACTCTCTGCGGAGTCTATTTCCGATGTCAGGAAGTTAATGACACATGGGGACGTCCTGCATGTTTTCCCAGAATCGCATATCTGCCGGCAATTCAAATTGCATACCCCGGCTAATAAACAGCACTGCAAACAGAATTAGAAAAACCGGAGTCAGGCGACGCAGGCGATTGCGCCATTTTACGTCAATAAACTGCCCGGCTACAGACGTAAGCAGCATAAGGGGTAAGGTGCCCGCGCCAAAGAGCGCCATGTAGGCAGAGCCCTGCCAGATGCTACCGGTAGCCACTGCTCCTACTATGGCCATGTAGACCAGGCCACAGGGTAATAAGCCGTTGAGCATTCCCAGGCCATATAAAGCACCGGTATGCTTAGATTTAAGTAGTTGGCCCATGTGCGTGCGTACCCGGTTCTGAAATTTCCGCATGAAGCCCAGACGAACCAACTGCGATTCTACATTAATGGAGAACAAGGCGACCAAAAGCAACAAGATGCCCAGGCCAATGGATACGTACATCTGCATTCCGGCCAGCAATAGTCCCTTGCCGAAGAAGCCGATGAGTATGCCCAACAGAGCATAGGTAGTGATCCGTCCTAAATGATAAAGCAGCAAGCGACCAGTCGCTACCCAGCGGTAGCTACCTTGATGGGGTAGGGCCATAGCAATGGGCCCACACATACCTACACAGTGCAAACTCCCCACTAAACCAATCATAAATGCTGACCAAATTAACATACTGCGCTTCAATTATAATTTAACAACTTCTTCCTTGTAGTATTCAGTGCCGTTAGCCGACCAGTCTACCTTTACCCGCCACATGCCCTGGCGTAAGTCTTCCGTAGAGACTAGCTGGATACCCCGGTCGTCGGTGCGAACAGGTACCGTGAAGTCATTACCACTGGCCGACGGGCAGAAGAATTGCACCTTACCACTTAGCTTACCCAACTCATTGGGAAACTGTAGTTTGACCAATTTGCGGTCATCATCTTCCATGATCAGCAGGTCCTGCTGAAGCTGACGGGTGTTGACCAACTTATCGTAATGCTGCTGATAATTCAGGTCATCTTTATAATATTGGTTCGAAACTAGTGCGTGGTCGTATTGAGTGGATTTCCATACCTGAAAAACCAGTGCACCTACAAAGACTAAATAAAAGGCAGCAATGCCGTAACCCCAGTTCCATTTCATAATTGTTCGATTTTATAGAGACAGAGGTGCATCGTGCACCTCCGGATCAGGTTATTGAATTGGACCGAAAAAGTTGGTTTTTATTCGTTCAATTTTTTCGTCGTCCGAATAGACATCAACCATTACCCGGGTTTTATCGCCAGATAAGTCGGCTTTATCAAGCACAATGAACAAGGCACCTTCTGTTTGCGCCCCCGGCTTCGTCACCGGCGTCTTGCCAACCAATTCGATGGTTCCATCCAGGTTAACTAATCTAAACTCAATCGGGAAGGAATCCTTGGTCTTATTCGTAATCTGATAGTTGTACAGATTCTTTATTTTAGCGGGCTGCTCCGGTACGGGATAATATAAGGTACCTGCGGTTCGGAAAAGATCAGCCTCTACATCCGTACGTGAATTCAGCAACAATACATTGACAGCCAAAAGAATGGTGAGTACTACAGAATAAGCAGCTACCCGTGGCGTAAGTAATTTTTTACGTCCTTCGCGGATACCATTGTAGCTATCGTAGCGAATCAGTCCCCGTTCGCGTCCGATTTTGTCCATTACTTCATCGCAGGCATCCATACAAGCCGTGCAGTTGATGCATTCGAGCTGAGTACCGTCACGGATATCAATACCCGTTGGACATACCTGTACGCATAATGAACAATCAATACAATCACCAAGGCTTTTCTTTATTTGCTCTGTAGGATTGTCGCCGGCGGGCATGGCCTCAGCTTTTACAGTTTCCATATTCGCAGCTCCGCTGCGTACACTTTTGGCAATATTCTGTACAGGATTAGCACTGACTTGTGTCTTTTTGCGCTTCTTCATTTTACCCCGGGGCTCACCACGCTCAAAATCGTAGTGCACCACAATAGAATTATTATCCAGCAGCACGCCCTGCATCCGGCCATAAGGGCAAACGGCTATACAAACCTGCTCTCGCATCCAGGAAAAAATAAAGTAGAATACACCAGAAAAAATGATCATAGCCACGAAGCCCTGCCAGTGCTGGGAGAGTGGTTCGGTAGCAATACGCATCACTTCATCTACGCCGATAATATAGGATAGAAAGACATTAGCAATCAAGACAGACAAGGCAAAAAAGATCGCCTGTTTCCCTACTTTCTTAATGATTTTACTGCTCGTCCAGGGAGCTTTGTTCAGCCGCCTTTGCGCATTGGCATCCCCTTCGATTGCATACTCTATTTTACGAAAAACCATTTCCATGAAAATGGTTTGTGGGCATACCCATCCACAGAAGAGCCGTCCCCAAACTACAGTAAACAATATGACGAACACCATCAGGGTGAGCATTGCCAGTACAAAAAGGTGGAAATCCTGCGGCATAAAGGTAATACCAAACAGAATGAACTTGCGTTCCAGCACGTTGAAAAGCATGAAAGGCTCTCCCCCCACCTTAATAAAAGGCGTGATAAACAGAATGGCCAGCAAGATGTAGCTGACAATCGAGCGGGCATTATAATAGCGACCGGAAGGCTTTTTGGGATAGATCCATACGCGTTTTCCCCGATCGTCGATGGTGGCGACTTTATCGCGGAATTCTTCCGTGTCTTTAATAGGTTGTTGCGTATTCATTGTATTGTCAGTTAATGTGTCAGGGGCTAATAATTCAGGTGGTGCTTTTCATTCGTGGAAATCAGTATTCCGGCCGCTATTCGTGTCAG
>Ga0102940_1000040_pt1 | contig 80256 bp, 68 predicted proteins | sample SalPonR2_C_D1_MG_FD_78215 | JGI IMG/M metagenome (GOLD analysis project Ga0102940, IMG submission 78215) | Salt pond soil microbial communities from South San Francisco under conditions of wetland restoration - Salt Pond MetaG R2_C_D1_MG | ecosystem: Environmental > Aquatic > Marine > Intertidal... | reverse complement strand
TTTGGGGCGATTTCTTCGTTGCAAAAAGCCTTGGATAGCTAGGCTATCCGCGATTTTTGCGCCTCGAACTAGCCCAAAAAAGCCAGCACCTTATTACAAACTCAATATGGGCAACCTACTTATGATCTACCCTAAAATTAAATTCCTTTTAGTTGGCCAGTTTGATTAAGCGCTTGGTAAACACTTCTCCTTTTTCGTTTACCAACTGTATCAGTAACAATCCCGCCGGGTAGTCTGCCACGTTGATTTGATGAGGCACATCCGCCATCAGGTTCACTTCATTCTGCTGGTAAATTCGACCAAACTCATCCCTTACCAAAATCTGGTGAATACCAGACTTATTCAGACTTACCGTTGCGTAATTCACCGTCGGATTCGGCATAATACGTACTTCCGGTTTGGCTTTGGACTCCATACGAACCTGCTGTGGCTGGCTCCTACCCGCTTCCGCTTCGTCAATCAAACCGTATACCACGTATTTATTCTCTCCCGGAAGCGGAGCGGTATCCTGGTATTGATAGCTCGTACTACCCGCTTTCGCCAGCACTTTTGCTATCACCTGCGTGTCTTTGGCATCCTCGCGGACAACTACGTATTCCTGATAAGTAACCTTAGCATCTACCTTCCATTGTACCATAACCGCTCGGTTGTCTTTTACGATCAGGCGGACTACAATCGGGCCAACATTCTGCATACAAGGATTCGTAATGGTTTGGCTGCGTCGGACCAATCCAAAGCAAGACTCCCCGTTTTCGTCAAAGCGTTCCCAGATCGTAGTAAGCGTAAAATCACCGATACCAACAAGACTGAAAGTGACGGGCGTCAAACCATTGGAGCTGGCACTGGCAATTACATTTCCGGCAGCATCCGTGATTCGCCAATCGATCTGGTCACAATCGGTGGCAGCCGCCGGAGTAAAGGTAACCATAGGTCCATTGTCGCTATCACAATCAAAACTTACCGTATAGCCCTGCTGTATTACATTTAGAAATTCATCTTCTGCGCCACAGCAGTCCTCCGGTGGACAATCAATACCCAGGTCAAACCTCTGGCGAGCGGTAAAACAAGGCCTTCCATTCGCATCGTAGCGCGTCGCTATGAATTCAACAATGTAACCGCCGTTACCTAATAATGGCAGGCTAATCAACTGATCTCCCGTACCGGAACCCGTCAACAATAGCTGCTGACTGGCCACATCGTAGATATTGAAGGTTACAGTATCGCATTCGCTCAGTCGGGTCGCAAAACTGATCAGCCCCTGTTCGCAGTCCACTTTCACCTGATAGCCCTCATTAAATAGCTTTCTCCATTCCTCTTCATCTCCACACTCACACCCCTCACAATCGGGGATCGTCAGGCTAAGTCCTCCCATGTGACAACACCAGTCATCCGATCCAAAGAGTACAAGTTTAAATGGAATCTGTGTGCCGGCTACCAGTCCCGAACTTCCACCGGAGATCGTCACAGAGCCACTATAACTGTTACCGGCTGGAATGGCCTGATTCACCATAGAAGGTGTAAACATCACCGTAGAATCGTGTACCTCAAAATAGAAGTACTGTACATTTTGTCCCGAAGTATTGTGGATCGTATAGTTAAAGGTAACCGTACCGTCTTCATTGCAGACTGCTTCACCTATATCCACGAAAGCACAAGGATTACAATTGAACTGAAGGGTATCGGAGCAAACAATCTTATCCCCCCGCATCCAGTGTACCACGACTTCCTGAGGCAATTGATTGATACTATTGATACTGTCCAGGCAAAACTGCATATCACTCAGCGTTCCCGTGGGAATGAAGCCACCCCCGGCAGGTCGCCAATTGATGAACTGCCCATTCGCAGAAAGCGTACCGTTCCAGGTGTTTCCGCCGTTGTGACTGCCGAATACAACCCCAGGGGTAATCACCTCGGTCATGACACTGGTGAAGTAATCCGGACAAAAATCGTTCGTCAGGGCTAATTCATAACAACAATCAGTACTGCCATCTTCACTGGAACTAATGGCTCGGACGCTCACCTGACTACAGGGGTCTGGTGGCAGGATAGTAATACAATGTTCATAGGAACAACAAACCTCGCCTTCTGAAATATACTTTACCGTAAAGCAAACCTCCGTGGGCTCCGTCACTGGATTCAATAAGTTGATATTGGTGGTCACGGGGCCATAACTACCGCCGTCGGGAATAGGATTGAAAAACAAATTAAAAGTAGCGGGAGTAATGGTAGTGCCTACCGGCGTAATATCAGTGATGAGTACCGAGGTGACCGGTAATCCGGAATTATTGACCAACTCAAAAGTGTAAGGAATACCCTGCGTGGGATCGCAGGAATAGCCCACCGTGTCCCGCACAATTTCGCCACAAAGGCTGGGACAATCAAAAAGGTAATCATTATTCACTCCGGGCAGATACCCCGAGGAAGTATTTCCAATAATTTGGGGGGTAAGACTAAAGGCACCCAGGGACGGGTAACCCGTCACTTTGTAATCAAACCCGGCCAGAGTTCCGGTAAGCCCAATGGTATCAGCAGCGGTCAGATTAAAGCAATAATTACTACCCGAGCTTAAAGTGGGGCTGTTTAATGTATTAACCACCACCCCATTCTGAATAATTTCCAGAACCAGGTCCAGGTTAGGGGTATTTCCGTTGGGCAAGGTGTAATCAATACAAATCTGGCCGGGAATACCACAGGTATCCGACCGCTCCTGATTAATGCGAATGGACCCTTCATCTCCGGGTGCCCCTTCACAACTAATACAAAGATTATCAAGATAGGTATAACTCCAGTGTCCGCCCGCCCAACAGTCTCTATTGACAAACTCAACGATGATGGTATCTCCCATCAAAGAAGAGAGATCTGCGGTAACGCAGGTCCAGTCTTTCCATCTACGATTTGCATTGGGATCATTAGGGATTAATAAAGGGTTATCAGAACTGATGCGATTTGAGCTATTGCCCAAATTAACCAAACTGTTATAATTGGTATTATTATCCGCTGCATCAAGGATATTCACTTCAAAAAAAGGAAGCGCTGCTCCGTGTCCGGCGGGATTATCCGTTACCAAGGCATAACTAAAGGATAGTACAGAAGTAGCGGGGGTTACCACAATCTTTTTAGCAACGGATTCAAGCCCCCATCTTGGGTTAGCATTTCCTAGACGAAGAGAGTTATTATTACTTGATGGAAATGACCAGACCTGGTTCAGGGCCGCAAAATACGGATCCGAGCCGGGTGAAATGACTTGATGGTGTACCTGATCGCTATGCGGCCCTCCCGAGTTGAATGACCCCGTATTGAGTCTATTCGTTCCCGAAACAGATCCCGTTTCTCCTTCCCAATAAAAGCTCCAGTCGGCAATATTAATATCTCCGCTTTCGAAGGTTCCATTGGCGCATAAATCCTGAAGATCTGAAGTGCTCTTTAGTGTAGTGTAAAATTTTTGTCGACTACGGTAAGAAGTAATTCGGTTATCAAGGTATTCACCAAAGGATTGCTGTAGCTCATTTTGTTTTACCTCCTGAGATATACTATTGTATTCCGCTCTTACCTTTTCGACAAAATCCGGTGGTAAATCCTGTGCAGATACGGGTACTGCAATGGTAGCAAAGGTAAAGAGCAAGAAAAAAGTAAAGAGTAAAGGAAAGGTCTTCATAATCTTGAATTTAGGTTTGAAAAATAAATTACCAATCACGAATAGGGTGTCTTATCAGAGGAGTCGTAAAGAGATGAGGCTAGAGATTAAGATATAATCAATGCAGAATAACTTTTTTAAAAGTATTCCTCAGATTATCTTTTTACCAATCGGAATGACTGCGCTACGAAGTGGTAGAGGCACCCCAATCAATCGAAGCATATATCTAAAAAGAAAAAAGTTGAAGTGCCTTTTGCTGGGATAGTCCCGAGTGGATGTCAATCAGGATAGATCGTCAAACATTCCAATCACGCCGGGGAGTCAGCGAGCGGGGTTAATAGTCTGACTTCACAAATTTGTGATACACTGCATATAAAATAAGCATAAAAACCAGAATAAACAAGAGGTGAAGCCATGGCACCCTTAACCCTTGATGATCAAGGGTTAAGGGTGTGAAATCACCAAAATGCACAAAAGCTGCCCAATAATAGGGATGTAAATATCGGCTTTGTTCTTGTCTGGATAAGTAAGTCAGTTTGGCCTTGCGTAGGGCTGTATGCTTAGGCTGCCCTCCGGCTAAATACTGGTAGTAGTATTTCATGATCTCCGCAGTGCTTTTATCGGAAACCGACCAGTAACTTAAAGTCAGACTAGGTGCGCCGGAAATCGCAAAGCCCCGGGCCAGACTCATGACACCTTCGCCACGTCGAAATGTACCGACGCCCGTCTCGCAAGCACTGAGTACTACCATGTCCGCCACCAAGGGTAAATTATACAATTCGTGTACGTACAGATGATCATCCGAAAAAAAGATACGACTACGGGCACCCTCCGTATCATCGACACAAGCGTGGGTCGCCAGGTGCAATATCTTGGCGTTTCCGGCTTGCGCCATAAAGTAAGCTTTGGTCGCTGCCATCCCATTTTTAACCTTACCATTCAATATCTGACTCAGCGCCTCTACTTCCCGGTCGTTTTCTGACAAAGGCCCCAAAGAACCGCGTGTACAAGTCCGGCTTTCTGTGGTCAAACCAACTTCGTCAAAAGAAGGTGCCAATCCCAAAAAAGATAAACTGCCCTGTGATGCTTCTTGTTTTACCTGCTGCTGCCAGGTGCTGGCCGAAAAAGCATAGCTCACTTCAAAAGTGCGAAGCAGGTAGGGTGCGTCTGCCGTGCTGAAAGACCGCTCCAAAGATTTTTCCGAAAGGAGTACTTCAAAAGGCAACGCGGACAGGGCACCGTCCGGAATGATGATTAGCTCCGTGGGAAGAGACGCTACCTGAGAAAATAAAGGCTGCAAAAGCCGAGTATATAGATCGTGACTCTGCGCCGAAAATTCAGACCAAATACCATCCGGCTGATTAAGAAGACTCCGAAAGTGATTGACCTGCTCCGACAAATTGGTACTGGCAAAAGTATGGATATACGTTTTCCCCTGCGTAAGGAATAGAGCATAAACCTTTTGGTCCCCTACGAAATAATGCAGCAAGCCCTGAGCATCACTCAGTAAGTTCTCGGAAGAGCCCGCTGTGGTGACGAGTTCTGAGAACGGCATACTGGCATACTGATCACTCAATGCACTTTTTAGAACCCGCTGCGCCTCTAAATAGTCGATTTTAGCATCTAGCATGGCAATCCGACGCTCTTCTTTACGATCTTCATTTTCCAGGAGTTGACGTTGCCTTTCGGCAAAAACTACCCGTCGCTCATTAATTTTTGTTTCCAGTTGATCTCTCCCCGGAAAATCTACGGCGCGTTGTTGTTCCAGCAGCGACTCCATCAGGACAAGTGCTTTACCACGCTCCATAAGCTGAAAAATCTGCTCTTCCTGCCCCGAAAAATGGTCTAATTCTAATGCAATGTACAAAGCTTCCAGGTAGTGTTCCAGTAGTGGATAGAGCTTTTCCTGCCATATCAACTTACTACCCTGTCCGATTAAATCACCCCGCTTGTCGTACATAAATTCAGTGGCCCGTTCGAAGGCAGCTAAAGCAATCAGTAATCTTTCAGGATCCCGATCACGCCGAAACCAGGCCAAAAACAACTGTCCCTTGAAATCCAGGTCTTTAATCAGGTCGGCGTAGTTGGTCGTCAATACCGCAGTGCTCACATCCGGATTTTCTGAAAAGGTATCACTTACAAAAGCAGAATCCGCCGCCTGCAAAGCCTTTTGATAATATTCCGCTGCCTGCTGAAAATCCCCCATTTCCTGGTAGACTTCTCCCAGGTTGTGATAGGTATAATTGACGTCTTTGGAAAGTTTACCTTTACTTTTTAATCTCAACTGGAGTACTTGCTGATAACGTTCAAGTGCCGAAGTATACTCCTTAAAGTGTCGGTGTATCACGCCAAAATATTCGTAGATGATGTCTAATTCCGAGGTATTTTGCGCTTTTTGTTTTTGGATAAGGACGGATTGTAGTAATTCATTTGCTTCTTTATATTGTACTAGATCAATTAGAATCTCCGCCTGATTGATAAGCACCGAGGAGTAATTAGCCGCATCCGTATGCTGACCAAGTTCGAAAATCCGGGCCGCCCTTTGATAATACTGAAGTGCTTCGGTTTTAGGTCGTTTTTCAACCGCCGCGGCAGATCGATAAAGGTTGGCCAGGCTTAAGGCCTGTGGGGCCATACTTTGCCGACCGTAAATCAAGGCCAAATCAAAGTATAGAGCAGACAATTCATACTCTTCCAGAAAGCTGTAGGTCTGCCCCAAACGACGATAACAATTCGACACCATTTCGTTTTGATCAATGGCCTGGTAAAAGGAAAGGCTCTGGCGGTAAGCTTCTAAAGCCAACTCCTCACTATCATTATAATAATGGGTTAAGCCCAGTATGTACCAACTATGGGCAGTCTCAGGATGCGCTTCGGGAAATACCTCTTGTCGGAGCTTTAATCCTTTATTCAGTAATTCCAGCGCCTGTCCGTAGTCATCATCCAGGTAAGCGTCAATTCCATATCGATGGTACAGGAAGGCTGGGATAGGGTGCGACTCTCCAAATTTTTTTTCCGCTATATCTAGCAGTTCCTGACGAACTTTTCTTAAATCTGCTTCCGCAAATTCTGCCCAGAAAGCCTCCAGGCGCCGACTGGCAAGCGTCCTAAAATCATCGGTGCCATGTTGGCCCGCCAGGGAGTCCAGCATATTAATGGCGATTCGCTTCTGACCGGTCGTTAGAATCTGGGCCGTCAGCGGTCCAATGCCCTGCCAGAGCAGGAACAAGCAGACAAGCACCATTTTTAGAGGGCTGTGTCTACCTTCCACCTTGTTTAATAATTTTTCCCGCATATATGTATTTTGCACTCCTTACCTGATAATAGTAAATCCCATCCGGTCGATTTTTTAGTGAATAGGGCAAACGATGTAGCCCCTCCCCCCTTTTGAGTTTCATTTGGTCTATCAGTCGGCCCTGAGCATCAAAAATAGTGATCCGTAAGTCCTGACTTTCTTGCAAATCAAACGCAAAAGACAGCTCTCCGGTATTCGGATTAGGCATTACCTTCACCTCCAGCCATTCCCTTGCTCGATTTCTTTCTTTCGTATTCGTTACAATAGGGATACAAGCTTGCATCGTATAGGTGCAGGTTTCGGCAGGCAATTCTTCCAGTATCCGGTCCAGTACCGGCTTCCAGAATAAGCCATTGGGGTCATCCAGAGGCAATTGGGAACCTACCTGGGTAGTCAGATTTTGTAAAGCAGAAAGGGCCGTTGCACTGGAAACACCCGGTTTTTGCTCGTAAATATAAGCTAATATACCACTTATGTAGCCAGCGGAGATGGAAGTCCCCTTCACATTGGCATAAGGGCTGGTATCATACAGGGCTGCTCCGCTGGTTGCCAAATCAACGTTGGGTCCGAAATTGGAATACGGCGCCAGTGACAATCCAAAATCAATCGGATTAATAGAATTAATGGTCAATACTGTACTGAGACTATCCCGTAAATTTGAAAAATAGTGCGGCACAATCGAAATATCCAGACTATCATTACCCGCTGAGGTGACGACGGTCGGAACACAATTACCCGGGGCTACCGTATTTAATGCTGCCGCCAAAATATCTTGATAGCCACCGTAACCCCCCATACTGTAATTAATGATCTGTGCGCCGTGCCTTACGGCAAAAATAGTGGCGCAGGTGACATTAAATACAGTAATGGTCTCCTTGCGGTCCATTACCTTCAAAGGCATAATTTGAATCTTAGGTGCTAGCGATCCTCCCAAGGATTCAGCAGCATAAATAATAGCCCGCCCAACAAAATCACCGTGAGGATTTACCGGGCTGGGGTCACTATCCTGATCACCAAAGTCGTAACCTATCTTTGCTCCCGTAATACATACTTTACAGCTATCCGTAGACATGGGTTCCGGCTCTGGATTTTGCCAAAGGTACCCCTGAACGTCCGGATGGGTAAAGTCAAAACCCGTATCAATCAGCGCAATGATCACCGAATCCCCATTTGTAGTAGCTACTTCCGATACCGCAGGCATATACCTGCTTCTACCAGGCTCTTCCCGATTGGGAAGATCACCTTTCCTGGCTATAGTTTCTTCTTCCATAACGGTATTCCAGCCCACCGTCTCTACTCCGGCATTGTCTTCCGATCCGGCTTTCTTTTTCTTTTCTTCCGGATCAATAATCGGATTACCATTTGCATCGTACAGGGTGTCTGGTAACATAATTAAATCGATTAAGCACATACAACTGTCTAGACGACTAGCCTGCAGCGACTTAATGTAACTCGACTTCTCCGCTTCGGTGGTATTGTTTCGGTATTTAACGACCAACTGATTCGGTATGTACCAGGCGCCGGTAGGATCCTGCACATAAGTCCCTACTTTTACCGGAAGGACATAACAGACCTCAGAGTCCATCGGCTGAATCTGACAGTAATAAATTCCCGTAGTCTTAGGGTTTAATGCGGGTATGGTATAACATTCTGTATTTCCATTCGGAATAATCAATTGGCCCTCCGGGTTATACCATTGATAGCTGTATGGGCCACCCAGGGGCAGGCGTTCCGAATCGATACAAATGCTTAGCGCACTATCCGGATAGTAATAATAATCATCAAGGGCCAATGTATCCTGTCGCTGACAGGCAAAAATGGATACGGGCGCCGCATTCGACAATTGGGCAGTCGTACCAGCCGAAAAAACTTCTACTTGACCGGCTATAGAAAACCCCGAAGCAATCGCGTCGTTTTCGAGTTTTGCCCGCAGGGCGTAAGTTCCCGGGGCCAAGCCCAACCGTGCCCGGAAACGAGCAGGCGCTGGCGGCGGATTCTGGTAGGAAAAGGGCTCGCTTACGGCTAATACCCTACTCGCCTGCAGGTCAACTAATTCAAGTTGTAGACGATCATCTCCTTTAAAACTTACATCCAGCTGAATTTCGGCATCCGCATTCAGACAAAAATAACGCTCAAAGATAAAGGGATCATCGGGTCCATTTTGACAGGACAGACGTCCCCCGAGACCGGCATCCACAGGAGATATAGCCCGGACGCCTTCCTGATTTACCCAGGAGATGTCGTTCGCATTATTAAAATTGACCAGGTAGGCCCGGCTGGATAAGGAAGCGCTTTCTGCATCGGTGCAATTAGATAGAGCAGGCCGATTACTTAGTGTCCAATAAGGATCGACCACTCCGGAACCAGGTTCCAGAAGCGTACCCGCCTGGCTAAGGCCCGTCCCCAGGTTGATAGATGATCGTAGTTGGTCACTACAACGAATTTCCATGGATTGGCCAAAAAGGTTAATGGGTATAATAACCAGAGCAAGTATCAGGTATTTTAGAAAAATCCTCATGAAGTAGATGTTTTGTTTGTTAGTAGATGGAAAGAATTCCCATCATATAATCGCCTTCGGTCCGAGCTTCGATAAAAACGGATATATTTCCGAGTAAATAAGTACAGCGCTCGATAGAATTGTAAAATATTCCTTTATTTTAGGAAAAAAACAGCAGAAGCCCGTTATAAACGCTAAGAATAATTCACATACTAATGACAGCAAGCAAAAGCAACCAGGATGACAAGATTATCCAGTTCTTTCGAAGCGGCCAGCCCCGAAAGAGGGAGCAGGCCTTTCAGATGCTATACCAACCCCTGTACCGCAAAGCAGTAGGTTTCCTGATCAATCAGGGTGCCTCGGAAGAGCAAGCAAAAACGGCCTACCATATTGCTTTGATGCGGCTGGAGCAGAAAGTAAGCCAGGCTGACTTTGAATTAAGTAGTAAGCTATCTTCCTTTTTGATGGGTATTTTACGCCTGGTATGGCTGGAAGAACGAAAAAAAGTATTTCAATACAGCGATATTGAGCAAACGCCTGCCGGTCATTTTGCTATGGAGGAAGCGCCTATGGAGGAGAATGAAACCGAGCGCCTACACCGACTATTGCAGCAATGTCTGGAACAGTTGGGCCTGGAGTGCAAACGCATTCTATTCTATAAATACTGGCTCAACTTAAACATGAAGCAAATTGCAGAACGCATGGGGTTTTCCGGAGAGAATGCGCATTACTCCGCCGCTAATAAAAAAAATCGTTGTATGAAGAAGCTAGTTGCTGAGTGCCAGGAATCTTAACCTTTTATTAATTCCCATTAATATGGAAAACTTCGACCAAAATTTTGAATTAATCCAGGAATATATCGACGGTAATCTACCCGCCGAACAGCGCACTCAAGTGGAGGAACGACTAGAAAAAGATCCTGATTTTGCCCGCCTCTACCAGCGCAGTAAAATGACCATCCAGGTCATCAAGCAGGAGGCTGAACAATCCACCATGGCTTTTTTAGATGGTTTACACGAAAAAGAAATAGGACAGGCATCCCAGGAAAAAGGTGCTGCTAAGGTTCGGCAAATGCCGCTACGACGGATTCTCTCCATTGCGGCCGTCCTGGCACTGCTGATCACCGCAGGTATTTGGCTTTTTCTTCCTCAAAACGAAAGCCTGACCGCCTTTGAAAATTATTACGAAAGGCCTGCTTTTGATATGCAGCGCGGAGCGGAGGGCGACCCCCTGCTCAGCGAAATTGCGCGTGTCTATAATGCCGAAGACTATATGGCTACCCTGGAAAAAATAAATACCTACGAAAATATAGAAGATACCGAAATCGCACTGAAACGCTATAAAGCCATCGCTCTTATAGAAACCAATCGGATAAAAGAAGCCCAGGATTTACTGGAAAGTCTAAAGGGAGACGGGGAACAGCCGGACGAGATTTACTGGCTAAGTGCAATGGCCAACTTAAAAGCGGATAATCAGACGGCGGCTATTGATGATTTAAAAGCTTTGCTGAGTGGTGATTTTCCGGTGACGGAGGCCCGGAAAAGGAAAGTGAATGAACTACTGACATTGCTACAATAATCCTTTAATCACGGAGCAACTTTTGTTTTTGGGTATTGAACTCCTCTTCGGTCAATAGGCCTTTCTCTTTTAATTCTCCAAGCGCCATGATCTGATCCAGCAAATCATTCGTTGGAAAGGGCTCCTCACCGCTCACCGCTCTATTTTCCTCTTTACCGGGTGTACTGGCTAACAAATCTACTTGTGGAGCCGGCAGGCCAGTGATCACCTTGTAATTATTTTTGACGAAAGTCTCAAAATCGGGGTGGGTACGCAAAAAAGCCAGTGCCTTATGGTTGTGAATTTTTTCGTAGGCATCAAATCCAAACTCCACGGCTTTTTCAATGTGAAAAAAGGCATCCTTGGGTAATTCCAGCATGGCGTAGGTACAGGCCAGGTTGAAGTGCGTGCTGGGCGACTCGTAATTGTTCTTTAAAGACTTTTGAAAACTTTCAATTGCGCCGAGGTAATCCATATCTCTGAATTTTTCGATCCCCATGCGCTTATGCGAATCTTTAAAAGCCTTCTTCACTTTGCGTTCAAAACGCTGTCTTCGTACCGATTGTCCGGCCCGGTAACCTTCCCGTTCGAAGCGTTGACCGGAGACCGGCGTAGTAGCGATGTTCTTATTATATCGCTGGTCAAAGTCTTCTTTTGGCATCACAAAAAAGAGAATGGAATCGATAAAAGCAATGGCCAATGGGGCCAGAATTACGGGAATATCACCATCCGTGGCACCGGTAATAGCAACTCCCATGAAAGTCGCGACAAAATACAGGATACCAAGTCCTCGCTGGCCTAAGTAGAAGCGATGAACACCCAGCATACCCGTAAATAAAGCTAATACCCCTGCCGTATTTTTATTTTTCATAGCTACCCATTTCGTAATTACCGGTACTGGCCTATGTCCAAAAGACCTGATCGCAGTTGATCAATCGAGGCTACATGTTAGCTAAAAAACCGGAAAGCGTCCAAATTTTTCTAGCAGCAGCCCCATTCATTAGATGAGATGCGAAAATTAACCGAATTGTTGCCTACTGGCCAAAATTATTCCGGTCGCTCTGTCCTCAATTCCTGATGGAGTTCTTCCAGGCGTTGTGAAATCGCTACCTGTTCTTCGGTAAGCGCCGCAATTTGCTGTTCTTCTTTCTGCAGCATTTCATCAAAACGATGGAAATTACCGTCGATCTTATTTTTCAAACGTTTGATATAGGTTTTTAATATCTCGGTGACGTCGGTATTTAATTTTTCCCGGCCCTTAGCAATTTCCTGCTGGAACCCCCGAATGACTTTTTTACGTTTACCGCTGGTTCCCAGACCTGCAAAAATTAATCCGATGGCCGTAAGAATGCCGCCGGTAATATCAAACATTCCACCCTGAACGACCGCCGCCAAGATAATCCCGACTACCGCGATACCACTACCGGTAGCAATATTAGCTCCCAGAGGGCCGTGATTGGGAAATAACTCCTTATCCGTAAAGTTCTCCGACTTTTTAATAAAGTCCTCAAAGGTTTCCCGCAAATCCCGAAAAATACTAGAGCGCTTTTCGGCTATATCGCTGAATATCTCATCATCTTTGGAAAGAATATTTTTGCTGTTACGAATCTTCAAATCGATCATTCGCGCCATTTGTTGCACACTATCCGCTAGATCATCGATGCCACCACTTAGCTTTATTTTCAGTTCGGTATTTAACTCTTCCTCCAGGTCTTTAGCCAACCCTTCCAGCCATTCCTGGGCCGAGGCTTTTTTACTAAACACAGAGGAAACCGAACGTTTCAGAAGTCCCCAGAAACTCAGCCCTTCTTTTAGTTCTTTTTCTTTCTTTTGGGTGATGCGGTCGTAGCCAGCCAGTATATTTTCTACCAGGAAATTTACCTGCTTCACGGATTGTTGCTCCTGATGGTCCAGGGTTTCAGTAATATCCGTACGAAACTCCTGATCGGCTTTATACTGTTTACGCCGGGTGTCCAGCCCTTCACTAATGGATTCGTTGATGCGCTGGGCCGTAGTCAGGCTATTTTCCAGTTTCATATACGGAGCCTGCCCTCCGGTGATGTTTTCCTTAATGAATTGTCGTACTTCCTGAAAACCACTATTGGCTTTGTCGCCCTCCTGCTCTTGTTTGGCAGAAACGGCAAAGACAACGGGGTCTTTCAGGGATTTTTTATTGGCCTGCTCTTTTACTCCCTTCAGGTTAGTCTGCAGGTCTGCTTCGGGCAATAAATCCTTTTGTTGTAAAATGAAGATGACTTTCTTGCGCCACTCTTCGCTGATGTAGTCAAAGAAGTCCCAGGCCGACTGTCGGTAGGGGTTTTTAGCTTCGAATACGAAAACGATTAGGTCGGAGGCCGGAATAAAGCGTTCCGTGATGGCCTGATGGTTTTCGACGATGGTATTCGTTCCCGGTGTATCGACGATGGCAATTTCTTTCAGGATGTCAACCGGGACGTGTATTTTCTTCAGAAACTCATTGATTTCTATGACTTCATCCTTTTCTCCATAGAGGATTTGCTGAATGGTATCGGTCATGGGATGCGCCGCTACGGCGGTGACTTCCCGTTGGGTATCCAGTAAGGCATTAACAAAACTACTTTTACCCGATTTCACCTCCCCTACGATTACGAACATAAAAGGATCGTGAATACGGGAACGCAGATCACTTACGGTACTGGCAATTTCTTCGTGATCGATTCGGATCGCCAGTTCATGCAGGTCTTTCACCGCTTCATCAACGTGGGCTCTTAGGGCCTGCAGTGTGCTATTGAGTAATTTTTCTTTTGACATTTGCTTTGTTTAATGCCTGGAAATCCGGATGCTCATTTACTTAAATGAAGTATCCCCTCCGGTCCCGTGCAAAATAGTAAATCTAGGCTACTCAGATTGGGAATAAACCCATGTTTTTCCTGAAAGACTTGTGTATAATGTATTTTATCGGCGTATGCTTGAAAAATCGTCGGTGATTTTTTTGGCAAAAGCCGACCACGTAGATCCATTATTTCCTCCGGATATTGCTTTTTATAACTGCCGGTCAATTCCCAATTGACCTCTAAAGTCCAAACCGAAGTAAAGAATTCTAAAATAGCATAATTCCAGTCGAACAACCAGTTTTCGCGTCGTTGATAAAATACTTGCAGTTCGGGGGCGTAAAACTCGAAAAAAGGCGCTTTGCTGTAAGCAGCCGTAATCGCTCCCCAGTGCTGTTTTTGCCAGTCCTGATCGTACGATATTTGAACCTCACGGATGGGCATTTGTTCATTTTTCCCCTTCGCCAGGGGAATGGTGAGCCGCTCTTTACCGTTCGCCGCGGCAATATAAGCACGGTTTCTAAAGCTTCGCTTTTGGTAATTTTCCTGGCTTTCCAGTAGACAGGTTTTACTTTTTAGCGCCAGCGAAAGGAAGGGAATACTTGGGAGGTAATGCAGGTCGATAACCATGAAAGAAAGATTTGCTGCAAAAATAAGAAAATAATTACCTGAAATGCATATGAACTTTTAATCGTTCCGAATCCTTACCTTTGTATCTTATTAATCATCCCAGCATCTATGAAATGGACGCTCGATAAGCAATTGTTCACGGGCTTAGCTATCATTGTTTTCTTATTTAATTGTACCCTGATCACTGACCTGGCCTGGCTCTGGCAAGGTAGTGAGACGCGTCTGGCCAATGAGGTCGAACTTCAGCAGTATTCCAGCCCTATCAGTTGGATACTGGGACAGTTTAGCGCCGGCGACCCGCTCAACCTGGTTGGACTGCGGCTTCCCGGACTCCTGGTTGGTTTATTGGGTATGTTAAGTATGCTTCTCATCTTGCGAAAGATACTGGGTAATAGCCTTACCCTACTTTTTTTCCTGGTCTTGATGAATAATTACTTCTTAATGGGGCTCCTGAAAGTCGCAACCGCTGACATTTGGTCATTTGCTTTACAGTCGATTGGGGTTCTGAGTATCATTCGGTTTCTTAAGACGCCTACGATTTTCTGGCGGATCATTAGCTACCTGGCCATTGGATTAGCTGTATGGATCCAGCCGATTACGGCTACCTTGCTTTTCCTTTTACTTCCCGCCTTGTACTATATTACGACCAAAAAGGGTAAGCAGTTATTTTCTTTAAACCCCTGGGCGGTGGTGATCGCGGTCCTGGCCATTCTTTATTTTTCCGGCCAGCTTAGGTGGTTGAGTACGGATCATTACCTGGGTTGGGGTCAAAGCCAAATTGGTCTATTCCTTTTTGTCATTTTTGTAGGGGCACTTCCCTTACTGGGCTTTTTACTGGCTGGTCTGGTAGCTTCCGCTAAAAATATACGTCAATCAGAAGAATTCAGTTTACTCTTCCTCTCCTGGTTTGGAGTAGCCCTACTGACGCAATCGCCCAGCATTGTGGTAGTTATGAGTATTTTTATTGCCCGGCACATCCAGGATTTTTTCCATAAGAATTATCCTTACGGAAAGTATATTCAACTCTACAGTACCTTACATTTAATTGCTTTCTTTTTCGTAGCGGCATTTCTAATGTTGGGCGGGTTTTTTATTTTCCGGGGTACCGGCTTTCGATCTGGTCTGGCCTTCAGTTTTGTGTATTGGGTACTGAGCTTTGTCCTGGTGATTGGCATCTATGGCCGCAATCGTCGATTCGTCTACGCTGGTGCTTTCCTAACGATCCTACTTACCACTACTCTTTTTTGCCTACAGGTATTTCCCCTTCTCGAAAATCAAAGGATGCACCGTCGTGTCCTGGGAGCTATAGAAGAAAGAAAAATCGACCCCGATTGGATCATTTATCAAGAGAAGGAGGTGAGCAAGGAAGCTGACAATGTCTTGTTTTACCTGCAATATCAGGCTCCGGGTACCGTACAGGAGGAAGCAGAAGCCAACCAGGTCGGTCTCAAGGTCATACCTAAGGCCACTGCCGATTCTACGGATGTGGTCGGCTGGCGAGATAATTTTGTTAAGCGGATATTTGAATTGAAAAAAGAAATTTAACGGTGCAAAGCAGGAGCTGCACGGGCACAATCAGGTCAGTTGGTCGGGTCGAAGCTCCTACTTCGACCCGGGCTTCTAAAGGGCAAAAGAGATATACATCAGTAGAATAATCACCACCACGGCCACCGCAATGATGGTAAAGATTCTTTTTTCTTCTCTTTTATTCTTGGCTTCTTGTTTCCTTTTTCTTGCAGACTTTGCCATAATACTTGACTTTATGACGCAGGAGCGCCTGGTTAAATTAAAAATTTGTTGTCAATGAAAGTAGGAAATTGTTGGCGGTCCTGCAATTAGACTTGGGATTAATTTAAATTTATTGCGTCGCCAGCTCTTATTGTTGCTGTTCGTAAAAGTCTACGATCCGTTCGTCAATTTTCACATCTCTGAATTGCAATTTTTGATTGAGTACAATACCTTCCAGGGTTCGGCAACGACTCAGTGCCACGTAAGTTTGGCCGTGCTCAAAAGCACCGCGCCCCATATCAATAATTACTTTTTCAAAAGTTTTTCCCTGAGATTTATGAATCGTGATCGCCCAGGCCAGTTTTAGGGGAAACTGGGTAAAAGTCCCCAGCACCTCGGTCGTAATTTTCTCAGGTTTATCGGCATCCGACTGGTATTTTAGCACTTCCCAATCCATCTTTTCTACTTCGATGCTTCGCCGAAAACCGCTCTTCTCCTCCACTTCTACTACAATAGTATCCGTTTTTAAGTCTTTTATTCGACCGATCGTACCATTTACAAAGCGTTTTTCCGGGTCATTTTTAATAAACATAACCTGGGCCTCCAGCTTCAGTCGAAGCGCAGCTTCAGTTGGGTATAAATTTTCCTTAAAGAACCCCGAGACGGTAGCTAAATAAGTTTGCTCTTCCGTATGTAGGGCATCGAGCGCTTTGCGATTAATACGGTTAGCCGTCGCATTTCGAGCCGTAAGCGTTATGTAAAATTCCTCCGAGGAAAAACTGGGTAAATACCGCTCATTCAATTCATCCAGATCTTCATAATCGATTCGGTTCAATCGGACGGCTTCCAACAAACGCAGGAAGTGGCGGCTATCCTGGCGATAGACCTTACGTAGCTCCAGCATTTGCATCTCAAAGCTATCTTCCATAACGTTGCTGGAAAAGAAATAGGGAGAATCGTAGAACATCTGAAACTGCATGGCTTCTACTTCACTGGCTACCACGGGCGGCAGTTGGAAAAGATCACCAAAAAACACCACCTGTACACCACCAAAAGGAAGCGGGTTATCCCGGTTAATTCGTAAGAAATAATCAATATTATCTAACAAATCGGCCCGCACCATGGATATTTCATCAATGACGAGTAGTTCCATTTTTTTATACAGGCGTCGGTTGCGTCTTTTTTTAATATCTCTCTTTTGCAGAGGTTTGGGCGGAAAGCCAAAAAAGGAATGAATGGTTTGCCCCCCCACGTTTAGGGCAGCAATGCCCGTCGGAGCCAGGACCACCATTTTCTTTTTACTGGTATTGCGTAACAATTCCAGCAGGGTGGACTTTCCCGTTCCGGCCCGACCAGTGATAAAAAGATTAAGCCCTTCTTTTTCAATCAGGTCCAGGGCTGTTTTAAAATCTGCACTTAACTCCAATGGCTCTTTGTCTAACATATCTGATTTTGTGGTTTTACTGGTATCCTTCCATAAGCTTTTCTACGGTGACTAATTCTCCGTTGAGCATGACGCGATCAACCTGCATCAGGTTTTTGATATCCGCGGCCGGATCGGCATTCAGGAAGAGGATATCCGCTAGTTTCCCCTTTTCAATACTTCCCAGATCATCTTCAACGCGTAGAACCCTGGCGGCATTAATCGTAGCGGTCTGTAATACATCAAAATTCGGTATCCCGGCGGCGGCATATGCCTGTAATTCCAAATGCAGCGCAAAGCCAAAAGGAATAATGGGCGAATCGGTACCGGCTACAATCCAACCTCCTCTATCGTGAACTTCCTTTACCATCCGCATCGCATTGGTAAAATCTTTTTTCCATTGTTCCGGTGCTGCCCGTACCTGCGCAATGCCCTGTCGGGCACTTATTTGGTTAAACTCCGGCATTAAAGTCAGGACTTTCGGATCATTCAACAAGCTGGTATCCTGCGCCAACATATAATTATAAGACACGTAAATACCGGTGGTTGGACAAAAACTCATACCTGAATCCGCGATGAGGTTGATCACATCTTCGTAGGCAATCTTCTGTGCCGTCATTTTTGGGGAATAGCCCCGGCGACTGGTGCCCAGGATATGTTCCAGGCCATCCATGCCATAACTAACGGCCGGATAAAGCTCATGCGAAGAGACCGGAATACCTATTTCGTGCGCAGATTCAATAATTTTCTTTTGCAGGGGGTCCGAAAGTCGAACGTAGGTTTTGATGAGATCGTAATCCAGGCGTTTCGCTCGCTGTAACTCCAAATCGATTTGCAGGCTATCCTGCAGGGCATTGGCGCCACCGTAGTAGATGCGATTGCCATCAAAAGGGCTGCCGGTAAAAAAGATTCTTGGCGACCAGACTTTACCCAACATTTGTGCTTCGCGGCGGTTCCGCGCATCGTAGGGGTCGGAAGCGGGATCCCGACTAGCCGTGACCCCCCAGGCCAGAAAAGTGCGTCCCAATTTTTCCCCATCCCAGCTTCCCTGATGGGCATGTCCCTCGATTAGTCCCGGCATAACGTATTGGTCAGAAGCGTCAATAAGGATGTCTACGCCCTCTTCATTTTCGGCAGAAGCCGGCCTTATATCTACTATTCGGTTACGTTCAATCAAGATATCCTGATTCCGCAGCCAGGTCCTTTGTTTGCCATCAAAGAGATGTCCCGCGCGAATGAGTTTCCGAGAAACTATAAGCGGTAGACTTACCTCCAACTCCAGCGACCAGGGAACCACCAGACGGCTTTCTACATTCATTCTGACCAGGCGATCGGTACCAATAAAAAGCAATTCTTTGCCATCGGCACTCCAGGAAGGCGCATCCGCCAGGTTGTCGGTGAGCGGAATAGGATCACCGGCGAGTTTATGATCCTCCGTTATGGGAATTAACCACAAGCGACTGGAAGAAATAGTCGCCAGAAAGCGTCCATCCGGTGACCATTCCGGCCCATTATAGGCCCGGGTGCCTACGGAAAAATGAGCTAAGCCGCCCAGTATCTGCCGTGCCCCCGTCTCCGTATCAATAAATAACACTGTATTTACTCCCTCCCGATAACGGGAGGAATACGGGCGCAAGGTACTCAGCGCAATTGTCTTATTATCCGGCGACCAGGAAGGGGCCCCGACACTACTATTTATTAATCCACCTACCATCTGCAAATCACCATTCTCGACATCACAAAGGAATAAACGACCCTGTCTGGGGCCGTAACTGGCTGAATAGGCCAGCTGCTGGCCATCTGGCGACCAGGAAAGCCCCGCTGCGCTCCCTCCTACCGAACTTATAAACCGATCCTCGCCGCTGCTAAGGTCCCGGACGAATATCCCAAAACTTCCCCGGCGATCAGACAAATAGGCAATCTGTTGGCCATCCGGCGACCAAACGGGTGCCATCTCCACGTAGGGGTCGTCGGTCAATTGAAGCATTTCGCCGGATGCCTCTCGCAGCCAAACATCCTGCATCAAGATCATGACCGCCTCGTAACCATCCGGTGAAATTCGGGGCATGAAGATACCCTTTACCTGCAGGTCGTCGGTAGCTTCTCCCAGAAAGCGCTTTTTTGTGGCGTAGACTGGCCGCTCCAGCTCCAGCTCGATAGAGAATGGGATCACCTCCGTATCGGCGGAACCTACCCTGCCTAATTTTATCTGCCCATCCGCGGTATACAAAAACCGGGTGTCATCCAGCCAGGATAAAGCAAAAGGAAAGAGGTCTTCTTCCGGGCCGGACCGGTTAACTACCCCCGATTGCTCCCGGCTATTGTAAGGCAAAAACTGTAACTGCCCTTCCTCTTGAAAACTAAGAATACTCCCCTCTTTATTCCAGCTCGCCGCCGTCAGGGTTTTTTCAGATTCGTAGAGGATTTTAGTGCTTTCTGCCTGGTATTGTACAATCCCCGAGGCATCCGGATGATCACTGATGTAAGTTAGCCCGTGCGCCGGGTGCCAGATGGGGGCGAATTGATTAAACTTTTGTTGACTGATATTAGTCGGCTCCCCACTATTCAGATCAAGCTGCCAAATGTCATAATTCCCTGTCTCATCTGCTGAATAATAGATCTGAGATTCATCATCTCCCCAGACCGGTTCTCGATGATCATAAGAGCCCTCCGTCAGCTGCTGCAAATTGGACCCATCGGGATGAATCGTATAAATCTGCCAATTACCCGTCCAATAAGCCTGAAATAGAATTTTTTTGCCGTCAGGCGACCACTGTGGCAAGCGCGCATTTCCGTAAGGGTCCGTAATCGGTTTTGGGCTTCCCCCTTCTATGGGCAACAGCCATAAGCGCCCCAGCAGGTCGAAAACAAGCTGGGTCTGGTCCGGAGCAACCGCAACGGCCATATTCGTTCCTTCGGAAAAAGTTACCTTTCTTCTTGTTTGATCTCCATCACTCGCGGAGGTACAACGCAGCAGTATTCCAGTAGTCAAGGTTAAAATTAGCAGAACCGGAAAGAAAAAATAGCGCATATCAAGAAGTTGAAAGGGTTATCCTTTTGGATCGGGTATAATACTCAGAAGCTTTTTCAGATCCAGAAAGGGAAGGATAATTCCTATCCAAATGACCAAAACAATTAGAAAAACTAGACCCGGCGAACTGAAATAGGGTGTGATACTTTGCAGGAGTCCTTCTTTATCGGGGAAATAGACACGATTGATTTCAAATTCCATCACTGCCCTCAGCTTTAAAACCAATAGACCATATAGGAGTAAAAGCCCTGCCAGCATTCCCGGCAGCTTAATTTTCCAGGCAATGGGCGTAAACAGAAACAGTAAAGCCAGAATAAGCAAGGGTGAAATAAAAAACTCCCGAATGCGCAGTTGGAAGTTGTTGAAGCGCATATTCACATAGGCCTGGTCTACCTGATTTTGCTGAATACTCTGGCGAATAATTTCCTTATTTACATAGCCAACCGTCAACCGGTTATCCATCTCAGATTTTGGATTAGCCGCAATCGTTTCTACCTGATAAGCCGGGAAAGCTTTATCCAGCACTTTTTTTGCTCGCTTACGGACCGCAAAATCTAATGCTTTGCTTGGTCCGTTCAAATTAGTAAATCCGATTAGCAGGAAAAAGCTCATACAGAATCCTAAGATCAGTAGGATAGCTTTTTGAATCGGACTCAGGCGACGCTTTGTTTTTTTCTTTTTCTTACCCATTCTACCCATAATAATAACATTAAAATACTAGCCATAGAATAAAGGACAAAGCCAATATTATGGTGTGCAAATTCGAAATAATCGGGATTATATACCCCAACGTAATACAGAATAATGATGCGTAAATGATTGATAAAAAACAGCGCCAGGGTACCAATGATCAAACCCGGCCATTTATATTTCAATGCTACCGGGAAGACAATAATGGCGGCCAGGAAGATCATCCAGCCTTCTAGGCCATCACAACCGCGAATGAGTGAATAACTGAAATCGGGGGAAGAGATAATGTTTCCTCTTATACTTAAAGGACTTTCAAAAAGCCCAAGCAGTAAGTAACTTACTCTAGCCTGAAATTCCAAAAAGACAGGATTGATTTTACTTTCGTAAAAACCGGAGTAATAAATGAGGTAAAACACCAAGATTACCAGGCAATATCCGCCTACAAATTTGAGAATTCGTAATAGTTTAGGATTCATATTCGTCTTATTTAAAGAGGTATATTTCCGTGTTTCTTTTTGGGTAATTGATCCACTTTATTTTCCAACATAGCAAAGCCTCGAATTAATTTACGACGGCTCTCCGCCGGATCAATGACTTCATCTATAAAGCCACGACGTGCAGCCCGGTAGGGATTGGCAAATTTCTCTTTGTATTCTTTCTCCTTGGCGGCCAGCATAGCTGCGGGATCTTCTGCACTGGCAATCTCTCTGCGGAAAATAATTTCAGAGGCTCCTTTTGCCCCCATAACGGCGATTTCGGCCATCGGCCAGGCAAAATTCAAATCGGCTCCAATGTGCTTGGAGTTCATCACATCGTAAGCCCCTCCGTAGGCCTTACGGGTAATTAGAGTAATTCTGGGAACCGTGGCCTCCGAAAAGGCGTAAAGCAATTTTGCTCCGTGCAGAATAATGCCATTCCATTCCTGGTCTGTACCCGGTAAGAAGCCCGGCACATCGACCAATACCAACATAGGAATATTAAAAGCATCACAAAACCGAACGAAACGTGCCGCTTTTTTAGAAGCATCTACATCCAGCACCCCTGCCAGCGACATCGGCTGATTACCGATGACACCAATGGAGCGGCCACCCAATCTGGCGAAACCAACGATAATATTATCTGCGTAATCCTTGTGGATTTCAAAGAATGAATTCTCGTCAACAATGCCATCCACTACCTCTTTCATATCGTAGGGGTGGTTGGGGTTCTCGGGTACGATGGTACGTAAATGCTCGCGCAGTTCTGTACCCAGCTCAAAGGGCTGCCTGGGAACCTGCTCTTCACAGTTCTGCGGAAAATAAGACAACAGTCGCTTGACTTGCAGTAGGCAGTCTACGTCGTTATGCGCCGTAAGATGCGTCACTCCCGATTTGGTAGCGTGCGCACTCGCGCCCCCCAGCTCTTCGGCGGAGACTTCCTCGTTGGTAACCGTCTTCACTACATTTGGCCCCGTTACAAACATGTAAGAAGAATTCTCTACCATAATGGTAAAGTCCGTCATGGCCGGTGAATAAACCGCTCCTCCGGCACAAGGCCCCATGATGGCTGAAATTTGAGGTACGACTCCCGAAGCCTGTACATTTCGGTAAAAAATATCCGCATAACCTCCCAGCGATTTCACCCCTTCCTGGATACGGGCGCCCCCGGAATCATTCAAACCGATCAGTGGGGCGCCATTTTTCATAGCCATATCCATCAATCTACAAATCTTCTCCGCGTGGGTTTCGGATAAAGACCCCCCAAAAACGGTAAAGTCCTGAGCATAGACGTAAACCAGACGGTCATCGACCGTACCGTAGCCGGTAATGACACCGTCGCCGGGAATGCGTTGCTTCTCCATTCCAAAATCGTGACTACGGTGGGTCACTAGCAGTCCGATCTCTTCAAAAGAACCTTTATCCAAAAAAAAATGAATCCGCTCCCGAGCCGTTAGTTTGCCTTTTGCGTGCTGTTTTTCAATCCTTTTTTCTCCACCGCCCAGATAAGCTTCTTCCTGATATCTCTTCAGGTCTTCTAATTTTTCGCGCATGATTTGTGCATTGTTGAGCTAAATTGTTCTCTTCCTCGGTCGGCCTAATTTAAAGAATTCGAGCAAATTTTAGGCTTATTTTTCACACTAATTGACAAATCGTATAAAATCAATAACTAAAGTACTGGCTTAGGGAATAAAAGCCTATTTTTACCGATCAAAAGAAAACTAAACAAAACAACTGCGATGTCTACAGTACAACCATTGGCACTAGCCGACCGCCTTAGCAGAATGGCCGAATCCGCTACCATTAAAATGGCCTCCATGGCCCGTGAACTAAAAGCCCAGGGGCACGACGTCATCAGCCTCAGCCTGGGAGAACCTGATTTTGACACACCTGACCACATCAAAGAAGCCGCCAAGCAGGCCCTGGATGAGGGGTATACCAAATATACTCCGGTACCCGGCTTACAGGAATTGCGGGAAGCCGTTTGTACCAAGCTCAAACGCGATAACCATATTGAAGTCAGCCCTAACCAAATCGTGGTTTCCAACGGAGCCAAGCAGTCTATTGCTAATATCTGCCTGGCACTCCTGAACCCGGGTGACGAAATCATCATTTTAGCCCCCTACTGGGTTTCCTATTCTGAGATTGTAAAGCTGGCAGAAGGGAAAGCGGTCATTTTGGGGTCCACTATTGAAGAAGACTATAAGGTCAGCCCTAAGAAAATCGAAGCAGCCATCACCGATCGTACCAAAGCCATCCTCTTCTCTTCTCCCTGTAATCCGACGGGATCCGTTTATACCAGCGATGAGCTCAAAGCCATTGCCGAGGTGGTACAGCATCATGAAAATATCCATATCATTGCCGACGAAATTTACGAATACATCAACTTCACCGAAGAAGGACACAGTAGCATCGGTTCTTTTCCGGAAGTAGCTGATCGAACCATTACCGTTAACGGCTTCTCCAAAGGATTTGCTATGACCGGCTGGAGACTGGGGTACATGGCCGCTCCGCTACAGATTGCGAAGGCCTGCGCCAAAATTCAGGGTCAAATCACTTCTGGTGCGACCGCCTTTGGTCAAAAAGCCGCCGCCTATGCTTTATTGGCCGATATGAAGCCCACCCATGATATGCGGACTGCCTTTTTAAAACGCAGAGACATGATGATTGAACTGCTCAGCGAAATTCCAGGTATGCAAGTCAACCAACCCAAAGGCGCCTTTTATATATTTCCAAACATTACCGCTTTCTTTGGCCGAAAACACGCCGAAGGAACCATCAATGATGCCAATGACTTCTGCGAATATCTCTTGAACAAGGCGCACGTTGCCGTGGTCACGGGGGAAGCTTTCGGTGCACCGAATTGTTTCCGTATCTCTTATGCCTCCAGCGAAGCACATTTGCGGGAAGCCGTCAAACGGATGAAAGTAGCCCTTTCTGAACTGAAATAAATTGACCACTTCTTAGAAGTGACTTACGTATATGAATCAGCTTGAACATTTTAGAAAAATCACCACCTTCATTTTTGATGTAGACGGTGTACTTACCAATTCCCAGGTATTAGTATTGGAAGATGGCAAACTGCTGCGCTCTATGAATATCCGTGATGGGATGGCTATCAAAGAAGCCATCCGGCACGGGTATCGGATTTGTGTCATCACCGGCGGCAAATCAAAGGGGGTCAAGATCCGACTACAGAACCTTGGTGTACAGGATATTTATCTGGGGCAATCTGATAAAATGGAGGCCTACGAAGAATATTTGTACACCTACGATATCAAGGCTGAAAACGTTTTATACATGGGAGATGACCTGCCCGACCTGCCAGTCATGAAAAAAGTGGCGATAGCTGCCTGCCCCCAGGATGCCGCTCCCGAAATCATTGGTATTGCCAATTATGTCTCTGGAATAATTGGAGGTAAAGGCTGCGCGCGCGATGTCATCGAAAAGGTCATGCGTGTGCAGGGTAAGTGGCAAACCTAAAAGGGTATATAATGGCTTTTTTTAGACTAATTCGTTTACCCAACCTGATCATCGTTGGGCTCACCCAATGGCTGATCTTTCAACAATTATTTCTGAATAATTACCAAACCCTAAATATTAGTCCCAAGCTGGCGGGCTTTTTGGCACCTCTGCTCTTTATGAGTACTATTTTTATTACGGCGGGAGGCTATATCATCAACGATCTCTTTGACCAGGGCATTGACGCGATCAACAAACCCAACAAACGTATTGTTGGGCGTAAAATCACCAGCCAAATCGCTACCTGGCTCTACGTTCTTTTCAGTATGCTTGCCTTCTTTCTGTTCTTTTACATATGCCTCAAGGGCAAATTCATACAATACTTTTTCATTTATCCGGGCATTTTATTTCTCCTGGTTGCTTACTCTTATCGACTTAAAAAAATGCCCCTGGTCGGCAACTTACTAATTGCCTTTTTATGTGCCGCCGTTCCCGGTTTGGTCTGGCTCTTTGAATGGGATGTTTTTCTGGAGCTACAGCGCAATGCACCAACCTTAGCCAGGCGAATTTCGGGCACCATGATTTGGTACATGTGTTTTGCCTTTTTGGGTACCCTCTACCGCGAGATCGTAAAGGACATTGAAGACCAAAAAGGCGATGCCCGATTTGGGCTCCGCACCATACCCGTTATCTACGGGGAGTCGCAGGCCCGGGTACTTGCTTTCTTTACCGGCGGACTATTATTTATTCTGCTCCTGATACAGTTTGTTTACCTCAATAATTATTTTAGCCAGTACTTGCTCGTATTTGCCCTACTGGGGGTTTTTATACCGCTGGGGATTAGTTTTCAGCGGCTGGCTTCCGCCAAAAATAAGCGCCACTACTGGATTGTCAGTCAAATCATCAAAGTGATTCTGCTCAATGGTGTTTTACTGCTGTTCTTTCTATAGCTTTCGCTAAAGGTTATCAAATTATTTAAAGCCGGGGCATTCCCTTGAAACTAATAAATCACAAGAAGTCAACCTATGCTGAAATTCTCGAAAAACCTGATTCTTGCTTCGCAATCACCGCGACGCTCCCAATTGCTCAAACAAGCTGGTTTTGAATTCACCATCAAGACCAATCCCATTGATGAAAGCTTCCCGCAAGATATGCCGCTCGACCGCGTAGCGCCCTACTTAGCCCGCGAGAAAGCCCTGGCCGCAAAAGACTTTCTGCAAAGCCCCAATGATATTTTATTAACCGCTGACAGCGTGGTTATCCTGGGGGATCGCATTTTCAATAAACCCGAAAACGCCGCAGAAGCCAGGCGTATGCTGCGCGCGCTTTCCGGGCAGACACATGAGGTGATTACCGGGGTCTGCCTCCTGTCCAAAAGTGCCGAAAAAGTCTTCGCCGGGCACTCCAAAGTCACCATAGAGGACCTGAGCGATACCGAAATCGATTATTATATTGAGACCTGCCAACCCTTTGACAAAGCGGGTGCTTACGCTATCCAGGAGTGGATTGGCCTCTGTAAAATTAGCAAAATTGAAGGGACTTACGCCAATATCATGGGCCTGCCCATGGATTTGGTGTATCGGGAGTTGATGGACATGTAGTCAGGTGGTCAACTGCATAAGCCAATAATTCACCAATCCATCAATTCAATAATCGATTATAATTTCCAGACCAGTCCAAAATAAATACTTCTGCGCTGGTAGTATTCCCGGCCATTTTCGTGGAAATCCGGCGTGTAGCGGAGATTCGATTCATTGCCCTGGTCCAGGAGGTTGTTCACGTTCAGGAAGAGAACCAGCGAACGCTTGCCCCAGGGGAAATACCGACTCAGAGACAAGTTCAGACTACCGTAAGGCCGGAGGCGAAAGTCATTGGGCAGTCCGGGAAAAGATGGTGCCAGCCCCGGCTCGGCGGCAGGTGATAGCCGTGTGGTCCACAGGCCATTATGAGTGATATAATTCAGACCGAAGTCAAACCAGTCGGGATGACGGTACTGCAATAGAGCTTTGGCCAGAAATAGCTGATCCTGCGTGCCTGACCATTCCTGACCAGCACCAAAGACGCGCTGCTGCAACCAGGTACCTGATAGACTGTAGGACCAGTAAGTCGTTAGGGGCTGCTCAATCAGCGCTTCCAGGCCAAAAATCTTCCGGTGGTCCTCCAATTGATTTTGTAAGGGATCGTACTGGCCACTTTCCCGCTTGTAATAAGCCGCTAAATGAAGATGCAGGTCTTCGGTAGAAAGATAGTCGTAATCCAGCGCCAGTTGCCAGCTGTTCAGTAAGCGAATTTGCTTGTCGAAGGAAGTCGGCAGGCTAAAGCTTTGGTAATAGCCCCCCGAGAGCAGTAATGCCTGCTCCCGCGTAAGCTGATGGCGGGCAGAAAACTGTCCACTCAGATAGCGACCAAAATCCCTTTTCAACAGACTCATCCGCAGGCCTGCCTGTAGCAGCCAGTCATCATGCGGCTGGTAACGGACGTAACGGTAGGTCTCCAGGCGCTGCATCCGCAGACTATCCGCTTCGGCAAAAGCCGGATCATCCAGTCCATTACGGAACCAATCAACCGGCAGGCTGTCGTGAAAAAAATAACGCTGCTGCTCGTGGACAATTCCGGTTTGCATTTCCCAGCGTTCGTTGAGTTCCCGACGCCAATCAAAAGCCGTATACAGATTACGTTGCCGCTGGCGAGAATCGGTATTCCCAAAAGTAAAATACGTCTTGCTACCATCGAAGCCATGATGCAGACTCAAACTCCCCTTGCGATAGCTTTTGCGTAAGCGTAGCGCATGAAAATACCGCTGCCGCTGGGACTCTAGTGGTCCGGTCTGGCCCAAAATATTCAGGCGTAGACCGTAAGACTCATCGATACCATAAGCAAGCAGATCCACCTGCAAATCAGGCAAGGGCTCCAGGTGCAAATTAAAACCAGCATCCTGACTCTGAAAACTTTCCAGGTCTCGAATCTTACTTTGGTTGAGTGTCAGGAATCCGCCAGAGAACTGCCGATTGGTGTAGACCTGAAAAAAGTTATGCTCATCCAGGCGTTGCCCCCGCAGTACACCCGCGTTGGCCAACCCCAGGGAAAGCTGCGTATAGTTTTGCGGAAGCTCCTTTACTGTCTCAATGGCGACTGCCCCTGCAGTAGAATTGCCGCGGGTTAGAGGCGCATTCGTCGGGTACACATACTGATGCTGGAGAAGCTCCGTATTGAACAGGCTGAAGTTACCAATCCCATTGATCTGCGTATTGCGCACCGGACGGTAGATAGGTACCCCATTCACGAGTACGCGACTACGATCCGCACTACTGCCCCGTAGCTCAGGATTCGCCGATTCCGAAGTATTCGTGGAGGCTGGCAGATTGATCAGGGCCCGAAGCGGATCGGCCGCCGCCACGGGGTTGAGGTAAATATCTAACTGCTCTTGTTTAGTAAGTAGAAAAGCATCGGATATTGGGTCCTTACCTTCCACCAGTAAAGCCGATAATTCATATTCCGTCGCCGAAAGGAAAATTTCTAGTGGCTGTGCGCCAGGCTGTGGCTGCAGCCCCGTTTCCTCATAGCCCAGTAGACTGATACGCAGGCTATCGGCCACCGTAGAGAAAGGCAAGGTGAAGCGTCCCTGAATATCCGTAAAAGTACCCAAGGATGGCTGTTTTTGCCAGTATACATGCGCCGCCATGAGCGGTTCTCGTTGCTGGTTGAGTACTACTCCCCGCAGGGTGTCCTGAGCCATAAGGATTCCGGCTGTTGCCCAAAGCAACAGTACAAAGCATAGTCGCAACATGATGAAAAAATTTAGTGTAAAAAATGGAGGTAAGGTCGCCCGTCTTAATTAAGGTTGCCAGCCAGTTCGTTGAGACGGAAACTATCTGGGTAAGCCCGCAGGGCCGCTGCCAGGGTCTGTTCTAATTGTTGATCTTCGCGCTCGCGCTCGTAGAAGCGAATCAGCATTTCGTAAGCCTGCTCCCCTCCCCAGGCAGGCAGATAGGGATTAGGCGTCTGGGCAGCCGCCAATTCAATCGCTTTGCGCAAATACTCCTCTACCTTTTCACCGCCGCCAAACTGAGCGGGTGTGTAGTAATCGTTATTGCCCAGCACGTAATAGGCGCGAGCATTATCGGGCTGCATCTCCAGGGCAATGCGGGCATTTTTAGAGGCCTGGGCGGAAATAAAGGGGGCTCGCAGACTGGCCTTGAAAGGAATCGAAAAGCCCTGTAGAAAACCCAAAAGCGCGTAGTCTTCGGCCGTTTTATTATTGCTTTTTTTAAGTAAAGCAATGGCTGCGTCGGTCGCTTTTTCTGCTTCTTTAGTGTCTTCCTGTTGCATGTGGTATATCGCCTGCCAGAACAAAGCGTAGGCCTGCCAGTAGCGATAGAGCGGCTGCCGGGTTAGGGTACGGCCCTGTTCCAATTGTGTAATGAGCTCCGCCAGGGGGCGTACCTGGCCCCGGGCCAAGCTACTCACGAATTTACGATCGATCGTCTGCTCTATTCCGTTGAGTAAAGAATCGTTGGGAGAAGCCGGACTAGCACCGGCAGTTTGGCTAAAGAATAAGCAAGTAAAGCATAGCATGGTAGTGATCAATAAATGTTGCATGATTTATATTTTAATTTAGTTTAAAATGTAAACTGGATTAAGAAAAAAATTGATTCTAGTCCGTATGTAGGTATTTTTTGAGTGCTTCGACATAGGTCTCAAAGGCATCCAGGCCCGTTTTAGTGATCAGGATAGCTGTGTGCTGATAATTATTTTTGAAGCCCTTTTGGAGCTCGACGTATTTGGCCTTTTCCAATTTTTTCAATTGCACGCTCAGATTACCGGAAGAAGCTTCCGTAACTTCTTTAAGTTCATTAAAATCCGACTCCTCGTTGGCCACTAGAAAAGACATGATGGCCAGGCGGAGTTGAGAGTGCAACAATGGATCCAGCTCTTTAAACATTCTTTTGTTTTTTTGCGCGGTACAGCGCGTATCCCGGAATAAACAAGGCAAAGATACCCATTCCCGCCAATAAAAGAGGCTGATATAGGGGTGCAGTGAAAAATCCGACGTAAGCCAGGATCTGCGTCAGCACGCCGGCACCCAGAAAAATCCGGTTTCGAATTGCCGAGCCGGAGAGAATCAATCCCAGTCCCTGCAGGATCATAATGACGGGAATGAGGTTATAGCCCAGCTTAAAAAAGAAGCCAAAACCCAGGATGAACAGATTCAGGGCCAGGGCCAGCCAGACGAATTTCATGATACGCGAGATAGGATTGCTCCGTTTAGGTGCCCCCTTTCCCTTGCGACTGTAATAAATACCGGTGAAAATACCCGGCAGGAGCAGTGCCATGTAAGGAAAGCCCGATATCGACTCTAACTTATCCCACATCAGGTAAAATTGTGCCAGGGCTACCAGGGCAATGGAGCCCCCCCAGACCATAAAGACCAGACCGTTCTCCTCGTAGCGCTGCCGCGCTTCCTGAATCATGCCCGTGATGATCGACAGGCTTTCTTGTGGTGAAATATTTTTATCCATAACGATTATTTTCAGTAAATATAAAGTAGTTTATAAAATAAATCAAGTTATTATGTAAATAAGTTTAAAATAGCTCCAAAGGGTCGTTTTTGCTGCCTGCCATTAGTCGACCAGCACGCAATCGCCCCTTTCCAAATCGTCCTTTCCTTTTTTGAATTTGATATCCTGGACCAGGCGCCCATCGGTGTACTGAACGGTGATTCTTTCGTTGCGCCCAATTTTGGGCAGCTTAGATTTAACGGGTATGACCTTAGGTTTTCTGCCACTCAATCTTCGCTGGGATTAAACTCTTCCAGTCGTTTTAGTCCTCTTTTTCTGGTGGCCGTTTGGCGATGTGGTCAGGGACTACGATCAAATTTTAAAGATAAATCTTAGTCAAATTCACTCCTTTCCATACACCTCCAACAATTCCTCAGCAATACCCCGGCGATCGAAATGAGATTCCACCAGACTGCGAGCATTTTTCCCCATATTGGTCAAGCGGTCGGGAGCGATTTGACAGAAGTGAATTTTTTCTAAAAAGGTTTCGGGCTGATCGGCGATTAGGACCTCCTGTCCGTCGCGGGCAGGGATACCTTCCAGTCCCAGGCTGGTGGTCAACACTACCTTACCGAGTGCCATAGCCTCCAATATTTTTACGCGCATACCACTACCCGATCGCAAGGGTACCAGTGCAAGGGTGTGGGCTTTAATAAAAGCCTGCGCATCTTCTACTTCGCCGTGGACCGTCACCTGGTCTTTTTTTAGGTCCAGTAGCCAGCGGGGGGTATTTCGACCGGCGATGTGTAAGGTCAGATCCGGACAACGCTGGTGAATACCTGGCCAAACTCTATCCAGGAACCATTGTAATCCTTCCAGATTGGGTAGCCAGTCCAGTGATCCGATAAAACCAATCGACAAGCGCTGCCGGTAATGATGAAAGACAGGTTCGTAGGCCTGAGGGTCAAAACCAATGGGAACCACCAGTCCCTCGCCAGTGTAGCCCAATTCCCGATATTTGGCCCAATCGCGACTGGAGATAGCCGCCAGCAGGTCGTAATTAGACAATTGGCTCTTTTCGTAATTCTTCAGTTTCTGCGTGAGGTGGTTCAGGTACCAGCGTTTTAGTCCTACGGGGGTGTTTCCTACGATACGCTCCCAAATTTCGTGCTCTACGTTGTGTGCGCGCAGGCAGATTTTTGCCCGACTATATTTTCGTATAATGGGGATATAAATGGCCAGGTAAAGCGTCTCCAATTGCACCACATCGTATTCCTGGGCCTGTAATAAGTGTTCTAGTTTTTTTGCGAAAGCCGGAGAGCGAAAGCGTTCAATGTGATAACTCTTTGGGGAAAACAGATTCCGAAAAGCGGGAAGCATCCTGATTCGATTATCGACGGCTACGGTTTCTACCTTTCGGTAAAAAGAGAGATTAGGTATAACCTTGATCGACATTTCGTGTCGGCTGGTATTCATGGTCAACAAATCAAGGGTAGCGCCGGCTTCCTGAAGAGAAGCAGCCAGGTTATAGATCGCGACGGATTCGCCATCTTTAGGAGGATAGGGATACTTTTTGCAGAGCTGTAGGATTTGCATAGACTTATTTCTCTAAACTAGCTACTCATTGAATACCTGCTCATCTTTCTCTTTCCAGGGTGGATTCACAATACAATAAAAAACCAGTTCCTGCGCACCGATGTTCTCTACGTATTGTAGAACACCTGCGGGTACCAGGACGATTTCACCGGCCTGCACCCGTTTTTGCTCCTCTCCCACGTGTACCCGGGCCTGACCCTGGACGAACAAATACAGTTCCGATTGTTGTTCCAGAACATGTGGATAGGAGGCCTTACCGGGCTCCAGTCGGGCTTCCGCCAGGCTGTAGCCTAAGTCAACCGCTTCATTTTTAGGGTGAAGAACCTCGCGAATGGTGGTAGCATCACCGGCTGTAAAAGCAGCCAGTGATGCTATTTTTTTATGCAACATAAATCTCTTAATTGACTTTCATGGCGTTATTCTCCATGTCCACATCGGCCATACGCCGGGTTGGGTCAATGGCTACTTCCTGAATCATGCCAGTTGGTTTATCAATGACCAATTCATAAGTAGGATGTGTCCAGGGCCAGTCCTCCATCACAGTGTATTTAGCGGTTGCGTTCTCTGCGGGTTTATGACCGCGCATGATACGCAGTGGAATATTAAAGAGCTCTATACTCCCGTCGGTATAAGTCACCTGCACATCTATGGGCATGGGCATCCGACCAATCCTTTCCAGCGTGACGATGGTCTGGTCATCCTGTTCTTCCACTTTATCTATGCCATAATCTATATTATGGGTGGTATTTACCCAATATTCGCGGTACCAGTCTAGCTCCAGTCCCGACTGCTTTTCAAAGATGCGAATGACATCATGGGCATTCGGATGCTTCATTTTCCAGGTATTGAAGTAGCGCAGCAATCCCTTATCGAAGTCTTCTTCGCCAATGATGTATTCCATCTGGTGCAAAAAGACAGCTCCTTTAGAATAAGACCCTGTACCGTATGCCCGGTTGGTCATAAAGTGATCCGAGTGGGTAGATAAGGGTTCTTCCAGTGGGGTCCGCGCCAGATTAATATAGCCAGCGTAAGAGCGTAGCTGGGGGTTCTCCACGGCCTTACCATTCAACAAACCTTCGGCGCGCAGGTAATTCATTACCCGGTTAGAAGCATAGGAGGTGAAACCCTCATCCATCCAGGCGTAAAGCGCCTCGTTCGACCCCAACATCATTTGGTACCAGGAGTGCATCAGCTCGTGAACGGATACGCCGACCAGACTACCAAAACTTCGCTCTCCGGTAATCAAGGTAGCCATGGGGTATTCCATACCGCCGTCTCCTCCCTGAATGAAGGAATATTTTTTATAGGCGTACTGTCCAAAGTTTTCATTAATGTAACTGAAGGCCGCATCCATAACCCGGGGCAATTGCTCCCAGTTTTCAGTGGTTCGGCTACCTGGTTGGAAGAAAAAATGCAATTTATTTCCATTTTCCCGCTCTAGAGTAAGGTGCTCATAATCCGGATCAGCCGCCCAGAGGAAATCGTGTACATCTTCGGCCACAAAGTGCCAGTTCAGCTTTTCACCCCGGGGCTTTTTTACCTTGCTTTCCTCTGCGTAGCCGTGACCAATTTCTTCTGGATTTTGTAGATACCCGGTAGCGGCCACTACATAATCGCGATCAATGGCAATGGTGACATCAAAATCTCCCCAGATACCATAAAATTCACGACCTACGTAAGGGTTAGCGTGCCAGCCCTGATAATCGTACTCGGCCATCTTGGGGTACCATTGGGCCATAGAATAATCAATACCTTCTGCGTTATTACGACCGGAGCGCCGAATCTGGACCGGCACTTGTCCGGTAAATTCCATTTCAAATTCCGTTGAACTATTGGGTAGGATAGGCTCCGCGGGGGTCACCTCCAGGATAGTACCTACGATTTCAAATTCCGTAGTTTGACCATCTTGTTCCAGTGAAGCCACCTTAATAAAACCAATCTCCGATTCGTCTAATTTGGAGATCCGGTCCCCTACCCGACGGTCCGGATCAGAAATAGTCCGGGAACGCACATCCATCATACTTTCTGGTTGAAAAGCATTAAAGTACAGATGGTAAAATACTTTGTACAGCGTATCAGGAGAGTTATTGTAATACTTCAGGGACTGGGTTCCGTCAAATTGATGGGTGGTCACATCAAAATCGATGTCCATTTTGTATTCTGCTCTTTGTTGCCAGCGTTCGGGCTGGGCCATCAAAAAATTAGGGGCTAGCCCAAAAAGGGCTAGTAAAATCAATACTGATTTTTTCATATAACAAACTGCTTTGATTAGGTAATCATTTAACTATTCAGACGATAGCCACTTTAAAAACGCCTAAAAGTAAGGAACTATTTGGAGAGTTGATAAAAAAATGCCCCCCTCCTTGGCTTGAAAATGGAGAGAGGCTATCCCAAAAACCGATTATACTTCTTTATATGACTCTTGATAGAGTGGATATTATAATTTTATCTTGCCTTAAAAATAACAAAAAAATCGAAATTTACGGTTCAAAAGCGCAGGAAATATATAAAAATAGCTAAAGCAAGGATAAATCGCTAGCAATTATCTACCGCGAAGCATCTTTAAAGTAAGCTTTTAGCTCACCGGCGTCTTCTGGCTTCATTCGTCCACTAAGGATCAGACGAACTTCACGCCGACGGGGGGCACTTTCGTAGCGTTGCATTTCGATCTCGTTAAGAGGTAATACGGGCGGAACGGGAATAGGTTTCGCATTTTCTTCATCTAATGCCACAAAAGTAAAATAAGCATGGTTGCAGCGACGATTCTCCAGGCCTTTGATGTTGGCCGCAAAAACCTCGACGTACACCTCCAAAGAGGTACGAAAGGCGCGGGTGACGGTAGCTTCCAGACTGACGACATCACCAAGATGTACTGGCCGCTGGAACGAAACGTGATCCACCGAAGCGGTGACTACGTTCGCCTCACAGTGTTTACCCGCACAGATACCGGAGACCACATCCATTAGACGTAATAAATTCCCACCCATCAGATTGCCCATCGGGTTGGTGTCATTAGGCATGATCATTTCGGTCATGATTGTCCTGGAGTCCGCTACTTTTTTGCCGCGTAGTTCGTTGTTTTGCATTTGTGTTGTTTATTGGAGCGGATCATTACCGGATCATTACACCTTTCCAATTGGTATAAGGGATACTGGTGAAGTTATTCTCATCGATACTCCCCCGCACGAAAACGTATTTCTTATCGTACAAATTCCCATCGTAGCTAAAACTCACCCAATATTCATTGGTCAGACCGAAGAGCTTTACCTGAATCGGCTCGATTTTGATGATGGTGTTTGGCTTAATTTGCTCGAAAAAATGCCGTAGGATGGTCGTCTTTACTTTATCCCCCTTGAATTGCCCATAACCACGGGAATTAACCAGGACGTTTTCAATATATTCCTCCTTTAAATTAATCAAATAAGAATCCCACAGCTGATCGTCATCCTTTCGCGGGACAATGGCCACTGCGACGCCTTCTACTTTTAAATCTGGAATATCACTCCTCATTTTCGCATATTTTCGTTTTTACCCGGATGCTCAGATCATCCTAAGGGTAAGCGGTAAATGAAATCTTATTCAAATTCAAATTCGAATAATTCCTGGAATCGTTGTTTTACTTGTTCCTTCACCTCTACTATATCAACTGCACGCCCCATTTCTTTTGCCAGGGAGGTCACGCCTTTATCTTTATCGTCAATCCCACAGGGGACAATATGGCCAAAATGGCTAAGGTCTGTATTTACATTGAAGGCAAAGCCATGCATCGTTACCCACCGACTCAGGTGCACCCCAATGGCACAAATTTTCCGTTTAGGCAAGTCCCCTTCTGCTTCCAGCCAAACGCCAGTATAGCCTTTTAGGCGAAAGCCCTCCAGGCCATAATCTGCTATGGTCCGAATAATGGCTTCTTCAATATAACGGACATATTTATGGATATCCGTAAAAAAGCGCTCCATATCAAAAATGGGATAACCGACCAGTTGTCCTGGTCCGTGATAAGTAATATCTCCCCCTCGATTAATTTTGTAAAAAGTGAAACCCTGGCTGGCGAGTTCATCTTCGTTTAGCAAGAGGTGGTCAAGGGAACCACTTTTACCCAGGGTATATACGGGGGGGTGCTCACAAAAAAGCAATTGGTGGGGCAGCGGCAAATCCGTCGATTCTTCATTGCGGATGGCTAACTTGCGTTGAACGATCGCTTTATGGACGCGCGTCTGGTAGTCCCAGGCTTCCTGATAGTCGATACGACCGAGATCCTTAAATATTACTTTTTTCATTCCTCCGCTGATCGCTTATTTAAATTCCATCCTTTAAGCTGAAATGCGGCGCAAAAGTAAGCAATTAATTGCTCCTAAACAAGCTATAAATCACGCTAGAATCACTATATTTGGCCTGGTCAATCTAGCCAATATGCGATGCGTACTACTGCTCTTCTTCTTATTTATCCTTACTCACCTTGATGCACAATCGGGTATACACCATCTGTCAGATGCCCGCAGTCAGGCAATGGCCGGCAGTACCGTAATGAACGAGGGTATTTTTTCGCTGTACGGGAACACCGCCGGGCTCAGCCAAATCACTTCATTACAGGGAATTGCCGTGATGGAATCTCCCTTTGCCCTTTCCGAATTACAAGGCGCTGGTTTTGGTCTGGCCAGTCCCCTTGGAAGTAGTACCTTGGGTCTGAAAGCCGCTACTTTTGGTTTTGATGCTTATCGCGAATTACAATTTAGCCTGGCCTATAGTCGGCCACTAAATAGCCAGCTTAGCCTGGGCGCAGAAATGATTTACTGGAACCAAAACATCTCCGAATATGGCAACAAAGGCTTTTTGACCTTTGCCCTGGGACTACAGGCGAACTTGAGTCCGACTTTGCAGGCTGGTGCCTACCTGTACAATCCCATCCGAGCCAGGGTAAGTGAGAGAGAGCCCACTTTTTCTTCGCTGCAAATTGGCCTGGTCTATCAAGCCTCCGAAGACCTGGATTTAGTAGCGGAGGTGTATAAGGACATTGATTTTCCTGCACAATTCAAAGCCGGAGTTGATTATCAGATCGAGGATACATTTTCCCTGCGTCTGGGTGTAGGTACTGCTCCTACCCGCCTTTCTTTTGGTCTGGGCATTAAAATATTGCCGGACTGGGCTATCGATATTGCGGCCAGTCGCCACGAGTTTCTTGGCTTTAGTCCCAGTTTTTCCTTACGTTACACAGGTATTGAAAAGAGCATAAAATAAATATGAAAATACTTTTAGTTGCTGCAACGCCTTTTGAAATTAACCCAACTATTCAGGTTTTAAAACAAAACCTGATTGAATTCCAGCCCAATCGTTTCCAGAAGGGGCCCAGCGGACTGGACATACTGATCACGGGAGTAGGATTACCAGCCACGGTGTTTCGTCTGACGGATCACCTGTCGGTAAAAAGTTACGATTTGATTATTAATGCCGGAATAGCCGGCAGTTTCCGCAGGAATATTCCCCTGGGCACGGTGGTACAGGTGGTGGAAGATCGCTTTGGTGACCTGGGTATCGAGTTAGCCAACCAGGACTTCCAGGATCTCTTTGATATTGAATTGACGGAGCGCAATGCCTTTCCCTTTCAGGAGGGGCGCCTGGTGAATAAAGAAGCCAAAGATTTTGATTTTTTACCTAAAGTCAATGCCATTACGGTTAATCGGGTACACGGCGCGCAGCCCTCTATTGAGCGCATCCAAAAAAAATACGCCGTTGATCTGGAATCGATGGAAGGGGCGGGTGTATTTTACGTGGCCCAACAAAAACGTAGTAAATGCCTGCAGATCAGATCTGTATCTAACTACGTGGAACCTCGCAACCGCGACGCCTGGGAGATTGGTCTGGCTATCGAAAAATTAAATGAAGTGCTGGTACCGATTATTACTTCGCTTTTATAGCGCGCACCATTCGATCTTCGCCCATCAAATCCTGCAATAATTCTACTCCTTTATAATCGGCCGCTGCAAACAGTTGTGCTACCTGGGAAGCATTATATTGATTGGTTTCTACCAGAATATGCCCCTGGGCCCGTAGATGTTGCTGTCCAAATTCGGCTAACAAACGGTAAAACAGTAGGGGGTCCTCATCCTCCACAAATAGCGCCAGATCCGGCTCCTGCCCCAGTACATTGTGTCCTACCAAATCCTTTTCAGCCTGTGGAATATAGGGAGGGTTACTTAGTAAAAGATCATAAGTGCCTAAGGAGCTCCAATTCTGCCTTTCCCGAAAATCCATGTTTAGGAGGCTGATTTCCGCTCCCAGTCGTTGGGCATTCCGATCCGCTACGGCCAGGGCTTCCGGACTGACATCTAGGGCTGATACTTGCCAGGCGGGTCGTTCTTTTTTTAAACTTATCGGAATACAGGCCGAGCCGGTACCTACATCCAGCACTTCAATTGGTCGGTGATTGATCAATTTTGATAATCGCAAGGCATACATCACTAATTCCTCCGTTTCCGGACGAGGAATCAAAACGGAAGGATTCACTTCAAATATATACCCAAAAAAGTGGGCTTTTCCAGTAATGTATTGTACTGGCTTACCCTGCCTGAGCGCGGTGATGGCTTGTGCTAAAAAAGCGCTTTCCGATTTATTGAGCACGCACTTAGCCCGATGCTTCCAGCGGAGGTCAAAACAGTCTTCCAGCAATATCCGCAGGATATTTTGTGCTTCGCGCTCGTCATACCGCCCGGATAAGGCGTTTATCTGCTCTTTTATAAAGGTTTCTGTCATTCTTTATGGTCAAAATTAACGATTTCCCTACCTTTGGGTAATAAAGAAAAATCCATCGCGTTTTTGAAACGTAAATATCCAAATTAAAATATTAATCCAATGAAAAAGAATAATCGCCTACAAACACTGCTGCTGATCTTAGCCGTTTTTGCCATTTCTTCCTGTAACCGGGGTTATGGCTGTCCAACCAACTTCTCGATTGACGACATTAGCAATATTGTCATTCAGTGGGTCCAGTATTTAGTGTAGGTCATGCCTGACGAAGCAAAAAATGAATTAATCGAGACCCAGGATGGATCGCATTCTTTGCTCTCCCACCAATTTGGGGTAAGCTACCACAGCAAATACGGTGCGGTCCAGGAATCTCGTCACGTTTTCATTAATGCCGGTTTGAAAGCCAGAATGCTTCTGGACGATCGGCCATTACGGATACTCGAATTTGGTTTTGGTACTGGACTCAATGCCCTGCTTAGTTATCAGATGGCTGAAGAACTGGGCCGCCCGATTCATTATGAAGGTATGGAAGCTTATCCGGTATCCCTCGATTTCGTTGATCAATTGAACTATCCACAAGAAACGGGTATGGAAGCCCAATTTTTCAGGCAACTACACACCCTGGAATGGGGAGAGACTCACGAAATGAGCCAGCATTTCACTTTTCGAAAGGTGAACATGCCATTCGAAGACATGACTTATGATTCGGAATTTGATATCATCTTTTTTGATGCATTCGCCCCCAATGCACAAGCAGAGCTTTGGGAGGCTCCTCTATTAAGCAAGGCCTATAAAGCGCTTCGCCCCAGTGGATACCTGGTTACCTATTGTGCAAAAGGGGTGGTTAAAAGAACCTTGAAAGCCATTGGGTTTAGGGTGGACACTCTACCCGGGCCTCCGGGTAAAAGAGAAATGACCAGAGGAGCTAAACCTGCCTCCCCTTCCTCTTCTTAAGAACATTAATTTTACCATTATCGCCGTATAACTTACGAGACATTTTATTATAAGCGAGAGCGGCTTCTTCGGCCGTTGCGTACATACCAATATGTACGGATTTGCGATCGACAGAAATGACAGCCCGGTAGCGATTATTTTCCTTATACACACCGGTATAACCAATCTTACTCGATGAGCGGCGCTTACGGGAAGCCACGGAACGGGAGCGGTAAACCAGGTTTTCCAGTCGACAGTCCAGCTTGTTTCCATTTTTGGCTCCGACCAGGTTACTTTTCCCCGTTTTGGTATCGGATAAAAACTTTTCCGCCACCAATTTATGCAGATAAATCGTTTCGGTTTTGTAACTTTCGTCTGCTTTTTTCCAGGTTTTCTGAAAAACAGCGCAGCCACTAGAATGGCGCCGGAGATTATTGATGAAATCAACTTTTTTCAGGTAGGGCTCGTTAGTGAGGTATTCAAATACCTGATCATCTAGTAATACTGATTCGTCCGCGTTCTTTAGTTTAACTTTATACAGCACAGTTTTTCTTTTGGTTTGATAATAAAATTCAGACTTAAGGAAGCGGATGATAGGCCCGCCCCGTCATTAGGGAATCCTAATCACTTTGTGTTAGTGACTAAAAAATCAGGTTGGTGTTAATGAGTAGCTTCTTGTTGAAGAAATTCTCATTTAAATGTAAGTAATTCTAAACAAAAACGCTGGCTTTGGTGAGCCGTGGGCTTATTTTCAGACAAGTAACCGTAATAAATTCAAAAATATGAGGGAAGAACATTTTGTGCGTAGATGTTTTGATCTGGCTCGTCAGGGATCAGGTCAAGTCAGTCCAAATCCAATGGTGGGCGCCGTACTGGTGCACGAAGGACGCATTATTGGCGAAGGCTTTCATCGGGAATACGGAACGGCCCACGCCGAAGTAAATGCTATTAATAGCGTTGAGGCCGAAGACCAGCAATACATAGCAGCATCTACTCTTTACGTTAGTCTGGAGCCTTGCTGTATTCAAGGTAATACCCCTCCCTGTACAGATCTAATCATCAGTAGTAAAATCCCCAAAGTAGTTATTTCTGCCCTCGATCAAACGGAGGCAGTTCGGGGCAAAGGCGTACAACAACTCCGGGAGGCTGGTATTCAGGTAAGCACTGGACTGTTAGAAGCGGAAGGAGAATATTTGGCCGCAGCACGGAATACTTTTGTTAGGGAGCAGCGGCCTTATATCATTCTGAAATACGCTACTTCCCAAAATCAGCTTTTTGCTCCCCTCCCCGCTCGCCAACTCTGGTTGAGCAATAATTACAGCAAGCGTCTCGTACACCGTTGGCGCATGGAAACGGACGCCATACTGGTGGGTACTAATACGGCCATTACCGACGATCCCAGCCTCACCAATCGACTTTATTTTGGTCGTTCTCCCATTCGCGTTGTACTCGATCGGGAACTGGCATTGCCCAAATCAGCCAGGCTTTTTGACCAAAGATCTAAAACTATCATTTTTACGCGAAAAGAAGCGGAAGATCAGTCTATACCCTCTGTTCAATATATCCAGATAGATTTCAGAGAAGAATTAACCCAGCAAATTGTCTCTAAATTAGCCCAACAAAATATTACTTCCTTACTGATTGAAGGAGGCGCCATGACCCTGGAGAGTTTTATTGAGGCCAATCTTTGGGATGAAGCAAGAGTTTTTAAAACGGCCAAGTGGATTGACAAAGGTATTCCTGCGCCCAAATTAGATTTACCTCCCAAAGCTACCTTTGCCATCGGCAATGATAAATTGGAACTGTACGAGAATCGTTAAGACTTCCAAACTGCTGCCTTGTTTTTCGTTAAACTTCCTTTAAAGTACGACTAAATCATCATGCTACAATAGGAATTTTTGTTACTTGGAAGAACAATTAAAACATACTATGTCGATTAAAAAACAAACTATTGTCTTTTTGCTATTTATGGTCTCAGGGCTATTTACTACGGTACTGGCACAAGATACCATCCAATGGATGGGCCTCGAAGAGGCGATGGAGGCAGCCGAGCAAAGGCCTAAAAAAATAATGGTTGAGGTCTATACAGACTGGTGTGTTTGGTGTAAAAAGATGGAAGAAAACACCTTCCAGGATGAATACATTGCCGAATATATCAATGAGAATTTCTACCCCGTCCGCTTTGATGCCCATCAAAAAGAAGCGGTGAAATTTGACGGTCAGGTTTATAGATTTACCACATCGGGAAATACAGGTCACCACGAGTTAGCTGCCCGGCTACTGAAAGGTAGACTCAGCTACCCTGCCATTGTCTTTATGGATGAACGAACCGATATTATCCAAACCATTTCCGGCTATAAATCGCCGGTTCAATTCATGCAAATGATCACCTATTTTGGTGAAGACCGCCACCGTACCACCCCGTGGTCTACTTATAAGAAAAGTTTCGTGCCCAAACAGATGATGATTAAGCACGAAAATGAAGAACACTAACCATCCCGCCTCATCTGCGGCGTTTTTTCACGCCCAGTACCGAAAGCATACCACGGGTTAACTCCCTCGCTACGGTCCGGCCAATCTGCCGGGTCGTCGGACTATCCATAATTTGCTCAATCACCGTTTTTTCGCGACGGCGGCTGGTGCTGCGTGAGGCTTTTTCGCGCTGCTCTTGCAGCTCGGCTTGTTTCTCGGCTTCGCGGGCCGCATCAATCTTAGCCTGCAGTATTTCATAGGCACTTTCGCGATCAATATCCTTATTATACTTTTGCGCAAGCCGCGATTGACCAATGAGGTGATTAATTTCCTGACCCGTTAAAATGTCCATCCTGGATTTTGGCGCCCGCATCATGGTATGTACCAGAGGCGTAGGTATGCCTTTTTCGTTCAGTACTGTGATAAGGGCCTCGCCAATACCCAGCTGGGTCAATAACTCATCGACTTCGTAATAATCAGATTCGGGAAAATTCTGAGCGGCCAGGCGGATGGCTTTTCGATCTTTTGCCGTAAAGGCCCGCAAGGCATGCTGTATTTTTAACCCCAACTGCCCCAGAACGGCGTCGGGAACATCCACTGGGTTTTGCGTAACAAAATAAATACCAACCGCCTTGGAACGAATCAACTTAATAATGGCCTCTAATTGGTCCAGCAGGCTATCACTGGCTTCCTCAAAAACCAGATGCGCCTCGTCAATAAACATGACCAACTTGGGACGCTCCAGATCGCCCTCCTCCGGAAAGGTACTATAAATCTCTGCTAACATCTGTAGCATAAAGGTCGAAAACAGTTTTGGTCGGTCCTGGATATCCGTTAAACGCAAAATGGAGATCACTCCTCTACCCTCTTCATCTACCCGCACCAAATCGTCGACATCGAAAGAGCGCTCTCCGAAAAACAGGTCTGCTCCCTGCTGCTCCAACTCGATCAACTTCCGCAAGATCGCCCCTACCGAAACCGTAGAAACCCGACCGTAAGTATCCTGAATGGCTTCCTTCCCTTCATTCGTAAAATACTGCAGGGTCTTCCGAATATCATTCAGATCAATCAGTGGAATATCATGGTCATCGCAATACTTGAATACAACAGCCATGATTCCCGATTGCGTTTCGTTAAGGTCCAGTAAGCGAGAGAAAAGGACCGGGCCGAATTCGGTTACCGTGGCTCGCAAACGCAGGCCTTTTTCATCAGATAGCGTAAGGAATTCAACCGGACTGGTGCCCGCTTCAAAAGGCAGGCCAATCGCCGCGTGGCGCTCGTCGATTTTAGGATGGCCCGGGCTGGGGGCTGCTATGCCACTTAAGTCTCCCTTCATATCCATTAACAAAACGGGCACGCCTTGCTCAGACAGCTGCTCCGCCATTACCTGCAAACTTTTGGTTTTACCGGTACCCGTAGATCCCGAGATTAAGCCGTGGCGATTGAGCGTCTCCAGGGGCACGCGAACCATCGTTCCGGTTTGATTTTCCCCATCCAGCATCGCCCCACCGAACGTTATACTCGGTCCTTTGAAGGTATATCCTTTTTCTATTTCTTCGACGAATTTTGCTTTATCTTGCATATTAGTACTTTGTTTTATAGTGTTGATTCAAGACTGGAGCGCAATTTCAGTTCCGTATCATCTTTTACTGTTGGTTCCATTTTTCGGTCCGTAGATTGTGTTTAGCTTTACTGAACTCCCAAAGATCAAGATTAATTTCGCTTTCTATCTTTTCTTCCAGGCGCCGGGTCATCAAATTCGGAAAAAAATCGATCCCCGTTCGTTCCTCTACCTCGTCAATCGTTACCGCATACTCGTATAAAGGTTCGTAACTAATCTGATTGGGCAATAGAAAAGCAATCCCCTTTTTTCCGGGTTCGGAGACATCTAAGAGGACTTTATAATAATAAGCTGGTATACTCACCTCATTATCTCCAATACGTCCCTTTATATTTTCCGAAAGGACCGGGCCGGTGACCACGTAGAGTTTTTTATATTTTTTTGCCCAGCTGCGGGTATTTTCTTCCAATTCTCGCCAGATACCCGTATTAAAATCCCGGGCCTGGGGGCTAATATTACTCATTAAGAAAGATTCTCGAATGGCTTTCGCCGAAAAGGCCAGGTCGGCCGCAGGCGCCAGATGACCGCGATCGTAACCAGAGTTGAGGTAATCCTCCCAGGTCGCCGAACCACCAGCCACCTTAAAATCAGACTTAAATGCGTCCGGACGCTCATGCCAGGGCATATCCAGTCGCTCCCGGGTCAAGGTGTAAGCCACCCATTCTGCCTGTTCGTGGGCTTCGCTGTAAGACAGGCTAAAGTAATCGTGGTTAATGATCTGATCCGTAGTGGAAGTAGGCAGGTAAAATTGGCGATCGTCTTCCAGATCCGCAGGGGTAACCGTCTTTTCGTCAATCAGGGCTTCTGCACTCTTGTCCCCGTTAAAAAAATTAAAGGCAAAGATCAGGCCCGAAATAACGGCCGCAAAAATCCCTACCCGGACTACCGTACCTCCCGAGCCTCTGGATTTTCCTGTATAATTTGATCGTAGTTTTGCCATGTTGTGTTATTGTGCTGGCAAAATAGTAATTTAAGCCAAGAAAAATAAGGAGATAAGTGATTTCATTTTTAACCCTAAATAAAGAACACACCAATGCTAAAGGTAGGAATCACCGGCGGAATCGGTAGCGGCAAATCAACGGTATGCAAAATCTTTGAACAATTGGGAATCCCTATTTATTATGCCGATGATCGGGCCAAAGTACTGATGGTAGAAGATGCTCAACTCATAGTGGAGATTAAAGCACTCCTGGGTACGGAGGCTTATACAGACGATGGTCAACTGAACCGCGCCTATGTCGCCAATGTCGTTTTCCAGGATCCCGATAAACTATCCCAGCTCAATACTCTGGTCCATCCGGCCGTCGCCAAAGACGGAGAAGAATGGCAAAAAAAGCAGCAAAACGCACCCTATACCTTAAAAGAAGCCGCGCTGCTTTATGAGGCGGGTAGCTATCGGGCGCTGGATAAAATAATTTGTGTTGTTGCGCCGGAAGAAATGCGCATCGAACGGGTCAGGAAAAGGGATCAGATCAACCGCGCGGCGGTACGGGCTCGAATAGATAAACAATGGCCCCAGGCTAAAAAAGCACGGCTTTCCGATTTTCTGATCTACAATGATGGTAGCCAATCGCTCATTCAACAAGTTATGCGCATTCACCACCGTCTCATTAAACCCTGATCACTGCAAAATATTTTTTAAGGTACTGATCACCTTGTCCACTTCCGCATTTGTATTGTAATGGGAAAAGGAAAAGCGGATGGTTTTCCGTAAGGAATCCGGGAAAAGCGAACCGATCACGTGTGATCCGGCATCAGCTCCCGAGCTGCAGGCACTACCGCCCGAAACACTGATACCGGCGATATCCAAACTCAGTAATAATAGATCTGACTTGGCACTTTCCGGAAAGCTGACACTCAAAATTTTATAATGACCGCCCTCAAAAGGCGTTCCATGAAACTTTGCTTCCGGAAATTGAGATTGTAACTGCTCTGCAAAATAATGACGTACCGAATCAATCTTTTGCCGGCGCGCTTCCCTTTCCGCCTCCGCCAGCTCCAGCGCTTTGGCCATCGCCAAAATACCGTAAAGGTTTTCCGTCCCCCCGCGCATATTTCTTTCCTGTGCCCCACCATCGATAAAGGGTTGCAACATAGCTTCATTATTGATATAAATAAAGCCCACTCCCTTCGGTCCATGAAACTTGTGCCCCGAACCCGTGATGAAATGGACTTTTGCCTGATTTACATCAATGGGATAATAACCAATGGTCTGAACCGTGTCGGAGTGAAAATAAGCGCCGTAAGTTTCACAAAGCTCACCAATAGCGTCCAGGTCTATCATGGTGCCGATTTCATTATTGGCGTACATTAAAGAGACCAGGGTCTTCTTGTCTCCATCCTTGAGTAGCTCCTCCAATTGCGCCAGGTCAGTTTTTCCCTGCTCATCGGTATCCAGCATAAACAATTCTACGGCTTTTTCTTTTTCTAAACGCTGCACCGTATGCAGTACGGCATGGTGTTCAATCGGACTACTGATGATTCGGCTAACACCTAAATCCCTTACGGCACATTTCAAAGCCATGTTGTTCGACTCCGTACCACAGGAGGTAAAAAACACCTCGCCAATGGAGGCCTGAAGGGTATTCGCCACGGTCTTGCGCGCTTCCTCAATAGCGGCTCTTGCGGTCCGTCCTTCCTGATAAATACTCGAGGGGTTGCCCCAAAGTTCGGACATGATCCCCGAGAGGTAGTCAATGACCCGTGCGTCCATAGGGGTCGTTGCGGCGTTATCAAAGTATATTCTGGACATATCGATTGGTGAATTATTGAGTGTATTGAGTTTTGAATTATTTGTGCCTAAATGTGCGATTTGATATCGTCTACAAATTGCTGTGCGGTCGCCCGATCAGGGCCTTCTGCGTAGACGCGAATAATGGGCTCTGTATTAGATTTACGCAAGTGTACCCATCCTTTTTCGAAATTGATCTTTAATCCATCGATGGTATTATAGTCTTCCGAGCGATAAATCTCTTCCAGCTTTTGCAAAAGCGCATTCAAGTCAAGGCCGGGGTCTAACTGGATTTTATCCTTAATCATTTCGTAATCCGGATAGCTGGCTCTCAGTTCCGTCATGCTTTGACCCGACTGACAAAGGTGCGTAAGAAATAAACCAATTCCAATCAGCGCATCGCGACCGTAGTGAAAGTCAGGTACAATGATGCCTCCATTGCCTTCTCCGCCAATTACTGCTTCTACCTCTTTCATTTTTGTCACGACATTGACCTCCCCTACGGCACTGGCCTGGTATTGCCCACCGTGTTTTTCAGTAATGTCCCGCAAAGCCCGGGTAGAAGACAGATTAGAGACGGTATTTCCCTTTCGGTGCTGGAGTACATAATCCGCCACGGCAACTAAAGTATATTCCTCCCCAAACATCACTCCATCTTCGCAAACGAAGGCCAGGCGATCTACATCCGGATCGACCGAAATACCCAGATCTGCCTGCTCGGTGCGAATAGTAGCTGACAATTGGGTTAGGTGCTGGGCCAGTGGTTCCGGGTTATGGGCAAATTCCCCATTTGGTTCGCCATTAATCAGGATGGTCTGACAGCCCAGGCGTTCTAGCAGGGCCGGCACGGCGACCGCACCACTAGAGTTGATCCCGTCGACCACTACTTTCAGTTTTTTACTTTGAATGGCCGCGACATTGACCAGTGGATAATCCAGTACTGCCTGGATATGCTGCTGCAGGTAATCTGTTTTTTGCGTAAGCGTACCCAAACGATCGACCTCCGCGTAGTGAATAGAGCCCTCTTCAATTTTGGCGAGCAGGGCTTCTCCCTCAGCCTTAGCGATGAACTCTCCTTTTTCGTTCAGAAATTTGAGGGCGTTCCAATGTTTGGGATTGTGGCTGGCCGTAATGATGATACCCGCACCGGCCTGCTCCCAGGCCACCGCCATTTCTACCGTAGGCGTCGTGGATAGATCCAAATCCACGACGTGGATGCCTTGTGCCAGTAAGGTATTGATCACCAACTGTTTGACGAGTGGCCCTGAAATACGGGCGTCGCGGCCCACTACCACTTTGGGCGTATTCCCTTTTTCAAGTAGCCAGGCGCCAAAAGCGGCGGTACATTCCACAATGTCTTGCGGGGTAAGATTGTCTCCGGCACCACCACCGATGGTACCTCTGATTCCGGATATTGATTTAATTAAGGCCAATGTTCGATTTTTTTATATTATTGTGTCCTATTTTATATGCTTTAGCAGCAAAAGTAGACATTCAAAGTGAATTATCAAGACTAATTGATGGATATACTGGAGGTCCTTTTAGCGTACGACGAACAGCTTTTCCGAATAATTAACGGACAATGGCACAATGAAGTTTTAGATTTCATCCTGCCCTACTGGCGGGATAAAAAGTTTTGGTTTCCTTTCTACATCGCATTGATGGCTTTTATTGTTTACCGCTTTCGCGTAAAAGGCATTTACTTATTGCTGGCCCTGTTTTTGACGGTAGGCATAGCGGATTTCGTGAGCAGCAAAGTCTTAAAGAAAACGGTAAAAAGAGTCCGCCCCTGTAACGACCCCGCTATCCAGCAGGATGTCGTACTCCTGGTCGGCTGCGGTAAGGCTTACAGTTTTACTTCTTCGCACGCCACGAATCACTTTGCCATTGGAGCCTTTTTGGCTATGACTCTGGGACTTTATTACAAGCGTTGGCGCTGGTTGTTTTATTTCTGGGCCGCCAGTATTGCTTTTGCCCAGGTATATGTGGGGGTGCATTATCCCTTAGATGTTATTGTGGGAGCAATATTAGGCCTTTTAATTGCTTATCTGATCAAGAGCCTGTATTTTACACTCGAAAAAATAGCAGTTGACCGACCGCCTCAGGCCTGATTCACTTACCTAACCCAGATTATAATTATTTCCTTTTCCGACAAATTATCTGGACACCTATCTTGACTTAGGAATGGGCATTAACAAAGTATAAAAGATTTATGAAGATATTTTGCTGCTCAGTGAGGCGAAAAATGCAGGCGATGCAGCGCATCGACGAGGCTTTTTAACGAAACTGGGCGGCAAAAGAACAAGTATTTTGAAACCTCAGATTTTTGTTCAAGATAAGGCGCAGCGGAGCCTTGTTACTTCAGAAAGGGCCCCTTGAATTCCCTTTCTTCGTCTAGCTACAAAAGTGAGTACGCAACGCAATAATGGACAAAAAGATGACTTTCAAAATGCTTAGAAATTTAGAGTACAGAGTAATAAGTACAATATCAAAAGAAGTATAGACTTTTGTGTAAACTAAATGTCTTCAAATAACATTCTTTAAAAATTCTATAAACGAAAGATTCGCTTTTTTGCGAAATTTCGCTAATTTGCCCTTAGACAATTTTTACTAAACTTACTTAGACTTTACAGATGAAGTTTCCATTGATCATCAGGAACGTATGTTTCCTACTCTTTATACTATCTACTAGCGGTCTGTTTGCTCAAAACGTACTACGCGGTACTGTAAAAGACAGTGAGGGCGAACCCCTAATCAGTGCCACCATTCTGGTGTTAGAAACAGGGGATGGGGTCGTTACCGATTTTGATGGCAATTTTGAGTTGCCCCTCAGGGTTTCCCTGCCTACTACGATTGAATTTTCGTATACTGGTTTTGCTTCCAAGACGATAGAAGTCACCAGTACAGAGGAACCCTTAGACATCGTTTTGGAATCTTCCTCCGAGATGATCGATGAAGTAGTCGTGCGCGGACGGCGGATCAGCGAGAAGCGCCAGCAGTCGGCTTTGACCATGGAAACCCTGGATAACATTGCCATTAAAGAAACCCCTGCCGCTAACTTTTACGATGGCTTGGGGGCTTTAAAAGATGTAGATTTGACGGCAGCCAGTCTAGGCTTTAAGATCATCAACACCCGTGGTTTCAATTCTACCAGTCCGGTAAGATCTCTACAGATCATTGACGGAGTGGACAACCAATCTCCAGGTTTGAACTTCTCCCTGGGGAATTTCCTGGGGGCTTCCGAACTAGATGTCAATAGTGTCGATCTTATTGTTGGGGCAAGTTCTGCCTTTTACGGACCAAACGCCTTCAATGGCGTCATCTCTATGCAGACTAAAAATCCATTTTTGCAAAAAGGCCTAAGTGCCATGGTTAAAGTCGGGGAGCGCAATTTGCTTGAAACGGCCGTGCGCTACGCAGATGTCATCAAAGACAAAAAAGGACAGGATCGTTTTGCCTATAAATTTAACTTAGCTTACTTTCAAGCCAATGATTGGGTTGCGGATAATTTTGACCCTGTCTTTGACACCCCTACTGGTCGTGGTAACCCCGGTGGATTTGACGCCGTAAATATTTATGGAGATGAATATCAAACAGCCAATGACTTATCCAATTCTCTTTCTAATCCTGGTTTAGGAATTTTTCACCGTCGGGGTTATGAAGAGATTGATGTAGTAGATTATGATTCCGATAATTTCAAAGCGGGTGTTGCTCTACATTATCGCTTAAATCCAGCTCAAGATTTTAAGTCACCTGAATTGATTTTAGCTTCTAACTTCAGTCAAGGGACAACCGTTTTTCAAGGAGATAACCGTTTCAGTCTCCGAAACATTCAATTTTTCCAGCATCGCATTGAATTAAAAAAACAAGATGAGTATTTCATCCGGGCTTATGCTACTCATGAGGATGCGGGGGATTCCTACGATCCTTATTTTACCTCTTTATTGCTGCAGGAAAGGTCTAAGACACCAAACGAATGGCGATCAGACTATATCAACTTTTGGTCTCGAACGGCCGTTCCACAAATTAGTAGCCTGGAAGGTTATCCGCGTCCCAGAGATTTTGCCGGTCGGCCAGATGAGTTCAGGGCGGCACTAAGTGCATTTTTAGATCAGCCAAATGTAAGCGAGCTCATTAACGATTTGCATATGCAGGCACAAGAACAGGCCAATGCTGCCAACCCAATTAGTGGCACGGAATCTTTTTTAGAACCAGGGACAGAACGCTTCCAACAAGCTTTTGATGATATTACTTCCAGTATTTCTTTTGCAGAAGGTGGCACTCGCTTTTTTGATCGTTCGGCACTATTTCATGTGCATGGCGAGAAAATGTTTAACGATGTTTATGAAGGTGGAGCAATCACTGATTTAGACTTAAGAGTGGGAGGAAACTTTAGACAATACTATCCAAATTCTCAAGGCTCTATTTTACTAGATACCTTTGGTCGTAACATTGATGTAAATGAATTTGGAATATACGGTGGTGGGACCTTAGAACTCAATAATCAAGTCAAGATAAGCGCTTCTATGCGTCTGGATAAGCACCAAAATTTCAATTATTTGTTCTCTCCAGCCGCGTCTATTGTTTATTCACCATCGGAAAACAATACTTTAAGGGCTTCTTTTAGCTCGGCTATACGGAATCCAACGCTGGCTGATCAATTCCTTTTTTATAATGTAGGTCGAGCTATTTTATTAGGCAACTTAGATGGTGTCCAAAACTTAATTACTATTGAATCGATTGGCGATTACCTCAACACCTTAGACAATAACGTATTAGAGTTTTTTGATGTGGCTCCAATTAGACCGGAGCAAGTCAGAACAGTAGAAGCTGGATACCGCACCCTGGTTGGAGAAAAACTATTTTTAGATGCAACTTACTACTTTAGTTTTTACCAGAATTTTATAGGTTTCAACTTTGGCGTAGACGCTTCTTTTGACCCGCTTACGGGATTCCCGGTTAATCTCCAAGCGTATCGGGTGGCAGCCAATGCAACGGATAGAGTAACGACTCAAGGCTTTTCGGTGGGTTACAACTATTACTTTTGGGATAAGTTTGTCTTGAATGGTAACTACTCCTGGAACAGACTGAATACGGCTACGGATGATCCCATCATTCCTGCATTTAACACGCCTGAGCATAAATTCAACATTGGAGTATCCTCTAGAGATATTGACTTAAACTTAGGCTTTGTAACCTTAAAAAGGTTTGGCTTTAATGTGAATTATAAGTGGATTGATTCTTTCATTTTTGAAGGTTCTCCTCAATTTACTGGAGTCATTCCTCAATATGATTTATTAGATGCCCAGATCAACTGGAAGGCTCCTAAGATTAATACGACCTTTAAATTAGGTGCTTCTAATCTCTTAAACAACGAAGCTTTTCAAACTTATGGAGGGCCTAGAATTGGGCGCTTAGCTTACTTCTCCATTCTCTATGAATTTGAGAAACAATAATTTTACTTTCTTATCTATTCAAAACACATTTTATGAAACAATTTAACAAACTTTTTTTCTTATTGGTCGCCACTTTCCTGGCGAGCAATATAAGTGCTCAGGAGCGGTACCTAGAAGAGGTTTTCTCCTCCGTAAATGTTGAGTCCGACATTACTTATGCCACTAATATTGAAGTATTGACGGGTTCACCATTACCTAAAGAGCTTAAAATGGATGTCTATACTCCCGTTGGTGATGAGGAAACGAATCGCCCGGTAGTTGTTTATTTCCATACGGGTAGCTTTTTACCGGCCATTATTAATGGTCAGGTCACGGGTACCAAAACAGATTCTACAGTTGCTGAAATCTGCCGCCGACTCGCTCGTCAAGGCTATGTAGCTATCTCCGCTACTTACCGGGCAGGCTGGAATCCAACTGCCTTAGGTGCAGATGGACAAGATGTCCGTACCGGCACCCTTTTGAATGCGGCCTATCGAGGTATTCAAGATGCCAGAGCATTAATCCGTTTTTTGAGAAAAGACATTGCAGAAGGTAGCAATCAATTTGGAGTGGATGCCGAAAGAATTACCCTTTGGGGACAAGGAACCGGTGGTTACATTTCCTATGGAGCTGCTTACTTAGATAATTTTTCAGAGTTAGATTTAGATAAGTTCTATGATCAGAATTTAGAACTTTATGTAGACTCCTCTTTAGTAGGTGGTGTCTATGGAGAAAATAACGCTATCATTAACATCGGTAATCATCCAGGTTATTCTTCTGAGTTTAAATTGGCGGTGAACATTGGTGGTGCCTTAGGAGATACTTCCTGGATTGATGGCACCGTGAATGAGCCGCCAACCATTGGTTTCCATATGGCAAGTGATCCCTTTGCACCTTACGTTGACGGAGCCGTAATTGTACCAACGACGGGAGACTTTGTCGTAAATGTATCTGGTACCAGACGCGTAACACAAATGGCCAATGACAACGGTAGTAATGCTGTTTTCCAGGTTGCTAATGATGACCTAAATGATCCGATTAATGCTTTAAACAAAGTATACCAAACCCTTCCTGGACAAGGAGGTCTGACGCTTTCTACCGATAACATGTTCCCATTCGTAACTAATGGTCCTGCTTCTGGTTATTGGGAGTGGTGGGATTTTCCTACTTTAGCTGCTACGGTAGATTTCATTAATTCTCTTCGTCCTCCAGCGGCGGCTATCGATGCCGTAGCACTAGATTCTACGAGTAGAATATTAAACCCTAATATGTCGAAGGAACAGGCTATGCGTTACATCGACACTATTATGGCTTACTTCAATCCTCGTGCCTATTTAGCCTTGAACCTAACGACTTCTACTAAGGAAATCCTTAGTGCTGAAACCGTTGAATTGACCGTAGGCCCTAACCCGGTTAGTGACGTAGCTTTCATCCGTACAGCTCCTGATAAACCAATGAAGAGTGTAGCACTCTACCACATGAATGGTAAAATGATGAGAGGTATTATGAATGTTAACTCTAGTACATTCGAATTACATCGACAGAACCTACCGCCAGGAATTTATATACTCCAGGCCGAGTTTGAGGAAGGGGTTGTCGCGAAGAAGTTAGTCTTTAATTAGTGACTTCGTGACGATGAGACTTTGTGGGAGGGAACCTGTCACAAAGTCTCTCTTTCTCTCCCTCCTTTTCAATCCACCCTCTCCTCCACGCTACGATTTATAGTTTCAGTAAAAAATCTATCGTATCCACGCCATCCGCATAATCCGATAATTCTGGCTGCTGCGCTTTACCGAAAGGGTAAGTTTTTTGCGACAGCAATCCATCTTTGGCCACGACCAGTTGAATTTCTTCTTTTCGTTCCTTCAATTCCTTTTCCAATGCTTTCAAATCCTGGTAATACGCGTAGTTCAACCCGGCAATGGGAGAACTGATAGCTCGATCTTCCTTTAAGATAATACAACCATTCGCCATATACTTTTCTTTATTCAAGACTAGAATAGCGTAATTATAGTCGAAGTTATTCTTGTATTTATCGTTGAGTACAATCTCCCGGTGTTCATGTAGGGCTTCTAGTAGTGGCTCAAAGCTGTACCCCCTGGGTACATAGAGTTTGGCAACGTTGCGACAGCCCAGGCCAAAATACTGAAACACATCAGTGCCCAGCGCCTCTAATTCTTCTTTAGATTCCGTACCATCGAGCACGGCAATGGCGTTGCGGTTTTTGCGGATGATATGGGGGTATTTACCAAAGTATTGTTCGAAATACCGAGCAGAGTTATTACTACCCGTAGCCACCACGGCGTCAAAATCCTGTAAGCGCTCTACGGGCACAAAATAGTCTGCCGTTCGGGGATCGATGATGGCCAGCTGGCGAAAAAAGTAGGGCAACAAAAACTTATCTTTTTCTGATAATTTGATCATCGCCCGGTGTCCGGCTAAAAAAGTGCAAAACACATCGTGGAAGCCCACCAGGGGTATATTTCCAGCCATCACTAAACCAACGGTTTTGGCTTGCGGATTTTCGGGCATATCGTATTCGGCAAGCCAATTCCTTAATTCTTTTTCCGAAAGGAAATGGGTAGCAATGGCCTGGATCGCTTTGCGCTGATTCTCTTTTGTGAACCACTGGTTGTTAAAATGGGTGCGGTGCATGACCGCTTCCCGGTATTCGTCCGGTTCCTGAAGGTGTTTTCCCAATGCAATGAGTGCCGATATTCTTTCTTCCAGCTTCATGTTAAATATTTATTGCCGTTGCGCTTGTTCAATTATTTTCTGTAATAATCCCTCCCAATGATTTTTTCCTTTTGATTCCATCAGCTCGATATTCCGCTGCGGAACCGCTTCAATATCCGGATGGTGATCGATGGCCGCTTCCAGCTCTTCTTCTCTCAAAAGATGTAACATGGGCCAGGGAGAGCGGTTCGTATAATTTTGGGCCGCCTGAGTTTCCGCTTCCGCAAAAATATAATCAGGATGGAAACTGGCCACCTGAAAAACGCCCGTATACCCGGCCTGATCCAACCAGTCTTCTGCCAAACCTACTGAATCCCAGTATTCCATAAAATCTTTACCCATTTCGGTTAGGATCAGTAAGGTCGTGGAAATTTCTTCTGTGGTATGTGCTTCCAGACGGCCGCACTCTTCCAGAAACATCTTCTTTAAGCCCGCAGTATCTTGCGCCGAAGCAAGTACGTATCGAATGGTATCCTGCTGAAACGGTATTCGCGCAAAAGGACACAATTGGTAGCCGATGACCACTTGCTCCACCCAATGACGGGTCGCTCGAATGGGTATGGCCTGCTCCTGTGTCATTCTAGGTTTTCTTTACGATTTTGTAGATATTCCCGCCAGGCGTCCAGAGCTCTGGTGAAATCCTCGGGCAGATCACTCTCGAATTGCATAAATTCTCCCGTCTTCGGGTGTACGAAACCCAATGATTTGGCGTGCAGGGCGTGCCTGGGTAACAAAGTAAAAGCCCGATCTACAAAAAATTTATACTTACTGTATATCGTTCCTTTGCGAATCTGATCTCCTCCGTAGCGATCATCACTAAATAAGGGATGCCCCAGGTGCTTCATATGTACCCGTATCTGATGGGTACGCCCCGTCTCCAGATTGCATTTCACTAAACTCACGTAGTACATGGGTTCTATTACTTCGTAGTGCGTTACGGCCCACTTCCCCTTCTCCCCATCGGGGAAAGCGGCAAATCGATCGCGAAAACGAGGATGCCGTGCGATATGGGCATCTACTTTTCCCTTCAGGGGCTCCGGCTGCCCCCAAACGAGGGCGTAATAGGTGCGTTCAATGGTATGGTTATAGAATTGCTTGGCCAGGTGAGATAGGGTTTCATCGTTTTTGGCAATGAGTAAAAGCCCAGAGGTGTTTTTATCGATCCGGTGTACCAGTCCAATTTTTTCCTGGAAATTCATATCCTCCACCTCTACTGCGCCCAGGCCCAGATAATGTGCCAGCGCATTAACCAGGGTGCCATCTTTGTGCCCGATCCCCGGATGCACCACCATACCTGCCGGCTTATTCACCAGTAACAGATCGTCATCTTCGTAATGGATTTCCAGGGGAATATCCTGGGGTTTGACGTAGTTTTCTGATTGGTACTGAGGTAAAATAACCTTAATGGTATGCCCGTGTTTGACTTTAAAATTGGGCTTGATTTCTTCTTCGTTGACCAACACCTGACCGTCTCGAATGGCATTCTGCAACTTATTGCGGGATATTCGAAACAGGCGATTCACTAAAAACTTATCAATCCGAATGGGTTTCTGTTTCTTATCAACTACAATTTCTTTAATATCATAGAAGTCATCATTGTCTTCGTCGTTCTGCTCGTTCTCCGGTATTTGTGCTTCTTCGTTCTTCATTATGGCTTTGGTTACACAGGGCAATGCGCTTCACGCTTGAGTAAGGGGGCAAAATAAATGCATTTTGCACCAAACTACAATTCATAAAGGTAAAGCTTTTGACTTGAAAACGCTAAAACAACTCCCGCATCTCAAAGGATTTGATCAATTGACGGTACAACTTCCCAGCCTCCTGATAAGATAAGGTTTGTTGTCCGTCCGAATAGGCTTTTTCTGGTGTATGGTGCACCTCCATAATCACCCCATCCGCGCCGGCCATCACACTCGCCAGGGCCACTGGAGAGACAAAGCGACGCAGACCAATACCATGGGAAGGATCCGCAATTACAGGCAGGTGGGTTTTTTCCTTCAGCATGGCAATGGCGTTGATATCCATGCAATTCCGGTAAGCTTTCTCGTAGGTGCGAATGCCGCGTTCACATAGCATAATCTTCTCATTACCATTGGAGAAAATGTATTCTGCTGACTGCAGTAATTCGTCCAGTGTACCAGACATACTGCGCTTTAGCAGTACCGGCTTATCCGCCTGACCCAGGGCATCCAGCAAATTAAAATTCTGCGCATTTCTGGCCCCGACCTGAAAAATATCAACATAATCGTACATATCGTCAATCTGCTCCGTCATCATTACTTCGGTCACGATTTTGATACCGGCCGCACTGGCTTTCTTATACCACATTTCCAGGCCTTCCTGCCCCAGCCCACGAAACGAGTAGGGTGAGGAACGAGGCTTGTATACGCCACCGCGCATGATGCGCACATTGTTGTCAACCAGATGCTGTATAGTACTTTCGATTTGTGCTTCTGACTCAATGGAGCAAGGTCCGGCCATGATGTGGAATTGTCCTGTCCCAATCTCAATACCATCTCCGAGATCGACCATGGTATCCTTGACCTTCCATTTTTTAGAGACCAGCTTGTAGGCATCGCTCACGCGGTGGATATCCCGGATACCTGGCATATGGCCTATGCTCCGAATATCAAACTCTTTTTTACCTACCGCAATGAGATAATCTCCAAATTGGGTTTTTACACTGTTGAGCTCATAATTGATCTTATCCATTTGCTCGTGGATGGCTTCGATCTGCTTCTGCTTAATACCCTTATCCAGTTGAATGATCATGTCGATATTTTTAAGTTACCGGAGAATTCACATCCTCTTTCACCATTTTTACAAAATCCAAAGTGGCCTGCCCAATGTCCTTAGCTTTCGCCAAAGTCCGGATAAAAGCAGAACCAATAATCGCCCCGTTGGCATACTTGCAGGCCGTACGGAAGGTTTCGTGATTAGAAATTCCAAATCCAATCAAACGGGGATTATTCAGCGGCAATTCATTGATTCGGTTGAAATAGTCCAATTGGGCCTCCGAGATCCCCGTTTTTGCGCCGGTGATGGAAGAGTTGGATACCATATAAATGAAGCCTTTGGTCAGTTCATCAATTTTGAGGATCCGCGCTTCGCTGGTTTGTGGCGTAATCAGAAAACTAATCGCCAGACCATATTTCTCCAACATATCCTTATAAAAGGTTTCGTATTCGTAGATGGGTAAATCCGGCAAGATCAGGCCATCGACACCTACCTCAGCAGCCCGCTTAAAAAACTGATCTTCACCGTATTGCATCACCTGATTAAAGTAACCCATCATGACAAGGGGAATATCTGAATGCTGACGTACCTCCTCAATTTGCTTGAAAAGCAAGTCCAGGGTCATTCCATTTTTAATGGCCTGAGTGCCGCTCTCCTGAATGGTGGGACCATCCGCCAGGGGATCAGAATACGGCATACCGATTTCAATCAAATCGACGCCTGCTTCTTCCAGTGCTTTAATCACGATAGGGGTATGCTCCAGCTGGGGGTACCCGGCAGTAAAGTAGATATTCAGGATATCCCGGTCTTTTTTCTTAAAGAGTTCTACTATTCTATTCATGGTAATGCTTAATAAAGGTGGCTAAATCTTTGTCTCCCCTTCCGGAAAGATTAATGACGATCACATCATCCTTATCGTACTTCATCACATTGAGCGCTGCGAAGGCGTGTGCCGTCTCCAAAGCAGGAATAATGCCTTCAATTTTAGAAAGGAAGTAGGCGGCTTCCAGGGCATCTTTATCCGTGATACTAATGGCTTCCGCCCGTCCCGAATGAATCAAATGAGCATGCATAGGTCCAATTCCCGGATAATCCAGGCCAGCGGAAATAGAATAGGGCTCAACGATCTGACCATCGGGAGTTTGCATTAAAAGGGTACGGCTACCGTGAATAATCCCCCTGGTTCCCAGTACACTGGTGGCTGCCGACTCTCCCGAATCGACGCCCAGGCCAGCCGCCTCCACCGCGATGAGGCGTACCTCCTCTTCGTTGAGATAATGATAATAAGCGCCAGCAGCATTACTACCACCGCCCACACAGGCAATGATCGCATCCGGGTTTTCTTTACCGGTCTTCTCTTTTAATTGCCATTTGATTTCTTCACTGATCACTGACTGGAACAAGGCCACCATTTCGGGATAGGGATGTGGTCCCACTACCGAACCAATGATATAGTGCGTATCTACCGGATTATTAATCCAATCGCGAATCGCTTCGTTCGTGGCGTCTTTAAGCGTTTTACTTCCACTCTTGGCCGGGCGAACTTCTGCCCCCAACATTCGCATACGAGATACATTTGGTGCCTGTCGTTCTATATCGACTTCTCCCATGTACACGATACACTTAATCCCCATCAGGGCACAAACCGTTGCAGTAGCGACCCCGTGCTGTCCGGCACCCGTTTCGGCAATGATGCGGTTTTTACCCATTCGCTTGGCCAACAGGATTTGGCCAATCGTATTGTTGATCTTGTGCGCGCCCGTATGACAAAGGTCTTCTCGCTTCAGGTAGATGTGGGTGCCAAAATGCTCCGAAAGGCGAGAAGCATAGTACAGAGGAGTCGGGCGTCCTACGTAGTCCTTTAACAGGGATCTAAACTCTTTTTGAAAATCCTCATCTTCCCAAACGGTACTGTATTCTTTGCGAATTTCCTCGATATTGGGCTGAAGCATTTCGGGAATATAGGCTCCGCCAAATTCCCCATAATATCCGCGTTCGTCTACTGCAATCATTGCTGATGTTGTTTTAATTTTTGAACAAACCGCCCGGTCATTTCTACGTCTTTCAGACCCGGCTCGATTTCAAACTTGCTATTGATATCTACACCAAAAAGCATGGGATGGTCTAGCTCCAGGATGGCTTCTGCACTATCTCCCCCAATACCGCCACTTAATAAAAAGGGCGTGCTGCCTTCGTATTTTTCCAAAAGGGACCAATCGAATTGCTTTCCCGTACCACCGAAGCCGACACCTTTGGTATCGAACACAAAGAAGGAACAATGGTCTTCGAAAGGAGTGGTCACGGCGAAGTCAAATTTTTCATCAATCGAAAACGCCTTTACCAACTTGGCCGTACGAATACTACTGGCCGTCCATAAAAGCTCTAACTCCCGGCAATAACCGGGGGCCTCCGACCCGTGCAGCTGCACAAAATCCAATTCGTAATCATGGATGGCATTCAGAACATCCGAAGTACCAGCGTTAACAAAAACGCCCACTTTTTTCACCAAATTAAAGGTCTCTTCGTTTTCTCTAACCCACTGAGCTAATTCGTCTTGTTCTCCGACAAAGCGTTTGGATTCCGGATAGAAAATGAAGCCAATCATATCGATAGGAAGTGCCAGCATAGCCTCGATATTATCAGACTGCCGCATTCCACAAACTTTTACCTGCATCATGCAATTCCGTGTTTTAGCGTTGATTCCATTTGGTTAATTCGTTCAATAAAATCTGCACACTCCTTGTGTGGCTCATCAGCCTGCATAAAGTATTCCCCAATGAGAAAGCCCTCAAAACCAACTTCCTTCAGTTGGACAATGGCATTTGGATCGCTAATCCCACTTTCAGATATCTTCACAAAGTCATTCGGGATCAGAGAAAACAAGTCAATTGAGGTCTGAATACTGACACTAAAATCGTGCAAATTCCGGTTATTCACCCCGATGATATCCACGTACTCATTGGCTTTGGCCAGCTGCTCCTCCGAATGGACTTCCATTAATACTTCCAGCCCTAAATCTTTTGCCTTCTGAGCAAGTGCCTTCAGGCGTCCGCGATCCAGACACTCTGCAATCAACAATATAACGTCGGCACCGATGGCCCGCGCCTCGTAGAGCTGGTATTCGTCAATAATAAAATCCTTGCGCAGAATAGGACAGAAATTAAATTTACGCGCCTCCGTCAGGTCTTCATTTTTTCCCCCAAAGAAATGTGTATCGGTCAGTATTGACAGACCCGATGCCCCCGCCTGCATATACCCAATGGTCACGCGCTCTACTTTGGCATAGGGATTAATATCCCCCTTGGAGGGTGACTTTCGTTTAAATTCAGCAATGATGCCCGATTTATCCGGACGACGTAAATACTTTTTCATCGATACGCAGGGAGAATCAAAATACAGACTCTTCTCTAAGAGTTTGATGGGATAAAGTTCCTTACGCTTTTTCACCTCTTCCCGTTTGTGGTCTACGATTTTATTGAGGATCGTCATAGGTATAATTATTAGTTTTTAAATTTGGTGATTGGGCTTACTAGCTTTGCGCTACTAACTTTTGAAGTTGCTGATAAGCGCGACCACTTTCAATACTTTCGCGGGCTTCCGCCAAACAATCTTCCATCGATTGCTCCGAACGAATGACCCGAATGGCTAATCCGGCATTGGCCATTACCACCGCTTTCTGAGCCGGAGTCGCCTTGTCCTGTAAAACATTTAACAAGGTTGTCGCCGCTTCTTCTGCCGTTTCCCCACCGTACAGTTCTTTGGGATTTATTTGCTGGTACCCCATCATCTTAGGCGTAATAATCCGCTCGCTGTCATTGGTACGGAGTTTAAAATCACCCGTCAATGAAATCTCATCGTAGCCATCCAGCGCGTAGACAATAGCAAAGCGTCGCCCCGTATGTTGCATAATATACTGGAACATACGCGAAAGTTCCATACTAAAGGTACCGAATAACTGGTATTTAGGTTGTAGGGGATTAACCAGTGGCCCCAGCATATTAAAAAAGGTCTTCATGCCCAACTGTTTACGTACCGGAACGACCTCTTTCATCGCTGGATGGAATAAAGGGGCGTGTAAAAAACACATATTTGCTTCGTCCAACTGACGACGTAAAGTATCCTGATCATTGGTAAATCTGTAACCCAGTTCGATCAGTACATTGGAGGAGCCAACCGAAGAGGAAACGCCGTAGCTACCGTGTTTACTGACTTTATACCCGGCACCGGCGATCACCATAGCCGAGGTTGTCGAAACATTAAAGGTGTTCTTGCCATCACCTCCCGTGCCGACGATATCCAGGGTCTCCTGATCACCCAAATCTATTTTGACGCAAAGCTCTAATAGGGCATCGCGAAAGCCCTGTAATTCCGACAGGGTGATGGGGCGCATATTAAATACCGTGGTAAAGGAAGCTACTTGTATATGATTATACTGGCCACCCGATATATCTACCAATATTTGCCGGGCTTCTTCCCGACTGAGTTTATCGTGTTCAAATAAACGATTCAGTACCGTTTTCATGGTTATTTATTTAGCTCTTAGGCTTTCGCCAAAAAATATCTTATTTATTCTGCCATTAAAGCTTCTCTGGGAATTTCGACCCCACAACTGGACAAGAAATTAGCCAGCATCTTTTTCCCTTCCGAGGTCATTACGGATTCCGGATGAAATTGCACCCCAAAAACCGGATAAGTAGTATGGCGCATCGCCATAATTTCGCCCTTTACGTCGATTGCGGTTATTTTCAATTCCGAAGGTAAACTATCCTTTCTTACGATCCAGGAATGATATCGGCCTGCATGAAAGACGTCGGGAATATTCCGAAAAAGTGGATCTTTCTCATCTGTCACCTTAATGGGCGTCTCAATCCCATGGTACACCTGCGTAAGGTTCTCCAGGCGGGCACCAAAAGCTTCCCCAATGGCCTGATGTCCCAAACAAACGCCCAGGATCGGTTTTTCCGGTGCGTAGCGCTTGATCAGCTCCGGCATAATCCCCGCTTCGGAGGGCACTCCCGGACCCGGCGACAAGATGATGACATCGTAGGCCGCAACGGCATCAAGATCAATGGCGTCGTTCCGAACGACATTGATCTTTTGCCCCAGTATGTCCTGGATATACTGGACCAGGTTATAGGTGAAAGAGTCGTAGTTGTCTAAGACTAGTATTTTCATGATTCTTTTATTTTGTTGTTAGGCCCCTTTGCCACCCGCTTTTTTTTACAGTTTTTCGGCTTCAAGCAGGGCTTTTTTGAGGGCCCCTAGTTTATTGTTGACTTCCTGTAGCTCATTTTCCTCCACGCTCGCGGAAACCACTCCGGCCCCCGCCTGGTAGTAAAGATTATTGTCCTTACTTAGGAAGGATCGGATAACAATCGCCGTGTTGATTTCACCATCGAAACCCAGATAGCCCAGGGCACCGCCGTAAAGACTTCGGTTTTGGTTTTCGTACTTATTAATCAATTCAATGGCCTTGTACTTGGGAGCTCCCGAGAGTGTACCGGCCGGGAAGGTATCTCCAAAGATCTGTACTGGATTAGACCCCTCTTCCAGGTCGCCCACCACCGTAGATACCAGGTGTATTACGTGGCTATAAAAATGAATTTCCTTCAATTTTTCTACCCGCACGTTGACGGCGTGTCGGCCCAAATCATTGCGGGCCAAATCTACCAGCATGATGTGTTCGGCATTCTCCTTGGGGTCCTGGGTCAATTCTTTGGCTTTGGCCTCATCTTCGACTCGGTTTCCGGTACGACGGTAAGTACCGGCAATGGGATTTACCTTCGCCACACCGTTACGGATCACCATCTGGCTCTCTGGTGAAGAGCCAAAAATTTTATAGCTGCCATAATCAAAATAAAAAAGGTAGGGCGAAGGGTTGATGGAACGCAAGACCCGATAGACATTAAACTCGTCACCTTTAAAAGACTGAGAAAATTGACGGGAGAATACGATCTGAAACACATCCCCCAACTGACAGTGCTTCTTGCCAATACTCACCAACTTTTTAAATTCTTCATCGGTGAGATTACTTTGTTCCTGACCTTCCAAATGGAATTCATGTGCAGGAATTTTTTGACTCAAGATCAACGATTCCAGTTTTCCCGAAGAGGGCTCCTCCCCTTCTAATAAGTTCTCCAGGATATACAATTCGTTTTTATAATGGTTGATCGCAATGATATATTTATGCAGTGTAAATCGAATATCGGGCAGATCGAAACGGCGTTTATCCGAATCAAAGGCCAGCGTATCGAAGTATTGTACGCCATCAAAACCCACGTGACCAAAAAAGCCATTGAATCTTCCAAGCTCGGATTGATTTTCTACATCAAATTGTTGGGTAAACCGCAACAACTCTTCGGGGACCGTGTCAGTATCGTAGGCCGGAATGGGAATCACCGTTTGGCTACCATCGGGCAGACTTTCGGTTATTTGCCGGTTTTGCACCGAAATTTCCGCGATGGCCTGTAATCCAATAAAAGAGAAACAATCTTCGGCACTGCTAAAGTCATTACTCTCCAAAAGTACCGCCTGAGTATAGTGGTCTCTTACCTTCAGGTACAGAGAAACCGGCGTAATGATATCCGCCAGGTGCTTAGTGACTACCGTCCTGAGTTTGACTTTCTTTGTTTGCGTGGTATCCATGTTTTTGTGTCTTTTTCTTACATTATGACCTTAGCAAAAAAAAACAAACGGCTTGTTCGGGAGAACCGACAAGCCGTTTATTTGCATCCTGACAAGGCGTGTCCTATCACCCGAATGTTCGAGAGATTGAGCGCCACCACCAAGAATTGCTATTAAAACTTTGCATTACTTTTTTATTAATGCTCAAATATAAAAATCCTATTCTGGAAATTCCTATTTATTTTTTGACTTTTTTAAAAATAATGGGAAGTTGTTCGCATAATCTGGCCTATCGGATGTAAAACCGGTAATTCTTGCTGGAACCGGTAAATCTTTTTATCGGATTACCAGCTTTGTCAAAGATCAGTTTTTTTCTATCCGTAACTTCTCTTACTTTAATACCATTGAGGTTCCAGTTATCGCCGTTCCAACCTCCAGAGAAGGTGGTCATTAATTGAATACTTTTAATTTGGTCAGGATTAAGCGGAGAGTTGAGCTTCACCTTAACCGTCTGGCGGGAGCCATCTGCCCAGCGCTTTTCCTTGTTTACATTGCGTATGTATTGGCTCCTACCGTTCTTAAAGTAAATTCTCAGGTTCAGATTATCTTTTCCTCCCCGTAAATCATCATTTCCTGTTCTGAATTCCAACTCCAGCTGGCTTACCTTTGGTTGGGAAAAATTGCCATAAAAAACAGGTTTATGCTGGATAATCGTGGTATAACTGGTCTTTGGAGCCTTTTCATTAATCATCAACAGGAAGGTTTTGCGATCACCGCTAAATTCTTTGAGCGGTTCTCCCGTCCGTTCCAGAAGGTCTTTCTTTTGTTGTTGTCCCAGGCGAGCTTCGACCTTAATTCCATTTAACTTCCAATTATCTCCATTCCAGCCCCCGCTGGCATGCTTAAACAATTGCAAGGATTTAATAGATTGGGCAGCAATCGGACGATTGAGTCGGATGCGCACCGGCTGCATGTAATTGTTAATCCAACGACGGCTCAAATTTACGTTGCGAACTACCTGACTGGCCTGACCGTGAAAATTAATGGTAATATCCAGATTATCTCGGCCTCCCCGTAAATCATCGCCACCAGTCGTGCAATACACAACTAGTTCGTATACTTTTCCATCTTTGGGGTAATTCTCAGGGACTACGTAAGGAGGGTTTCTAAATTGATATTTGCGATCCACAAAATAGGTCCGCCATTCTTTTCGATTACCCCGGTTGTCAAAGGTGTAAAAGACTTTTTTACGCAGATCCGGACGAATAACTGAAACCTTATCGGGATAATTGGGATTATAAGTGAAAATTTTTAGGTCGCTCTGGTAGGCTCCGTAGTCCCCTTTGTAGCGTCCGAGCTCATAACCAATAACCAGTACCTGGTGCTCTCCCCCATTGTGTGCGCCACCAGCCCCCATCAGGCCCAAGGGCATAGGCTTATTGCGGTCGACATAATAAATGATATCTCGCAAACGGTCTTTCATTCCCCAGCGGAAAAACTCCTCATTGCGGGCTCCTCCGGGATTGAGTCCCAATTCTGCCCACTGGTCAATGTTTCTTTTAATGGATTCTACTTGTTGGCTATAGATATGCGTGTGTAAGGCGGTACCATCGTTGGGTCGATAGTCCTGATGTGGAATGGTCTTGCGAGCATTGTAATAGTCCAAGGCTGAATATACCATACCCCCACAAAGTCCCCCCGTGCGCCAGTCAATCTCCGAAACAAAATTATTATGGAAGGTATTGACAAACTTGAAGCCATGTTGATTCGGCTTAAAGGAGGTCATCTTTCTTTGCGCTTCGGCTGAAAAGGAAGGCAAAAGACAGAGGAGTAGGATAAAGGAGGATAGATTCTTCATGATCGTAGGTTTTTATGGTTAATAGTATTTTACCTACGAGTGTCCTAAAAAAAGGAGATATGACCCTTCGGGGAAATTAGTTGATCAGAAATTTTAGTTCCTTGCTTATTCCAGGGGATAAACAAAAACCATTAAGGCAGTAAAAGACAATAAAAGTGGTGACCTCAATTACCTTCACGCCTTAATGGTTCAGGACAAACAGGAACTTACATTAAATGGAAGTAGCCCCGAAAGGTTATCTATTCTTCCAACTCTATTCTGTTGATAAATCCGTAATGCGCCTCTAGCTCTTTGTAGTAGTTTTGCTCTAATTGCGATAAGTGCTCCGGCATAGTTTCTGGTAAGTCCCAACCGAACAAGGCATTTAATATCTGATCAATGATCAACAAAATACTATAAATCCATTTTGGCGCCTTAAACAAATCTAAAAGGAAAATAATTAGCTTCTTGATTTCTTTGACGATTCGGTTTAAACCTAATCTGGAGAATATCGATTTTAACTTTTTTGAAATCGATAAGGCGGAATTAACCATCTGATTTCCTCCGGCAAGCTTCACCAGCTGATTGGCCTCGGATATACCCTGGTCTGACGATTTCTCCATCCTTTCTGACAAGTAAGAAGACAGCCCATTGAATTGCTCTTGTAGAGGGGCAAGGAATTCATTGGCTACTTTTTTGTGATCTTCATCCTCAAAAGCATCTGACAAGCCCTTGATAATTAATTTTGGAAGTGTTTTAATTCCTTCCAGAAAAGCTTCTAATTCTGTCTTTTTTTCATTAGGCATACTATAAAATTTATGGGTTTAGAGATTCGAAAGTTTCTCGGGGATGATAAGCAGAAAATGACGCTACCAGCCTACAAGAACTTTCAGGTTCAGTAGTAGATGCTCTTCGTTACGCATTTATAATCAGCGCAGATAAAATAATGAGGAAAGTCATGTGGAGAATACCCTTATTTTACCTACTTGAAGGCGGAGCCGGCAGCAGGTAAAGTATGTACGTGCAGGATTTTCCAACAAAGTTCCCGAATCAATCCCCCCTCTTCCTTCCCGGTACTGGAATAATCCACGCCCTTACTTTTCAGATCGTATTCCCGCAAGATATTGACAATTTTCTCCAGATCGCGACGGCGGTAATTACGCTCGGCCAGTCGGTAATCGCGTAAAAAGAAAGAGCTGCGCAGGGATAGCGCCTGGAGAATTTCTTTTTCGCCGGATTTTTTCAGGAAACTGAGCATATAGACCTTACTGAAATAATTATACAGTGCACCCATGATCATGGGCAGCGGATTCTTCTTAGGATTAGCGATAAAGTATTGTACGATGCGATTGGCTTTTTGTACATCCCTTCCGCCCAGGGCACGCTGAAACTCAAAGACATTATAATCCTTACTGATGCCGATATTATTTTCAATATCTTCGGTTGAAATAGTCGCACCGGGCGACAAGTTGATAGCCAACTTATCCAACTCGTTGGCGATCTTAGACAGGTCGGAGCCTAAATATTCACTGATCAGTTGAGCATTACCCATATCGATTTTCAACTTCTTAGTCTTCAGGAAAGAGACGATCCAATCGGGCACCTGATTATCATAGAGGGGCTTGGCTTCCAATACTAAAGCTTTTGCCTTGAGCGCCTTGCCAAACTTGGAATTCAGATTGAGCTTTTTATGCTTATGGGCAATGACCAGAATGGTTGTAGGCGAGGGGTTTTCGACGTAAGTCAATAAATCCTTCAAACTGGCCATTTCCTGGGCCTCCTTGAGTAAGACGACCTGATAGGGAGCCATCATCGGGAAACGACGGGCCACGTCTACTACCGTTTTATGATCGGTCTCTTTACCGTATAAGACGGTATGATTGAAAGCCTTCTGGTCTTCCTCTAGTACCTGCTCATCAATAATATCGACAATAGCGTCAATAAAATAAGACTCCTGACCGTGCAGAAAGTATATGGGCTGGTAATTACCTTTCTTTAAGTCTTGTAGTATTTGCTGGTAGGTCATTTGGTCACGTTTTCAGGTGGTCGACACACGATTCACGCTTGCGTTCCCACAAAACTTTCCTGATGGGCCAGCGTACGGCCTGGATAAGCTTGCAAAGCTACTTCCAGACAATCCATGGCTTTCTCCAGGGCATTGGTATTGAGCACATAAGCAATACGCACTTCATTCGAACCACGTCCGGGGGTGGCGTAAAAACCCTCTCCTGGTGAAAGCATCACGGTTGAGCCTTCGTGTTCGAAGGACTCCAGCAGCCACTGACAGAAGCGGCTGGCACTATCTACCGGGAAGCGAGCGAAGCAATAAAAGGCACCTCCGGGCTTGTAATTCAGCACGCCGTCCATGGCCTTCAGGCGATGGTAGACGACCATCCGACGGCGATCGTATTCTTCTTTCACTTCGGCCAGGTATTCGTCTCCGGCCTCCACCATGGCTTCCGCCAGTATCTGTGCGAGTCCCGGAGGGCTGAGCCGCAATTTAGCGTAACGCGTTAAGCTTTCCAGCACCTCCTGATTTTTTGTAACCACGGCCCCTACCCTGGCGCCACAGGCGCTGTAGCGCTTGGATACCGAATCAATTACCACCACATTATCTTCTAGACCGGCCAGTCGCAAACAGGAATAAAATTCCTGATCGTCGTAGCAAAATTCGCGATAGACTTCATCCACAAAGAGATACAAATCGTGCTTTTTAACCAGCTCTGCCAGTTCAAACAGGGTTTCTTTACTGAAGAAACTACCCGTGGGATTGCTGGGGTTGGTGATAAAGATAGCCTTGGTACGATCCGTAATCTGCTCCTCAAAGGTGCGGGTAGAAGGCAGGGCGAAACCATCTTCAATATAGGTGGGCACCGGTTTAATGACTGCGTCGGCGATTTGCGCAAAGCCATTATAATTTGCGTAAAAAGGCTCGGGAATGATCATCTCTTCTCCACGATCTAGACAAGCGTAAATTAATAGCTGAATCGCTTCGGAAGCCCCCGTCGTAATAATCAATTCATCAGCACTGACGTTCATCCCGAATTTATCGTAATAAGCCGCCAGTTTGGTCCGGTAGCTGAGGTTTCCCACTGCCGGGGTGTAGGCCAGAATATCCAGCTCTGTTTCTTTAAGGGTTTTGAGCGCCGCTGGAGGAGTCAGGATATCGGGCTGACCAATATTGAGATGGTAAACGTGCGTACCTCGTGCTTTGGCCTGATCGGCAAAAGGAACCAGCTTTCTAAAGGGAGATAAGGGAACCTGAGTCGCGCGATTAGAAATCTTAGGCATAAGTAGCTTTTTTTGTACGAAAAACCCTGCGAATAAACGGGTGTTATTCGCAGGGTTTTAATGGTTAATACGGCTGGCTTTCGCCATGAACCATAAACAAGCTCTAAGTTACAATTATTTCAAATACTTGCCACGCTTTTTTGGTATTTGTATACAGGTATTACGATACCTGAAAACCAATCAGGCCTACCACTTAATCGGTTCCAGACTGGTAAAGGTCTCTTCAGGCATACTTTCTGATACGGCAATATCGGTCAACTTATTATTCCCGCGATCACCACTTAGTAAAATCGCACCATGTTGTTCATAGTTGAGCCAGGGAGTCGTAAATCTGGGCTCAGGATCTTCATAATTGCCAAAAAACTGCCACTGCTTAACCAGACGGTCTTCCTCATCTACGTACACCAGATATTTATTATCCGGAGTGCGCCCCACCTCCTCAAAGGTCAATTGCAGCACATCGGCTGGCGCCCCGCCCTGCATGGTATCCTGGCCGACGTATTTAAGCGTCACCCCACTGTCCTTGAGCTTGTAAGGCATGACCAGCCAGTAAGCATCATTGATCCAGATAGATTCGGCTCGCTCCAGGTATTGATCCAGACTATCCGTGCTGGAGATATCCGTTCCATTCAGCAGTACCTTACCGGTTTTATCATGAATATTCACCAGGTACACGGCAGAATCTGCTGGCACTTCTATTCTCACATCGCCCGTCTTCTTATCCCACCATAAAGTACGACGTCCAAAAAAGGTCCAGGTAATATATCGGGTCTCATCCCAGGCCTTTCTTCCACCTAAAGCCTCCATCACTTCATCGGCAACGGCGATGGCTTCGGCATCCGAAGCCTCTAAATTAAAACCCTCGGCGGCGGGATTACCTACGTCCGTGCCCTCCATATTGGCTGGGGAGCAATAATTCAAACTCAGGAAGGTAGCGCATAAAATAAACAGTTTGCAAAGTCTCATTTCGTTTTGATTTGATTTTAGAACAAAATAGCTAGCTAGTCTACATTGTTCAAAGCGCAGATAAAAAAACTGCTCTGCTAGCGGATAGCAGAGCAGTTTGAATACTAAATTAAAGATACTTAGGCTTTGGGATCTACCCCTTTGTCCAGGTAGTCCTGGTATTCTTTGAGTTCTCCCCAATGGCCATCGGCCGCCAATTTAGCCTGCTTGGGCCAGGTATTAGGTTTGGCTAACTTATACCGGTCACCGGCATTGGCTAACACCTCCTTAATCCGAGCTATGGGCGTCCCGGCTAGATCAGACCAGGTTTTAATCCCTGCTTCTTTCAAAATACCTTCGATTTTGGGGCCGATGCCCTCAATAATTTTCAAATCTTCCGGGTTCTTAGAAAAGCCCAGAATCTTCATCGCCATTTTCTCAACTTTAGACGGGTTTTCAAAGTCGCCGGTTTTTTCTCGACCGCCATCCAGGAATTTCTGATATTCGATCAATTCGGCCCATTGGTTATTTTTAGCCAATTCTGCCTGACGAGGCCAACTTTCGGGCTTCATCATTTGCATTTTATTAGCCGCCAGAATGGCACTTAGATCCTCTACTTTAGCGCCAGCCAGATCAGACAAGGTATTGATCTTATTCTTTTTCAGCGTCTTCTCGACTTTAGGGCCAATGCCTTCTACCACCTGCAGATTATCCAGATCAAAGATTTGGGCATAATTTAGGCCCCCCGCTGCTTTACCTGTGGCGAGTCCCAGTGCCCCCATTTCCTCCAACTTGGCTTTGTACTCCAGATTTTGCATTTCCAGCCGCTGTCTTTTATCGTGACACTTTTTAAGATCAGCTTCCAGCTGTTCGATTTTGTATTTGAGTTCTACTTCATTTTTCTCAAAATCATTCAGCTTGTTTTGCATAGCCCGCTGATCGGCCCCCATTGCGCCGGCAGCGTAGCTTGTTTTAGTCTTCTTCTCAGAAGAAGTATTGCGGTCAAAACGGCTACCGAATAGCCAACCCAATATAAATGGAATAATACCCGCCAAAAGCAGCCATAACCAGCAGGGAAGCCCCCAGAGTGTTGCTAATAATATATCGATAATCATGATGTTTAGTTTTGTGTTGATGAATTAGTTGAAGGAATGCGCACGAGTTCAACGCGACGATTATTCTGACGACCCTCTTCAGTGTCATTGGTATCGACGGGTAAGTTTCGGCCTTTCGATTCGGTGGTGATTTGTGTTGTCGGCACACCATAATCGACCAAAATAGACTTGATCGCTTCGGCGCGACGCTGTCCCAGGTCCATATTATAGGCATCACTACCGATATTGTCGGTATGTCCGGTGAGACGTACCTGATCCCCGCTTTCAATTAATTGAGGCGCTAATTTCTCCAGGTAATCATCAACGGCCTGATTGTAAACTTTTTCTACCGACTTGTAGGGAAAGCGAACGACAATACGGTCATCCAGCACTTCGACGTCTTCTTTAATGGTCGTACCGGAGTCGCTCCAGTTCAAGACACCAGCCGGAAAATACCCGGATCGGACATCCGGATTCGCCGGGAATGGCCTTCCCGAAAGCTTCACCTGGTCGGGCGGTATATCCGCAAAATATAATTGCTGAATCTGGGCTGCTCGTGCTCGTCCCAATGATTCGTAATCGGCAGGTATGGCTTCTCCCTCGTAGTAAAACCCGGTAATCTCCAGCACCTTCCCCTCTTCTTCCAAAGAAAGCAGGCTATCGCGGAAAGCACCAAATTCATCGGTAGTATAAATACCCGTGGTGTCCCATTTACTGGCAAGTAAATAGTTGTTGACCGGTTCATCGACCTGGCTGGTATCATCATCCGTAGCGGCAATTCCCCCACAACAATTGGCAGCAAAAGTTGGGTAGAAAAATACAAACAACAGAATCATGTACACCACCAGTAAGACCAGAATCAACAAACGTCTGGTTAGTAATGACATAGGTTTGAGTTGGTTTTATGAAAAAATAGTTTTGTTTTGTTATCTATTATTCACGGGAGATGTTAGGAACGGATAAGCGTTTTGTTTATTTATGACCGGGGAAGCTCAGTGAAGTAACGATGTCTATTAAAATCATTGATCAAAATAAACATTTTTATCCATTTCTTGAACTTTTATTACCTATACCCCCGCCGGAGAAAGCGAAAATGTATAGATTTCCCTATATTTGTGACCCTTTCTCTTTTTGGGATGTTATAAGAAAGAAATAAATTAGCTTTTATGTTTGAAAGTTTAAGTGATCGTCTAGAAGGTGCCTTCAAAGTTTTTACGGGTGATAATAAATTGACCGAGCTGAACGTCGCTCAGTCCATTAAAGAAATCCGTCGTGCCCTGGTGGCCGCCGATGTGAACTATAAAATAGCCAAAGAATTTACGGAGCGCGTTAAAGAAAAAGCGCTGGGTACCGAAAATTTACTAAAATCGGTTAAGCCGGGCCAGATGATGGTCAAGATTGTCCAGGACGAGCTGACCGAATTAATGGGTGGTCAGGCCGCCGGTATTGATCTGAGTGGCAAACCGACCGTCATTCTGATTGCGGGTCTGCAAGGTTCGGGTAAGACAACCTTCTCCGGTAAACTGGCCTACTTCCTGAAAACCCAGAAGAAAAAATCTCCCCTGCTGGTCGCCGGTGATGTGTACCGTCCAGCGGCCATTAACCAGATATCCGTCCTGGGGGAACAAATCAACGTTCCGGTCTACAAGGAAGAAGGAAACAAAGACCCCGTCAAAATCGCCCTCAAAGCGATTGCCCACGCACAGGATCACAACCACGACGTGGTAATTGTCGATACGGCGGGCCGTTTGGCTGTTGATGAAGAGATGATGAATGAAATCTCTAATATCAAAGAAGCCATCCAACCCAATGAGACGCTATTCGTAGTGGATGCGATGACGGGGCAGGATGCCGTTAATACGGCCAAAGCCTTCAATGATGTCATTGATTACCACGGGGTTGTTTTGACCAAGTTGGATGGTGATACCCGTGGTGGTGCTGCCCTTTCGGTCAAATATACCGTCGGTAAGCCCATTAAATTCATTAGTGAAGGGGAAAAGATGAAGACCCTTGATGTTTTCTACCCCGAGCGAATGGCGCAACGGATCCTCGGTATGGGAGACATTACTTCCTTCGTTGAAAAAGCCCAGGCTCAGTTCGATGAAAAAGAAGTAGAGCGCCTGGAAAAGAAAATCCGAAAGAACAAGTTTGACTTTGATGATTTCCTGGGGCAGATCAATCAGATCCGTAAGATGGGCGATCTCAAATCGCTCATGAATATGATTCCGGGGATGAGTAAAATGACCAAAAACCTGGATATCGATGATAAAGCCTTTAATAAGGTAGAATCTATTATCCAATCGATGACACCTGACGAAAGGGCTAATCCGGAATTGGTCCTGAAGACCAACAGCCGCAAGAAGCGGATTGCCCGTGGCTGTGGCCAGGATCTTCAGCAGATCAATATGTTCTTAAAGCAATTTAACCAAATGCGTCAAATGATGCATAAGATGTCGAAAGGACAAGGCGTACCGGGTATGATGCCAGGTGCTGGCGGCGGTCCCGGCAGACGTCGCAGAAGATAAATATATTACCAGAATGAAAAAACCCGTTCCCCTGCCAGAGGAACGGGTTTTTTACTTATTCTTATTACTATGCGTGCTCAACTACTTCTCTTTTTCTTTACCCTAATCCCTGTTTTACTCATTAGTCAACCGCTGCCCTTCGACCCGGAGGTTGTCAGTGGTGAGTTGGACAATGGGCTGAAATACTACATCAAACAGAATAACAAACCAGAAAACCGGGTGGAACTGCGTCTGGCCATAAAGGCAGGCTCCCTTTTGGAAGACGAAGACCAATTGGGTCTTGCACACTTTGTAGAACACATGGCCTTCAACGGCACCGAACATTTCAAAAAGAATGAACTGGTTGATTTCCTGGAGCTGAGTGGCACGCGTTTTGGCGCCGACCTGAACGCCTATACCTCCTTTGAGGAAACCGTATACCAACTGCAGGCCCGCACCGATAGTACTGCCCTACTCGACCAGGCCATACTGATTCTATCCGACTGGGCCAGTGGCCTGCGATTTGACAGTAATGAGATTGAAAAAGAACGCGGGGTGGTCATCGCCGAATGGCGCAACCGGCTTAGCCCCGACCAACGTCTACAACAACAATTTTACCCCGTTCTTTTTCAGGATTCTCGCTACGCAGAGCGACTGCCCATCGGGGACCCAAAAATTATTGAGCAGGCTGATCAGTCGACCATTCAGCGCTTTTATAAAGACTGGTACCGCCCCGAACTCATGGCGATTATCGCCGTCGGGGATATTGATCCCAGCCAAATGGAGAAACGCATCAAAGAGCAATTTGAAACCCTAAAAAATCCCGAAAAACCAAGAAAGAGAAAGGAATACCGGCTCCCCTTTCACGAAGGTACCCGGAGCATAACGGCTACTGATCCCGAGGCACCTTTCACCCAGATCCGTTTGCTCATTAAACAAGCCGCCCTGGGCGATAGTACCAAGAGCGATTTTGCCGAAAGGCTAAAGATCAGCCTATACAACACCATGCTCGGTGCCCGCATGTACGAGCTTCAACAAACCGCCAATCCTCCCTTCACTTTTGCCACCACGGCCTATAGTCGTAACCTGGGCGACACCGACGTGTATAATATCTCCGCTTTTGTGGGTGCGGAGCAGGCACTGGCGGGATTTGAGAGTGTTTACCGGGAAACAATTCGTGCCCAACAGTACGGTTTCACTTCTACAGAATTGGAAAGGGCCAAAGAAAATTTACTTACTCGCGCCCAGCAACGGGAAAAGGAAAGGGCAAATATCCCCTCCGGAAGTCTGGCCGCCGGCCTGGTAAGTCATTTTCTGAAAGACAGTCCCGTCCTTAGTCCAGAACAATACCTGGAACTGGTAGAGGAACTATTGCCCACCATTGATCTGTCGACTATCAATGTGCTTCCCCAAAAGTGGATCACCACAGACAATCGCAGCCTCATCGTCACTGGTCCGGAAAAGGTAAAAGATCAGTTACCCTCTCCGGAAGAAATCGAAGCGGCTATGCAAAAGATCGAGAACAGCAGACTAGCTCCTTACATCGACCAGATGGCTAATCAGGCGCTATTTGAAAAAGAACTCCAGGCGGGTACGGTGCTTGGAGAAAAGACCTACGAGGGCTTAGGCGTAACCGAATGGAAACTCAGCAATGGCCTGACCCTGGTCATGAAACCCACAGATTTCAAAGAAGATGAAATCTTAATCGAAGCCTTTAGCCCCGGTGGTCACTCCCTGGTGGACAGCAGCCGTTACCAAAGTGCAATGGCCGCCACTACCCTGGCCAACCTCAGTGGCCTTAGCCAATTTTCGGCGCCAGACCTGCTAAAAAAACTCAGTGGTCGGGTCGTTAATATCTCCCCCTACATCAGTGAATACGAAGAGGGGCTCAACGGAAACGCGGCCACGAACGATTTGGAGACCCTGCTGCAGCTGACTCACCTCTATTTCACGGATCCCCGTTTTTCGAGCACCTCGCTAGACGGCTATCGACAGCGACAGGCGAATATACTGAAGAACATCACCGATAATCCCTATTATTACTTTGCCAAGGTACAGAGTAAGGTAAAATACCAGAATCATCCACGCCGCCAAGGGATTCCAACTATGGCAGACCTGGCCAAAATTGATCTGGCCGTCGCCGAAACTTTTTATAAAGACCGGTTTGCGGATGCTTCCGATTTCACCTTCTTACTGGTGGGTAATTTTGAGCCCGCAGCCATTCGTCCTCTATTGTTAAAGTATTTGGGTAGCCTTCCGGCAAAAGATCGGGAAGAAACTTATCGTCCGCTCGACATTGAATTGACCCCCGGTATTGTCGATACCGTCATTCAGCGCGGTCAGGCACCCAAAGCGTTGGTGGATATTACCTTCCACGGCGATTTTTCTTATACCCCGGAAAAGCGCTACCACTTTGCCTCCATGCTTGCGGTGCTGCGGATCAAAATGCGGGAGCAATTACGTGAGGAACTGGGAGGCGTCTACGGCGTACGCCTCAACGGCACCAATAGCCGCATTCCCGATCCGAAGTATCGCATCACCATCAGTTTTAACACCGATCCCGGCGAACTCGACACCCTGGTGCAGACCGCTTTTCGAGTGATCCGGGAGCTACAAAGTCAGGGACCAGAGGAGAAAGACGTGGAAAAGGTCAAGGAGACGCAGATACAATCCCGGCTAAAGGCCGAAAAAGAAAACAGCTACTGGATGGCCCAGCTGCGGTACCGCTACAAAAACAACATGCCCATGTCTGGGGCCACTACGGAGGCTTTCCGGACAAAAGTGGAGGCCTTATCGGCAAAAGATATTCAAAAAGCCGCCCGGCAATATTTTGATTTTGAACAGCGGATTAAGCTGGTCTTACTGCCAGAAAGCTAGTCGGTCTTTTGGAAAAAGTGTACCTGCAAAGTACGGTATCCTTCCAGTTCTTCGGCCTTCTGGCCGAAAAGACGGTGTGATACTCGCATCGTACTCTCTTGCCCCATAACTATGCCAACTACCCAATTTTCAAATGCCAGCGACCAGCCTTCTCGCCTTGGAAAAATAAGGGTTTTCTATTTGGAAGTGACACCAATTGACATGCCATTCGGCAGTTAAAAAAAGAAAAGGGCCTCTTAAAAACACCAAAGCCCGCCGGCATTGCTGCTGATGGGCTTCGGTTTTTTGATATAGTTTTTGAAACGATCTCATCAGCCACTTATGAAAGTCTGATGATAGACTTCCTTAATCACGTTTCTATCATCAAACATAAGTAGAAATTTTATCGAGGGGCCCATTGAACTTCCTCCTAGAGGATTAAAATTTTTCAATGATATATCAACGATCAAGGCATTTTTATACACAACTGAAAAAGACATATTGTATTTCGTCTCCTTTTCCATACATTTAGAAAACTGAGAAATGGCAACAGGTAAATCCTTAAAATCAATTTTCCTGAGTTCTTGCTTTAAGTTACTATGTTTAAAACTACTAAATCCAGTCAAAACAAGTGGTTGTAGCCTATCGTTAATACAATAAGTTCCAATATTTTCCTTTTCTTTTCTCTTGATATTCTTGAATGCCTGATTGATTTGATGAACAACCGAATCATTGCTAATTATGTATGTATATGCAATTGAATACTTTTCTAGTTCTGATTTAGGTGTGTCTTCATTTTGAGTCCCATATCCAAACAAAGCAATTAAAACTATTAATATCATCTCTATTTATTTTTATTCCTTTTAGCTCGAATAGCCTCTTTGAGTTTGTCAAAAGGTAAATACCTAATAAATCCACGCTTGGGTGTTTTCTGCTGCTCCAATTTCAAATGCGCATGATTGCTAAAACGTTCATATTGATAGCCCGGATCATTGATAGATATCCCTGGCCTGTAATCCACTCTCTTGCCAAACTCAGATCCACTCCACGCGGACATTTCTTTCCTGATTTTATTAACATAATCAACATTTTCGAAAGCGTAATCACCACCAAAATAATCCAACTTAGCTCCCATTGCTTCAGTATGACCTAACTCATGTAAAAAATTCATTCCAAATCCGTAAGTTAGTGGATTGAGATCTTTTGATGTTCCATCCATAAAATCTTCAAGTTGGTATAAGTTGATGTTTATTGTGTTTCTTTCTTCTTTTGTCTTACCATTCATGAAGACTTTAGAATCGACGTAAGGATCCATCATGATGTTAATATCATCTTTATGTTCAATTGCATTTAACAACATATTTCTAGCAGTTTCACTACCTTCTGCAACATCACCTGAGGTAATATTTGTTAAAATTCCTCCATCACTTATTTCCAAGGTAAGACCAGTTATTATCTGGAGCTCATTAATTACATTTCGCCAATCTATTGAATTGCCCTCCTCATCAGTCATATTGAATATTATTCTCATACCGTCAGGATCAATATTGGAAATTGGGTTGTTAGCTACATAGTTGTACCCCGATAGTGAAAAGTAATCCTCCGCCAGCGGATCTATGCTCATCCACCGTCCAATACTTGCATCATACTCTCTAGCTCCGTAACTACGCCAATTACCAAAATTTCAAGCTTAATCGACCAGCTTTCTGGCCTTGGAAAAATAAGGGTTTTCTATTTGGAAGTGACACCAATTGGCATGCTATTCGGCAGGTGAAAAATAGGAAGTCATCCAAAACCTTCCCCCGAAAGATCAGGAACATATCCTTTTTACACTCGATGCTATGATCCGCGATGCCAAGTCGCGTTTTGCTTATGCTTCTTAAAAGCACCAAAGCCCGCCAGCAGCTGCTGACAGGCTTCGATTTGCTTATTTACTGCATCGTTTTCTTATCCGACTCCGTCAGGTGTATAGTTTCACCAACTAAACTCTATTTTTAGGATCAGTCGAGAATTTTCAATTGGTCTTTTTCATAAAAAGAGACGGGGAATTGAATGAAGTCAATTTCTAATGCATTAATTAAGCTATCGTTTTGAATGGTTTTCAATATTTCGTCTTGAACAATTTTAGCATACTTTTTTTTGTGCTCAGAAAAAGACAAGTTGATATTCCAGGTTGTATTCTCTAAGCTGCATAAGTAAACAGATAATCGCCTACCTTCTTCACTATTAATCGGAACCATCAAATGATTTTGAGGGTTTATTTCTTTGGTTATTTGATTCAATACCTCCTTAGACAAATCTTTCTTCTTAGATATTGGTACGTAAATTTCCTTTTTATCCTTTAAAAAGAAAAAGTCTTTAGATACATTCTTACTAGCTGTATCTTTAGTTTTATTTTCCAAAATATGGTTTACTCTAGCATTACAGCTTAGATTAACTAAACCTATAATTAGAAAGAATCTTACAAGCATCATTTTATGTATTTGTTTTCTTTTAGCCATTGAATTAGCTTCTGTCTGCGTTGCCCACTATAATTTTTATTTACGTGTTGCATTACAACTCTTTGTGTCCTTCGTTGTAATAAAGATTCAAGTTTTTCGTGGTTTTTTCCACGAGCTACAATCCAACCTTTTTGAATATTTCCTCTAATTTCTCCTTTTCCATATTCATAAACCGTTACACCAGATTTTGTCCTAATTGTTCTTGCTGCTTTTCTACCCATAACTTCATAGGCTGGGCCACTTCTAGGGTTGCCCGCTGAGGAAACAAACATGTCAATATATTCTCTTACCCCGGTAACAATATTATACTCTTGAGGGCTTATAAAAAAGTGAAGCTCATCCACAGTTACTGGTTCACCATCAACTTCCAGTGTTACATTATATTCCCAAATTCTATTAGGTTTCGCACCAGAGTATCGATCATCATATTTATACCCTCTGACTTCATCGTAAATCCTTAAACTCCCATCTTCATAAGTCTCCATTGATGGATTAAACTTTGCAATAATAGCATCGGCTCTTGAATCGGCAAGTGCATTCAATGCATTACTATAAGCTCTTACTAAAGATGGATTAGGATCACTCTCCGTATTATTACTTCTGAAATGGTTTTGCAGCTGTCTAAATGCATTTTGTGCATCTTCTCCTGTAAAGGTTGTTCCGCTAGCTGAATAAGAGACTTGCTTTCCGTCCGGATCAATCAGAGAAATTGGATTCCCTAAAACATAATTGTAAGGGCTAAAAGGCATGTAGTCCTCCGCCAGCGGGTCCACTGCCATCCATCTTCCAATACTTGCATCATACTCCCTTGCCCCGTAACTACGCCAACTACCAGCCCCTTTTTTAGCACCGCTTCGTTCAGCAGCACA
>Ga0102940_1000039_pt1 | contig 80258 bp, 70 predicted proteins | sample SalPonR2_C_D1_MG_FD_78215 | JGI IMG/M metagenome (GOLD analysis project Ga0102940, IMG submission 78215) | Salt pond soil microbial communities from South San Francisco under conditions of wetland restoration - Salt Pond MetaG R2_C_D1_MG | ecosystem: Environmental > Aquatic > Marine > Intertidal... | reverse complement strand
TCTTTTTCACCTACTCTGCGTTAAAAACTGCTACTGGTGTTAACCACACGCAGTTTTTGCCTTGATTAGGCAAAAAATCTGCTCGGTCAAAATCTAAACTTCAATATTGTGAACTACTTATTTTGAATTCTTGTTTAAGAATTCCTGGTGAGATGATTGGTAACGGCTTGGAAGTCAAGACAAGACTACTTTTTTTCTTAGATCAATGCTCGGGCAGGATTATTTCTTATTCACTAATGAATTAGGTGTTTTGTTTAGCAAGGGCTCTTGGCGTGCGGCCGATATAGCCCTGGTGAAAAAGGGACGGAATTCGACCTGGATAACAAATACCTGGAGATCCCACCCGATGTGGTCTTTGAGATAGATACCAAGGGGGAGCTCATGGATTTAGAACGTCCGGTTAATTATTTCCAAAATAAAACGGATGATCTACTGGGCTTTGGCGTAGGTATAGTGGTTTGGATATTCACGGACACTCAAAAGGTATTGTTGGCCAAGCCTAAATAGGATTGGATTATCCGGGACTGGCATCAAGATCTCGAGGTGATGGATGGTGTTGTCATTAATATTGGAAAATTCTTGGCAGAATTCCCCAAAAAACTCGGAGAAGAGTAAAAATGCTTCTATTTTTGCCAAAATTCCTACTCCATGGTCTTATTGGTAAAGCAGGCAATAGTCATTGATCCGAACTCGCCTTTTCACAATCAGCAGAAAGATATTCATATCCAGGATGGTCAGATTATGGCCATTGGTGATCAATTGTCTATCGATGGTGCTCAGATCATTGAGCGAGATGGGCTGCACGTATCTCCCGGTTGGGTAGATATCGGAATGCAGATTGGTGATCCGGGCTTTGAGCACCGCGAAGATATTGTCTCCGCTACTCGCGCCGCTGCCCTGGGAGGCTATACAGCCATTGCTCCTTTTCCGAACACCGATCCGGTGATGGATACCAAGGCTTCTTTAAACTACTGGCGGAACCAGTCGAATGGGAATCTGGTCGAAATCCTGCCCATTGGGGCCATTACCAGTCATTGTAATGGGAAGGACATTACCGAGATGATCGATATGCGGCGTGCGGGAGCCATTGCCTTTTCTGACGGCAGTCATTCTACGCAGAATAATGGTATGATGATGCGGGCCCTGCAATACGTAAAAGCTTTTGACGGGGTAGTTATCAACCGGGCCTTTGACGCCTCTCTGGCCGGTGGCGGACATATGCACGAAGGGCTCATCAGCACTCAGCTGGGGATGAAAGGTATTTCTCATCTGGCGGAGGATATGATGGTGGCTCGCGATATCAATTTAGCGGATTATACCGAATCTAAAGTACACATCCACAGCATTTCTACGGCCGGGTCGGTTGACTTAATCCGGCAGGCCAAAGCGAAGGGGATTCAGGTCACCTGTTCGGTCACCCCGCTTAATTTGTTTTATCAGCAGGACAGCCTGGAGGATTTTGATACTAATTTTAAGGTGCTTCCTCCCTTGCGGGAAAAAAGCGATAGTGAGGCACTGTTGGCCGGTCTGAGGGACGGCACGATCGACTTTGTGGTTAGTAATCACGTGCCGCTGGAAGAAGAACGTAAGAAGCTGGAGTTTGCTTACGCTGATTTTGGAGCCATTGGGCTGGAGACTTGTTATGCCTTGCTGAACACCCACCTGAGTAATCTGGGCCCTGAAAAGATGCTAAACCTTTTAGGGGCTAAGGCTCGCCAGATTTTCGGGTTACGCATACCCGGTATTCAGGAAGGAGCCAAAGCCGAATTAACGCTTTTTTTACCTGAGCAGAAATGGACTTTTGGCAAAGAACAGATCGGATCTAAATCAAAAAACAGTCCCTTGTTGGGGCAACCATTTACGGGAAGTATCCTGGGAATCATTCAAGGTCAAAGGTCGCATTTTTCCCAACTTCGGTAGAAAAAGCGGGCGACTGTGTGGATATTTTTGGATATTATACTTCGATTTTATTCAAAACAAAATACACACACACATTATGAGTACATTGGACAATCCTATTATTGAAGACAATCAAGCGGCTTCACCATGGGCGATTGCGATGCGCTATGGTGGTATGATTGCTGCCATCATGATCGTTATTACTTTGGTGCAGTATCTCAGCGGGTTTAGTGACCCGGCTAATGCACAATCTCCCGCCACGATGGTTATTGGGTTTATTTCCTTTGCGGTATGGATTGGGGGGGTAGTCATGGCGGTAAAAGCTTACCGTACCGAGCTCGGTGGTTATATGAGCTTTGGGGAAGGGTTTCGGGTAGGCTTTTTTACTTTCCTGGTCATCTCAGCCATTTCAGCCGTTTGGAATTTCTTATTTTATAGCTTCATCGCATCCGATTTTCTAGAAAAAACCTTAGAATTTGTGCAGTACACTATGGAGGATGCCGGTGCTGATGACGGTACCATTGATATGATGATGGGGATCTATGAGCGGATTTATACGCCGACCGGCTTCATGTTGATGTCTCTGGTAGGTGGGACTATTTTTGGAGCGATTGTATCCTTGATTATTGGAGCGGCCATGAAGAAAAACCCTCCGGAAGCCTAGCAGGCGATCAAAAACCATATTCTTTTTTTAACCAAACATCAAAATTATGAGCACACTCGATCAACCTTTGAGTGAAAATAAATCCTTGTCGCCCTGGCCCTTTGCCTTGCGTTACGGCCTGATTATTGGTCTGATTGGTATTGTATTAGGCTTGATTTTATATTTAATGATGGGTACCGGCGGTGATTTTCCGGATAATGCCTGGATTTATTTCTCGCTTATCGGATTACTTTCCTTTATTATTGGTATTGTCGGCCTGGTATTGAGTGCCAAAGCTTACCGGAAGGCACTGGGCGGATTTATCAGTTTTAATAAAGCTTTTCAGGCGGCCTTTTTTACGGGGCTGGTGGTCATTGGTGTAAGTTTGGTCTGGCAAATCTTCAACGAGACGGTATTAGTCCCGGATATGGAGGCTTATTCAGAACAGATGGCCCGGATGTTTATGGAGCCCTTCGGTATGCCACCCGAGCAGATTGACGAAGCCCTGGATGCACAGCGTCCTATGTACAAAGGTCTGGGACGGAGTATGCTGAATACTGTTTTTGGGGGAGGTATTTTTTACACCATTGTGGCTTTAATTGTCGGTGCGACCGTTAAAAAGACCCAGCCCGATGTGTAGTTTAACAAAACAAGCCCGCAAAAGGGACAACTGTATGCGATAATCCTTACTTTTGGGCTTAAACAGCCTTAGGGATTATGAGTCGAAAAATAAGTTTGATATACGGAATAATAGCAGGAGTAGCCACAATTGGTTACTACCTGCTATTGTATTTTAGCAATAAACAAGGGTTCTTTAACCTGTATGCCTGGTGGGCCGGACTGATTCCCATGCTAATCTTTATGGTGTTAGGGACTTTGCGCTTACGGAAAGGGCAGGGAGGAAAACTTGGTCTTTCCTCTGGCCTACAGACGTCCTTTTTAATTTTTGTGGTGTCTAGTCTGCTTTTTTATATCTTCTATTTTGTACTGCTAAAATATATTGATCCCGAAATGCTGAAGATTCAGCAAGAAACTGCGCTGAAGACCCTGGAGCGTTTCGGGCAGGAACGGGGAGATGATCTGGAGCCTTACGAGGAATTCTATCTGGAAGAGGGGCTGGAAATATCCCTGATGACCGTCATCTTCCGGTATGTGCAAAGTTTAATCGGCGGTTTTATATTATCTTTGGGTATTGCCTTCGTTCTAAAAAACAAATAGACAATCGCAGTATGGACATATCGGTCATTGTACCTCTGTTAAACGAAGAAGAATCCCTGCCGGAATTAGAAGCCTGGATCCGTCGAGTGATGGAAGCGCACAATTTCTCTTATGAAATTATTATGATCGATGATGGTAGTACAGATCAGTCCTGGACCGTTATCGAAGGCTTGCGCCAAAAAAATGAAAGCGTGCGGGGGATTAAATTTCGGCGGAATTACGGGAAATCAGCCGCTTTGCACACCGGATTTCAGGCTTCGCAAGGGGCAGTTGTCATTACAATGGATGCCGACCTGCAGGATAGCCCGGACGAAATTCCGGACCTGTACCGTATGATTACGAAAGAGGGCTACGATCTGGTATCCGGTTGGAAAAAAAAGCGCTACGATCCCTTTATCAAAAACTTCACCTCCAAATTTTTTAATGGGGTGACCCGCTGGATCAGCAAAATACAATTACACGATTTTAATTGCGGCTTAAAAGCTTATAAGTCGCAGGTAATCAAGAGTATAGAAGTATACGGCGAGATGCACCGCTACATCCCATTGATCGCCAAGTGGGCGGGTTTCAAAAAAATAGGGGAGAAGGTGGTCCAGCATCAGGCTCGTAAATACGGAACAACAAAATTTGGATTAGAGCGCTTTATCAATGGCTTTCTGGATTTGCTGTCGATTACCTTCGTCGGTAAATTCGGGAAACGTCCGATGCATCTATTTGGTGTGATCGGTACCATCATGTTTATTTTGGGTTTTGTTTCTGCCCTTTACCTGGGGGTAGATAAACTCATCCAACTTTCGAGGGGGGTAGAGGCTCGCCTGGTCGCAGACAATCCCATATTTTATATTGCGTTGACCTGCATGATCATTGGTAGTCAGTTATTTTTAGCGGGCTTTGTAGCGGAGTTAGTGGCGAGAAATTCGCCGGGGAGGAATCAATACGAGATTGAAAAGGTATTAGGAGAAGAAAAAATATAGAGAACATGATAAAGAAGATCATACCGCATATCGTAGCGGTTGTGTTGTTTTACGTGCTTTGTGTAGGGTTTTTCTATCCCGGAGTACAGGGGCAAAAGATATACCAGTCTGATGTAGTGAATGCCCGGTCTATGTCGGGAGAAGAGATTCATTTTAAAGAGCAGACCGGAGATATTTACTACTGGAACAACAGTATGTTTGCCGGAATGCCCTGGCGACTATTAACCTACGGTCGGGAGCAGAATATGACTAAGCATTTCCATAAGATTGTTTATAATCTGGGACTTCCTCGTAGCGCTGGCTTTTTGTTTTTGGGGATGTTATTTACCTATCTGGTTTTGGTCTTACTGAAAGTAAACCCCTGGTTAAGTATGATTGGCGCGATTGGCTTTGCGTATAATACCAACTATGTGGTTTTATTAGAGGCCGGACACATGACCAAGATAGCTGTCCTAATTTGCACCCCACTTATATTTGGGGGAAGTCTATTGGCTTTTCGAAAACAGCCCATTTGGGGAAGTATCCTATTTGGCCTCGGCTGTGCCCTGGCTATTTTTTCCACGCATATTCAGATGCTCTACTATATGGCACTTCTGATGGTCGTATTTTATTTAGTCTATGCGGGTATCGAATTAGCTAAAAAGCAGTCTACGCTGTTAGATTTGGCTAAACCATTGGGTTTTTTGGTCGTGGGAGCACTTCTGGCGCTGGCTTCAGGTAGTGGTCAATTGTATTCCTCTCAGAAGTTTTCTACCTCTTCCATACGGGGAGGCTCTGTACTGGAGCAAGAAGCTGGTGCGCAGACGGGGCCTAAGAGCGAAGGTGACGGAGGCCTGGATTGGGACTATGCCAATGCCTGGAGTAATGATTTCCGGGATTTGGCGGCCATGCTTATTCCTCGCTTTATAGGTGGTTCATCTGCGGAGGAGGTTCCCGCCACTTCTGAAATGGGTCGATTACTGGCGCAAAATAATGCTCGTCGCGGATCCGATGGTACTTACGCAGCACCTATGTACTGGGGCGATATGCCGTTTACTAGTGGGCCCTCTTATTTTGGGGCGATTATTATCTTTTTATTTGTTTTATCGCTATTCGTGCTGCCGAATTCCCTGCGCTGGGCATCATTGATAGCCGTTTTTTTTGGGATTTTATTATCCATGGGACGCAATGCGGAGTGGATTGTCCGCCCGCTGTTTGACCATCTGCCTCTCTATGATAAATTCAGAACACCTTCCTCGCTTTTATCTGTATTTCCTGCTTTATTGGTTATTCCGGCCATGTTAGGTTTACAGGATCTCCTTACGGGAAAAAATAAAGCGGAGATGCAGAAAAAAGTGTTGATAGCGGCTGGAATAGTAGGTGGCTTTTGCTTGCTTTTTGCTTTAATTGGATCTGGTTTGTATTCCTTTTTGGGAGACAGAGATACGGGGTATCAGGCTCAGATTCAACAGATATTCATCGATCAGCGCCAGTCTTTTCTGAAGAATGACGCGCTGCGTTCATTCGGACTTATACTCGTAAGTGCTGGATTATTATATTTATATTTGAGAGATACATTGAAGACGCGATATGTCGTTTTTGCTGGCATCGGCCTACTGGTCGTCATTGATTTATTCTCCGTGGGGCGTTGGTATCTGGATAAAGATAATTACGTAAGTAAGCGGGAGTATGATCAACTGTTTGAGCCCAGACCTGTAGATCAGCAGATTTTTAGCCAGGAGCCTAAGGGGCGTGGATACTATCGAGTATTCGACCTGTCTATCAATACCTTTAACGATGCGAGCACTTCCATGCACCACAATACCATTGGTGGTTATTACGCTGCAAAACTACAGCGTATTCAGGATCTCATCGAGTATCATATTAGCCAGAATAACCAGGCGGTACTCAATATGCTGAATGCAAAGTATATTATTACTCAGCAGCAGCAAGTACAGGTGAATTCCGACGCCCTAGGGAATGCCTGGTTTGTAAATGATGTGGTTTACGTTGAAACGCCCCGAGAAGAAATCGATCAATTGAATAGTATTGATCCGGGGAATACGGCAGTAATGCTAAAAGATGAATTTTCGGACGTGCTTGAAGGCTTTCAGGTCGGAAATGGCCAGGGAAGTATCGAACTAACGCAGTACACGCCCGATCGATTGGTGTATACTTCGAATAGCAATAGCGAGCAATTGGCGGTATTCTCTGAGGTATGGTACGGTCCCGACAAGGGCTGGACCGTAACCGTTGATGGTGAAGAAATTCCTATGCTAAGGGCGAATTATATTCTGCGTTCGGCTATCATTCCGGCCGGTCAGCACGAAGTGGTTTTTGAATATAAACCCCAATTGCCGGGTACTTATACGGCCATGTCTTTGGTCAGTTCCTTAATCCTCATGTTGGGCTTCTTTGGTTATGGGGGGTATCGTCTTTATCAGTGGGCTCAGCAGCCAGCGCCAGCACCCAAAGAGGTACCCTCAAAAAAGACCACTAAGTCTAAAGGAGGCAAGGCGGCGACTAAAACAAGCAGTAAGCGGAAGAAGAAAAAATAAAGAACGAGCCCAGTTAATGGATCAACTGGTCCATTAACTGGGCGTACTTTCCTGCTAGATGACGACGAGAGTATTGCTCCGTTCCCTTACTATCCACACTAAGCTCTTCGCTGAGATAAGCCTGAAACATTTCTTTCAGACTGGCTTGAATACCTGCCAGGTCCTGGTAGTCATGCATAATACCGGCACCCGTTTTCCGAAGTATTTTACCAGCGTCTTTTTGGGGCGGTCCAATGGCCAGGATGGGCCTTTGTGCGCCCATGTATTCGTACATTTTTCCCGGAAGGATACCGGCCGCGTTTGGCGTATTATTGATGGCCAGTAAGAGTACCTGGCTACGCTGCATTTCCTGTAATACCTCCTGATGAGGCAATTGATTAATTTTTTCCAGATACGAGTTCAGTCCAAAAGAGTCGATAGATTGCAAGATAGAATGATCGATCTTACCAATCAGACGTATTTTGAGTTTTTCTTTTAATTGAGGGTCTTCCGACAAAAGGTTTTGCAAGGCCTGCCAAAGTAACACGGGATTTCGATCTTTATTCATAGAGCCGATGTGGCAGATCGAGAATTCGGGATCCAGGACCTCAGGGCGCTCCTGGAAGTCGGCGGGATCATAGCCATTGGTAATGGTGGTGATATTTGCATTGGGGGCCAGTGCTACAAACTCTGTCTGCATACTGGGGCTGATCACTACTACCTGGTCTGCCCGGTGGAGTACCTGTTGTTCCATGCGTTGATGAAGCCGATCTGCAAGAGGTGTTAATCTAAGCTGGTCGTAAAAGTCAATATTTGTCCAGGGGTCGCGAAAATCGGCGATCCAGGGCTGCCTGGTTTTTTTACGTAAGTGATAAGCAATACGATGGGTAGAGTGGGGCGGTCCGGTGCTAATGATCAAATCGACGGGCTGCTCTACCAGGTATTGTTTTAGTTTCCGTACGGAAGGGCGTATCCAAAACATACGGGCATCCGGTATAAAGAAGTTACCCCGGATAAAAACGGCGAGCTGTTGTTTCCAGCTGGATTTCCCTTGCTCATTAATAAAGCCGGAGTACACTTTTTCTTCCTTTTTTTGGCCTTTGAGCCGCTTAAATAAGGCATAAGGTTCCCAAATGGGCTGCCGGATTGTTTCTATACCTTTGGGGATTTGCTGGAGTAATTGCTGATCTTCCACGGCTGTCTCTCCACCCTGGACGGTAAAAATGACGGGCTCCCAACCAAATTCCCGTAAATACTTGGTAAACTTTAACCAACGATGGACACCAGCTCCGCCGGCAGGCGGCCAGTAATAGGTGATGATGAGGACTTTTTTTCTATTTTGCATAGTTGATCTTGGAACCTTGATAGTTTTTTTATCGAACAGAGCTGTTTATCTTGCGCCTATCTGGAGATCTGAGCGTCTACAGATCTATGATGTATAATATATAAAGAACAGAGATGAAGAAAATTCTTGCCGTTATTGGTGCTCGCCCGCAATTTATAAAACATGCTCCGATTGACCTAGCTATCCAGGGAAAAGCTAAGTTGGTGACGGTTCATACCGGGCAGCATTACGATGAGAATATGAGTGCCATTTTTTTTGATGAATTAGGCATGTCAAAGCCTGATTATATGCTTGATATACGCAGTCATAGTCATGGGAAGCAGACCGGTCGCATGCTGGAGGCAGTAGAGGAAATCCTGCAAAAAGAACAACCTGATCTAGTATTGGTCTACGGCGATACGAATTCTACCCTGGCCGGCGCGCTGGCTGCAGCTAAACTCCACATCCCAGTTGCCCACGTTGAGGCGGGTTTGCGCAGCCACAATAAGGCAATGCCCGAAGAGATTAATCGCATCATGACCGATCATGTGTCAGAAGTTTTGTTTGCGCCCACCGATCTCGCCGTTGAAAACCTAAAAAAAGAAGGACTTGGAGAGCGAACAGTGCGCACTGGCGATATTATGTACGATATGATGAAAATTGCAGAAGAAAAGGGCGTAGTAAGCCGCCAGCAGTTAGGTGATCCTTATTATTTAGCTACCATCCATCGCCCCTACAATACGGATGACCCGCAGCGCTTGCGGAAAATTTTGACGGCACTGGCCAATCTTGATCATCGCGTTATTTTTCCGATGCATCCCCGGACAAAACACCTGACACAAAAAAATGGGATTGATTTAGGCACTTATAAAAACCTGGAAGTACGGCCGGCTGTTTCTTATTTCGAGAACCTTAACCTCATGGCAGGAGCCACCGCGATTATTACCGATTCTGGGGGTATGCAAAAAGAGGCGTATTTTTTGCGTAAGCAGTGTATCACTGTACGTCCAGAAACCGAATGGGTTGAAACTCTGACGAATGGTTGGAATCAATTAGTCTATAAAGAGATTGCAGAGTTACATACCTATTTGGGTAAGGTGCCGGGGAATTATAGCGGTAATCTTTATGGAGATGGAGCGTCCAGGTATGCAATAATTAATAAAATACTAGCGCTATAAATAAAAATTCGATATGAAAAACTTTGCCTTAATTGGGGCGGCAGGCTATGTAGCACCCCGCCATATGAAAGCGATAAAAGATACGGGGAATCATCTGGTCGCAGCACTGGACCCTTTTGACTCAGTAGGTGTAATGGATAGCCATTTTCCCGACGCAGCATTTTTTACGGAATTTGAGCGTTTTGATCGCCATATCGAGAAACTACGTCGCTCCGGTAAAAAAATTGATTACGTTAGTGTCTGCTCTCCAAATTATCTGCACGATGCACACATTCGCTTTGGTTTGAGAATCGGAGCGGACGTGATCTGCGAAAAACCAATTGTACTGAACCCCTGGAATATCGGAGCGCTACAGGAGATTGAGCAGGAAACCGGTAATTCGGTGAAATGTATTTTACAATTGCGATTACATCCGAGTGTTATCGCTTTGAGAGAGAAAATACAAAATGGACCCAAGGATAAAGTTTATGATATTGATCTTACCTATCTAACTTCAAGGGGGAACTGGTATTACACTAGTTGGAAAGGAGATATGCAAAAATCCGGGGGTATTGCCACCAATATTGGCGTACATTTCTACGATATGTTGATGTGGGTCTTTGGGCCCGTCGAGCAAAGCGAGGTCCACCTACATGCGCACGACCGGGCGGCCGGCTATTTGAAATTGAAACAGGCGAGAGTGAAATGGTTCTTAAGCATCAATTACGATGTGATTCCCGATGCTATTAAAGCTACTGGAGCCAGAACCTACCGATCGCTAAAGATTGGGGAAGAAGAATTCGAGTTTAGTGGTGGTTTTACCGATTTGCATACCCGGAGTTATGAAGATGTGCTGGATACGGGGGGATATGGTTTGGAAGATACCTATGAGGCCATTAAATTGGTACATGAAATTCGGGAAGCCAAGCCGATAGGGCTTAATGGAAACCAGCACGATTTGGCTAATCTCCCGCTGTCCAAGCATCCATTCTCTTAGTAAGTAGTCTTTTGTTGCGGGGCTTTTGTGTTGGTATCTGAACCATAGTTTTTATTTATCTTGAATTTTTTCATACAATTCTTCCAGCGGTTTAGGGTGATCGGATGGGGCAAAGTGGCGCATTAGGTATTGATGGCCATTAAGCCCTAATTGTTTAGTTCTTTGGGGGTTATTGGCTAGCTGTGCTATGCATGCTACGTACTCCTCAAGATTGGAAAATATTAATCCACAGTTGGCGGCTTCGATTAAGTCTTGCTGGGGTTTGCAATGAGAAGCAATGATGGCCTTTTTACCATACATATATTGAAAAATCTTGTTCGCTACGCCCGATTCGTGTTGGGGGTTTTTGTGGAAGGGAGCCAGACAGGCATCACTTATGTGTAAATAGCTAGGAAGTTGGGAAATATCGATCCAGGGAATATAAGTGATATGGTTTTTTACGGTAGATTGCTGAATAGCAGCCTGGAAGCGCTTGCGATCGGCTTTATCCACCGGACCAATAATAAGTAGGCGGATGTTTTTATTCTGCTTGAGCGTCTCTTTTAATGCTTCGATCGATTCGAATATTCCGCGTCTTTCGGCAACCCCTCCAAAATAAAGAAGCGTAAACCTGGGATGTTTTTCCAGGCTATCGTCAATGGAGTACTCCGCAAATTTTTCGAAGGAGATTACATTGGGGTGGACAATAATGCGGTCTGCTGATAAGAAAGCATACCGCTGTAGGAGTACCTCCTTATAGGCCTGACTCAGTACTACCGTGTAATCAGCTTGAGCCAGTGATTTTTCCTCTTTTTTTTGCCAGGCACGCGGATTGGACAGTAATCTTTTGAGGGGGGCTTTTGCCCAGCTATAAGATAGGATGGCCTGGGCAAAGTTTTCGTGGAGGTCAAGGATCATGGTTGGCCTGTTACTCGCTTGCTTGATACCTCTTCTGGTGGGAGTAGACATATACAAATCATGGCAGTGAACCACGTCCAATTGATGTTTTTCTATGAATTTTTTGATATGCCATTGCCAAAGCCAAACGTAAATAGGGAATCGATTTTGTACGGCAAAAAGAATACCTTTAATCTTTTGGTTGATCGGTATCCGATCAATGGTCAGGGGACGATCATTATTCTGGTATTGTTGGTGGGTATACCCAAAACAAAGTACATATATCTTATAGCCTTTTTTCAGCAGTAAGGCTATTTCCTGGCCTACTCTGGGATCATTATCGAAGTCGTTGTCGACGATCATTCCTATTTTCATATCTGCTGTGGTTTCGTAAAGCGAGGTCGTAAAGGTAGGAGGAAACTTAAAGGAAAAGAAATGGTACAGCAGGAAGGTTTTGAAAGGGACTATTCGTCGTCATAAAGACAATGTAATACTTCTTCAAAACCAGTGTACTGGGGTGTGGAAAAAGATGAGGATCGCCTTTTAGGCGAAAGCTGTGCAATGAACTAAAATCACCGTGTTGGAAATTATTTGATGGCGTCATTAATTAAGCTCCATAATTGCCGAATGAGTTTCTCTTGGTTATAATTTATTTTCATATGTTGGCTTCCCTTAAGACCCATTTCCTTGGCTTTTTCTCGGTTTTTGGCTAATTCAATCATATAGCTGGCCATTCCATTTATGTCTTTTTCCTTTACTAGAAAGCCCGTACTATCATGAATTACTGCGTCATTTATCCCTCCGTGTTTAGTAGAGACGATGGGTAGGCCGATGGAAGCTGCTTCTAAAATAGCTACGGGAGTTCCTTCTGTATCTCCATTTTTTGCGGTAATGGAGTGTTGTACGAACGCTCTGGATTTTATGGAAATTTGCATAATTTCTTTCAGGTTTTTTCTACCGTGAAAGATGACTTTTTCTCCCAATCCGAGACGACTTCTCATTTCTTTTATTTCTCCAAAGAGTTTACCGTCCCCCACTATATGGAGTTTAGCCTCGGGGATTTCTTGGGTTACTCGATGAAAAGCCTTGAGGGTAAATGGATATCCTTTTTTTTCTGTAAAGGCGGCTACGGCTAAAAAATGAGGAGGATTACGGTGGGGTTGTACTAATTGATAAGCTTCATAATTGGGGCCGCAGGGGATAAAGTGTAATATTTTTTCTGGTACTCCCAGGTCTTTCATGGTTTTCATCAGGTCGGTGGAAACACAGACTACGGCAGCTGCTTTGTAAGAGAATTCCTTGTACCTCGGACCATATTTTTGGAGTGCCCAATGGGAAGAACCGTCGTAACCAAGAACAGTGACAATCATCGGAATATTTAATTCTTGGCAAAGATCCATCATCTGTACGCCAGTGATGGCAAATTCCGCTAAAACGGCATGGATTTTATTTTCCGTTAGATATTTTTTAATCGCTTTTTTTCTGAAGTAAAAACCCGGTAGCCCCAGCCTCTCTAGTAAGCCTTCTATCTTATTAATGATTGGATTGGCGAAAAAAAAAGGGGTGCCATCGTCTTTATAAATTGGTAAAGAGGCCCCATAAATCAGGAGGTTATTACCAGGTAATTTTTCATAATGCGCCTGAATAAAGGTTGAGTTTTTTTTTCTGGTGGCGGCTATTAATAGGTTTTTTTTCATGCTGTACAATATCTGAAATTATTATTCTCTATGAGCACGTGAAGATTAGGGAGATTAATTTGAATTGTAGTATTGTTCTTTCATAGCTAAAAAGGTTGCTTTGATCCCATCCTCAAGCGAAACTGACGGTTGCCAGTTGAGTAACCTTTGGGCTTTTGAAATATCTAAAACATTGCGAGGGACATCGCTTTTCGAAGCAGCTGTACGTGATTCTCTAAATCTGAGGCCTAGTTGTTTTAAAATCAAAAGTATATCGTTAAGAGAATTACCAACGCCACCACCCAGGTTAATGATTTCATTCTTTATTTGGAGCCTTTCTGCGATTAAAAAGGCGTCAATTAAATCTTTGATATAGATATAATCTCGAATAGTTGATCCATCACCCATTATTTTCACTTCTTGAGCAGTCAATATTTGGTTACACCAGTGAGAAATAACACCTTGTGGTTTATTGAGATTCTGTCTGGGGCCATAGGCATTTGCTACTCTGAATATTAGATAGTCCAAGCCAAATTGATGATGATATAGCTGCAGATATTTTTCGAAAAAAAGCTTAGTTAATCCATAAGAAGAAATTGGATTAGTAGGCTGTTTCTCTGCAATAAACTCCTTTTTATTTATGCCATAGACAGCACCTCCCGAAGAAATAAAAATTACTTTTTTTATATTATTGGCAACACAGTGATCTAAGAGGTTTATTCCGGTAAGAATGGTGTTGGATAGATCTTCATGCATATAAGAAATAGCTTTTCTGGGAAGACTACTCCACTGTAAGTGGTAAACCTGATCAATATTACGGAATATTTCTTCTGCCGGATAGCCTTCCAGTAGATCGCCAGTATAAATCTTTAAATTCTGGTTACCTGTTACATGCATGAGGTTGGTCGGTTTTGCTACCCTCGAAATTACTTTTACCTGGTGCTTTTCCTTCAGCAATCGCTCCACTAAATGAGACCCAATAAACCCGGAACCACCTGTTACTAAAATTGTCATTAATTAAAAATATTTGTATAGTTTCCTCTAGTAAGACTTAGGTATAACTGACGGTCTGATTAGTGTTGGATTAGGATGGAAGATCTAAGTTTCTACAAAACAGGTTTTGACCTATGATTTCAACGTTGAAGTTATAGTTGGAAAGTTTCTCGAAAAATATTTTTGAGCAGCCTGGAATCATTCTGTCGTGTAATTCAATGATCAGTATTTTGGTTTTGGGGAGCCAATGTTCCGAATTCAAAGAAAACACCTCTTTTTCACTTCCTTCGATATCGATTTTTATCAGGTCTATATGTTCTAGATTAAAATCCCCCATTATTTGGGGAATCGATACTGCTTTCAAGGAGGAAGAAGTGTCGGCTCCTGCTTCCCTTACCATAACTCCACTTTTATCAAAGCTTCCATCCTGGATTTCAAGCCAGGTACTCTTTGACCATAAACCGTAATTAAGCAGTTTAATTTGTGGGTAAAATTTTGCATTCCTTTCGAGCAACTGAAAATTCTCAGGATCGGGTTCAATGGCGATAATTTTGGCCTGGGGATAGAGGCTTGTCATTAAAACGGAAAATAAACCAATATTGGCGCCGGCATCAATGATTATCCGTGGGGAATGATCTAAAGAGAATCGATATCCTTGGCGTAGGTAGATTTCATTGAAAATGGATCGATCGGAAGTTCTGCTTCTCAGAAATATGGGATTTTGTAAAGAAGGAGGATGAAGTGCATAGATATCATTACGGTTTAAAAAAAGAGACTGGTATTTTAACGTGATATAGGTGCTGATCCCATTTAGTAAGCCAAATGCCTTTACGTACTTTATTGCTGCAATCATTTTCACGCAGGTTTTTAGCGTCTCTCTTGGAAGTATTTTCATGTCTAGTACTTCACTTGACGACTATCTTTGATAGATATGATATAGCTTTATTTATAACAGCTTTTGGGTGGTTTATATTTTTAGGTCAGTTAGCTTTACCTTCCAGTGTTAATTTTCTACCATTAATGGAATGATAAATGATATCTTAGGTTACCCATAAAACTATATGCTGGTAAAAAACTCGCGCGGAAGATACAAAAAACATTTGCTTGGGTGTATATACACCTTTCTTCTGTTTCGGTTCATTGTACTATTTCGGTTTTTAGGCTTACTTTGTAGCTCAATTCAGTTCTGTAATGGTGTGTTACCCTTGAACAGAAGAGAATATATTGTGTCTATATGGGAGTTATCATCCGTCAAAGCTTAAAACATAGTATCGTCAGATACATTGGGGTGCTTATCGGCGTGGTAAGTATGTTGAAGATCTATCCTCTAGAATGGGATATGATTGGCGAGATTCGCTTTATTCTGAGCACCAGCAGCCTACTGATGTCTTTTGGTTTGTTAGGGGTCAACAGTCTTACTATACGCTTCTTCCCTAACTTCAAGAATGAAGATACTGGTCACCATGGTTTTTTGGGTTTACTTCTGTTGGGTGTCCTCCTGACACTGAGTACTACGGGGCTGGCCTTGTTTGTTTTTCGGGATACTGCTTTCGAAATGCTCAGTTTGCTTAAGATCAACCTTTCTGAGCTGCGCGAAAATATTCATTACATTGGCTTGTTGATTGCGCTTTTGGCACTAATCGGTATCTTGGCCGCCTACTCCAGCAATTTCCAACGAATCGTCATTCCGGATTTGTTGCAGAACTTCAGCCTGAAGATTATCCTGCCGCTCTTGATCCTGGCTTTTCATTTTAGCCTGCTAAACCGGAGCGACGTGAAAACTGCTTACGTCCTGGTGCATGTCCTGATCGCAATGGCTTTGCTTTACTACATCTATTCCCTGGGGCAGCTCAAGCTAAAGATCAATTTTTCTTTCCTGTCTCCCCGACTGATGAAGCAAATGGGCGTTTACTCGCTCTACGGAATCATTGGCTCCATTGGTTCTATTCTGGTGACGAGGATTGATTATTTTATGGTGACGACCATGCTGGAAACCAGTTATTTTGGTACCGGTATTTATGATTTTGCGGTCAATATCACGGGTGTCATTATTATTCCTTACACTGCCTTCACGGCGATTGCGGCCCCAATTATTGCCGGGCATATTCAAACTAAAGCGTATAAAGATACACTTGATGTATATCAGCGATCCTCACTTGTACTCATGATTGCTGGACTGGGTTTGTTTCTTTCTCTTTGGATCTCCATTGATGAGCTATTTCTAATTACGCCCGACCCCGCAGCATTGCAACCGGTAAAGTACGTGGTCTTTTTTCTGGGTTTGTCCAAGCTCATCGATATGACAACGGGCCTGAACGGTCACATCATTGCCTTTTCCGAATACTTCCGCTTTAATGTCCTCGTACTGTTATTATTAGGCCTCTTTAATGTGGTCTTCAACTTCTATTTTTTGCCACGCTACGGCATTACCGGGGCTGCTATTGCGACTTTTATTTCCCTGGCTTGTTTCAATCTGACTAAATTTGTTTTTGTCTGGTACAAAATGGGTTTGCAGCCCTTTACGCTCCGCAATCTACAGGTGTTACTATTCGCGTCAATAGCTTACGGATTGGCGGCTATCATACCGGGAACTGGTAACTATCTGCTGGATATTGCAATCCATTCCGGACTATTTGCCCTGGTTTTTGCCCTCCTGGTACTGATGTTTAAGGTGTCAGATGATGTGAATCAGTTGTACGCTTCCGTCTTATCTTTCTTAAAGATTAAGCGGTGATGATGTCCCCGATTTGGTTGGTCTAAGACATTAAATTGTGTACAAACCGCTCCCAACTATACTTCTTCTTCTCCTGTGCCACCGCCTGCACCATCGCTGTGGCATCTGCACTATTGAAGAAACGCAAAATCCCCTCGGCAATCGACGCCGGTTCGGGCTCCACCACGTAGCCGACCTTACCATCCGGACACAATTCTGGCAGACCGCCGACATTCGTGACAACCATGGGCTTGTTAAAGTGGTAGGCGATCTGGGTGATGCCACTCTGTGTAGCCTGCCGGTAAGGCTGTACGACTAGATCAGCTGCGCTGAAGTAGTAGCGTACCTCCTCATTGGGGATGAATTGAGCAACCTGGTGAATGCGCTCTCGCTGCGGATGTTCGGCGATCATAGCATCGTAGGGTTTTCGATCGGTATAGTATTCGCCGGCAATGATCAAATGAATATTTTTTTCGCGGAAGCGATCATCCGCAAAAGCTTCGATTAATAAGTCCAGGCCTTTATATTGACGAATCAGGCCAAAAAAGAGGAGATAATTAGCCTCTGGGTCCAGCCCCAGCCACTCCAGCGCTTCCTTTCGGTCGACGGGATCTCCGTAATGGTCGTACAGCGGATGGGGGGAATAAGCCCTGGGGGCCTTTGGGTCAAACTGGGCAATGTCGGTCAGTACAGACTCCGACAGGGCAATATACCGGTCTACCGGCTTCACAAAATAACGGGTAAAAGGACCATCTCCGGGACGTGATTCGTGGGGGATCATATTGTGAATGAGGCCAATGACCTCCGTTTTTGGGGTTTTTGCCCACCGTAGAATGGTACCAAAACAAGGACCAAAAAAGGGCAGCCAAAAGGCGCAGATAATTTGATCATAGGCTTCCAGTCGCATACGCCGTCCTACCCGTACCCAATTAGCAGGACTCATGGAATGGATACCGGCCTCAATATCGAGCTCTTCGGGGGCTGGATCTTCCGAATATTGCGTCTTGCCGGGGAACAAAAAGTTGGGGTACTGAAAAACAAAGGTGTATATTTTCACCTCATGTCCAGCCTCCTGTAAAGCCTGGGCCAGGCGCTCGGTAAATGCCGCAATGCCTCCCCGAAAAGGATAAGCCGGACCAATGATCGCAATTCTCATAAATTTGTATCTTGCCCACAAAACTAGCCCTGAAAGGGCTTAACACCAAAAAACATGTCCAAAAAGATCAAACAAATCATTACCGCCAGTATAGAAACCAAACAAAAGCTACTCGCTGACGAAAGCCTGGTCGCCACCCTCTGCGACGTGGTTGATCAATGCCTGGTTACCTACCGGGCCGATGGTAAACTACTTTTCTGTGGTAACGGAGGCAGCGCCGCCGATGCCCAGCATATCGCCGCTGAACTCTCCGGTCGTTTCTACAAAGACCGGCCGCCGCTTTTTGCGGAAGCGCTGCACGTTAACGGCTCCTATCTGACGGCTGTAGCAAATGACTACGGCTTCGAAGCGGTCTACGCCCGTATGGTAGAGGCCGCCGGCCAGGCCGGGGATGTACTCTTTGCCATCTCCACCTCGGGTAATTCTCCCAATGTACTGCGGGCAGTGGTAGCAGCAAAAAAAATAGGCATGAAAGTCGTCGCTATGACGGGCAGTAGCGGTGGTGAATTGAAAGCCGAAGCAGACTTTCTGTTGAATGTACCTTCTGAGGACACCCCCCGGGTTCAGGAGTGTCATATTTTATTAGGCCATATTATTTGTGAGTTAATTGAGTTGAAGTATTTTTAAAGATGGCTGTAAAATCCCTCTTTCTGGATCGTGATGGGGTCATTAATGAGCGTATCCCCAATGCTTATATTAATCGTTGGGATGATTTCCATTTTTGCCAGGGAGCAGTAGAGGCTTTACAACTGCTACAACAGCATTTTGATCATTTATTTATCGTTACCAACCAGCAGGGGATCGGGAAAGGCCTGATGACCGTCAAGCAGCTGGAGGATATCCACGAAAAAATGTTAAAAGAGCTGCAAAAGGCAGAGGTATCCGTCGATGCCGTGTATTTTTGTGGCACACTTAAACAGGAGGAGCCCAATTGTCGTAAACCCAACCCGGCAATGGGCCTGCAAGCTAAAAAAGATTTCCCGACCATTGATTTCGGGCAATCCATCATGGTCGGTGATAGTATTGTTGACCTTCAGTTCGGGCGTAACTTGTCTATGCGTACCGTTCTCATTACCACTAAATTAGAGGAACAACATCTTTGGATCCCGCACAAAGCGGACTGGGACTGGCGATTCCCCTCCCTCTGGGACTGGGCGAAGAGCCTCGAGGCCAGGTAGTCACGTCGTCATATTGTCATGTCGTCAGGTAGACCACATGGCCACATAACGACACGACCAAATGTACTTAAACTGCCATACCTATTATAGCCTGCGCTACGGCACCTTCTCTCCCAGAACGCTGGTTGAGCGGGCGGCGGACTGGGGCGTGCAGACCCTGGCTCTTACCGACGTCAACAATACCAGCTGTGCAGTAGAGTTTGTACAGCTTTGTCGGCGGCATGGTATCCAGCCTATTCTGGGGGTTGACTTCCGGGATGTAGAAGGGCAGCGCAAGTTTATTGGTCTGGCGCAGAATGCCGAGGGGTTTCGAGAACTCAATGAACTGTTGACGGCTTATCTGCGAAGCGGCACTCGTATACCCAACGATGCGCCGGTATTATACAATAGCTGGGTGATTTATCCGCGTTTGCATAAACCCATTACCTCTTTTCGGCACTTTGAGCGCCTGGGGATTCGCCCCGAGCACGTGGCGCGCTTATACGGCCACGATTTGCTGGAGCATCAGCACCAACTGGTGATCTGGCAGCCCGTGACTTTCGCAGACGACAAACATTACCGACTCCACCAGTTGTTGCAGGCCATTGATCAGAATGTAGTCTTGTCACGCCTTTCGGTAAAAAGGTGTGCGAAGAAGACCGATCGCCTGCTGGCCCCCAAAGATTTACAGTATTTCTACCGAAACTATCCGAAGATTGTAGCGAATACTCAGGAACTAGTGGACAGCTGTGCCATTGAATTACCTACGGGCCTTCGGGTCAACCGGCAGACTTTCACGAAGCATAAAACGGATGATTACGATTTGTTACAGAAACTCGCTCGTCAGGGGGCTACTCGCCGCTATACGACGGAGGGCGGACGGCTCCCATCCTCCGTGGAGGAGCGCCTGGAAAAAGAACTACGGGTCATTCGTGATCAGGACTTTTGTGCCTATTTCCTGATCAACTGGGATATTGTGCGCTACGCCCGGAGTATCGGTTACCGCCACGTGGGGCGGGGTAGTGGTGCCAATTCGCTGGTGGCCTACTGTATCGGACTGACCGATGTGGATCCCATTGAGCTGGATTTGTATTTTGAACGGTTTATCAATCCCTACCGGGCCTCTCCTCCGGATTTTGACATTGACTTCTCCTGGGACGAACGCGATGAGGTGATCGATTATATTTTCCAGCGCTACGGTAAGCAGTACACCGCTATGCTGGCGACGTACAGTACCTTCAAGGGACGAGCGATTATTCGGGAGTTGGGTAAGGTATTTGGTTTGCCGAAAGGGGAGATTGATAAAATCATCCGCCAGCCCGGGGCGAAAGAAAAACACCATGAGCTAGCCGAACAGATCTTTTATTACGGCCGTATGCTGGAGGGTTTCCCCAACCACTTGTCGATCCACGCCGGAGGTGTACTGATCAGCGAACGGCCGCTGGCTTATCACACGGCACTGCGCTGGATGCCCAAGGGTATTCCCGTGACCCATTTTGATATGCACCATGCGGAGACGTTGGGGTTTCACAAATATGACATCCTAAGCCAACGGGGTCTGGGGCATATCAAAGAGGCGGTAAAGCTGATTCGCCAAAATCGGGGGGCAGCAATCGATGTAGATGATTTGCCGACCATCAAGCGGGACGAAAAGGTCAAGTCACTACTGCGTTCCGGTCAGTGTATGGGCTGCTTTTACATCGAATCGCCGGCCATGCGGGGCTTACTGACCAAATTGGCCTGCGATAATTATGTGCACCTGGTGGCGGCGAGCTCCATCATCCGCCCCGGAGTCGCCAAATCAGGCATGATGCGCGAATACATTAAGCGTTTTCATGCCCCGGATAGTTTTTCCTACCTACACGGGGTTTTTAAAGAGCATTTGGGAGAGACTTTTGGGGTGATGGTTTACCAGGAAGATGTGATGAAGGTCGTCCACCATTTTGCCGGGCTCGATTTAGATGAAAGCGACGTGCTGCGGCGGGTCATGAGTGGTAAAAAAGCCAGGGGGGATACCCTGGATCGCCTGCGCAAAAAATATTGGACAAATTGCCGGGCCCGGGGCTACAATGATCAACTAATTGAAGAAGTCTGGCGGCAGGTAGAGAGCTTTTCGGGTTACTCTTTTTGCAAAGCCCATTCGGCAAGTTTTGCGGTGGAGAGTTTCCAAAGCCTTTACCTAAAGGCTTATTACCCGTTGGAATTCATGGTGGCGGTGATTAATAATTTTGGCGGCTTCTACGCATCGGAATACTACTTCCATGAGGCCAAAATGGCGGGGGCTAGCCTCCATCCTCCTTGTGTCAACCATAGTCATTTCCTGACGAATATTGAGGGGGTAGACATCTACGTGGGCTTTACGCATTTGCATCAGCTGGAGCGAAAAGTGGCGGATCGCATTGTGGCCGCGCGCCGTCTAGCCGGCCCCTTCAATCACCTGGCCGATTTTGTCGAACGGGTGGATATCTCCGCCGAACAGCTTGATATCCTCATTCGTATCGGTGCTTTTCGCTTCACCGGTAAAAATAAATACCAGTTGATGTGGGAGAAAAATACCGTTTTCAAGCAAGGCGAAGCCTGGCACGGCACGCTGCCCCTTTTTGAAGATCGAACGGAGCAGTTTACCCTGCCTAAATTAGCAGAAGGTCCCTTCGATCAGACCTTTGACGAATTGGAATTGCTGGGTTTCTCCCTGCGCTCCCCCTTCGAACTGGTTCAGCGGGAGGAAGGCTACGATTGCGTCACGGCCACTTATCTGCCCCGATACCACGGGCTGGTCGTACGCATCATGGGTTATTACGTCTGTAAGAAAGAGGTCAGGACCGTAAAGGGAAAACGCATGGCTTTCGGTACCTGGCTGGATCGGGAAGGCCACTTTTTCGATACCACACATTTCTCTTATAGTTTAGTGCAGGCTCCCTTTCGGGGAAAAGGCGTCTACAAGATGGAAGGTAAGGTAGTAGAAGAATTTGGCTTTTACAGTCTGGAGGTCTTAAAGATGACCAGGGCTCCCTTCCGGAATGACGAAAGATACACGGCATAGTAGCCACATTTTTGTACCTTTGAGCTACATTATAACAGGAGATATCCATGAAACGACTAGAACACGTAGGCATCGCGGTCAAAGATATGGCCGCCGCTAATAAAATATATACCGCCCTCTTCGGAAAACCGGAATACAAAACCGAAGAAGTCGCTTCCGAACAAGTCAAAACCGCTTTCTATCAAACTGGTGAGTCCAAAATAGAACTACTGGAAGCCACGGGTCCGGACAGCGCTATTGCCAAATTCATCGAAAAGCGCGGAGAGGGACTCCACCATCTCGCCTTCGAAGTGGAGGACATCGAAGTCGAGATGCAACGCCTCGTCGAGCAGGGCTTCCGCGTACTCAACGAAAAACCCAAGCGCGGCGCCGATAATAAGCTGGTTTGTTTTCTGCACCCCAAAAGTGCCAACGGCGTACTGGTAGAATTGTGCCAGAGCTTATAATTCATGTGACCACCTGACCAAATGATTATATGGATCTACAATGGTATCATTATCTCATCGCCATCCTTGGCAGCGCATTGGCCGGCGGTATTAACACCCTGGCGGGCAACGGCTCGGCCATCACCCTGACGATCCTGACCGAGCTACTCGGACTGCCCGGAAATATGGCCAACGGCACCAATCGGGTCGGGGTTTGGACACAGAGTATAGCGGGCAGTTACGCCTTTTATAAAAATGGTAAGCTGGATGTCAAAGGCAGCTCCCTGTATATCTGGTTGACGGTCATTGGGGCTATTGCCGGAATACTGACGGCTGTATGGGTGAGTAATGAACAGTTTTTGAGTGTTTTTAAGGTCTTACTGGTGGTGATGTTTATTGTGATTTTGGTGAAACCCAAACGCTGGCTGCGCGAGACCGACGTCAGTAAACGCCCCCCTTTATGGCTGGCGATCCCCTTATTTCTCGGGGTTGGTTTTTACGGCGGCTTTATTCAGATGGGGATGGGTATTGTCTTCCTGGCGGTTATGGTGCTGCTGGCGCGCTATAGCCTGATCCATGCCAACGCGGTAAAGATCGTAGTGGTAGGTATCTACACAGCACTGGCAATTATTATCTTTCAGTACAAGGGATTGATCGACTGGGAAATCGGACTGATTATGGCCATTGGGCAGACGATTGGCGGTTATTATACGGCGGTCTTTGCCGCAAAATACGAGCACGCCAACATCTGGGCCCACCGGGTGTTGGTTATAGTCGTTGTATTGGCGCTGGTTAAGATGCTAAATTTGCACCTTCTATTTACCTAGAACGATTGCAGGTTTGAGTTACCCGACCTTTAGGCCAGGAAGCTGTTCGGTCGAAGCTCCAGCTTCGACCTACAAATAACAATTATTAAAAAACAAACCTAGCATGACCCAAACCCAAGTCAAACAATACCTGGATCAGGCCATAGAAGCCGCCCGTCGTAGTATGAAAGCGGGAGAAGGCGGCCCCTTCGGAGCTGCCGTGATTAAAGACGGAGAAGCCATTGTCATTGCTGCGAATCAGGTCTCGAAGCAGCAAGACCCCACGGCGCACGCTGAAATCGTGGCCATTCGGGAGGCCTGTCAGTTGCTGGGGCGCAAAAAACTGGAAGGCTGTATCCTCATTTCTACCTGTGAGCCCTGTCCGATGTGTTACTCGGCTATCCATTTTGCGGGTATTTCCAGGGTGTATTTTGCGGCGCTGCACGAAGAAGCGGGGCGCATTGCCGGTTTTGGGATGGGGCACCTGTACGAAGACCTTTCGCAGAAACCTACCCAGCGCCGTATCGAGCAGCAGCAAGTCTTTAAAGAAGCAGGTTGGGGCTTATTAGAGGAATGGAAGTCAATTAAGCAGTAAGCGTATTGTATTCTCCCTGGGATATGATTATATTTATTCGTATATGCTGAGTAAAGAAGACATATTATTCTTTTTGGAAGAAAAAAAGAGGAACTATTCTCTGAGTATCAATTGATAAAAATTGGACTATTTGGTTCTTTTGCTAAAGACGAAGGAACGGGCGATAGCGATATTGACTTAATTGTTGAATTTCAACCTAATACTGAAAATTTAGCTAAAAAAAAATAGGATCAAAGCGATGGTGCGTAAACGGTTCAACAGAGATGTTGATCTGTGTAGAGAAAAGTATATCAAGCCTTATTTTAGATCACAAATTCTACAATCTGCTATCTACGTCTGAAAAAGACAAGGCTAATCTATTAGCTATACTGGATAGCTGTCAAAAAATTTAAAAAATTACATCCGGTATCTCAGATGCGGATACTTTCTTTGCTGATGAGAAAACTTTTGATGCCGTATTGATGAATTTTGTCATCATTGGTGAAGCGGTAGCCAGAATATCTGAGGGCTTAAAACAAGAAAATAGGCATGTTCCCTGGATGAAAATAAAGGGTTTACGAAACCTGGTAGCCCATGATTATTTTGGTGTGGATGCCGAAGAAGTCTGGCAAATTATGAAAAACAATCTTCCGGAATTAGCAGAAGAAATTCAGACAATCGTATCTTAAATATTCAGCCGCTCCTCCAATCGTCGGACCACCTCAAAGGCCGCCGGACAGATCTCCGTATTTTTTAGGGTAAGCGAAAGTATCTGATGAAAATTCTTGCGATCCGTATGCGGGTATTCCCGGCAGGCGCGCGGCCGTGATTCGTAAACACTGCAATAATTATCGCTACCTAAAAAGGGACAGGGTGCGGTGGTCAGCACGTAATCGCCTTCCACATCCAGATGTAAGTACTGTTCTACAAATTCAGCAGGGCGCATACCCAGGTGACGGGCCAGTCGTTCGATATCGATATCGCGAAAGATCGGGCTGGTCGTTTTGCAGCAGTTGGCACAATCGAGGCAGTCGATCTCCTGGAATACTTCTTCGTGTAGTTCGCCTGCCTGATCATCTAGATCGCGGGGTGGGCGTTTGGATAACTTACGAAAGAATTTCTTCCAGCGTTTCTTTTCGGCCTGCGCCCGGCTACGTAATTGGGTAAGATCGATCTCCATACCTGGTCTTTATAAATCGGAACAACCATTTTTTGAAATTGACTGTTGTCTAACTTTCCGTCGCGAAAGTAAAGATTAAAAACGATCTTTGCCGCAATGAGTTAAAACTATACGAATGTCCGACCAAAAAATCGTCATCTCCGAAGATCTCCGTAATTGGCTGGTATTAATTGCCCTGGGGCTGGTTTGGGGTTCTTCTTTCATCCTGATCAAAAGAAGCTTACTAGCCTTTTCGGCCACCCAGGTGGCTTGTTTACGGATGTCTTTCTCGGCCATTGCCTTTATGCCATTGGTATTCTGGCACTGGTCAAAAATTGACTGGTCGCGATTGCGCTATCTGATCATCGTCGGGCTGACGGGCACGGCTTTGCCCGCTATCTTTTTTGCGACGGCACAGACGCAGATCAGCAGTTCCCTGGCGGGCATCTTGAATTCCCTCACGCCATTGTTTACTTTGATTTTAGGCCTGCTGTTCTTTAATGCCAAAGCGGGCTGGAAAAAAATATTGGGCGTTGCCCTCGGCTTAGCGGGTGCCAGTATCCTGATTTTAATGACGGGGAATACGCAGGTCGACGGTAATATTTGGTACGCTCTCCTGGTCATACTGGCCGCACTTTGTTACGCGACCAGTAGTAATGTGGTTGGCAACTATCTGAAAGACATGAATGCGCTCATCATTTCGGCTGCCTCCTTTGGCCTGGTGGGGATTCCCGGGCTAATTTATTTATTAGCAGGCACCAATTTTGTGTACCGAATGGGACACGTCGATTACGCCTGGACGGCGCTGGGTTACGTTTCTATACTCGCCCTGGTGGGAACCGTTGCCGCGTCCGTGCTGTTTTTTCGTCTGATTCAGTGGACCTCCCCCTTGTTTAGCTCAACGGTAGCTTATCTGGTGCCGATCATCGCCCTGTTTTGGGGGGTGCTGGACGGCGAGTCTATCTACTTCTTCCATTTTGTCGGGATGAGTTTGATTCTGGCCGGCGTTTACTTAAGCAGACGTAAGCGTACCCGTCCAGGAGGGGGTTTAGCACAACCAACTCCAACCGTTGAACCACTAAATCAGCAATCCAACAAATGACAAAATGCAGCAATTGCTAAAGAACGATACCTTCATCGGAGCCGCACTGGTTTTCATCGGAGCCATTTTTTTCTCCTCAAAAGCCGTGATGGTGAAGTTAGCCTACCAGTACGATGTAGATAGTATTTCTTTATTGACGCTGCGTTTTTCCTTTGCCCTGCCTATTTACCTGCTGTTCAATTGGAGTTTGCACCGAAAATCGGTCAAGCCGACTCGCCTAAAGCCCAAAGAGTGGCGGCAGTTGGCGGTGGTGGGAATCGTTGGTTACTACCTGGCGAGTTTACTGGATTTTATTGGGCTGCAGTACATTACGGCGAGTATGGAGCGCCTTATACTCTTCCTGTATCCTACTATTGTGGTCGTTATTTCTGCCGTTTTTTTGCGTAAGTCCATTACCCGCGTACAATTGTGGGCGCTCCTGCTGACTTATATCGGGATTGGCCTGGCTTTCTACCAGGGCCTGCAGATGGCCGGACAACAAAACTTTCTGTTGGGCGGTATCCTGATTTTCTTCTGTGCGATCGCCTATGCCTTCTTCCTGATCGGTAGTGGCGAGTTGATCCCTAAGCTGGGGGCCATTCGCTTTACCTCCCTGGCGATTAGCTTTTCCAGTGGCATGATTCTACTGCATCACCTGGTCGCCTACCAGTGGGACTTGTTTGATTTTCATCCGATGGTTTATCTTTACAGTCTGTTGATGGCCACCATCGCGACGGTACTGCCTTCTTTTTTGGTCTCCGCTGGGATTCAGCGTATTGGTGCTTCCAATGCCTCCATTGTGGGCAGCGTCGGACCCATCTCTACTATTATCCTGGCTTACATCTTTCTGGGGGAACGCCTGGGTAATTTGCAGATTATAGGCACGGTCATTGTAATTGGCGGAGTCTTGTTGATCTCTTTGCAGAAAAAATCGACTACTTGATTTTCCTGGGGTAGAAGGGGGCACCATTCTGAAGGTAAATCACCTTAATAATTTTTCCTTTTTGACTGAGCTCAAATTTTAGCTGCACGTTCATGTGTCGGAAAAAAAGCAGATCCGGGGCGGCAGGGTAGAGGTGGACCGGATCATTTCCCGGAAAATGTACCTTTAGTTGCGCCTGCTCTCGTACGATTTTAAATTCGAAACCGGAGTCAAAGCGATAAATTCCCTCAAAGATTTTCAGCTGTTTTTTCTCCAGAGAAATGGCTTCCAGAATTGGCGCACCGATTAGCTTTTGCTCAATCAGGGCATCCAGTTCATTGAACCAGGGACCACCACTGGCCGTCAGCAGGATATATCCCATTCCCAATTGCGGGAAGAATTTATACTGGCTGGCGAAGCCATCGAGGTCGCCACCGTGCTCATATTTCACAAAAGTCGAGTCAAAGACCGAACGGTTTTTCATCAGGCCGTACCCATATTGCATATATCCGACCGCATCAAAGGGGCTCAGCTGTTCGCTTAGCCAGAGCGGATCCTCACACTGCTCTGCCTGATAAATACGGAGTGACGAGTTGATCAGCAGCCGGGGCACGGGTAGTCGTTTGCGTGAGCTGATAGGGCTCGCTTAAGTAAAAGGCCAGGAGCTCGGGGTAGCTCTTCCCGCTGACCTTTTCGGCAATATAGCCCAGCAGCCCGTATCCGTAATTGGAATAGGATACACGCTTACGGTGATCCTGGCGAAAAGGGATTTTTTCGAGATCAGCAAGGAGTTGTGTGGAGCTGTAGTCTCCCCGCATCGCAATACTCATGGATGATCTCGTTTATCCATTGAGCATCGGGTGGGGTGATCGTCTGTGCCTGCGCATTTAGCGTAAGCATAAGTAGGAAAATCAGGAACAAAAATCGCATGGTTTTCTTTTTGGATAAAGAAGAGAGATTAAGCAGGCAAAGACAAGTAAAAAAGGGGCTTTGGGGTGAACGCCTAGTTATTTGTGGTGGAAGAAAGTACTTCTTTGAGTCTGGCTTTGTAGGTTTTAGAGACGGGAACTTTCCGTCCGGCCACGCTGATTTCTTTATTGCCGACCCAATGCTCAAAATGCCTGGGGTTAATCAGATAGGAGCGGTGGGTACGGACGAGTTGCGGTGCCGTTTGGCTGGCCTGCTTCCGCAAAAAATACCGTCCTGTCACCCAGCGTAGGATGAGTAGCAGGGGAGAAATGATAATGGCAATCGGAATGTATTGCTGTTGCAAAAAAGCAGGTATACTCATATCCCCGTTCATAACCGGCGATCGGTAGTAAAGGATCGAGAGAAAAAAACAAATGGAAAGAAAGAAAAATAAAAACAGCAACTCCATCCAGACCTGCCATTTTCCGTAGTGCTGATACAGCCGTTTTTGCAGCAGCAAGCTCAATAAATAGCTAATCATAAAGAGCAGGCCGTAGGTAGGCAGTAGCAAGAATTTGTACCGGGTACTCAAGTCACTGATATCGAAGGGCGCTAGCAGGATAAGAAAAAGTACAGTCCAAAGGGCTACACCGAGACCGATCAATAACTGTTGTCTTAGAGAAGTCGATAGTGGAAAGGAGCGTTGCATCGACCTGTTTTTAGAGGACTGACCAAAGTACAAAGAGGAGGATAATGAGTAACACAATGATCAGGGTATACCTAAACCAGGTGTTATTCGTCCGGTAGGTGTTGAAGAGCAGCTCCATGGCATCGCGCCATTCCAGCCCACGACCTACGGGCTCAAATACCATCATCAGATACTTTCGCTGATTGAATTTTTCGGGGTTACCGTGCTTTTTGAGGATAAAAAAGCGTTTATTCACGAGGAAGGCCAGTTCGTAGAGCTCCGTTTTACCTCCGTATTCCAGCATGAGTTTGTTGGCTTCATCGAGATAGCGCCAGGAGCCTCCCTTGACATTCCCCTCGATAGAGCGCAAATATTCACCTCCGCTGTTGAAGAAGTGTAGGATGGTTTTGTGAAAATCGTCTTCATCACTGATCTCCAGCCAGGGGTAATTCTCGTAGTAATCCATTTCGCGCAGGTCCTCACTCCAATGGCGTACCATCGGGATGATGGCATCCAGGTATTCCTTTTGATTGGAGGCGAAGGGCATCTCCAGCTCAAAGGTACGGCCCAGCTCGTCGGTGATGTTTTCTTGTGCCATAGCTATTTACTTGCCGGGTAAAGATAAGAAGCTTTTGGCAAACTTAGGTATCGATTCGTATTAGTCGTACGATGGATAGCTATGGTTTCACCACTTTTATCACCTCCCGGCCTCCATGGGTATCGGCAATTAGCATGTACACACCTGCTTTCAGGCCCTCCAAAGACAGTTCCAGGTGACTCGGCGCAGTGGCGACGAAAGTCTGTGACCAGACCGTCTGCCCCAGTTGATTCATTAGGCGCAATTGACGAATATCGGTGCGAATGGCACTGAGATCCACTTGTAGCCAGTCCTTGGCCGGGTTGGGATAAGCCGAAAATAGTAACCTTTTTTCCGGGCGTATTTGAAATGCCGGCTGGACACTGGCCCGACCAGGCTGTGCCGTGAAGAGTAGCTCGTAGTTTACATCATCAATGAAGTAGGTGCTACGGCCATCCAGCGTGGTAAACTGTAGGCTGCCCAGGCTAAAGAAAAAGGGTATTTCTTTGTCCACCAGACGGTCGTCAATGTATACGCTGACGTGGTTGAGGTCCATATCGACCATCATCCTTACCCGAAACCAGCGATTTTCCGGATAATTAAAGGGAGTGCCGTATTCAATGATCTGCCCTTGTCCATCCCCACCAAAGCTAAGTTGTAGCTTAGTAATATCGACCTGGTGTTTTTCCTGTAGCGTGATGTAGCTCGTTTTCCCGAAAGGGATATACATGACCCAGGCCAATTCATACAAGCCGATACTTTTTTCACCCAGTAAGAATAAGGCATCCGCCTGGCCATTTTCCCGGATACCGAGCGACTGAGTACCCGAAAAAGATTGGGCCGCCGTAATCACACCCTCCCGAATATTTCCGTTCCCGTTACTATCGAAACAATTGGACTGTGCATTGGCCAGTCCCGGCTGGTAACTGTCAAAATCTTCACAAATGGGATCGGCAAAGGGATCCGTACAGGCACAAGCCTCACTGGGGGGGGGACTTACGGTGATCAGTTGATCTTCAATCCCGACAAAACTACAGCCCCGATTATCTGCTTCACTTAATTCTTCCACCCGATTCTTATAGTCGATAATGGTGCCGAGGTAATAATCGCCCGGTGGGACATTTTGATTGCTTAAATCTACCATCGGACTGAGCGTAACGGCGTCACTACCCGGAATGCTACTCAGACTGAATTCGTGGATTAGAAAATCATTGCTGGTAATGTTTTTATTTTCCGAAAGGTACACACCCACCTGAAAGTCACCGCTGGGCGTCCCTCCATTGTTTTCGATGATCATGTTTTCAATCGTCAGGCTTTGGTCGGCAACGGTCAGCTCTCCGGGGTAGAAACAATTCAAATTGGCGATAAGTGGTTCTTTCCGGATATAGATAGGGTTGCTGGGCCAGTAGCAACGATTGTCCTGCTCTTCGCTTTCTTCTATTTGCTCAAGTGGATCAATGAGGATGCCCAGAAAATAATTCCCCTCGGGGAGGTCCGTCAGCTGGCTTAGGTCCTGGCTGAAATTAAATTCCTGTTGACTGGCAGGCGGTAGGCTGTCGATATCCAATAGACCAATTCGGTAATCGGCAGTTGTAATGTTTTCATCCCTTGACAGATAAATACCCACCTTACTGGCAGCGGCACCGATGTCCGTGTTGTTTTCCACCCGGGCGTCATTGATGCTCAAAAGATCCCCGTTCCGACTCAAGTCTCCGCGGTAGCCGCAGTTCAGATTAGGCTGACTGGGAGGAATAATTCGGTAAATAAAACGCGGAGAGGTCCAGTAGCAGTCGTTATTGTCGGCTTCGTTGGTTTCTTCGACCCGATTTTCATGATCGATTAGGAAGCCAAAGTAATAGGTGTCATTGGGTACGGGGGCCTCCCGCAGGCGAATAAACAGGTTAAAGGTAACCGTTTCGCCGGGTGCCAAGGCAGGAATATCTGCGGTAGCGATCAGGAAATCTTTATCCGTAAAGTTGAGGTTGGTCGAAAAGTAGTAGCCCAGACGGGTGGCGGGAGAAGTACCCGGACCCGTATTGCGGACGGAGACACCCCTCAGACTCAGGGTAAGATTCGTACGGTCGACCGTCATTTCGCCACGACTGGCACAGAACAGGTTGCTCAGTTCAGGGGTCGGTTCTTCTGCTTCCAGCCCTTCCAGGCAGATGTTATCCACCACAAATTGTGCATTGAAGGCTGCGTTGGCGAAAAAATCAATCGCACCGAGTCGCTTTTCCGGCCCGCGGCTACCCAGGCTGAAGGGCCAACGACCCACTTCTTCCTGATTGATGACCAGGGTGATTTCGTCCTCATCCAGATCGATAATTTGCTCCACGTCATTCCAGGCGTTAGGCTGGTAGTCAAAAGAGTCGATCGCGATGGGTTGGGTGAAGCTACCCACGCGCACATGACCTTTTCCATTGATGAACTGCACGTGGTAGGCCCAGTTGGGTGGGTTGAGTTGATTATCATGCTGAATATTGTAGTAGCCACTATACCCACTCCAGGTCCAGAGCCGAAAACTGAGTTTGTATTTGCCCTCCGTTCGGTTGCCTAGGTTAAGCACTACGTCCGACTCGGCACCATCTTCATGCCGCAGCCGAAGAAATTGATTGCCGCTACTGCTACCGTCAACGTAAGCATCGCGGCTGGCACCGGGCCAAAGACTCCAATTGGGCGACTGAGTACTGATGGGCCCCTGCTCGTACTGTTGGAAATTATCACAAAGCAATACTTCACCGCTGGCTTCGCTGATGCAGTTACAATCGTTACTGCGCAGATTCGTTCCGGGCAGTTCCTGGCCCAGTTGCAGCTCGTATTTTTGCACGGGTACGGCGGTACGATCGATCAGGTAAGTACTTTTGCTTTGCGCAAAAAGGGAAGCCGGTAGACTGAATATAATCAGCATCAGCCCATACAGAATAGTGTATAGTGTTTTCATAAATCGGTTGTTTGGAATACAAGGAAATCTACTGCTTTCCCGAATATTTTTGGCGTGAAAGTAAGGGGTTTAAACGAGTAAGGGAAACAAAAAACAGGGCAGGTTTTTCCTTAACGAGAATATTTAAAATTAGAGTTTTATATCTACTTATGCAAATGTTGTACGCCAGGTGCTACAATGCCGCCGAAATATTACTTTCAATTCGCTGTAAAATATTTTCCGTATCTGCTTTTTCAAAGGCTTTACCGGTGATCTTTTCGTACAGCTCGATGTAGCGTTCGGAAATTTGCCAGACAAAGGCATCGGGCATTTCGGGCATCAGCTGTCCTTCCTTGCCCTGGAAACCGTGTGCCATGAGCCATTCGCGCACGAATTCTTTGGAAAGTTGTTTTTGACGCTCTCCCTTAGCCAGGCGGTCTTCGTACCCCTCGGCGTAAAAATAACGGGAGCTGTCGGGGGTGTGAATCTCATCGATGAGATAGATCTGACCGTCTTTTTTACCAAATTCGTACTTGGTGTCTACCAGGATGAGGTCGCGCTCGGCGGCCATTTCTGTTCCGCGCTGGAATAAAGCGCGCGTATATTGCTCTAATTTTGCGTAATCTTCTTTAGACACAATATCCTGTGCGATAATTTCCTCGCGGGAGATATCTTCGTCGTGCCCCTCCTCGGCTTTAGTGGCCGGGGTGATGATAGGCTCGGGAAAGGCTTCGTTTTCTTGCATGCCTTCCGGCAAATCTACCCCACAGAGCATCCGCTCACCCATTTGATAAGTGCGCCAGGCGTGTCCCACCAAATAGCCACGGATAACCATCTCTATCTTGAAGGGCTGACAGGCCTTGCCAATAGCCACGTTAGCGTCGGGTACGCTATCGAGCCAGTTGGGGACAATGTCGGAGGTCGCTTGTAGAAAATGCGTAGCAATCTGATTCAGGACCTGTCCTTTATAAGGGATGGGGCGGGGCAGAATATGATCAAAAGCTGAGATTCGATCCGAGGCGACCATGACGAGTTTATCCTGACCGATGGTATATACATCGCGTACTTTACCACGGTAAAAGTTAGTCTGTCCCGGAAGATTCAGCGTAGTCTCCTGAATGGCGTGCTTTTCTGGCTGCATAATTCTATTTTTAATCGATGCTCAAAAGTACGGGCAATTCCGCTAAACAGAAAAATAAATGGTATTTTAAAGCACTTCAACTATTTAATAAAAGTGCTATGGTACGAATGGGTATTTGCTTAAGTTTATTTTTGTTAGTACTGGCCTGTGGGCAAGCTCCCTCTTCGCAACTGGAGGAGGCAGAGGCGAGCTCCGAAGCGCTCAGGTATGACTCTCTGAAAGCAGTCCAGTTGGGAGCAGATGATTACGGGATGAAAACCTACGTGATGGCCTTTCTAAAAAAGGGCGCTAATCGTGATATACCGACTAAAGAGGCTGCCGAGCTGCAGGCGGCGCATCTGGAAAACATTACCCGATTGGCGGAAGAAGGAAAACTAATTCTGGCGGGGCCTTTTTTGGGGAAAGGAGAGCTGCGCGGTATCTATATCTTCGACACGCCCTCCATCGAAGAAGCGGAAGCCTTGACCGCTACGGATCCAGCCATTGAAGCCGGTAGTCTGGCCATGGACTTGCGGCAGTGGTACGGTTCGGCCGCTTTATCAGAATTAAATGCTATTCATGAGACGATCCAGAAAGTGGGGATTACGGAATGATGTCAAGCTAATTTTTTAATGATACCTTCCGTAGCTTGGTCCAGTAAATCAAAGACTAGTTGGAAACCATTGTCATCCCAGTAGGGGTCGGGAACTTCGTCCTGTTTATTGGCTTCCGCAAAATCAAGAATGGATTTTACCTTTTCTCGTTGCTGTTCATTGCGGGTTAAAGCCAGGACATTACGTTGGTTGCTGTGATCCATTGTAAGGATGAGATCGAATTCATCCAGGTCGGCCGCGGTGATTTTGCGTGCTCGCTGGTCGGTAATGTCGATACCGTTTTCGCGGGCCATGGCAATGGATCGGGGGTCCGGAAGCTCGCCAGTATGATAGGCACCCGTGCCCGCAGAATCGACTTCCCAGTCGAGGCCTTGTTCTTTAATTCGCTCTTTCATTATCCCTTCTGCCAGGGGGGAACGACAGATATTCCCCAGGCATACCATCAATAGTTTCATTTTGTCTGTTTTTGCACCAAGCTGAACGACTTTAATCCAGTTCTGTTAAGTAAACAATTTCCTCGTGCATTTAAAAGAATCAACTACTGCTATCGCCAAAATGTTGGTACAGACTTGTAATATTGCAGTACTTTAGTGAATATTTGCACGCTTTTTTACATCAATAAAAATGGGCAGCATAAATGGGGTCTTATCGTAGACGTATCCATCTGCCAACTGAATCTATGAAAATTATCATTGCAGGTTCCGGAGACATTGGCTTCCACCTGGCCGAATTATTAGCTTCCGAGAATCAGGATATCATCCTGATTGATACGAACCCCGAAGTATTAGAATACGCCGCTATTCATCTGGATGTGATGACTGTTAAGGGGGATGCCTCCTCTATGGAAATTCTGGAAGCGGCGGAAGTGCAAAAAGCAAAATTACTGATTGCCGTAACTACTTCTGAGAAAACGAATCTGCTTACGGCAATGTTAGCTAAGCGTATGGGCGCAAAGCGCACCATCGCCCGGGTGAAAACCAGTGACTATCTTTCTGAAAAGAGCAAGGAGGCGTTTCACGAATTAGGTGTGGATACTTTAATCTCTCCCAATGATCTGGCCGCCTACGAGATTCATCGACTGATTGACGAATGTAATTTTACCGATATCTTTGAGTTTGAAGATGGTAAAATAAAACTGGTGGGGATTACCCTGAATGATCAATCTCCCATCATTAATATTCCCCTGCGGCGCATTGATGCCTTTGCCGATCAGAATAAATTGATGCCCATTGCGATCTTACGGGGCTATAAAACCATCATCCCGCGTGGGGATACGATTATGAAACGGGGGGATCACGTCTACTTTATTGTCGAAAAGAACAATATGGATCTGCTCGAGAAAATCATCGACGCCCCACAGGTCAAAATGCAGAATGTAATGATCATTGGTGGGACACAACTCGGGATGTCGGCGGCCAAATGCCTGGAAAAAGAATACCAGGTCACCCTAATCGAAAAAGATAAGGAGCGATGTAAAGAATTAGCCGAAGAACTAGATAATACCCTGATTATTCACGGAGATAATGCTAACATCGATCTTCTGGAGTCGGAGGGCCTCAACGAAATGGATGCCTTTTTGGCTTTAACCCAAAACTCAGAGACCAATATTATCGCCAGCCTTACGGCAAAAAACCACGGCGTTCATAAGACAATTGCGCAGGTAGAAAACCGGGAATACATCCACCTCTCGCAAAACATCGGCGTGGACACCCTGATCAACCGAAAACTGATCGCCGCTAATAATATATTCCGTTTTGTCCGCAAAGGACGCATCGAAGCCATTACTTCCTTGCACGGTGTCGATGCCGAGGTGATTGAATACGTGGTCCATAAAAACAACCATCTGACCAAGTATCCACTGCGTAAATTACATCTTCCGGAGACTTCCTTAATTGGTGGGGTTATTCGGGGGGAGGAAAGTATTATTCCCTCGGGTGATTTTCAGCTGCAAAAAGACGATAAGGTGATTGTGTTTGCCCTGCCTCAGTCGATTAGTAAATTAGATAAGTTATTTAGATAAATGAGTAGAGGACCGCTGGCAGGAATTAATACCAAACCTATCGCCCGGGTCATCGGAGGCTTACAATTATTGATTGGGGGCTTGATGTTGACCAGCATTCCCTTTTCCCTGTATTACAAAAGTGGTGATGCCAGGTCCTTTCTGGTGTCGGGCCTAATCTGCCTCACGGTGGGTAGTTTGCTTTGGTTTACCGTGCCAAAAGACGATCTGGATATTCGCAAGCGCGAAGGTTATTTAATTGTAGCTCTGGGCTGGTTATCTATGGTCTTGGCGGGGACCTTGCCCTATTTGATTAGTGGAGTGATCCCGCATCCCATTGATGCCCTCTTCGAAACGGTTTCGGGAATGACGACAACCGGGGCTTCCATATTGACGGATATTGAGGTAATACCCAGGGGGATGCTTTTTTGGCGGAGTATGACTCAGTGGATTGGCGGTATGGGAATTATCGTATTGACGGTAGCCTTATTCCCATTGTTAGGCATCGGCGGCATCGAATTATTTGTTGCCGAAGCACCGGGGCCTACTTCTGATAAGTTACATCCCCGAATTCAGGAGACCGCCAAGCGGCTATGGTTTATTTACGTTGGTCTGACGGGCGTTTTAACTATCCTACTGTGGGTACTGGGGATGTCTTTTTACGATGCCATCAATCACGCCCTCACTACAATGGCTACCGGTGGGTTCTCTACCAAAAATGCGAGTATGGCCCATTTCGACCAGGCCAGTATCCAGTACGTGATCATCTTTTTTATGTTTGTGGCGGGAACGAATTACACCGTGATTCACCATGCCCTGCGGGGCCGCTTAAGCCGGGTGCGCCGAGCAGAAGAGTTCTGGGCCTACCTTTCGGTGGTCTTATTTCTGACGGGGCTGATCACCTGGAATGTCATCTACAACACAAATCACTCCTTCGAACAATCTTTTCGGGAAAGCCTTTTTCAGGTTGTTTCATTGATAACGACCACCGGCTATGTCTCCGCAGATTATAGTCAGTGGGGAGATGCGGCACTGGTCCTGATCTTTGTCATGTTGTTTGTGGGGGCCTGTGCGGGCTCGACCAGTGGAGGGATCAAACTGGTACGTCATATTGTTTTCTTTAAGAATTCCATTCTGGAGTTTAAGCGCATATTACATCCGCGTGCCATTGTCCCCCTTAAGCTTAACGGAGGGGTCGTAGCTCCGCGAATCATGACCCACATTATCATTTTCCTTTTACTCTACCTTTTTATTTTTGTAGTGGGCTCGGTCATTGTAGCCGCTATGGGACTTGATTTTACAACCGCCATCGGGGCGGTGGCCACCTCCCTGGGTAACGTTGGTCCCGGTATTGGTGGGGTAGGGCCCGTGGATAATTTCGCCTGGTTACCCTACCCGGTCAAATTTTTCCTATCTTTTCTAATGTTATTGGGACGGCTGGAATTATTCACCATTTTGGTCTTATTCACGCCTTATTTTTGGAAGATGAATTAAAGTCTTTTCTTGACCGGAACTGGACGATTTATACCATCTCCTTAGCTTGTTCAATCACCTTGTCGAGACCACTCAGGTCTTTTCCACCCGCCGTGGCGAAAAATGGCTGACCGCCACCACCACCTTTGATGTTTTTAGCCAATTCCCGGACCATGTTTCCGGCGTGGTACTTTCCACTGTCAGCTAGTTCACGTGAGACGACGATCATGATCTGTGGTTTGTTATTTACTTCGGCAGCAAAGACAATCAGGGCATTACCCAGCTCTTTATCCAGCTGATAGGCTAGATTTTTAATGGCATTACTATCTTGTATGGGTAAGCGCTGGATGAGGATATTCACCCCACCCTTCTCTTCTACTGCTTTGAGCAAATCTCCTTTTAGGTTGGCCGCCTGTGCCGCCAAAAGTTGTTCTACTTCCTTTTGCAGGGCTTTGTTTTCTTCCTGTAAGGTACTTACACTGCGTACGACATCCTTGGTGGTCTTGAACAAGAGCCGTACCTGATCCAGTGTTTCCAGTTCCCTTTTGATGAAGGCTTCCGCCTGGTCGGCCGTGATTGCTTCAATACGACGGATTCCCGCCGCTACGGAAGTTTCGGCAGTGATCTTAAAAAGTCCAATCTCTCCGGTCGCCTGCACGTGGGTTCCTCCGCAGAGCTCCCGCGAAAAGTTGGGATCAAAGGTAATCATACGGACCAGGTCTCCGTATTTTTCGCCGAAGAGCATTAAGGCGCCTGCCTCCCTGGCCTTTTCAATGGGGATGGCGCGTTGTTCCTCCAACTGGATATTCTCCCGGATTTTCTGGTTGACGCGATCTTCAATTTTGGCCATTTCTTCCGCCGTAAGTTTTTGGAAGTGAGAAAAGTCGAAGCGTAAGCGTTTGTGGTCTACATCCTGTCCTTTCTGTAAGGCGTGCTCCCCGACAATTTCGTGCAGTGCAGCGTGCATTAGGTGTACTGCGGAGTGATTATTTGAGGTCGCCCGACGCCGGTCGGCTCTGACTTCGGCCCGTACACTGGCCTCCATATCTTTTGGCAATTGCTTCACTACGTGGATGATCAGGTCATTTTCTTTTTGGGTATCCAGCACGGAGATTTTTTCATCTCCGACGATCAATAAACCTGTATCGCCGGCCTGCCCGCCACTTTGCGCATAAAAGGGCGTAGTGGCCAGTACGATTTGGTACTGCTCTTTATTTTTGGCTTTTACCGTTCGATACTTCAAGATCTGAGTTGTGGGCACAGATAACTCGTCATAGCCGACGAATTCGACTTCGTCTCCCTGGCAGACGGTATTCCAGTCCCCAACGGCTTTTTGTGCGTCTTTTCGCGAGCGCGCTTTTTGTTCGGCCAGTGCTTTCTCAAATCCGGCTTCGTCAACGGTCCAGCCTTTTTCCTCCGCTAATAATCGAGTCAGGTCAATCGGGAAGCCGTAGGTGTCGTAGAGCTCAAAGGCATCCTGCCCGTCGATTTGTTTATCCATTGTTTCGAGGGCTTCGAAACGGCTCAGGCCATTTTCCAGGGTGTTTAGAAAGGACTTTTCTTCCCCTTCAACAATCCTGGCCACTTGTTCTTTTTGGGCCGCAAGCTCTGGGAATACATCCGCAAAGCGATCGGCCAGCATTGCTACCAGACTAAATAGATAAGGTTCTTTAATATCCAGGAAGGAGTAGTTGTAACGCACGGCACGGCGCAGAATACGGCGTATAACGTAACCAGCACCGGAGTTACCCGGAAGCTGACCATCGGCGATGGCAAAGCTGACGGCGCGAATGTGGTCTGAAATAACCCGCATAGCAATATCACTTTTGGCCGATTCTTCGTAACTATTGGTGTATTTCTTGCCAGAAGCTTTTTCTAATTTTTCAATAAAAGGCGTAAAGATGTCCGTCTCGTAATTGGATTGCTTACCCTGGATGGCCATGGTCAGGCGCTCAAAACCCATACCGGTATCAATGTGCTTCTCGGGTAGTTCTTCCAGGCTGCCGTCCGCTTTTCGGTTAAACTGGATAAATACCAGATTCCAGATCTCGATCACTAGTGGATGATCCTGATTAACCAGTTCGCGGCCACTTTGTTTTTTTCTGTCCTCGTCTGGACGCAGGTCAATATGGATTTCGGAACAGGGTCCGCAAGGACCAGTATCTCCCATCTCCCAGAAGTTATCTTTTTTATCAAAATACAGGATACGATCCTTGGGTAGGTAGCGCTCCCACAAGGCTACTGCTTCTTCGTCGGCGGGTAAGCCCAGCCCTTGATCACCTTCAAAAACACTGGCGTACAGGCGTTCTTTATCCAGTTGGTAGATGTCGGTAAGTAATTCCCAGGCAAAATCAATGGCTTCTTTTTTGAAGTAGTCGCCGATGGACCAGTTGCCGAGCATCTCAAACATTGTATGGTGATAGCTATCGCGGCCTACTTCTTCCAGGTCATTATGCTTACCGGAGACCCGTAGGCACTTTTGTGTGTCCGCGATACGCCGGGAATCGGGTACCTGATTGCCCAAAAACAGGTCTTTAAATTGATTCATACCGGCATTGGTAAACATTAGAGTAGGGTCATCTTTGCTTACAATGGGAGCGGAGGAGACGATTTTATGCTGCTTGGAAGCAAAAAAGTCCATAAACTGCTGGCGAATCTCTTGTGACGTCATCATTTTATCTGTTTGGTTCTTAACCTAGGTTAAAATTTTCTTAATTAACGGTAAAAGTCACGACTTCTACCCATATTTGCTGACCCTTTGTGCGAATATACTGTTTACATCGGCATAGGGACTAAGTTGAGCAGGAAATTCAAATATTGACATTTTTCTGCTTATAAAATTAAAGTTTGTAAGTATTTTGATGATAATTTGGTCTAAAAAGTACCTCTAGTTTTTGGATTTGTCAACTTGAGGTTTAAATTTACCTTCAGCGTAAGTTAAAACACTCAATTTTAAACAAAGGGAGGTCTTTTAAAATTTCAGCCAATACCCACAAAATCGGTAAAACGCTGCAAATTTAGTAAAATGACTAAGATCAACCACTCATGAGAAAGGAAAAGTTTGTTTACAATACGCAGACCCTTCGTTACGAAAAGGTCGAAGTATCTCTAAGTTCGAGGCTACTGCGTGTTTTTGGTTTTTTGTGTGCTGCTATTCTAACTGCAGTACTCTTTACATTGGTATTACACCGTTATTTTCCGTCACCGGAGGTAAGAATTCTGCGATCTCAGATTGACCAAATGGCTGCCGAATACGAGCATGTCATGACAGATATGGATCAGCTGAATAAAGAATTGGAGCATCTACTCGATAAAGATGCTTACGCTTACCGTATGGTCTTTGGGATGGATCCCCTCGATGAGGACGTCCTGGAAGGGGGTATTGGTGGTCACAATGATAATGCGGAGTTGCGCAACCTGGAAAAAGGGCAGCTCATTATTGCCGCCAAGCGCAAGGTTCGTAAGCTAAAGCATCAGATGGTGCTCCAATCTAAATCATTGGATACCATCCTGACCGAAGCCAAGCGCAAGGAAGAAATGCTGGCACATATTCCATCCATTAAGCCGGTCAATCAGGATCGCCTGGCGCGCGGTGTTCGTCACTTATCGGGCTACGGTTATCGGATTCACCCCATCTACAAAACGCGTAAGATGCACTGGGGGATTGATTTCACGGCTCCACGCGGGACAGCCGTACAGGCTACGGGAGATGGTGTAGTGAAGCGCATAGAGAAGAGGCGTACCGGCTACGGCTACAATGTCGTCATTGATCACGGCTACGGCTATGAATCACTGTATGCACACTTTTCAAAGATTTTGGTTAAGAAAGGAGATAAAGTAAAACGTGGACAGAAGATTGGTGAAGTGGGTAGCACGGGTACTTCCACGGCTCCGCACTGTCACTACGAAATTAAATACAAGGGCAAAAAAGTAAATCCGATCGATTATGTACTGGATGGACTGACGCCCGCCGAATATCGAGAATTGGTAGACGCAGCTTCTACCGTTAATCAATCGTTAGACTAAGCAAAAGATATGAATACATCATTTCTCAAAAAAGACCTTCCTTTGGGAGGTCTTTTTTTCGTACTACTCGTTTTTTGCCTAAGCAGTTGCCAACCGGCAGAGGCTAATGCTCCCAAATTAATGGCCTCAGTAGCCGATTCTACCGTGGCGGACACCCTGCCCGCCGAAGCGGCGGTGGATACCACTCCGCAGTATCACCGCGTCGTCGGCGTGGGGGATATGATGCTGGGCACCAACTATCCTTCCGCTAGTTATCTGCCGCCAGAGGGTGGCAGAACGATGCTGGCTCACGTAGCGGATACCCTACGCAATGCCGATCTTACCTTTGGAAACCTGGAAGGAACTATCCTCAATGAGGGCGGTACGGCCAAGCGCTGCAACAATCCTGCAGCCTGTTATGTATTCCGTAGTCCGGAATCTTATGCGAAACATTTCTCTACCGCGGGTTTCGACCTCTTGAGTCTGGCTAATAATCACTCTGGTGACTTTGGTTCTCCCGGACGCAAGCGTACCAAAGCAGTGCTAGACGCCGAAGGCATTGCCTACGCGGGCCTGGCGGGCACCGACGAAACGGCCATCATCGAGCGCAATGGTATTACCTATGGTTTCTGCGCCTTCGCCCCGAATAGTGGCACCTGTGATGTTAGGAATATATCCCGCGCCAAACAGATCGTTAGCTCCCTGGTGGATCAGGTTGATGTGATCGTGGTCTCTTTTCACGGTGGAGCGGAGGGGGCTAAACATCAACATGTACCGCGGAAATATGAAACGTACTACGGTGAAAATCGTGGCAATGTTTATGAATTTGCCCACGCGGTGGTAGATGCCGGTGCGGATATTGTTTTTGGCCACGGTCCACACGTGACGCGCGCCATGGAGTTGTACAACGACCGTCTGATCTGCTACAGCCTGGGTAATTTCTGTACCTACGGCCGCTTTAACGTGCGGGGCGTTAACGGTGTGGCTCCCATCGTCAGTCTACGGATTGATGAGGAAGGGAAATTCATCGACGGTCAGGTCATTCCTATTTACCAGATGAAAACGCACGGACCTAAGTACGACAGCCAAAAGCGGGCGATTAAGCTGTTGCAGAACCTAACGGCGGCCGATTTTCCCGAGACCAGTCTTTCGATTAGGGACGATGGTAAGTTGGGAAGAAAATAAAATTTACTGGAACTGATGGCTTACGCTAATAAATTAAGGAAGAAAAATAACCAGGAATGGGAGATCGTGACGAATTAGCTGTTTGGAGATCTAAGTATTTGCTTTGTAGATGATGAAATAGAATTGCGGGGTCCGAAGCAACTCATTAAAAGGCTGAGAAGAAAATGTAAAATTTAGGTTTAGTCGAAGTTCCGGCTTCGACCCCGTGCTTTAATCCCTCAACTGCTTCCTGCGCAAGATCTCCCGGTAATCGGCCAGCGCATCCAGGGCGGTAGTGATCATGGGGTCAGACTGATTGATAACCTGGAAATAGCCTTCATCCTGGAAAAAATGCTTCCCGATGCGGGCTTTTAATTCTGCCTTCAGTTGCTCTTTCAGAAGAGGGGGGGCTATCCCAGGAGCAGTCTTGGGGGCCTGTTCTTTTGCATAAGCGAGAAAAGCCTGAAAATCTGCCGGCGCAATCTGAAACGATTTTACGAAAGTATTTAGATCCATATTCTTTAGCTTCGCTTCGTATTGCTGAATCAGTTGAAAGCTGAAGGAAGGAACAAATTGTCGCAGAATCAAGAAATCATCTTGCATTAGTTGAGTGTCCAGGGGAACAAAAACGTCGGGAATAATTCCACCACCGCCAAAAACGACCCGACCATTATCGGTGAAGTAGCGGGTAGAGTCTTTAATACTGATATTATTAGCAGAAAGCAACTCTCCGGACTCGTAGCGCTCATTGAAGTCGTTGCGATAGGCTTCGGTATCGTCGTAGGGCTTCTGAATAGAGCGCCCCGAAGGAGTATAATAGCGGGCAATGGTCAAACGGAGAGCGGAACCATCGCGTAGCTGATACTGCTCCTGAACAAGTCCCTTTCCAAAAGAGCGACGACCTACCAAAATACCGCGATCGTGGTCCTGAATAGCACCGGCCATGATTTCGGAGGCCGAGGCAGTACCTTCGTCAATGAGTACTGCAATTTTATCAATATTGAAGATACTGCGACCACTGGTGTTATAGTCATTTCGGCTTACGGCTCTGCCTTGGGTATATACCATTAAATTACCCTTTTCATCAAAAAGTTGGTTGAGCATATTGGTGGCCTTCTGTAAGTAGCCACCTGGATTGTGCCGTAGGTCGAGAATGAGATCTTCCATTCCTTCGCGCTGCAATTCTTCCAGGGCATCAATGAATTCGCGATCCGTGGTGGCCGCAAAACGATTTACTTTGATATAACCCGTGTTGTCGCTGATCATGTAATTGGCATCTATACTTTCCAGGGGTATTTCGTCACGGGTGATCTCAAAGTGCTGAATACTGTCGATACCGGTACGCAGAATACCGACTTCTACGGTAGTTCCTTTTTTTCCTTTGAGCAGAGAAATGATTCCCGCATTGGTAATTCCGTTACCCGCGATGATAGAATCTTCTACGGCCACAATTCTATCACCCGCCTTTACGCCTACACTTTCGGCCGGACCTCCAGACAGCGCACTGATCACGACTACCGTATCCTCCAGGATCATAAATTCTACGCCGATACCTTCAAAGTTTCCCTGCATCTGTTCATTAATGCTTTCGAGTTCTTCTGCAGAGATATAGGAAGAGTGGGGATCTAATTGTCCAAGAATGTTTTCTATGGCTTCGTCGACCAGCTCGTCGCGATCTACCTCGTCTACGTATTTGGACTCGATATAGCGCAGGAGTTGATCAATTTTACTATTACCAGATGCCGTTTGAGCAATAGAAGCATCTTCTACGATCATGGTAGCCTCAACGGGCTTGAGTTGCAAACCAATCAAAACTCCGGTCACCAGGGCAACGGAAAGCATGAAAGGTAGCCACAGATAAACAGACTTGATCCGGGTAGTTTTGTTTTCTTGCATGGTTATATGGTCACTTAGTCTTTTGCAAACAGTACGCTAAAAAGACAAATTTAGGGGTTTTATGTTGACTAGGGCGAAGTTTTTTTAGACTGAAATTGTGGTTATTTCATTTTGAAAGTTATGGACCAGTCGAGATCTAAGCATTATTTTCTATCTTTAGAACAAGTAAATCCTCGGTAGCTATGGAAAAGAAACACGAGCTGGACAAGCTGGACAGACAAATTGTTGCCATTTTAATGGAGAATGCAAAAATCCCCTACACGGAAATTGCCAAGAAACTGTTTGTTTCCGGAGGTACGATTCACGTGCGCATGAAAAAACTGGAAGAAGCTGGAATTGTCAACGGTTACGAACTAAAAGTAGACCACACCAAGCTGGGCTACGATATTGCCGCTTTCCTGGGTATTTATCTGGATAAAAGTTCGCTATACGACGATGTCGCCAGGGAGTTGGATAAGATTCCGGAGGTAGTAGGGGCGCATTACACCACGGGTTTGTATAATATCTTTGCCAAGATTCTTTGTCGCGATACCAAGCATCTGCGTTCTGTCCTTCACGACAAGATTCAGAATATTGCGGGTATACAACGTACCGAGACCTTTATCTCGCTCCAGGAAAGCATCAATCGCTCGGTTCCTATTCTGGGAGAAGGGGAAGATGATTTTTAGAAGCGCCTATTTTCTGGCCATGGTGATGTACTGGTAGTCCAACGCTTTGTCATTACTCCGTACATTCGTAAAGCCCGCTTCGAGTAAGTTCTCTTCGACCACGTAGAGCGGAATACGATTTTCCTGGGCGGGCCCCAGTGGAGTACGCTTCTTCTTAAAATCAAGGATTAATATTTGCCCTTGCTCCGGTAGGGCGGTCCATAATTTCTTTAGATAAGCTATCCGGTCCTGTTCTTCAATCCACATGTAAGTATTTACCATGATGATGAAATCCGCTTCACCGGGCGCAAGATTAGGATCGTCGGGTTCGGCGAAGCGCGCTTCCAGTTTGGACTGATCGGCTTCGGGAAGCTCCATTACTTTGGCGCTGTCCAGGTATTCGATAAAACTTTCGTTGATATCGATAGCGATGACCTTCTTGGCTTTTCGGGCAATGCGGAAGGCAAAATATCCGGTACCGGCGCCGATATCGGCTACCACCTTATCAGAAATATCCCCCATAAAATCAATAACGACGTTTGGCTTTTGCCAAATGACCCGGTTGGTATTAATATAATCGGCCATGATGTCCTCCTTAGGCACCACTTCTTCCGTATCGACCGTTGAGTCGACATTCGAATTTTGCGAAGAATCAATGATCGGATCGTCCGCTGTTTTCTGGCAGGCGGGGGCAAGAAAGAGCACCAATAGGACCAAAAGGAGATAGGGATATTTTTGCATGAATGAGTGGTATCTTGGTTTTATCATTATTCAATATACGGTCCTGCTGCTAAAACTGTATCCTTTTTAAAATATAAATAACAGTTGAGTAACAATATTAACGCGGCCTTAAAATTCGCTAGTGTTATGAAACTCAATTTTAGGATGGTTATCCTTTACCATCTGTAGCATGAAGTTGGATTCCGCCAGGAAAACCAGCTGCCCGTGGGTATCCCGGGCTATATCTCTTTTGCGACGGGCCAGAAATTCCTTGAGGGCCTGGTCATCCTCGCTACTGATCCAGCAGGCTTTCGCCAAATTGACCGGCTCGTACATCACCGAAGCACCGTATTCATTCTTGAGTCGGTATTCAATCACTTCAAATTGCAGGGCACCAACCGTACCGATAATCTTACGGCCATTAGCTTCTTTGGTGAATAGCTGGGCAACCCCCTCGTCCATCAACTGATCCAGGCCTTTGTTCAGTTGTTTAGATTTCATCGGATCGGCATTGTTGACGTAGCGAAATTGCTCCGGAGAGAAACTGGGTATCCCCTTAAAGTGCAGTACTTCGCCCGAGGTGATGGTATCTCCAATTTTAAAGTTGCCCGAGTCATAGAGTCCGATGACATCCCCGGGGAAGGCCTCCTCAACCACCGTCTTCCGGGCAGCCATAAAGGACGTCGGATTGGAGAATTTCATTTTTTTATTTTTGCGAACGTGCAGGTAGTTGGTGTTGCGCTCAAACTTCCCGGAGCAGACCCGCATGAAGGCGATGCGATCGCGGTGCTTAGGGTCCATATTGGCGTGGATCTTAAAAACAAATCCGGCAAATTCTTCCTCCTCGGGCTGTACGGCTCTTTCTTCGGCGGGCCGCTTTAGTGGGCCCGGCGCAATCTCGACAAAGCAATCTAGCATCTCTTTCACACCAAAGTTATTGATCGCCGAACCAAAGAAAACCGGTGAAAGTTCCCCTTCCAGGTATTTCTCTTTATTGTGTTTTGGATATACGGTGGTGACCATCTTGACTTCTTCGCGCAGTTCTTCTGCTGCCGCTTCACCCACGTATTTTTCAAGATCCGGATCCGAAAGATCCGTAAACTCAATTACCTCTTCGGCCTCTTCTTGCTTGCCGTGGGGCCGGAAAAGGACCAGCTTTTCTTCATAGATATTATAGACCCCCTGAAAGCGCTGCCCCATGCCGATTGGCCAACTCTGCGGGGTGACGGTCAGGCCTAGTTTGGCCTCCAGCTCATCCAGCAGATCAAAGGCGTCTTTTCCCTCGCGGTCCATTTTATTAATAAAGACAATCATGGGGGTCTTGCGCATACGGCATACCTCCACCAGCTTTTCCGTTTGTTGCTCTACCCCCTTGGCCACGTCGATGACCACGATGACACTGTCTACGGCCGTCAGGGTACGAAAGGTGTCTTCCGCAAAATCCTGGTGACCCGGCGTATCTAAAATATTGATTTTCGCATTGCGATAATTAAAGGCCATAACGGAGGTAGCCACGGAGATGCCCCGCTGGCGCTCAATATCCATAAAGTCGGAGGTGGCCCCCCGTTTAATCTTATTGGATTTGACGGCTCCGGCGATCTGAATCGCCCCCCCGAAAAGTAGTAGCTTTTCCGTAAGGGTAGTCTTACCGGCATCCGGGTGACTAATGATTCCAAAGGTTTTGCGCCTGTTCAATTCTTCTATAAAACTCATAATACCATTTTGCGGGTGCAAAAGTACGCAATTATTTCGACTACCGCATCAATATCACATCCCCACTTAAACTACGCACGGCCTGATCTTTGTAGACTAAAACGGCTCGCCAGAGATAAACGCCGGTGGGGGCCGGTTGGCCACGGTGCATCCCATCCCAGGCCAGTTCGGGACTGTCGATGCTGGTGTTTTCCGCTTCCCAGACTAAATTGCCCCAGCGATCAAGTACCTGCCAAAGTTGAACGGAGGCCACATTATTGTCATCAAAGGGATAAAATAAGTCGTTGACCTGATCGCCATTGGGCGAAAAAGCAGTAGGTACGTAAATGTCTCTGCGCTTAATTACGTTTATACTTAAGGGACTGCTGGCTTCGCAGCCCATACTGTCCCGCACCGTAAGCCGGTACGATAAGCTTTGAGCAGGCGCCGCAACGGGAGTCAAACAGTCGGCACAGCTCAGGTCGGTGGCCGGCGACCAGTTAATTTCCGCAGGAGGCCGGTTGGTGCTGGCCTCAATCAGAACACTATCCCCCAGATTGATTTCCTCTAATCTGGGTAAGTCTAGCTGAAATAATTCTGGTTGGGACAGGGTAGCGGCGGCCTGAAAAGAACAGCCATTTTGATCGGTAAGCGCAATCTGATAATTCCCGGGAGAAAGACCATCGAAACGCAATATATCTCCTCTGGATTGCCCGTTGAGCACCGTGTTAAAAGGGGGGAGCGCATCTTGAAGATCGATAATCTCCAGCTGGCCATCCATCGCCTCAAAGCAGGAAATGTCTTTTGCCGAAAGGCTGGCCGAAAAATCAGGTACCTCAAGGAAGAGGCTGTCGCGAAAAATACAATTGTTCTCTGAAATGACTTCAATAGCGTAAATACCCTCTTCGCTCACCTGGATTGAGGGCCCGGTAGCGCCTGTAGACCAGCTATAGCGGGTGTAATCACCGACCGAAAGCGTCGTCGTGTCTCCGGCGCAAACGAGCTCCGGACCGGCTATATCTACGGGAGGATCCTCATAGACCAGTACGTTGATCAGGCTGACCGTGTCACAGGTCTCCCCGTTAAAACCGCCGAAAGATACCAGGGTGTCTTTCTGGATGGGAGCACCCCGAAAAGAAGCCCCCGGGCAGACGTATTCCGTCAGGGTGATGTTTTCGCCAATGAGTACGTTAAAGTACTGCGATACGGTACTGTCACAACCCGCCAGGCTAAGCAGGTTTTGAGTCTGCAGGGTGTCCCCAAAATAAATGCGCCCCTCGTAGGTCTCTCCGTAACAGACCGTAACGGTATCGATAGACTGATAATTGGGGGCGACCTCCAGATCGAGACGAATCGTACTGTCACAACCCTCAGTGGTGGTGAATTGCCCTTCGTAGAGCCCACTGCTTTGTAATTGTTGATCTCCAAACGGAAACAAATCCCCTTCGCAGATCGTGATCATGGTATCTCGATCGTAAGCGGGGTGAACCAGAAGGTCAAGTGTTACCAGGCTATCGCAGTCCGGTGCTCGATCAATGCTGATTTCAAAGGTGCCACTTTCGTCAAAGGATTGATCTCCCACGAGGACTTCCTGGTTCGAGCAAATCGTATCCCGTAAAGTCTCATAATCTGTGCCGTCTTTGATGACGGTGTAATTAGAGAAAAACTGGCAACTCGGGCTACCCAGATTAAAGGGGTTGTTTGCTAATTTTAGTCGATACCAGTAGCCCTCTATCGGATTTTCAACGGCTAATAAGGTGTCATTTTCATCCGGTAGGTCTTCCCAAATATTGCCCTCATTAGTGCTGCGCTGCCATTGTAGGGCCAGGTTAGGGAACTCGCTGGTTAGCTCCACATCGGCGAGTACCAATAGGGGGCTGCCGGCACAGGCCTCGGTCGTATCAGCGATTTGCGCACCGGGACCACAGGGGCGAAAAGAGATATTGTCGAGGGCCAGGTCATTTCCAAAGCCTCCGGGTGCATTGTTCCGTAAGGTGAGCTGGATGGCCTCGACTCCGGGACGGGTCGTAAAGGTAAAGCCATAGGTATGCCATTCTTCGTCGACCGGTACATCACCGGAGGCGTATATTTCGATGCCATTAATGAGAAAGGAGATATTGGGTTCGATGAAACCGCTTCCGCGATTGGGGTCATTGAGGGAAATGACATCAGCGGAGAATTCATAATTGATATTTTCACAAACGGTGACCGTTTTTTGGTAAAAAATTCCAGGTTCGAAACTGGCATTGACGACCATCATGTAGCCGGTGGGATCATCGGAGTTGTCTTCAATATTGATCCAGTTGGAGGCGGCAAATGAACCCCAGGAGCTAGTATTATTCGTAATGGTATAGCTCCCGTCATTGGGTGGTGGCGCCGTAGAATAGGTATAGCCCGGTGCTAAAAAGGGGTTTTGGCTAAGTATGTTGTTCCCTCCGCTCCCGAAATCACCATCCTCAAAGATATTGTCCCCGCGGGCTCCGGTACACAGCGCCCCCACGGAGCCGATTACCTGGTCGCAGTCGTCCGGATCTTGGTATTGAATAATCAAGGGTTCGGTGGTCAGCCGACAGGTCTCGTTAAAAAAGCCACCTGGTGTACGAATGGCCAGTATGCGGTAATAGGCATTGGGCGGTACTCCGCTGAGATCAAAGGAGGTTTCGCTGGTTTCTGATCCTACGTCAAGCCAGTCTTCTCCGTCATTGATCGAGAGTTGTAACTGATATTGCCAGTTGGTGATGCCCGGGAAGTTGCCGATGCGTAAGCGTAGGGGATCGCCCGGACACCTGGCCTGTTGATCTACCTCCAGTAGTTGAATATTGGGTTGACAAGCCTGAAGCTGAATATTGTCGAGCGCATAGGCATTGCCGGGGCGGCCACTGCTAATATTACGGATTTCAATATTGGGTCGGTTAATAGTCGGCGTAAAGGTATGCGTAAAGCTGTGCCAGCTCGAATCTTTAGGGAGCGGGCCAAAGTCCATGGCTAGTGCATCGTCAATCCAGAGCTGGAGGTGGGGGAGGGTATCCCCCGTAAGACTCGGCCGGTAAAGATTAATGGCATCGAAGGAGAAAGTCAGGTCCAGATCGGGACAAGCCAGTGGAAGCACACCGTAAACCAGGCCGGCGGTGTCCTGGTTGATGAGTAGCATATAGCCATTGGGGTCTCCGCTATTATCGACGGGGTTAATCCATTGATCGGCCGGAGCGCCCTGCCAATTGCTGGTGTTGTTGATGATGGTGAAAAAGCCATTCTGGGGTGGCCGCTGCATCGTATAGTTCAGGCTGGCATCTTTGCGAAAGTGACTGGTATCAGTGGATAGCGTATCGGGGCCGCTGCCAAAGTTGCCTTTCGGCAAAAGATTAGGCCCGGTGAGCCCGGGGCACTGGGCGGTCAGCAGGCCGGGAAGCCAAAACAGAAAAATGGAGAAGATCAGTTGTGCTTGCTTCATAGTATTGACAGTAGAGGTTGAGATGGATAATCTGATTTATCCTAATTTGTGAGCCTGGTATCCACTGAGATAGCGCCTTAATTTATCGAGTTGCTGTCGGCTACCCAGGACGATAAAGCTACTACCCGGGCGTAAAATGACGTCCGGGGCGGGATTGACCAGGTATTTATTATCGGCGTCTTTAAAACCAATGATATTAGCACCGGTCTCACTACGGATGTTGAGGTCCTGGATACTTTTATTTTTGCAGTTATCGGGGACCTCCTCGAAGGTAATCTCTTCAAAACCAATATCGGAGCGGTACTCATTGGTAATAAAGGAGAAAAATTCTACGGCATCGGGTTTACTGATCAGGGTAGCCATATAAAAGCCCCCCAATTGTTCGGGCATGACGACACGATCAGCGCCAGCCAGTGTGAGTTTCTTTTGAGAGCGAGGATCTCTGGCCCGGCTGACGATCCGTAGCTCAGGGTTTAGCTGTCGGGTAGTTAATACAATAAACAAGTTGTCGGAATCGTCTCCCAGGGCGGCAATCAAAGCACGGGCTTCTTTTACGTTGGCTTCCTGTAATGCTTCGTCGTGGGTAGCATCGTCGTGGATGTATAAAAATTTCTGTTCCGATTTTTGGATGTCATCAATTTTTTCCTCGTCAATATCGATAATAACGAAAGGGATCTGGTGCTTTTCAAAGTGGGTGGCAATTTCCCGACCGTATTTCCCGTACCCACACAAGATGACGTGGTCTTTTAATTTACTGATGCTTTTTTTGATCATGTTGTTATGCCAGTTTTTATAGATTTGTCCCTGGATGACGTAATAAGAAAATACGGCTAATACGTAAGCGAATAAGCCAATATTGATAATAATGTAAAAGGAGGCGAATACCATGCCGGCCTGACTTAAAGGCTGCACTTCGGTATACCCAACGGTAGATACCGTGATCACTACCATGTAAAAGGCCTCCAACAGTTTATATCCTTCAATGAGCATAAAACCCAGTATGCCCAGGCATAAATCTGCCAGAAGTAATAAGAGAGAAACCCGTAGATTCAGAAAGTTGTTGGGCAGCCTGTAAGCATCCAGCAGCGTACTATTATTTTTTTTACGCATTGTGCGAATATTTCAGTACTTTTTGAGGTCCTTAAAATTAAAGAAGTTGTGCAAAAACTCCTCACTTGTCCGTAAAATAGTCTTTTCAATGATCTTTTTAGCGGCGCAGGCTGCTTTGGAATCCGATTTTTTGTAAACAAGTAGACATACTTCCGTAACTTCCACCCCTAAATTATAGAAAAAACAAACTCAATGGGAAAAGCTTTATTGTACACTGGTTTATTTTGCTTCGTACTTGTCAGCGCCTGTGCGCAGGAAGAAAAGGAGCCGCGAATGGATTTCGAAGATTATAATCCGCCTTCCACACTCGTTGTACCGGAGCATCCGACCACAAGTGCCAAATTCCCCTTTATTGATATACATTCTCACCACTGGCGGATGGCGGAACAAGACCTCGACAAGTTAGTACGCGAAATGGACTCCCTGAACATGGGGGTCATTGTCAACCTCAGTGGTCGCGGCGGCCGTGCCCTCAAAGATATCACGGATCACGTCCAGGAAACAGGTCACGAAGATCGCATTGCGGTGTTCACCAATATTAATATACAAAGTATCGATGATCCGGATTTCATCTCCGCTACGCTGCAACAGCTGGAATACGACGTGGAAAATGGAGCCAAAGGGCTCAAGATATACAAGAGCCAGGGGATGACCAATAAGGATAAAGCTGGTAACCGCATCCGGATTAACGATGAGCGACTGGACCCCATCTGGGCGAAGTGTGGCGAACTGGGTATTCCCATTTTGATCCATTCAGCTGATCCCAGGTCCTTCTGGGAGCCACACGATGCCAATAATGAGCGCTGGCTGGAGCTAAAACTTCGTCCCCGGCGTAAGCGCGGCCCGGATAATCCGGCCCCCTGGGAAACGATCATTGCGGAGCAGCACGATATTTTTCAGAAACACCCCAATACGACCTTTATCGCGGCGCACTTTGGTTGGTACCCCAACAACCTGGCCAAGCTAGGGGAATTGCTGGATGCCATGCCGAATATGTATGTTGAATGCGGTGCGATTATTGCCGAATTGGGCCGTCAGCCCCGCAACGCCAAGAAATTTCTGACGAAATACCAGGATCGCATCCTTTTTGGTAAGGATGCCTATAATCCCGAAGAGTACTACACCTACTTCCGCGTACTGGAGACCGATGACGAGTACTTCCCTTATTACAAAAAATACCACGCCTTCTGGAGAATGTATGGACTCGACCTGGACGACGAAGTCCTGAAAAAAATGTATTACAAAAACGCCTTAAAGATTGTCCCTGGACTGGACAGTAGTCTGTTTCCGGAGTAGACGGTCGTTTTTAAATCCCAAACCTATGTTCCAAGTATTTCTTCGCCGATTAGGCTGCCTGGGCTTGTTGCTTTTTTTGGGTGCAAGCCTGCTGGCTCAGTACACCCCCGAGTCGGTGCCCAACCCCAAGCGACAGGGTAGGGGCTACGTCAGTAATCCGGATAATATCATCAGCCCGACTGATGTCGCCCGGCTGAATCGGCTGTTGACGGAAATGGAAGATTCGACGACGGCTCAGGTGGCGGTGGTTATTGTACAGTCGATTGGTGGGGCGAATCCCAAAGATTTTGCCCACGAGCTGTTTAATCTCTGGGGCATTGGTCAGGCCGAAACGGATAATGGTTTGTTGGTCTTTACCGTCATGGATCAAAGGCGTACGGAGTTTGAGACGGGGTATGGTCTGGAAGGAGTACTGCCCGATGTGGTCTGTTATCGGATTGGTATGCAAGAGTTGGTGCCGGAGTTTAAGGAAGGCCGTTACGGGGAAGGGCTGGTCAAAGCCGTGGAGCGCATCAAGCTTACCCTCGAAGACCCCGAAGCCGCGGAGGAGATTTCAGCTAATCCGAATATTCGTTCTAATCCTTACCAATCTCGAAGAATGTTGTCCCGGGTACGACTCTTTTTACTGATCTACGGTACTATCGCACTGCTCTTTACCGTAGTCACCGTCGGTCGGATCAGTAATATTATTCGTAGTCGAGAAGAATTGTACGATAAGTATCTGGATTTGCGAAAGCTGCATTACGGCATCTACTTCTTACTGATCCCCATCCCCTATATCCTTATCTATATCTTCATCCGTCGACGTCTCAAGCAATTGCGCTACCAACCTCGCTACAGCCGGGAGACGGGCGCTCCGATGCAATTGATATCAGAGGCAGAAGAAGATGCTTACCTGGAGGCGGGGCAGATTACCGAAGAGGAGATTGGTTCGGTCGATTACGATGTCTGGGCCACGGACGAAGCAGAGGAGTTGATGATCCTGCGGTATAAAAAACGCTTTACGAAATATAAAGGCTGCCCTAATTGCAGTTATATCGCCTACTACCACGCCTTTTCGAAGACTGTAAAGCATCCGACTTATAGCTCTACCGGTCGTAAGAAAGTGGTCCACAGGTGTAAAAATTGCAATTATGAGGATCTTAGTTATCGAACCATTCCCAAGAAAACCCGGTCTAGTAGCAGCGGTGGCGGCAGTGGTGGTGGGAGTAGTTCTTTTGGTGGCGGTAGCAGTGGTGGTGGGGGAGCCGGTGTCAGTTGGTAGGCCATCGGCCTACCAACTGACACCGGAACGCTGGCGTGTATCCTTACAATTTACGGATCCAAATATTCCGGTAGCTGACGGGATTGCTATGGTCCTGTAATACGATGGACGCATCTCCGTGGGCTATATTTTTGGGCATACCGATGTATTCGGTCGTTCCTTTGATCTCCACGCCATTCTGGATCAATACACCATTATGCAAAACGGTGACGGTAGCGGATGAGACCTTGATACCGTCTTGATTAAAGCGCGGTGCCTGGTATATGATATCGTAGGTTTGCCATTGACCCGGCGCGCGCATGGCGTTGACCAGCGGCATGGACTGTTTGTAGATCGATCCCGCCTGTCCATTGGAGTAGGTGCGGTTATTATAACTGTCTAATACTTGCACTTCGTAGCGCTCCTGCAGAAAGACGCCGCTGTTTCCGCGTCCTTGCCCTTCCCCTTCAATCACTGTCGGTGCGCGCCATTCGATGTGTAGCTGGCAATCGCCGAATTCCTCCTTGGTTTTGATTGCTCCGGTACGCGGTTTCACGGTGGCAATACCGTCTTTAACCATCCATTTGGCCGCCGAGCCGTCACCGTGTTCCCAGGCGTCCAGGTTGCTTCCGTCAAAAAGGACAATGGCATCGGATGGCGGGCCACTATTGGTACTCCCCGGGGTGACAATGGGGGGCTCCGGCTCCCAGACTTCCGTTGCTTTGGGATCCGTGATTTGGGCGCTTAGACAAAAAGGTAAGCCAAGCAGTAATAATACTAGATAAAGTGGTTGTTTCATACGTATTCTTTTTCTACAAGTATAACTAATTTTTTTGATTCCTTCTTTAGGCGAAAGCCTGGAAACGGCTCAAGTATTTGGACCTCAGTGTAAGCCTTCCGGCAAAAAGAGGTATATGTTTTAAGTTTATCTGTTAAGGTACGACAAGGTGCTTGTTTTTAAAACAGATTGTTTTAGATTTAAGGGCGATTAGTACTCTGGAGAAGTTTCGGTGGGCAAGAAGAGTAGCACGAAATAAGCTCCAGCTGTTGGTTCGAAGCTCCAGCTTCGAACCGTTCATCATTAAAAACATACACATGCGAAGAGAAAACAAAAGCAAAGGCTTTGAGCGAGCCATTTTGCACCTGGATCTGGATGCCTTTTTTGCATCGGTAGAGTGCCTGCGCAATAGCCAGCTGCGGGACAAACCTTTATTAATTGGGGGGACGCGGCAGCGTGGGGTGGTAAGTTCCTGTAGCTACGAGGCCCGGCGCTTTGGGATACGGTCGGGGATGCCCATGAAGCTTGCCCTGCAGCGCTGCCCCGAGGCGATAGTACTACGTGGCGACCCGGAAGTGTACGATCGTTATTCTCGTTTGATTACACAGATTGTAGCGGAGGAGGTGCCCTTATTTGAGAAAGCCTCCATTGACGAATTCTACGCAGATATCAGTGGTCTGGATACCCACATTGGTTGTTGGCGCTGGTCGCGGGAATTACGTCAAAAGGTAAAGGCCTCGTCCGGATTATCGATTTCTATGGGGCTGGCGGTCAACAAGCTGGTGGCTAAGGTAAGTACAAACGAAGCCAAGCCAAACGGAGAGCGTTTAATTCAGCCGGGGAAGGAAAAGCATTTTTTAGGCCCTCTGGCGGTGGGAAAACTACCGGGGGTGGGGCCCTCAACGACGCGAAAACTCCATCTGATGGGGATACAGTCGGTCGAAACGCTGGGCGCCATACCTCCACGCCTGCTACGGCGAGCATTTGGTAAACAGGGACAGGCGCTCTGGGAAAAGGCAAATGGCATTGACGATCGCCCGGTCATCCCCTATGTAGCGCGCAAATCGATTTCTACGGAGCAGACCTTTCAGATAGATACGATAAATATACACAAGATGAAAGGCATTATAGCCCGTATGGTAGGAGAGCTGGCTTTTGATCTGCGGAATAAAAAACAACTGACGGCCTGTGTGAGTCTTAAGATTCGTTATGCCGATTTTAATACTTATACAAAGCAACGGCGTATTACGCATACCGCAAATGAATCGGAACTACTAACTTGTAGTTTACAGCTATTTGAGGAACTGTATACGCGGCGGCAGTTGGTACGCCTGGTGGGCCTGCGCTTTAGTAAATTAGTAGCGGGTTATACCCAGGTGAATCTCTTTCGGGACACCCGGCAAGAACAAGACTTACAAGAGGCCATGGATCGCGTGCGTCGCCGCTTTGGCAAACAGTCGATTCAGAGGGGCATCAGTCTTGGCGGCGACTAACTAATCGCATAGTCTGTCAGCCGGGCCTTTACTTTCAGGATCTGTCGTATTTCATCCAGATCAATTTCGTAGGGTTTATAGACACTATCATTGTCGGAGATGAGGCGGAGCCGCTCTTCATCGTCGGGACCCCGAACGACCTGGATTCGCTTGGCCACTACGGCATCCGTCACGATGACGTAGACGTGATTTTCCCGCAGAGGAGTGTCGCGTTCGACGGGCTCACAGATAACAATATCTCCACTGGTGAGATTGGGGTACATACTATCGCCACTAATGCGAATGGCAGTCAGTTGTCCGCTTAGGCCAGGTACGCAAAAGGTCGGCAGTTCTTCTTTATCGGTGTCTTGCGCGGCTATCGCATCACCGGCCAGTGCGCGGTGCGGATAGAGGGTGATATTGTTTTTGGGCGCCTGGTAGCGATCTCCCATGGCGTGGGTCGGAATGGTAGCCTCGTGCTCGGCCCCGGGCAGGAACATATCTTCGGTCAGGCCAAACATATAGTTGGCATTAACGGAATAGACCTGAAAGAGCTTGCGCATCTGATCAACCGTAATATTTCGCTGCCCCTTCAATATACTGTTGATTACATGATTATAGGTACCCAGCTTTTTGGCAATATCGGATTTTCCGCGGATCAGGTTTTCCTGTTCCAGGATTTCGTATACCTGCTTAAAGCGCTGGTTTACAATGTGGTCAGAGAAATCAGCCATTTTTTGTTTTAAAAAGATTAAAAAAACTTGTTTTAAAAAACTTTTTGTTTTAAATTTGTTGTGTAAGCAAATCGGTAAAACCGAAAAGTTGCAAAAAATAAATCTAAAAATACAAAAGTTTTCAAAACCAGGGGTCATGAGATGGAGTCAAAACAAAAAAAATCGGGTCAAAGCAGAATTTACCATACCTAACGAGCAGAGAAAGGGCGCGCGCGGCGTACCTCATCAGCGGGGAAGAAACAGCCGCCCGGGAGCCTTACATTTATTGTTTGCTGGTTTAAACCGCTGGTTGGTGGCAGGCAAGTACCAGTCTCACCGCGTACAAAAGACCTGGCTGACCAAGTCAAATATCTTATGGTTAAAGATCGGCATTGCCGGTTTCGCCCTTCTAATGGTTATGCGGAATGATTTTCAGTTCACGATCAACCTTTCCGGAAATGGGGATCAGGCAACGATACAACCCAATGACGAAGGAGGCTCCGTTAATAAAATGGGCGTGGCACAAAGCGTGGCACTGAAGCCAAAAGCCGTAAGATCTCGTAAGAATTCGGTTAAAAAAGCATCTACGGCGGCTCGTTTTACCGCAAAATCGGTTGATCAGTACGTTGACCATTATGCGGAAGTAGCCCAGGAGGAAATGCGCCGCTTTGGGATACCCGCTTCTTTTAAAATGGCCCAGGCTATCCTGGCCAGTCAGGCGGGGATATCTTCCTCTGCGGCTACCTACAACAATCACTTTGGTCGTCATCTTAAAGGAATCAACTTCGAAGATGATCGGACCAACTGGCGGGCACATAGCCTTTACCTGATCGAAAATTATCCGGAATTACTCTCCGAGGGTAGTGACTACATGGACTGGATAAATCGATTGGAAAAAACAGATTATAGTGTAGATCTTAATTATACTCAGCAGTTACTCAGGATCATCAAAGAATATAAATTGTATCAGCTGGACTATTAAGCTGATGACGGAAGAGCAATTAAGCCATCAATGGCTTATACGTTTACTTTCCTTCTAATTTAAGTGGTTTTTCTCTAATTTTACAAGGCCGTCTTTTGACGGCCTTTTTATATTTCATAAATATCTTAATTATTTGAAAATCAGCATGTAATGCTGTTGGTTGTCTTGGTTTTGATTACTTAGGCAAGTCGTTTTAGTAGGCTTGTACAAATAAATTCTTAAGTTTATTAAGATTTCATACGATACACTATTTCAAAATTAATAACTATTAGACTTGTGGGTTTCCAAATAATTCTACATATTTGTAACAGAACAGCGTTCTAGTATTTTAAATAAGGGGAAACGGTTGTCAGTACAGCATTCTTATGTTCGTACTGGCAACTTTTTTTTTAGCCAAATCTATTCAAATTGCCACGAATCCTTGCCATTGACTACGGTACAAAAAAGACCGGACTGGCGGTTAGCGATCCTTTGCAGATCATCGCTACCGGGCTGGACACCATTCCAACCAAAGACCTGTACGATTTTATCGAAAAATATACGTCTGAAGAAGAAGTTGAAACCATTGTACTTGGAGAACCCTTACACGCAGATGGGAATCCAGCCCAGATTCACCATTTGGTCGTGGGCGTAAAGCGCAAACTGGAAAAACGCTATCCCAAAATGGAGGTAGTTTTCCAGGATGAACGCTACACTTCAGAAGAAGCAAAAGAGATTATCCGTAAGAGTGGACTGAAAAAAAAGAAAAGAAAAGACAAAATGCTTGTGGATAAGGTGAGTGCCGTGTTAATTTTGCAGGATTATATGGAGATAAATTATTAGTCATGATATTGCCGATTTATGCTTATGGAAATCCGGTACTGAAAAAAGTAGCCAAAGAGATTGATTCCAATTATCCCGATCTGGAGAAATTATTGGAAAATATGTGGGAAACACTCTACCATTCCAATGGTATTGGCCTGGCGGCCCCCCAAATTGGCAAAGCGATCCGTATTTTCCTGGTTGACACCCAACAACTTGATGAGAACAAACCCGAAGAAGAGCAAAGGGGAGACGGCATCAAGCAGGTATTTATCAATGCAGAGATTATTGAAGAAGCCGGAGAAGACTGGCCCTACGAAGAAGGCTGTCTGAGTATTCCGGATATATCTGGTGACGTCGAGCGTCCGGAAGAAGTAACCATTCGATATCAGGATGAAAAATTCAAGGAGCACGAGCAGACTTTCAAGGGGATGAATGCTCGCGTCATCCAGCACGAATATGATCATATTGAGGGGATTTTGTTTACCGAGCTGTTAAAGCCAGCTAAGAAACAGCGTATCCGCAGAAAACTGGAGGCCATCCGTAAAGGGAAGGCCAAACCTAGCTACCCCATGCAGTTTTACACAAAGAAATAAATCACTTGCGCCCAAAGTCGGCGGGGATCTCTCCCCAGTTTTTGGTATCCCACTTAAGAATTTTATTCTCGTAGGTATTATGGTGTAGCCAATTCTCTGCCCGCTCGATAAGTTCGTACAGGCGTTTGGTTTTTGCGTTGCGGGTCAGCGTCGTTTTACATTTCTTCTTTTTGACCCAGCCCTGGGCAATTTTGGAGTCGGTATAAATGGGCAGTGGGTTGTTTTCCTTTTTCAGCATCGCTAAAGCATGCACAATGGCGAGGAACTCTCCTATATTATTAGTACCCAGCTGAAATTTTTGATGGAAATACTGGTATTGGGTGGCCGTGTCAACGCCTTGATACTCCATGACGCCGGGATTGCCACTACAGGCCGCATCTACCGAGATACTTTTCCAGACAATATCTGCCGAATCCGTAGAAGTCGCTTTAGGAGTGGATGATTTTTTCTTTGGGGTGAAACTGGGGCCTTCGAGGTATGCTTCTTCTGCGGCCTCTTTGTTTGGGAAACTTTTGTATTTAGCTCCGGGAAATCCTTTGATCTGTACCTGGCAATCGGCCCAACTTTCGTAGACGCCAGGCTCGACGCCTTGCCATACCACATAAAATTTTTTCTTAGCCATTATCGTGTTTATAGAATGATTCAATCGTCAAGGGAACCTTTCGATAGGAGAAGCCCTTACATTAAAGAGATATAATTAATTCTCTTCACACACCAAAAGTAAGTAAAAAAGAATCAATACTTTTGTGGAAAGCTTTGGATTATGAGATTGATAGATACACACGCACACCTATACGCAGAGCAGTTTGATAAGGACAGGGCAGCAATGATAGCGCGCGCCAGGGAAGTGGGCGTCCGGCAATTTTTCCTACCGAATATTGACCGGAATAGTATACCCGGGATGCTAGAACTCGAAAAAAAATACCCCGGACAGTGTTTTGCGATGATGGGCTTACACCCCTGTTCGGTGAAAGAGGATTACGAGCAGGAATTGGCGGCGGTGCGCAAATGGCTGGATAAGCGATCCTTTGCGGCGGTTGGTGAAATTGGAATAGACTTATACTGGGATAAGACTTTTTTCGAACAGCAAAAAGACGCTTTCCTGAAGCAGGTACATTGGGCCAAAGAACTCGATCTTCCGATTGTTATCCACTCCCGGGAAGCAACGGATATTATTATTGACCTATTAGCCGCGTTACCAGAGGGTACCGCAAGAGGAATATTCCACTGTTTTGGTGGAAGCCCGGAACAGGCTCGACGCATTATTGACTTAGGTTTCTATCTGGGTATTGGTGGGGTAGTCACCTTCAAAAAATCAGGTTTGGATAAAACCCTGGCAGAAATTGATCTGGAGCATCTGGTACTGGAAACCGATGCCCCCTACTTGGCACCTACGCCCTACCGGGGCAAACGCAATGAAAGTGCCTATATATATAAGGTAGCGGAAAAAATAGCGGAGATCAAAGAAAGGGAGCTGGAAGAGGTGGCCCAAATCACCAGTCGGAATGCGGATGCCATTTTTTCGCTTTCTGCGGCGGCTATGAAAGATGCAGAATAACCTAAATACCGGGTAGAAGGCATCGAAAATTAGGCTGACTGTCTATTTTTTTGAATTTTATTCGTAGGAAAACTTGTTAGAAATAGCTTAATAGTTATTTTTGCTTTCACACGATCAGGTATCGAAGGCTCCTAAAAGGCCTAAAAATGGGAAAAACAGCTTTTAAAGTATTTATTCTTTCAATAGTTCCAGAAAAATAACTTTATTTGCTTATTGCTCGTCACGATAGCTTGGGAGCGAAAGAAATAGGAGAGGTGCTCGAGTGGCTGAAGAGGTACGCCTGGAAAGCGTATATACCCTAACCGGGTATCGAGGGTTCGAATCCCTCTCTCTCCGCAGGAATAAAGAAGAATCGTTAACTAACTTTAAAACAATCGTAAAAAACCTTATTGACTATGCGTAAATTGTTAGCACTCTTGCTCGTCTTCAGTTTAGCAGTAACTACTGCAACGAATATTGCATATGCGCAAGAAGATACCACTGCATCCGAAGAAGCAGCAGCCGAAGACGCTGCCGTTGAAGAAGCAGCTCCCATGGAGGAGCCTGCCGCCGAACAAGTAGCAGCAGAAGCAGACGAAGCTGAACAGCTTTCTGGTTTCCAAATCCTGAAGAAATACTTCATTGATGGAGACTGGAAGTTTATGAGCTTTGTATTGATCTGTTTGATCTTAGGTCTTGCTTTCTGTATTGAGCGTATCATCACGTTGAATATTGCTACTACCAACACTGACAAATTGTTGGCTCGTATTGATGATGAATTAAAATCTGGCAACCTGGAAGGTGCAAAAGAAGTTTGTAAGTCCACACCTGGACCTACGGCTAGCATCCTTTACGAAGGTCTGAAAAATGCAGATAATGGCCCCGAAGCTGTTGAAAAAGCGATCGTTTCGTACGGTGGCGTACAGATGGGACTATTAGAGCGTGGCCTGGTTTGGATTTCACTTTTTATTGCCATTGCACCGATGCTTGGTTTCATGGGTACGGTAATTGGTATGATTCAGGCATTCGACCGTATTCAGGCGGTAGGTGACCTTTCGCCTTCGGTAGTTGCCGGTGGTATTAAGGTAGCGCTTTTGACTACAGTATTCGGTCTGATCTCTGCTATTATTCTTCAAATCTTCTACAACTACATCGTCAACAAGATCGATGGTATTGTAAACAAGATGGAAGATGCGTCTATCGCCATAGTAGATATCATGGCAGAGAATAATGTATTCAGTAAATAAGCAAAATACCTTTAAAGATTATGTATAAGTTTTTAACAAAAAACGGTCAGGCTCTGGCGTTTGGTTTGGGTATTTTGGTGACTGCCATCTTTTTGTTGGGAGTACTACCAAATACTGGTCAAATCGACACAGAGAATCCTCAGAACGTTGACATCTTCAACTTTGGTCTCACCGCAACGATCATTTTGATCGTCGTGGCCGCCGTCGCCATGGTCCTTTTTGGACTGGTACAAGTGGCTTCTTCTTTCCGTACTTCGTGGAAGGGAATCCTGGGCTTCGTGGTACTAGTTGCAGTGTTCCTCGTGGCCTATGCTACCGCTAACGGTAGTCTGGCAAATGAAGTAGCGGCTATTCAAAATGCAGCTACTGATGCGGCAGTGACGGATGCCAACCTAAAGTTCATAGGGGGATCAATTACGACGCTGCTGGTATTACTCTTGGTAGCGATGGGAACTTTTATTATATTTGAGATTATTAACTTTTTCAAATAATATAGAGCTATGGCTAAAACTAGTAGTAGAGATCGAATGAGTAGTGAGATTAATGCCGGCTCTATGGCAGACATTGCCTTCTTGTTACTCATCTTCTTTCTCGTAACAACGACAATCGTAGAAGACAAAGGAATTACTGTAAAGCTTCCTATCTGGTCGGAGGAGGAGCCGGACATTACCAAGCTGAATAAGCGTAATGTTTATTCCGTACTGGTAAATGCCCAAAACCAATTGTTGGTGCGCGGAGAACTCATGCGGGTCGAAGATCTGAAAGACAACGCTAAAGAGTTTATCGCTAACCCTTACAACCGACCGGATTTGGCTGAAATGCCAACCAAAGCGATTATCTCACTCAAAAATGACCGGGGTACCGAATATGGCACCTATCTGTCCGTTTATAATGAGCTGAAAGCAGCTTATAATGAACTGTGGGATGATCTGGCGATGAAGAAGTTTGGCGTTCCTTACAGTGATGATTTACCATTGGCCTGGCGGAAAGATGTCCGTGATGAGATTCCATTTGTGATTTCTGAAGCGGAGCCGACCAGCTTTGGTGAGGAGTAAGCAAAGTCGTCGAAAAATACCTCGTTATTTTTTAAGATTATATAGCGCCGTCCGCCTCAAGCGGATGGCCCTATCTAAAAATTCATAAGTTATGTCAAAGTTTGCTAAGAAAAGAGGTAAGGCTTCTCCGGAGGTTTCTACGGCATCATTGCCCGATATCGTATTTATGTTGCTGTTCTTCTTTATGGTAGTAACCGTACTGAGAGATTCAGAGCTAATGGTGAAAGTGCAGACGCCTTTCGCTTCGGAGTTGACGAAACTTGAAGAGAAATCATTGGTTAACTACCTTTACGTAGGGAAACCAGTGAAAAAGTACCAACAGGTATACGGTACCAAACCTAGATTACAGCTAGGCGACAAATTCGCGAGCCTGGCCGAAATTCCGCTCTTCCTGGAGCGCCACAAGGTAAAAGTACCAGAACCTAAGCGGCCTAAAATTACTTCTTCGCTACGTGTAGATGGGGAAGTGACCATGGGTATCGTTCAGGATATCAAAACGGAGTTGAGAAAGTCCAACCAATTGAAGGTGAACTACTCCGCTAAGAAAAGCCCAGATTAGTAGTTAAGACTACGTTTAGGGTAAAAAAGCAAAGCAACCATCGGGGGCTTTGCTTTTTTGTTTTTTAGGCCCATTTAAATTATTGGTCCAAAGTGAATTCATTTGGTGACGAATAGTGCGGAGGGAATTCTCAGCCTCAAACATTTTGACCAAACGAATTCACCTTGAGCCTAATTGTTTCATAAAAAATAATTCTTTATGGGTTCCATACAAATACCAACTAGTTGGGCCCTGACAAACGCTACTAGACCTATCAGAACTACTAATTACTACGATCACAAAACCGTTCCTGCCCAACGGAAGGCTCGGCAGGAACGATCTCAATCCTACCGCAGGCGGCTATAAGAAGACTTTACAATCTTCTCATCTTTCTTGATATTGCGATAAGCCAGTAGTAGAAAGATAATCGACAGTACCGGGAAAGCTACGCCGGCTTGTACTTCCAGCCCACCTTTATCAAAAGCACCCGTTTGGAATAGTAGATAGGCGGCAAAGCCAATTCCGCCGACGGTAACCAGCAAGCTGATCATCGTGAAAGTCATCTGTAGGGGACGCTTCTTAAATAAAAAGATACTGATCAGGGACAGTCCGGCTGCCGCCAAAAACAGTACCAATAAAGCCAGGTGATCTTGTAAGTTGAAAATCTGATCGCCCAGTATACCCGCTTCGGCGTAATCCGCTCCCGATCCAACGCTTAGGAAAGGGACGGCCAACAGGGCACCCAGTAAGCCGGCGGCCAGTAACAAAAAAATGGTTTGAATTCTTTGAATCATATTTTTTATATTTATCCGCCCCAAAATTAGTGCTTCTTCGCTAAAAAACCACAAGCATGCCATTAAACTACCAATGGAGTCACTGGGAATTTGACAGCTTTTTTAAAGATATTGATTTTGTCGTACTGGGCAGTGGCATTGTCGGCCTGTCGACGGCTATTCACCTCAAGCAGGCTCGCCCGAATGCCAGGGTGCTGGTGCTGGAGCGCGGTGTCTTACCCATCGGCGCCAGTACCCGCAATGCGGGCTTCGCCTGCTTTGGGAGCGTATCCGAATTGTTAGATGATCTAAACCATACGCCGGAGGCGGAGGTTTGGGCACTGGTAGAAGAACGCTATCTCGGTCTGTTGGCGCTGCGTGAATTGTTGGGAGACGACGCCATCGGATATCAGCAGGAAGGTGGTTTTGAGGTCTTTAGCCAACAAGACGGGGAACAGGAGGCAGCCTGCCTGGCAGCCATACCTGAATTTAACCGGCAATTAAGCCAGATCACGGCACGTCGGGATACCTTTGTAACTGTACCCGATCAGCAGCGGCAGCGCTTTGGCTTTTCTGGGGTGCGGTCGCTCATCCATAATCAGGCCGAAGGGAGTATCGATACGGGGAAAATGATGCGCAGCTTTTTGCGCAAAGCACAGGAATTAGATATTCAAATATTGAATGGCTGTGAGGTGCAGGCTTATACGGAGACTACAGCAAAGGTGGACATCCAGCTGAGCAACGGTTGGACGCTTTCCGCCGGACATTTAATGATTGCTACGAATGGCTTTACGAATAGATTACTACCTGAAATAGACCTCCAGCCCGCCCGAAATCAGGTACTCATCACCCGTCCAATACCTGACCTTTCCTTTCGGGGCTGCTTCCACTACGATCGGGGGTACTATTATTTCCGAAACGTGGGGCAACGCGTCTTGCTGGGGGGTGGCCGCCACCTGGATAAAAGTGGAGAAACGACGGCAGACTTCGGCGCAAACGAAACCATCCGTCGTACATTGGTCGAACTGCTGGAAAAGCTGATTTTGCCCGGACAAAGCCCCGAGGTAGAACGTTGGTGGACCGGTATTTTAGGCGTAAGCCAGCAAAAGCGACCCATTATTCAGCGGCTGGGAGATCGGGTCTCGGTAGCCGTACGGATGGGAGGGATGGGCGTGGCCATTGGCACCCTGGTCGGGAAAAAAGCGGCCGAACGGGCTTTACAACATTAAAAGTATGTTAATCCACCATCTATAAAAGGACAAAGCATGGATTTCAGGCGTTTCCTGTCTGGTGTTATGGAATTTGTTTCGTTATTTTGCACGGCTATATGGGAAAGCGCCTTTTATTGAGCATATTAATATTGATGGTACCACTACTGAGCCAGGCTCAGACCCAACCCGGCACGTCCGCTCCCAAAAAAGAAGGTGTAAAGATTAAGATTCTGCGCACGGATACGACTATTATCCTGCAATCTTCACAACAGAATGTCACCAAGCTGATCGGTAATGTAAAGCTCTATCAAGACAGTGTACTGATGACTTGTGATTCGGCCATCCTGATCAATGAGCAGCAGCTTTTTGCCTACGACTCGGTCACCATCCAGCAGGGCGACTCTCTCACCACCTTTGCCAATTATCTGGAGTACGATGGCCGGACCCGCAAAGCTTATCTGGAAGGGGAGGTGGTGCTGATCAACGGCTCCCGACAGCTCTTCACAGATCGCCTGGATTACGATCTGAATACTAAAATAGCTTCCTATTATTACGGCGCTACGCTGGTGGCTGATTCGACCCAGCTCAGCAGTAAACGGGGCTATTATTACGTAGATGAAGAAGAGGCTGCCTTCAAAGATAGTGTAGTCGTAACCGATCCGGATTTTTACCTCCGGACGGATACCTTACAATATAGCCTGGAATTATCAACTGTTTATTTCCTGGCTCCTACTTTAATTACGGCCGATTCCAGTGATATTTACTGTGAGGACGGCTTTTACGATACCGAAAACGGTCTGGCCGAGTTTCGTCAGAATGCGCAGTACCAAAAGAATGGTCGCCGGGCCACCGCCGAGGTGATTCGCTTCGTGGATGCGCAGGATCTTTACGTACTGGAAGGTAAGGCCCAGGTGGTGGATAGTAGCCGCCTGGCGATTGCGGATACCATCCGCTATTTTGAAGCCACCGACGAAAGTTATCTGACCGGAAATGCTTCTTATCGGGATGCTACCCGTAATATCCAGGATGCGGACGAAATTTACTACAATGCCGATCGGGGTACTTACACGACCCGGGGGCGCTCAAAAATACAGGAAGAAGAGCAGGTACTTGAAGCGGATGATGTGGCCTTTGATGAATCCTCCGGCCAGGGATTGGCTACGGGAACGGTCATTTGGCAGGATACCAGTGCGAATATCTCCATCAGGACCGATACGGCCCGCTATCGGCAGGATACCGAATACCTGAAGGCGGTGGGGGGACCAGAGGGAAGACCTGAACTCATCTCTATTTTTGAAGACGGCGATTCTCTTTTTCTGGCCTCCGATACGCTATTTTCAAGAAACCTGGATACCACCGGGGTAGATTCGAGCCGAACGCTCAGTGCCTATCGCGATGCGCGCTTTTACAAAAGTGACTTTCAGGGCGTCTGTGATTCTATGGTATATACTTCGGCAGATTCTTTGTTCCGGCTTTTTGGTAATCCATTGTTGTGGTCAGACTCCACGCAGTTCAAAGCGGATACGATGCGTATCCAATTGGCCAATGGAGAAATTGATCGGGTTTATTTAATGGCAAACGCCATTATCATTAACCAGACCCACCCCCAGTTCTTTAATCAGATCAAGGGCAAAAAGATTACCGCTTATTTTAAAGCCGGAGAACTGGACTATCTGGTGGTGGAAGGTAATGCAGAGTCGGTATATTACGCCAAAGACGAGACCGGCGCCTACATTGGAGTGGATCAATCGATTAGCAGCAAACTGCTGATTCGTTTTCGGGAAGGAGAGATCAGTGAGATTCGTTCGTATAAAGATCCGCAATCGACTTTATCACCCATGGATGAGGTGGATCATGCCAGCTTACGCCTCAAAGGCTTCGACTGGCGTATTGATCGACGTCCTACGCGAAGGATGGATATTTTTGCCAGGCGAAATCGTTAACAACCAAATCATTTGCTGATGAAAGAGAAAATGCTATTATTTGTTGGGATACTGTTTTTTTTCTCGTCGATATCCCTGTCGGCGCAGCATCCCGATCTGCAAAAGGCCAACGAATTATACCGGCAGGAGTCTTATGAGCAAGCCAGCCAGACCTTTGAAGCGCTGGTGGCGGAGGGGTACCAATCCAAAGCGCTGTTCTATAATTTAGGGAATACTTACTATCGATTGGGGCAGGAAGGAAAAGCCATCCTGAATTACGAAAAGGCATTGCTTCTGGCACCAAAGGACCGGGAGGTTCTTGAGAATCTGGAATTTGTTAAGGGACAATTATCTGGTGAAATCATCGCGCTGGAAGTATTCCCCTTAATTGCTATTTGGCAAAGTGTACAGCAAAGCCTGTCATCGGGGACCTGGACCGTATTAGGTTTGCTTTTCTTCTGGGCAGGCGTTGGTGGTTTTTTAGTCTGGTTGTTGTTACCCCGGCGAAAACAGAAAGTTCGTGGGTTCACCCTGGGGGTAATGGGGCTGGTCTTATGTGTTATTCCATTTTTGTTGGCTTCCGAAAGTAAGGCTGCCCAGGTCAGATCGGATAAAGCCGTAGTAGTCACGGAGACGGCAGCCCTGTACGCTACTCCCAGCGAAGGATCGGAGCTACTCTATCCGCTTTTCGAGGGTGCCACGGTCCGTACCCTGGAGCCCCTGCAGGATTGGTATAAGGTTAATCTCGCTAACGGTTATCAGGGCTGGGTACCCGCCGAAAAGCTAGCCCTGGTAAGATTAAAAGAAAACTAACCACATAGCCACATGATCACCGCATATAATCCCAGGCACTGCGGTAGCTGCCTTTGCTTTCGCAAAAAGCCAGAAGATCGGCGTAGAAATCATCCCCCCCAATGGTCGCACTGTCGCCTACAATAATCAATTGTTTTTTGGCGCGCGTCATGGCTACGTTCATACGCCGATAATCCTTGAGAAAGCCAATTTCACCTTTGGGATTAGACCGCACCAGTGAAAGGTAGACGACTTCTTTTTCCTGTCCCTGAAAGCCGTCAATGGTATTGATGGTAATGGGCTGCTCCCTGAATTTGGGGTCTTCATCAATGATCTGCTCCATATGCAGGGTCTGTTCGCGGTAGGGCGAAATCAGGGCGATCTCGGGAAGGTCAATACCGGCGTAGCTATCGACTAATTGGTGCAGGTGCTCGCAGAGGATTTGAAATTCTTCCGGATTGTAGCGACTCTTATAGGCAGCGTGTACCTTCTCCTCAAAGCCACAGCCTGCCGTATCGATAAAAATCAGGGGAGACTGATCCTTAATGGGCAATTGCGCCTTGGCTACCGAATCGGCGGCCCGTAGTCGATTCTGGTAGAATCGCTGATTAGAAAATCCCATGATGGTCTCGTGCATCCGATATTGAGTATCTAGTAAATGCACTTCCGGCAGGCGTTGCAGGGACTTTTCAATCAGGGTGATCTCCAGTCCCTTTCGGGCTGCTTCCCGGGCTTTAACCGTCGGGGGCAACTGATAGGGATCGCCCGTCAGCACAACCCGGGAAGCTTTGGTAATCGGCACCCAGGTAGCGGGCTCTAATGCCTGTGCCGCTTCGTCGATGACCACGGTGCGGAATTTTCGATTTTGTAGGACCTTGTCGGCCGCACCAATCAGGGTACAGGTAATGATCTGCGCGCTGTCTAGTATCTGTTCGAGGATACGGGTTTCTAATTGATTAGCCCAATCCATCAATTCCCGGGCCTCTTGGAATTTAGCCCGGCGGTTCTGGTATTCTTCCTGACCAAATTTACGTTTGTACCGGCGAGCCTGTCGCCGCATATCGGCGGCCTGTACTTTTAGTTTTTTGATGTTTTTACTCTCTGGATGCTGTGACATACGTAGCTCCAGCGTATTGTTGATGACATTATCATCAACCCGGGAGATATTACCAATGCGTACCACGACTAAGCCTTCCATGGCTAGGCGTTCGGTGATTAAATCGACAGCTGTGTTGCTGGGCGCCGTGACGAGTACGGTACTTTCCGTTTTGGTTAATTGTCTGACCGCCTGTACGATGGTTGTCGTTTTGCCGGTGCCAGGCGGGCCGTGAACAATACTGACTTCATTAGCCGCCAGGATTGCATTAACTGCTTTGTTTTGTGAGGCATTTAACTGCGGCAGCTCAATGGGCTGATGCTGGGTTTGTTGACTGGGGGCTTGTCGCCCCAAAAAAATATCGCGCAGTTCGGCTAGCCGGTCGCGACTGGCTTTTTTTACTTGCTTTAGGCTTTGCTCCATCACCTGATAGGTACGGTCATCAAAGAGTAAATCCACCCCGAGCAGGCCTTTGGTAAGCCAGTCGGGACTGTCCTTACTATTGAGAATGATTTGCATCCGGTCTTTCTTGACGTAATAGATAACACCGGTCTGTTCGTTCTTACCATCAACTGTCTGCATGGTAAACAGTCGAACGGGCTTGCCGGAGCGGAATCGATGCTCTTCGCCCAGTTGCTTGGTTCGCTCCACGACCACGTAAGCCCGCGAGCCCAGGGTATAGCCCTGTTTAACCACCTGTAAAGGATACCAGGCCACGCCGCTTTGACTGCGCTCCTGTAGGCTGAGGCGCTGAATTTTCTTTTTGTATTCTTCCAGATCTTTCTCTTTTTCGATCCGGAGCAGATCCAGCAATGCGTCGAATTCCTTAATGTCAGCCTTCTTATTCATTTTGAACTAATTAGTAGGACTCGTTTGTTATCAGAATGGCAAAATTAAAAAATTGTTGCACAAGGAGCGGTTTTAGCTCGAAAGCAAGAGCTGTTTGGCCGAAGCAAGAGCTTCCGGCCAGCACAAGCTACTTTTTAAAATAAATACATGGCGAAACGCAGAAACGAAGAACCCAAAACCCTCAAGGATCAACTGGGGGCATTACGCAACTTACCCCCCTTCTTCCGGCTGGTTTGGAAGACTAATCCCCGTTTGGCGCTGAGTAATATGCTGTTGCGCCTGGTAAAATCGGGTCTTCCCTTACTCATCCTCTACGTCGGTAAAGAGATTATCGATGAGGTCATTCGGCTAATGGAGGTAGCAGATCCGCTGAGTGAAGCCCGCTGGTTATGGATTTTGTTAGGAATTGAATTGGGGCTGGCGATTCTTTCGGATGTTATCGGTCGTGGAATCAGTCTTACCGAAAGTCTGCTGGGCGATCTTTTTGCCAATAAAACCTCTACCGAACTAATTGAACACGCCGCCCGTCTGGATATGTATCAATTTGAGAATCCGGTTTTTTACGATAAGTTAGAACGCGCCCGTCGTCAGACCAACGGCCGTACGGCCTTGATGTCGCTGGCCCTACAGCAGATTCAGGACTCGATTACCATCATTTTTCTTGGTGCTGGCCTGGTAGCCTTTAATCCCTGGTTGATTCTTATTTTGGTGGTGGCAGTGATTCCCTCCTTTTTAGGCGAAAGCCACTTTAACCAGCGGAGTTATTCCCTGACGCGTGCCTGGACACCCCAGCGGCGAGAACTGGATTACCTGCGTTATATCGGTGCCAGTGATGCGACGGCCAAAGAGGTGAAAATCTTCGGCTTGTCCGACTTTTTGGCCAAGCGCTTTTACAAACTGGCGGATAAATATTATCAGGAGAACCGAAAGATTGCCATTCAAAGAAATATGTGGGGAAGCCTGCTGGCGATTATTGGTACGGCGGCCTATTACGGGGCTTACGTGGTGATCGCTGTGCAGACCATCACCGGACAGATCAGTGTCGGTACCCTGACTTTTCTGACGGGATCTTTCAGCCGCATGCGCTCCAATCTGCAGAGCATTATGAGTCGGTTCTCGCGGATTACCGATAGTGCCATGTACCTGCAGGATCTTTTCGACTTTTTTGCCATTGAGCCCACCATCAAGAATACGGCCAGTAGTCAGCCTTTTCCGCAGCAACTGAAGCAGGGCTTCACCTTTGAAAAGGTGAGTTTTAAATACCCGGGCAGTGAGCGGTGGGCCATCAAGGATCTGTCTTTCCATCTGCCTGCCGGCAAAAAAATGGCCCTGGTGGGGGAGAATGGAGCGGGGAAAACGACTTTAGTGAAACTCCTGGCTCGCCTTTACGAACCCACCGAGGGACGCATACTGATCGATGGCGTAGATATCCGGGAAATAGAGTTACATAGCTTACGCGAAAATATTGGGATTATTTTTCAGGACTATGTGCGCTTTCAATTGAAGGCCAGGGAGAATATTGCAATTGGTAATATCGCTCAGGTCGATGACTTGGAAATGGTTGACGAAGCCGCTCAGAAAAGCTTAGCTAAGATGGTAGTCGAGCAGTTCCCGCAGAAATACGAGCAATTCCTGGGGCGCCGCTTCAAAGACGGTCTGGAACTCTCGGGTGGGCAATGGCAGAAAATCGCACTGGCCCGGGCCTATATGCGCGACGCGCAGCTTTTGATCCTCGATGAGCCCACGGCTGCCCTGGATGCCCGCGCCGAACACGAGGTCTTCCTGCGCTTTGCGGAACTCATCGAAGGGAAAACGGCCGTACTGATTTCGCATCGCTTCTCAACGGTACGCATGGCCGATGTTATCCTCTTTCTGGAGCACGGTCAGCGCCTGGAGATGGGCAGCCACGAAGAATTGCTGGAACTGGATGGGAAATACGCCGAGTTGTTTCGTTTGCAGGCGGCGGGATACGTATAACAGGTGGTCATTTGATTAAAGCGTCTCCAGGATCTCCCGGTTCAAATCCCGGATAATTCCTTTCTTCTTGGGGTCGTAGAGCCAGTTGTTATCGAAATATTCCAGGATCATACTACTGGGATCGTCGGAGAGGGTCAGGCTGTGGAATTGGGCACCTTTGTTTTGCTGGCAGTGGCGCACTTCTTTTAACACATCCTTATTAACGCGGTACATGATGAAATCGGAGATGACCAGTACATCGGCGTCTTCGTAATCGTTAGTTTTGAGTTGGCGTAGGGCTTCGGATAAGGGAAGACTGATATCCGTGCCGCCGTAAAAGGACATTTTTAGAAACTTGGCCAGTTCATCTACCGAATTGGCAATATCGTAAAGGTCTAGTGTCTTAATGCCGATGGAAAAGTTAATCAGGTAAGCGCGACGATTCTCACGGATGGCCATTTTGAGGATGGCCAGGCATAAGACTTTGGCAATCTGTTCGGGACGTCCGGTCATAGATTCGCTGGTGTCGACGCAGACGATGAAAGGCCCCTTTTCCTTTTGCTTCACTCGTTGATTGACCTCCGTAAACTTATCCTCGCTTTGGATAAGCTTCCGATCTTCGTAGCGGAAAGTCATGAGATTCTTTTCGGCAAATTTTTGCAAAAATAGATCTTCGGTGCCCTCATCGCTGAGTAGGCCGGCCTCGGAACTGAGCAGATTACTCAGGTCATCGCTTTCGTGTACACCAACGATTTCAGCTTTAGAAAACTCATCACTTACCCATTCCTGGCGGATAATGGTTTTCTCAAAGGTTTCTTCTTCCAACTCGATTTCGGCTTCCCGCAGGCGACCGAGTAAATCGGCCAGTTCCTTAATCGATTCCTCATCTTGCAGTAATTCATCATACTTTTGAATGATATCAAAGGAGCTATCCTGCCAGAGTTCGCGCGACATATCCCAGCCCAGATAATCGGAAAAGGGGGTGATGATATCCATCAATTTCTGGTATTCTTCCACCTTGGCTTCCATAAGTTCCAGGTACTGCTCGCGTTCTTCTTCCAGTTTTTTGAGCTGGTGTTCCAGTATTTTTGCATTCAGCAGGGCATCCCACTGCGCCAATAAATCGGTCAGGATGAGCTCCATGCGCTCCTGTTCTTTGGGAGGGATTTCAGTCAGCGGCTTGCTCCCAATGATTTCCTGGAAGCTATCCTGGTAGAATCCGATATCCAGTTGTTCTTTGGGATATACCGATTTGAGGTATTCGGTCATGACGCTCCAGCGAGTGACAAATACGTGTTTGGGGGTGATCGACCACATGGTCAGCCGCTTGACTTCATCGTCGTAGGGATTGTCCTGCCTTACTTTGTTGTAAGTTTTACGGATCCAGTATAAAGTATCCAGTACGAGTTGCTCCGTGATATTATCATTCTTCTGTAGAATGGGGATTAGATCCTCAGTTGCAAATAGTCGATCTAGACCCTCCCGGAAGTATTGAAAATACTGATCCTGCAATTCATCGGGCACTGAAAAATCGGCGTGACCCAGCAGATTTTGCAGATATTGCACCAGGTATTTCCGCGTCTGTCGATCCAGTAGTTGACCGAATTCGATGAAGCGTTGGTATTCTTCTTCCAGTTTTTTTTGTAAGTCTCTTTTGGACATTTTCTATCAGCTTAATCTTTTCGCAGCTTTGGGTATCAAAAGTCATTATACGAAAAGCGGATTTTCTCCAGGCGTAATTTCAAGTTCTGTAGTGCGGTTCTTACTTCATTTAGGTTAGCACTAACGATTTCGGCGTATTCTCGATGGACAAAAAGGTTGTTTTCCAGGCCCTGCAATTCCTCGGGGGCATTGGCTCCGATGTGATCCAATTGCTTATCGATGTATTGATGTACCCGCTGGAAGCGTTCCTCCCAGTATTTTGCCACTACATCGTGCGGCTTTTTAAAGATGATTTCCGTTTTTTCTCCTTTGAGGGTGGCTAAACGATAAGTCTGCACTTCCGAATTAAATTCGACATCAATGGTGAATTGCCCCGTTCCGCGACTGGCTTTCAGCCGATTGCGTAGATTGAGCGCTTCGTCGTAGAAATTGGTCACCTCCTGGTTGTCATTTTCCAGCTTGCGGAACTGTTTAGTTGGCACGAGTACGCCCTCAAATTTGTTGTCTTCCTTGACCAGACGGTAGTATTCGTCTTGTACAATCTCCAGTTGCTCCCGGGTGACTGTGTGAGGTACCTTGATCTCCTGATTGACATCCCCCTCAAAATCGTTGACTTCGCGTTTGATCATCTGCAAATTGACCGCCATGGTATAGCCGTGTTTGCGAATGGCATCCCGCACGATATCTTCAATTACTTCCTTTTGACTGGGCTGGCTCCACAGGCAATCAATCATCAGGAAGCAATCCATGAGATCCACTTTTTGCCGACCGTTTAGGAAAGCAGAAGTTCGGAGCAAACGGATGATTTTTTTCCAGCGGCGATCAAAGATGTGCATCTCCTTACCGACGTTATTGGGTTTGTCGTTATAGTCCTGTATTTTGATCTTGACCACCTGAATGGTATTTAGCACTTCGGCCGGCACTTCAATCTGATCAATGGCCCGGTCCCATTCTTTTAGCTCTTTATCTTTGAGTTTGACCCCTTCCGGTAAATTGTCTTCGTAGACGTCCCGGGTGTCGGTAATCATATTCAGGAAGTTGTCAAACTGCCGGATACCGCCCACCTCCAATCTAATGAGAAAGCGATCCCAAATGGGGGCCAGATTGGTATTATTGGGCGGCAGCTCATTCGAAGCCGTAATTATACCTCGAATATTTACGGGTATGTCGCGGTCGCCGTTGCGGTAAATTTTTTCGTTGAGAATGGTCAGTAGGGCGTTTTGTATGGCGGGTCCTGCCTTCCAGATTTCATCCAGAAAGACGATGTTGGCCCCCGGTAAATAGCGATCGGTCAGGCGCTCGTATTTGTCTTCTTCCTTGAGTTTTTTAATGGAAACGGGCCCGAAGATCTCATCCGGTGTACTGAATTTTGACATTAGGTATTCGAAAGAAGTACCGTCCTGGAAGGCATACTTTAGGCGTCGGGCAATCAGGCTTTTCCCCACTCCCGGAGGGCCTAAAAGAAAAATACTCTCACCGGCCAGCGCACTGAGTAAGGCCAGGCGGACAGATTTTTCCTTTTCGTAAAGGCCTTTACAAAGGGCACCTAGTAATTGATTCATTCTTCCGTGAATGACGGGTGCTTCACTGGTCTTTATATTGGTATCTGACATTCTATTTCGATTTATATCTTTCTTTAACCTTTAACGATGTATCTATAGCCACGGCATGTCTTGGCCCTACGGGCGATGTACACCACCCACTTCAACGTAGGAACGGCGGTTTTTTTCCTGTTCGGTGGCCGCTCTGACGTTGAGGACCACCCCACTAAAATACAGGGTCTTACCGGCCATTTGATGATTAAAGTCTACCTTTACTGCATCCGCATCCCAGGAGACTAATTTTCCGTTGTGAGGGGTACCCTGATCATCGGTCAGCTGCACATAGTCACCGGGGGAGAGGGTGTCCAGAGATAGTTCCCGACTTTCGTCAAAAATACGTCGGGGCACCTGGATGATGTTTTCGGCCTGAACCGGACCGTAAGCCTCTGTTGGCTTTAGGGTGAAGACGAATTGATCCCCCTCTTCCAGACCTTGCAGTTGGGCTTCGAAAGCAGGTAACAGTTGCTGCCCGCCAAAGTAGAATTTAAAGGGATAGTGTTGATCCATGGTCTCGAGTATCGCCCCCTGGGCATTATTTTCTCGCAAAGTATAGGAAAGTGTAACAATCTTATCAGCTTCAATTTTCATGGTTGCTTGTCTTTACTCCTTTTTAACCCCGTTTTACTTTAAATGTTTAAGGGACTTAATTTGGTGAATAGCCGAGCAAAAATTGAAAAAGCCGATCAAAACCATGGCGGATACCATCCGTTGCGGTGGGTAATAATTTCAACTGCCGTCGATAAATCTGCGCCAGACTTTGAAAATTGGGATCCTGGTTAAGTCGGGCAATGGTCAGACCACGGATATAGCGATTGGCTTGATTATGGACTAGTTGTAGTTTTTCTTCCGGATGATTATTAAATAGCTGGTCCAGGTGGGTTAGGCGCATATTGGTCTGGAGAAATTGCCAACCTTTCTCGGCCAGTTGGTAATTTATTTTCCGACTGGCCTGGATCAGATCCTGCCGATTGACCAGGTCAAAACGCTCGAAAGGCATACCAAAAAGCCGAGCCAGGGGGGTGACTAGGGTCAGACTATCTTCTTTAAAGCCCGGCAGACCATTTGTATAAGGGAAGGCCAATTGCTCGACCATGTCTACCCGGATACCCAGGTGGACTTCTACCAGGCTTCCGTCTGGATAATGACTAAAGGAAAAAATGACGCATTGGAAGCCAATGGGAGTGAGCTTGCGATATTGTTTAAACGCTGGAACGAAGTAGAAGCCTTTTTCCTGGAATAGGGGCTGCATGAGTTCGTGGAACCTATCTTCTAATGCCTTTTGCCGTTCGTGTATGGCCATATTTGTTTATTACCTTGGGCCATTAAACAGAAGGACGGGAATTTGGTTTATTTAAAGTCAATACAGAAAAGGCGAGTTTCTACTTTAACGCTAGTTTAACGCCTTTTTTCCGAAAGGATACGTCATAAAAACCGTATGAAACGTTGTATAACTGTGGTCGATCTTCTGAAAGCTCGGCTGCTTTCTTTCATCAGAACTAAAATAAAACCATATGCGATCTTTACTGCTGGCTTTACTTTTTTGCGTAAGCTGGACGATGACCACCGCTCAAAATGGGCAAAACACCCTGTCTTCCAGTACGGATTCAGACCCTAAAGCTAAAGCCGTACTCGAACAGATGCGGAATAAATACGAGGGATACAAAACCATAGATGTTACCTTTTCTTTAGAAATTAAATTACCCGAAGAGGCGGCAGAAACGCAAACCATCCACCTGAAGAAAAAAGGGGATGCCTACCGGGTGGAAATGCCCGGCCGTACGGTGATCTCCGACGGAGAAACCCTATGGATGGTGATGGATCGTAATCAGGAGGTACAGATTAATGACGTACCAGATGCCGCAGAAGACCAAAGTATCCTCTCGCCGGAAGCGCTCTTCCGCCTGTACGAAACGAATGATTTTGCTTATTTTCTGGTGGGGGAAACCACCGAAAATGGCAAAGTTGTTCAGAAAATTGAGTTCAAGCCACTGGATGAATACGCCGATTATTCCAAGATGCGTCTGACCCTGGTTAAGGGCAGTAATGACTTTATTCGGGTAAAAGCTTTTGGTAAGGATGGCTCTCGCTTTACGATCACGGTAAAAGATATGCGTCCGAATACTACTATGGCTGATGGGCTGTTTGGATTCGATAAAAAAGATTACCCCGATTATTACATTGAGGATCTGCGATATTAGCATAATCCCTCCCTGCGGTCCGTAAGATATCCTACGGACCGCAGGTTGGGTTGGCGATCGTTGAATAAGCCTAAAAATCCCTTATCTTTGCGCAAAAGAAAGATACATGGGATTTAGAGCTTTTGTCATTAAACCTTTTGCTAAATACATCGCCCGCAATATCCGCCGTATGGCAGCCAATGCGGTCAGTGAACAAGATAAAATATTCGAGGAATTGGTGCGCGTTGGCCGTCAAACTGCTTACGGAAAAGACCACGACTTCGATAATATACATTCTTACGAAGACTTCAAGGCCCGGGTACCTATCCGGGATTATGAGGGGATGCGTGCCTACGTCGACCGCATCAAGGAAGGCGAAGAGAATGTCCTCTGGAAAGGTAGGCCCCGCTACTTTGCCAAAACTTCCGGCACCACTTCTGGTGTGAAATACATTCCACTCACCACGGATAGTTTACCCAATCATTTCGGAACGGCTCGTAATGCCCTGTTTAATTACTACGCCGAAACCGGTAAAGGTAGCTGGCTGGACGGTAAGCTTATCTTCCTCTCGGGTAGCCCCGAACTGGAGGAAATCGCAGGAATCCCCACGGGGCGACTGTCGGGTATCGTCAACCACCTGGTGCCGGCCTGGCTCCGCACCAATCAAATGCCCAGCTATGAGACTAATTGTATTGAAGAATGGGAAGAAAAACTGGAAAAAATTGTTGCGGAAACCAAGGATGAACGAATGACCCTGATCAGTGGTATTCCCCCTTGGGTACAGATGTATTACGAGCGTTTATTGGAAGTGACTGGAAAGGATGAAATAATCGATATCTTCCCCGATTACCAGGTTTTTGTCTACGGTGGTGTTAATTTTGAACCCTACAGGGCTAAATTAGAATCATTGGTGGGAAAACGCATCGATGCTGTGGAGACTTATCCCGCCTCAGAAGGTTTTATTGCTTTCCAGGATTCGCAGACCGAGCCCGGTTTATTATTGAATGCCGCTTCGGGGATATTCTTTGAATTTGTGCCGGCCGATGAAGTGTTTAACGAAAATCCGACCCGGTTGCATCTGCGCCAGGTAGAGGTTGGCGTCAACTACGCCCTGATCATCAATAGTAATGCCGGGCTTTGGGGGTATAATATCGGCGATACGGTACAGTTTGTTTCGAAAGATCCTTATCGGCTGGTGGTTAGCGGGCGCATTAAGCACTTCATTTCCGCATTTGGGGAGCACGTGATCGGAAAAGAGGTGGAGCAAGCCATGATGGATACAGCGGCCGCAGAAAATGTACGGGTAGAAGAATTTACGGTGGCGCCGCAGGTGAGTCCGCCGGAGGGCGGCTTGCCCTACCACGAGTGGTTCGTCGTCTTTGATCAGGAACCCGCTGATCTTTCCGCTTTCGCTAAAAAACTGGACGCGGAAATGGTACAACAAAATATTTATTACGAAGATCTGATCTCGGGAGGAATTCTTCAGCCCCTTAAAATTCGGGCTATGCAGAAAAATGCCTTCCGACAATACATGAAATCACAGGGCAAACTGGGCGGGCAAAATAAAGTGCCACGCCTATCCAACGATCGCAAGATCGCCGACGCCCTGGCCCCTTACATCAAGTCGTAAAGGCCGAATTAGCCTAGCGGAATACAACGATCATCCT